>Ga0206678_10000125_pt1 | contig 44411 bp, 46 predicted proteins | sample M180m12015metaG_FD_155453 | JGI IMG/M metagenome (GOLD analysis project Ga0206678, IMG submission 155453) | Ammonia-oxidizing marine archaeal communities from Monterey Bay, California, United States - M1 80m 12015 | ecosystem: Environmental > Aquatic > Marine > Intertidal zone | place: USA... | reverse complement strand
TAGAGAATGGGTTGAACAGTTCGTAATAACAGGCTCTTCGTCAGAAGCTTCTAACGAACTGAGAAGTCTCATCAGTGAAAACGGAATAGATGAATTTCAGTTGCCAATTGGAAACCCTGAAAAAGCAGAAAAAGTGATTTTACGTGCTTCAAAAATTTTCAGTTAAGTTGCATTTCAATTCAGATAGTCATTGAGGTTAACGGTCGGATAAACAACTCGAGAACCGTATTCACGCCGCTCTCTTTTATAGGTTGCGTCAATGCCAACTTTTGTACTTATGCCACGCATATCGGCTGTTGGATCCATTTCATGTCCTTGAGCTAAAGGGATAGAAAAGACATCTTCTTGCCAACTAACCCGATTAGTGATGGCCCAATGCAATTCTGACGGCTGGAAAATATCGATATCTCTATCTACAACAACGACATTTCGAATATTGATATGAGCTGCCATCGCAGCTAAGGCAAGATTTTTTGCAGTGCCTGGATTATCACGATCTATTTGGATAACTGCCAAAAATCCATTTCCATAAGGAGGGATGTAAACCTCCGCAGAAGGATCCAAGTGCCTCACGTAACTTCTTAGCAGAGGCTCTCTGGGTAAAATGTTGCCTATATAGATGTGTTCGTACCAACCAGGGATAATCGTTTGAAAAATAGGGTTGTCACGCCAAGAAATAGATGAGACTTCGAGAGTCGGACTGTTCCAAGCTTCCCCGTGGTAGCCATGAAATTCTGCCAGCGGTCCTTCCGCTGCCCGTTTTGCAGGATGTAGAAAACCTTCAATAACTATTTCAGCTGATGCAGGTATGTCTATGTCAACAGTGAGTCCTTTGCAGACCTCTATTCCGCTACCTCTAATCGCACCCGCGATAAAAAGCTCGTCTACGTTTGTTTTAACCCCAGCAGCGATCATGATGGCAGGGTCCAAACCCATTGCAAGAGCTATAGGAAATGGATCGTCTGGATTCTCTCGAGACTTCCAAAAAGTTCCCACATCTCTCCATTCATTTACATTAAATCCGAGAATATTTTTATCGAGTTTGGACATACGGTTATAGCTGAGATTTCCTCTACCTGAAATAGGATCCTTAGAAACTGTCACAGCACCAGTTATGAAAGGTCCGCTGTCACCCCTCGAATGCGTCAGAATCGGCAAATTTTTAAGATCAATCTCACTCTTCGAAAGTGTATTGTCATGCCAAGCTGCTCTATCTGTCCTTACCGGGGCCACACCATTTGAAGGGTCGAGCGCTTTTTCCATCGTGTCAGCAACCTCAGAAGGCTTGCAGCTTAGAGCTATAGCAGCTCTGTGATGAGAAGCTACACCTCCGCAAAAGATTGGCCAAGGGCTTTCAGTCACATTTTCGAAAAGACATGCCCCCTTGCCATCACGCGCAACGCTTGCTCCAACATCTGCTAATTCATATTCGATTGAAACCGGATTTTTGACTTTAATCAGCTGGTCTTCAGAATCTAGAGCCGATATAAAATCGCGTAAGTCTCTTATTTCAGTCATCATTGAAGTTTAGATGAAGTTTGTGCTTAAAGTCCTTCTGGATTCATTTGAGTGGTTTGGATAGAAGAAGAAATCAGAATTCCACCTTTAAAAACCTTTCTAGACATTGGTGCATCGGCAATAGCTCCTCTAAGCGAGGGCGAATCTATAGCAACAAAGTCAGCTAAAGATCCAGACGATAAGTCGGCTTTGTCAAGTCCCATAGCTTTTCTGGCATTCACACTCACCATTTTGTAGGCATTTTCTGGCATTTCATGTGCAGCTAAAATCAAAAGTGAAGCCGTTTCAAGTGGATCGCTGCGACCTACCAGATTGAACGGATCTTGAACGTTGTCACCACCAGCTGCAACTAGCACTCCTGCGTCTTTAAGAGTCTTAATTGCAGTAAGAGCACGGGGTGTAGCAGTAGGGATGCCTCTTCCTTGAAGAAAAAGGTTAGTTTGTGGAAGAGCTAGAACAGCGATATTTGCTTTTGCAACATCGGCTGAAACTTCTTCTTGTTTTCTTAGACTTTGCATTCCTAAAGTAACGCAGTGGCTTGCGGTTACAGAGTTTTCAAACCCTCGATCCATTACTTGTTTCGCTAAATCGTGAAGTGTTAAAACCGACTTATCAAGCATTTCATCTACGTGTAAGTCAACTCCTATACCAGCATCCTCAGCTACATCTAGAGCATCTTTAATTAAAACGGAGGGGTTGGGATCAAGATGAGGGCAGCCTCCAACTAGATCTACTCCGGTTTCGATTGCTGTTTCTAATGCTTTTCGATTATCTGTCCCTTCTGCTCCTGTCATAGGATTTACTGTTAAAGCAACTATTTGCACATCGATTAGACCTTCAACAAGTTTTCTAGCTTCGCGAACTGCTTCCAAGGCACGAGAACCTAATGAGACATTTACATGAGTCCTAACGGCTGTCACACCTTTGGAGACAAGTAGACGCATCGCTTCGCACGCGCGGTAGATGGTGTCTTCATAAGTAATTACTCCACGGGCAGTTGCAGAGATCCAAGCCTCAATGGCACCCGATAGATCACCAGCAGGATTAGGAACACTTTCAACTGTTAGTGCTTTGTCTAGATGCGCATGTGGTTCAGCCATACTGGGTATCACAAGCCATCCATTTAGATCCGTACCATTTTCAGATAGTGGAGAGGGTTTCTGCAATTCTGTGATGGTTTCTATGCGGTCATCCTTTATGTGGAGGTTCACTAATCTGCCATCTTCTAACCGAGCATTATGAAGAACTTTAAGCATCCCAATTACCTCACCATTTCATTTCATTTCCCCATGGGCGAAGAAACACTTCATTCGGGCTTGCTTCGATCCCCCTTTCAGGGTAAGGGTCGTCACCTGCAACTGGCACGATCATTCGATGATCATGCGTGGCGGCATCCACTAGTCTGTCTGCACCTATTTGCCAAGGCAGGTTAGACCAAGCGTTCATATAGTGGTGCACTAGAGCTCTCCGGCTCGTACCGCTACCGTTTCTGAGAGATCGATGCAATAAATAGCCATTAAAAAAAACAGCTGATCCAGCTTTTAGTTCAACGATTTCTTCATCATCTGAGTTAAAACCGTAGCTTTCGTCTGTAAGGTCAAATTCTTCAGTTTCATTATGTGGTCTGGTCGGCCAAAGCTGTCCCATTTTGTGGCTTTCCGGGATGACTCTTAAGCAACCGTTATCTAGGGTTGCGTCGTCTAATGCAATCCAGACACCTACAAGAGAACGGTCTCTAGTAGCGATAAAGCGTTCGTCTTGATGCCAGGCTTGACCTGGGAAGCCAGGAGGTTTGAGAAAAAGCATGGACTGCATGCATTTGACTCTGCCATCCCAGTGGGGGATATGAGCTCCTACGATTATTTGGAGGACCTCTTTGATCTTTGGATGGTCCAGGGTTTCAAAAATTGGGCGTGAAACCCAGTGAGGGAAATGAACAGCTAGGAGCCCAGATTCTTTGTCTACTAGATTGAACGGGTCTTGAATGGGATAGGTTCCGTCTAGAAACTTGGGAATTTCTGATTGAATATTTTCTACAGTCGTTTGGTCAATAATTTCTGGAACGATTAGATAGCCATCGTTAATGTACTTTTGGGCCATTAGATCAATATCCATAGTTTGATGTTATCTACAGGACGCAAAGGTGCTTATGTTCGGTGGTCGGACTACAGTTCAAAACTCATGCTAATAATGAAAGTGAAAAGTAATTTAAGAGGAGAAATTAGCAAATGAAAGATGGTTTTCGTCGCCTAGTTGTCGGGATAAGTGGAGCTAGCGGAGTTGTATATGGAATTCGTATTCTCGAAATATTGCGTGGCATTGAAGAAGTAGAAACCCATTTGATATTAACGAATGCAGCGAAACAGACAATAGGGATGGAAACTGATTTTTCAGCAGGTGAAATTGAAAAACTTGCTGATTACTCATATCCGATTAAAGATATTTCAGCGGGACCCGCCAGCGGAACATTTCCATGTGACGGAATGATTATCGCTCCATGTTCAATTAGGACTTTGTCGGCAGTAGCTAATTCGCATAGTTCTGACTTGCTTACAAGAACAGCAGATGTAACCCTAAAAGAGAAAAGACCTCTAGTTCTAATGGTGAGGGAAACCCCGCTTCACTTAGGTCATTTGCGTTTAATGCAACAAGTCGCAGAAATTGGAGGAGTAATTTTCCCTCCTGTACCAGCTTTTTACAACAAACATAAAGATCTTGATGAAGTGATTTCTCATACTGCCAAAAGAGCGCTGGAGCAAGTTGGAATTGAGATTAAAGAGATGGATAGATGGACAGGGCCTCTTGGTTAATAAAGCGACAGTGAGCGATTAATCGCGTTAGGTCAGATACTTGGTTATCCTGTAAGAATGTCTGGAAGACTTGCCGATATAACTGGACCTAACATCCCAGAGCAAATAAGCGATAAATCTGTAATTCTGCTTCCCGTTGGAGCAATTGAACAGCACGGACCTCATTTACCGATGTCAGTAGACACGGTAATCGCAGAAGAAACATCTAGTGCTCTTCTCGATTCTGTAGGAAATGAGTTAGATCTATGGCTCCTCCCAACGTTGTCGATTTCGAAATCTAATGAACACACATGGTCACCGGGAACGCTTTCATACAGCACAACTACGATGATCAGTGTTCTTGACGACATAGCTAAATGTGTCGCAGCGACTGCTGCAAGAAGATTGGTTATTTTAAATGGTCACGGTGGCAACACTTCTCTTTTGATAACAGCATGTCGTGATATACGCGTCGCACATGGACTTTTGACATTTCTGGTTCACCCCTCTGTTCCTCCAGCGTCTGGTGGTACTAGCACCGAAGAGGAGATGGGTATGGGTATTCATGGCGGATTAAATGAAACTTCAGTTTTTTCATACCTACGTCCAGGAGAAGTTCGAATGGAAAAGGCTATCCGGCGTGTGCCGGAATGGATGGCAGAAAATAAGTGGGTGAAATTTGGAGGCAAAGTCCAGTTCGGTTGGACTAGTAGAGATTTTGGGCGTGAAGGTCTTATAGGTGACCCCACAGATGCAAATCCTGAGTTGGGTAAGGAACTTTTCGAATCAGCAGTCGAATCGCTCGCCGATCAACTTCGTGAAATTAGCCGTTTTGATTTCCAGGGGAAATGATTTGAGTCCAGAAAAGGCAAAGGCTGAATTTACAATTGAACCATTCACGGAAGGAGACCCCGGTCCTCATGTGAAAGAGACTATTTCTGTAGCTAGGCAGTCAGGTCTCAATGTTGAGATTGGACCGTTCGGAACAACGGTTACAGGTGAGCAAGAAAAAGTTTTTGAGTTGGTTTCGGATCTGGTAAAAACAGCCATGGACCATGGGGCTTCTCGGATATCTCTCCAAGTGACCTCCATCTGAACTTTTAAAAGTCTCTATCCACACCTGTCAGTAGGATTATTACTGAGTCGTCAGAATCGATACAGCCGTCTTTTTTCCCAGCAAGTAAACCTGCGAGTCCGGCAGTTCCAGTAGCGCTGGCAGAAATACCTGTATGAGCAGCGACCAGTTCTTTTGCTAAAAGAATGTCTTCTTCACTTGCGCTTATTGGTCCTCCAACGTTGTCGCCTAAAAGCATGTCCCAAACTAAAGGAAGCCAGTCGTAGGTGATGTCATCGAGTATTCCAGTAGCGGCAGAAGAAGGATTTTCCCATGGTTTCATGTATTTCAGTGGGTTTGAAATAGCTTCAGAAAGTGCTTTTGAAGGGTTATCGCTATTAGCTATTTGATTAAAAGTAAGTGAAAGAGGTGAACAACCGTTTGCCTGAACAGTGTTGAGAGAAGGCCTATTTTTTAAAAGTCCAAGATTTTTAGCATCCGTTAGAGCTTGCATGGTGCTACTTGCTAGTGCTCCTCCACCGACTTGCACGAGTAGTCTGTCTGGCTCTAAGTCATATCTACTTAACTGTGTTGACAGCTCAAAACCTAGTGTTTTACCGCCATCAATAGTCCATATATTTTCCGTTCCTTGGCAACCAAAGGGCAGTGCACCCTCTTCAAGCAATTCTCTAAACCTCAAAATGCATGGATCTCCTGATTCGTCATTTCGTCTTTCACAAATCTGAATTTGAGCACCATTGTCAGAGAGTTCATCTAAGAGGGATGTTTCCGCCCATGTGGGCACATTTACAGTCAGAGTTCTTTTTGCTGCTTTAGCAATTACAGAAGCAGCCAGAGCAGCATTCCCACAGGATGCGATCGTTAAAAGTTTATTTTTTGGAACCCCTTCGATTTCAAGGCGTATCGCAAGACCGAAAAGATGGCGTGCTTTATGGCTGCCCGACACATTAACGGTCTCATTCTTTGCCCAAACTCCACCAGTTTGACCAATGGTCTCAGAAAGCTCAGTCAAGAGAACAAGTGGAGTCTCTTGAAAACCAATTGTTGCTATTTCGCTGACTGCTTCATCTAAATTTTTTACGACAGTTAGATAATCTTGATCACTCATACCACTAGCAGTTGCCAAATGGTAAGACCACAAGAGTTTTCGGTACTCGACAAATGGATTTAAATCCGAAAGGTTATTTTTTATTTCCCAACTTGATTCAGGAGGCAAGCCTAGCCAACCGGAATTTTGGTCTAACAAGTTCACTTCGCTTTGATTAGTCCTGTTTGAGAGTTGAATTCATTGATCAGATCATCCCATGCTGGAGCTAATTTCTGTATATGTTTCCAGAAATTTTGATCTCTTCTTATTTCAAAGTCAGAAAATTCGATCCCTTGTTGTTCGACCCATGTGTAGTAGCCAAGATTGAATATCCGATTACGTCCTACATCATCTAAGAGTTCAACATTGTTCGTGTCGGCGTCGAGAAGATGTTCATTCACTATCAGACTTGCAGCTTCTGAATTAAAGCCTTCTGAAAATTCATTTTCGAGAAGGTGGGTTTTCTCACTCGCATATAGCTCAGATCCATCCGTTGCCACCGTAACAATCATGTCATCCGGTCCCAGATCTAGAACTTTTGCCGTTTTAATTGCAGCCAACAAATTGCAAGTAGAAGAAAATCCAAAATGGCGAAGTTGATCCACGATCTTTGGAGAGGCTCCTAATTCTTCAACCAGAAAAGACTTACCTTCTTCGGATGTAAAAACAAGATTCAAGCCATCGGTAGCCTTGTCGCTTATTGCCACAATCACATCTGTATTGGTCACATTGTGTATAAGTGGTATGTGTTTGTCGCCGATTCCCTGAATATTATGCTCACCGAAACCGTTATAAAGCATTGTTGGACATTCGAGTGCTTCAACAGCAATAATTTTTGCCCCGTGATTTTCTTTTAGACGTTCACCGGCACCTAATGTTCCAGCCGACCCTGAAGCAGCGACGAAACCAGCGAGTCGGAGATTACTGTTTTTTTCTTTGTAGCTCAGAAAAATACGCTCTAATGCTCGTCCAGTTACTTCGTGGTGGCCAATATGATTAGCAAATTCTGAAAATTGGTTCAAGATAAAATTTGTTTCATCTTTTTCCAGTTCAGCGCATGCATCATAAATTTCTTTCACATTGCTTTCTGATCCGGTAGTGCGAATTACATCTTCTTCGTGAGTAATCCAACGATCCAACCATTCAAATCTTTCCTTACTCATATTCTCTGGAAGGACGGCAACCCCTCTACACCCCATAAGGCGTGAGATTGCAACTCCGCCTCTTGCATAGTTACCTGTTGAAGGCCAGATAGCTCGGTGTTCTGTAGGGTCAAATTGGCCTGTCACAACTCTTGGGACCAAACACGCATAAGCAGCTAAAACTTTGTGCGCTGCAATCATCGGGAATCTGTTACCGAAAGCAAGTGCGATCGGTGCCGCTACTCCAGTAAGTTCTGAGGGTAGAACGACATGTTCCGGCAAGGACACGAAATCTCCATTTAGGTCGTTGTGCCAATGAACTCTGAAAAGATTTCTTGGATCAGCAGAATCCTTATCAATCTTTGACAGCCCGGTTCTTATTTCAGGATTGATTATTCCAGGATCGGCAAGTTGAGAGAAGGTGGGAAGCACAATTTTCTGATCACGGAAACGTTTTACACTTCTTTCGTATCTATCTCCGTCAACAATGTCTGTATGTAACCCAACCCTTTTTAGATCGAAAGTGTCAGGGTTAAAGCTCGGTTTATCAAACGCGCCTATTCCGTTTCCTGATTGTTGTAATGAATCCACATATGCAGGTTACAGCTCATATTGGTAGCAAAATCCCCAGATTGCATACAAATTTAGAAGAGTTGCTTGGGCTCCACATTTTTAACCCAGAGAAATGAGAAACTCTAATAATGGGAAGAATTTCACTGAGAATTACAGGCATCATTTTTGTTATTTTCTTAGTTTTTCTTTTAGCAGCTAGAGCAGCAGAGCCATCGGTTCGACCTGTTTTATATGAAGCAAGACCGTCGTTCACTCTTCCCACTACGACTGCGCCACCAACTACGACCGTGCCACCAACTACAACTGCGCCACCGACTACGACCGTGGCGCCGATTACGACTGTGCCTGTGCCACCAACTACGACTGTGGCGTCGACTACGACTGTTCCACCTACTACGACAATCCCCATAGACGAAATTGCTGTGCTTTCCGCTCCATATCAATGGGGTCCAAACAATGAGGTTGTAATATTGCAAAAAGTTTTAGGCGTGGATGCTGATGGTTGGTATGGTCCGGGTACTAGATCAGTTCATGTATCTGAAAATGAAAAAAGAGGTCTCTCGTTGGAAGGAATACCCCCAGTTCCAACAACCACAACAACGACCACGCAACCCCCGGTGGGTCCGACTGAGAGTGTTACAACTATTCCTGCTGTAACAACTCCGCCAATTTCAGTTATACCTACATTTGGGGGCATGGGGGCCGCATTAGTAGCCCAACTACTTGGACAACCATGCATCGCAGATGGTGATCTGAGTGATTGCCCACCAGAGGTACACGCTTCACTAAGAGGGCTAGTTGGCTAAAAACTATAACTAGTCCATTTAATTAAGTTAAATGACTCTTGGTGAGGATCACTTCTACCACAATAGAGGTGTGAGGACAAGCTTGTTTACGTCGACCTCTTTGAGGGTAGTTGATTCACGTCAGCGGTTTGTTGCGCTAGTCATTGGAGTTATTGTTGCTTCAAGCGGCGGTTTAGTTCTAGCAACATCTGAAAGCACACTTTCGGAACTTCCCGGTCTTCTGTTATTACTGCCAGGGGCCATAGCTTTACGAGGGAATATTTTTGGATCCATGGGAAGTCGATTAGGAACAGCGGCTCACACGGGAACATTCGGTCTGAGTTACCGAATTGACAGTGTCCTAATTCAAAACTTACTTGCTTCTGGTTCTCTTAGCCTTATTTCTAGCCTGCTTCTCGCTATTTTAGCTAAAGGCACCGCGTCCGCATTTGGTCTAAGTCCAGCCATGACACTTGCTGATTTCATAGTTATTTCGGTACTCGGGGGAGTTTTATCTTCAATCATCTTGGCTGCTGTAACAATTGCACTGTCAGTAGGTTCAGTTAAATACGAATGGGATCTCGACAACGTAGTCGCACCGTTAGTTACTACTACAGGAGACCTTTTAACAGTACCTTCATTGATATTTGTATCTTATTTGGCTGACAGATCCTCTCTAACAAATGGTCTAGCAGCATTCATATCTTCAATATCAGTAATTGTTTTGATTTTCTCGTTTAGAACATCTTTAGAAGGTTTTAAACGAGTTTTTCGTCAGTCCATTCCCGTCTTGGGCTTAGCAGCAGTATTGGACCTTATTGCAGGTTTCGTCGTAGAGAAAAGACTTAAGGATTTACTTGAGGTCGAAGCAATTCTCATTCTTTTACCGGCCTTTTTGGGAATTGCAGGGGCTTTAGGAGGTATTCTCTCAAGCCGGCTGTCTACACAGTTTCACCTTGGTCTGGATGATGCTTCGCCTTTACCGAGTAGATCAAGTTGGCGAGGTGCTGTTGATTTATCTGTTTTAGCAATTCCCATATTTATTTTTTCTGGAGTCATAGCACACTTGATATCTGTAGTCGCGGGTCAATCAACTCCCGGCATGACCAAACTTATTTTAATTTCTGCGATTGCAGGATCAATCGCCACGGTATTTGTTGTTGTAGTCGCCTATTACACAACAATGGGATCCTTTCGTTTTGGTCTCGACCCTGACACTTATGGAATCCCTGTTGTTACATCTTCTCTTGACCTAGTTGGGGCATTCACAGTTATTTTGGCAATGGTTTTAACGGGGGTTATATGAGCTTGAAAATATTTATTTTGGCAACATTTAAAAATGGTTTTGGCTTCATGTGGAGACAAAGCATAGATTATTGGACAACACCTAGTGGGTAACTAATGGAAGAAACACCTCGCAATTTAAGAATCATGCTCGCCGAAGCAAAAGACACATCTGAATTGATGGTCGACCTCGCGTATGCCTCAGTTTATTTCGGGGATCCCGACATGGCAGAAGAGGTTGATGGACTTGAACAACGAATGAGTGACCTTATCCATGACATGCGAGCCGTTTGCGTTCTTGCCGCTCGGAGTTCTAAAGAGGCAGAAGGAATGTCATCTGTACTCCAAGTAATTTCAGCAATCGAAAGAATTGCTAACGATGCTGTTGACATTGCAAGAATAGTTACACATAAGCTTGGAATCCCACAACAACTTGTTGCTGATCTTTCCGACGCGGAAGAAGTATCGCACAGAGTTTCAGTTAGCGAAGGATCGCATATGGCCAATCGACTTTTGTCATTTCTTGAACTTCCTGTCCAAGCTGGTATGAGGGTTATGTCAATTAGAAGAGGAAATGACTGGATAATAGATGTAGGTGGTGAAACGGTTCTTATTCCAGGCGATGTTCTATTTCTGAGAGGATCTCCTGATGGGATTACCAGACTTCGTGAATTGGCAGCTGCCCCGATTTGGGAGCCTCCTAAACCTCAAGAAAATGACGCTCTTACTGACCTCGACCGAGCTGTTGATGTGCTTGTAGAAATGAAAAATCTTTCTGAAACAGCAGTAGGTCTGGCATACAGTGCACTTGTTCTAGCTGACAGGGGACTAGCAGCTGAAGTCAGACATCTTGAAGATCGTTTAGATGAAATGAAGGATCATCTCGAGCTCTGGGTGTTGCGTTCAGCCTTAGGTGATGTCGAACCTGAAAAACTGAGAGGCTTGTTGCATCTAGCAGAAGCAGCAGAAGATATTGGCGATCAAGCACAGGCAATGGTCTGGCTAGTTGAAAAAGAAGAAGAATTGCATCCAATTTTAGAAATAGCTTTGGGCGAAGCAGAGGAGGTGGTAGTTAGGTATCCAGTAGCTCCAGGATCTCCATCAGACGGTGTTTCTTTATCCGATCTTGGTCTTAACATTGAGCCTGGCTTCACGATATTGGCAATTCGAAGGGGCGGAGGTTATCTATACCGCCCAAGAGGTAAAACGAGCTTGTCATCTGGAGACGAGATTATTGCAAGCGGTCCTGAGGAAGGTCAGACGCTTCTAGCACGCCTCTGTGGTTGGGATTTGGTGCAAGATGATGAAGGTAAGGATGAGTTGATCCCGATCAGTAATTAGCTAAAAGTTATTCAACCTTCTCATCTTCTTTTTCTGTCTCATCGTTTGAATCGCTTGTTTGGAAAAGTTCAGCAATCGCTCCTATAGAACCCATAGTGGCAGTCATCTCTGCAGGAATAAAAATCTTTGTTGCCTGACCGTCTGCAATAGTTCCAAGAGCTTCTAGATATTTGATTGCTATCAGATCAGGTGAAGGGTTCCCATCGTGTATTGCTCCGTACACACTTCGAATTGCTTCAGCTTCGCCTTCAGCAACTGTTTCAAAGCGAAAACGATCTGCTTCGGCTACAGCCCTAATAGCTTGAGCTTGGCCTTCGGCGGTGAGAATCGCCTCTTGTTTAACACCTTCAGCAGAAAGTATCGCAGACTGTTTTTCCCCTTGTGCTATTGCAATAGCAGCCTCACGAGCACCATCAGCCTCTAACACAACAGCTCTACGGGTTCTTTCAGCTTTCATTTGTTCGTGCATAGCGTCCATAACATCAGTGGGGGGATCAATTCTTTGTATCTCCACCCTTACGACACGTACTCCCCATTTGTCAGTTGCGTCATCGAGAACTTCGCGTAGTGAAGTATTGACGTTGTCGCGAGAGGTAAGAGCATTATCGAGACTCATATCACCGATAACATTTCTAAGATTTGTTTGAGCGAGTTTAGTTACGGCCAGAATGAAGTTTGCAACGTTGTAAACAAGTCTTTGGGCATCAGTTGGTTCGTAGTAGATGACTGCATCAACGGTGACCGTCACATTGTCTTTGGTTATAACTTCTTGTGGTGGAACGTCAACAACTTGTTCTCTCATGTCGATTTTAGTCATGCTTTGCATGATCGGAACGATTAACTTCAACCCAGGTCCGGTTGTTATTTTGTATTTTCCTAGCTGTTCAATTATTCCTTGCTGATAAGGGCGCACTATTTTGATTCCAGCCGCAGCAAGAACGAAAACTACAAAAGCAATTACTAATAAAGCTACGACTGCCATTTTTACTCCTAAAAACCTTTTCTAAAATTTAACTTTCTTTAAATTACTTCAACACTTTCTTTAAATTACTTCAACAACTACACGAGTTCCTTCTATGTGAGTTACTTTCACACGAGTGCCTGCAGGAATGTGTTCCATTTCTTTGGTTTCAGCAGGCCATTCTTCTCGCCCGATTTGGATACTTCCGTTTTCTGTTAGGTTTTCTCCCAAATCTTTTGTTACAACGCCTATTTCACCTATCAATCTGGTTGAACCAACTTTTGCTGGTTGTTCTTGATCGTTGAGCTTTCTCGCCAAAGGTCTTAGTGCTGCGAGTGACACAACTGAAACCACAATAAAAGCTATCCATTGCAAACTTTCGTTGACATTAGAAAAAGCCAGAATTGTTGAAATCGCAGTTCCTGCTCCAAAAGGAAGAAGGAAAAAAGACCCAGGCATAGCTAGTTCACCTAAAACAAACATTCCTGTTGCAGCAAGCCAAATCCATTGCCAAATCTCAGGACTCAAATTAACCTCCGAATTTCAAACAACAGGATACCTTAATCTAATTTTTTTTTAATAGTCCAGAAATTGAATACCTAATTTGTTTTAACTCCTGTACCGTTTCGCAAGTGACAAATACTTCTTTTCCTGAAAATAAAAAAAGACTGTTGAGTATCCATGCTCACCCTGACGATGAGGCATCAAAAGGCGCTTCTACAATAGCTGCGTATCATGACAAGGGTATTTATTGTGCTCTTGTGTGTTGCACGGGAGGTGAAGAAGGTGACATTCTCAATCCTGCTATGGATCGCCCTGAAATAGCCGAGAATCTTTCCAAGGTACGTTTTGCTGAACTTCAAAAATCAGCAGAAATAATTGGTTACGACGAGCTTATAATGCTCGGTTACAGAGATTCAGGAATGGCAGATTCTCAAGCCAACTTGCACCCAGATGCTTTTGCCAATGCTGAACCTGAAGAGGCAATAGGAAGGATCGTATCGATAATTAGACGGATAAGACCTCAAGTCATCATTTCTTATCCGGATGAGAGGGATTGGTACAACCACCCTGACCATTTGCAAGTACATGATATTTCGATTCCTGCATTCGAAGCGGCAGGCAATCCAAACTGTTATCCAGAACATGGTTCTGCATGGCAGCCGTCAAAACTCTATTTTTCGACTTGGTCAAGAGAAAGAATAGAAGCGATGCACGAAAAATTCTTAGAATTTGAACTCGAATCGCCTTATGAAGGTTGGACTAAAAGGCCTTCGCGAGATCATTTAATCTCCGCGAGGATTCCAATTTTAGATTACTGGTCGATTCGAAAACAGGCTTTATTAGCTCATGAAACTCAGGTCGACCCTAAGTCTTCATTTTGGTTCGGCTTGCCGGATGAAGTTGCACGTGAAGTTCATCCCTACGATGATTACATTCTGGCTCTCTCAACAGTCGATATCAAAAATGAAAGCACCTACGAAGACGATCTTTTTGCAGGCATTGATTGCCAGTCTTGATTAAAAAACAGATCGCCAGCCTTGATGAAAAACAAAACTACTTCCCACTGTTCTTTAAAAACTTAAATTTAAGCAGCTAATAGAGCGGCGGATTTACGCTTTTCTGCAAGTAATCTACGAGCTTCTGCGATACCTTTCAGATTTCTATCACGAGTTTTGTCATCAAGTGCTGAGTATTCCAGGTAGTTGTCGTCGGAAAAAATTTGGATGTGAAGTTCTTTTATTAGACAAAGTTGTTCATTCATATTATTAATTGTTTCAGTGAGGTGTGACAGCCTCTTAAAACCCTATTAAAACTAAGGCTTAACGATGCTTAAACAAGAATCGCGTTACGGGATGTCTGTTCCACTACCAGATCGACTGGATGACCACAAAGAGATTTTTCGAGAGTTGGTCGAACTGGGGTATACGGACGTTTGGTCCTCCGAAGCTAATGAGACGGACGGCTTAACACCCTTGGCTCTTGCGGCAGCCTGGGCACCTGAATTAAGACTAGGAACAGCTATTTTGCCGGCCTTCACAAGAGGACCAGCACTTCTGGCTCAAAGCGCTGCGGCGATGGCCTGTGCCGCACCTAATAATTTTGTTCTTGGAATAGGTACATCATCTGATGTTATTGTTGAACGCTGGAATGGAATCCCTTTTGAAGACCCGTATTTAAAAGTTAGAGATACAATTCGCTTCCTCCGAAAAGCACTTACGGGTGACAAGATTTCGGAAGAATTCGAAACTTTTAATGTTTCAGGTTTTCGTTTGGCACGAGTGCCTGAAAATCAACCCCCAATACTACTAGCGGCGCTACGAGAAGGAATGCTCCGTTTAGCTGGCAGGGAGGCTGATGGGGCAATAATAAATTGGCTTTCTGCTAATGATGTTGAACGCGTGGCTGGCATTGTCAACAATGAAGGCCCAAATAAAGAGCTAGTTGCCAGAATATTTGTTTGCCCAAGTGATAAAAAAGATCTGGTTCTAGCAGGTGGAAAATTTGCCATGGCGGCATATTTAAATGTGCCTGTATACAAGGCTTTTCATAAATGGCTTGGCAGGGAAGATATGTTGTCAGAGCATTGGGAACAATGGGACTCCGGTGACCGTAAAGGCGCTTTAGAAAAAATTCCTGATGCTCTGGTTGACGAGTTGATAGTAAATGGAACCCCAGAGCAGTGTCGAGACCACATCCAGCGTTACGTTGCAGCTGGAGTTACTTGTCCAGCCCTTGCAATAATGCCCCTAACAGGTGATGAGGTTAGAAAGTCTGTTAGAGATTTGGCTCCGATTAATAAATGATGGTGTTTATGTCTAACATGCAGCGTAAGGTATGAAAATAAGTTAAGTTAAGGTAAGTGAATTGGTCACAAAGGAAATTAAATGACAGAGACACTACAGAGCAGTAGCACAGAAGAGATGATTGATGAGATCAGGGCGATTATTGACCGTGGTCTAGGTGACACCAAGAGCCGTCAGGTAATTGCCGCCTCTGAAGTAGCGGATCTACTTCTTGATCTCCGGCTAGTTCTTGACTCAGGTGAAAATCAAATGGAGTCAATTTCCCAGAATTAATATGAAGTTATTTTAAAGGGAAAAAAACTTCTTAACTATCCGACTCAGTCCAATTCCAACAAGGGTTCCAGCGATTACATCACTCGCGTGGTGAATTCGAACGTGAATTCTTGAAGTTGCAACAATTCCAGCTAACCCGTACCAAAGAGGCTTGAATTTTGAACGCTCTGAAAGAAGGGTCGCAGCCAAAAAAGCTGCTGAAGCGTGACCTGAAGGAAAACTAGAAGTCACCGGCTGGCGCAGTTCATGTGGTCTTTCCTCAACATGATCTGGTCTGTCACGGTGAAACAATGATTTTAAAATTCCGTTAACAATCCCTGACTCGGCTATCAGGGCTGCAGATAAACGAACGGCTTCACGTTGAGTTGAGTTGCCAACGAGACCTTTGGATAATCCCATTATGTGCCAAAGAACACTGAAATCTGCTAATTCGCTTGCAAGATAGAAAGTTTTGTCAAGAACTGGATTTCCACGAAAACGTTCCCAAGCGAGATCGATTTTTTCATCGAAAGCAGCAAAAGTTGGACCCAAAGGGTGAACAGGGGTTTCTTTCGTGTTTTCAAATTCAGATCTAATAGGGAAAGGAATCAGATTTCTTTCCTCAGGAATACTCATAAGTCCAGTTTACGGTTATAGGCACCTTCAGAATCAAAAACTCCTTTTTTCCACCTTTTTGGTGTAAATAGAAGGGCTCTTGGATAATCCTCAAACATCCAACGTGCAAAATTGCGTCTTGACCATTGATTTAGTGACGCTAAACGAAGAGCATTTTCTACCCCCGCAGGATGAGTGAGTACTACTTGAAGGGCAACTGACATACGGTGATCTGCTAGCAGATGACCTTTCACAGATTTTTCGTACAACGAAGTAACTGTTTTTTGATTCCCCCTAGATTTGATCGCCTCTCCAGCAAGAATTCCAGTTAAAAGTGCCTGTCCTATTCCTTCGCCTGTCAAAATATCTGTAGAAGCAGCGGCATCACCAACAAAGATAACTGATCTACTAGTTAGTTGCTGGCTGTTGATTCTGGCAGGAATAGGCCAAGCGGTTTGGCGTCCCTCTAATTTGATAGCCCCACCAAGAGTCTCAGAAATAGATTTTCTGCTGAGAAGATCGCGAGCCAACTGAGCTGTTTCTGAAGCAGAAGAATGCTTTGACCTCAAAACACCGAAACCTACATTTGCTTTTCCGTTTGGAAGAGGAAAACTCCACGCATAGCCAGGAAGAAGATCTTTTTCGAACCAAACGTGCAAATCGTTACTATCTGGTGCAATTCCTGAAATGTATTGACGGAAAGCAAGCCATTCTCCTCTTGATTGATCCTTACTCAAATTGAGTGAACGGCGCACAGGTGACCACGCTCCGTCAGCAGCAACCACAAAAGAAGTTTCCACTTCTCCTATACCTTCAATATTTAGAAAGGTTCTTTCTTCATCAAAATTAATTGAAGAGAATTTGTGCCCTAAACGAACGTCAACCATTAATTCACGAGCTAGGTCGATAAGAGCCAGATCGTATTCTGCTCTAGGAGCGACCGCAGCGAACAGTCCTTTTTTCGGCAAAGGAAAAGCCTCTCTACGACCTGAAGGGAAATGGATGACTGCTTCATCGACGACTTCGAGATTGTTCAAATTCCATATATCCAAACCAAGTTGTTCACTCAATCTGAGAGCCATTGTTGTTAAACCATCACCACAACACTTATCACGAGGGAATTCAGACTTATCAATTAGAAGAACGGACAGACCACTTTTAGCGATGGTGCAAGCAGCAGATGACCCAGCAGGTCCACCTCCGACCACCACAACATCGTAAAACATTAGAAAAGGCGCAGGTGGTTAGATTCGATTCCGCGGATCTCGTCATAGTCGATTACGACACACTGGATCCCCCTATCTTCCGCTAACACTTTTGCTTGAGGACGGATTTCCTGGGCTGCAAAGATGCCGTGAACAGGTTTTATGAGTGGGTCGCGATTTAAAAAATCCAAGTACCTTGTTAATTGCTCCACACCATCAATTTCACCTCTTCGTTTTATTTCAATGGCAACCGTTTCACCTTTAGAGGTTCGGCACAAAAGATCAACAGGTCCCAAATCAGTCGGATATTCACGTTTGATTAATTCAAGTCCTTCAACTAAAAAAGACGGGTCATTTGCTAGAAGTTCTTGAAGATGGGCTTCAACGCCGTCTTTTTGTAGGCCAGGATCAGTTTCCATTTCTTGTGATACATCACTAAAGAGTTCGTGCAGAGTGATAGTAAGTATTTCGCCTTTTGGATTAGAAACTCGCCAAACATCATCTTCTTCAACAATCTTATTTGGAGCGTTCATCCAATTTAAAGGCTTGTAAGCGCCACCATCCGCATGAATTGCTACACATCCATCAGACTTGATCATGATTAATCGCGTGGCTTCAGGAAGATGGGCGGTAAGACGACCTTCGTAATCAACTGTACAACGAGCAAAAACTAAGCGCATAAGATCAACTATTCAAAATTTCTAAAACTGGTGAAGCCAAAACCGGATTACAAATTAAAAGGTCCGGCAACCAAGGGTCCGGATTGTTGTAAGTTAAAGGGGAACCGTCAAGGCGAGATACGTGCAGTCCAGCAGCGAAAGCGACAGCAGTTGGGGCACAGTTGTCCCACTCGTATTGACCGCCAGAATGGATGTACATGTCAGCTATTCCTCTTACGACAGCCATTGCTTTTGCTCCGGCTGAACCCATTTCAATCAATGCTCCATCAATTTTTTCTGCAACTTGAGAAGCCTCAACAGGTGGTCGTGATCTGCTTACTGCTATTCGAATTTTTTCAGATTCAGTTGATGAACTTGGCTCTGAAAAATCATTACAAGTTGAAAAAGTTAGATTTAAAGCAGGAATAGCGACTGCCCCGACAACGGGAAGGCCATCAACAGCAAGAGCTACGTGTACAGCCCAATCGTCACGCTGTGGTTCACCAAACTCTCTAGTCCCATCAAGTGGATCCACAATCCACACTCGGCTTGCGTCGCTACGGTTTGGGTGAACTGGATGGGCCGAACCCTCTTCTGAGAGAACGCCATCTTTTGGCCGCAATGATGCAAGTTCTTCCATGAGAAAATTATGAGATTTCTGGTCGCCTCTTTGTTTCAAAACTTCAGGATCAGTGTCCTTACTAAGCTTTCTTTCTTCGAGCAACAAAAATCCTGCGCGAGTGGCTAAATCTTCTGCGAGATAGTGATCTTCATTGTTTGCTTTCAAGAGTGACCATCTTAGGAGGACAGGGTTAGCATGGGGTGCAGAAAATGCGTATTGCTGGGAAGAAATGAAATGAGTATCACCACATACGAACTGAACCATCTAGACCAATTAGAAGCAGAAGCTATACACATCTTTCGTGAAGTGGCTTCTGAATTTGAACGTCCATGTTTGATGTTCTCCGGAGGAAAAGACTCGATATTGATGCTTCATCTAGCCACTAAAGCATTTTGGCCCGCTAGATTGCCTTTCCCAGTTTTACATGTTGACACTGGACACAATTTTCCTGAAGTAATTCAATATCGCGACCAACGTATAAAAGAGTTAGAAGCAAGACTCATAGTAGCTTCAGTTCAAAAATCTATTGACGAAGGTCGAGTTACAGAAGAGAAAGGACCGAGAGCAAGTCGAAACCGCTTACAAACAACCACTTTGTTGGACTCGATCGAAGAAAACAAGTTCGATGCATTATTTGGGGGAGCGCGAAGAGACGAAGAAAAAGCTAGAGCTAAAGAACGTTTTTATTCGTTCCGAGATGAATTCGGACAATGGGACCCTAAAAACCAAAGACCTGAACTATGGAATCTTTATAACGGGAGAATAAGACAAGGTGAACATATTCGAGTGTTCCCAATTTCTAATTGGACTGAGCTAGACGTATGGCAATACATCGAACAAGAAGCTATAGAAATACCCAGTGTTTATTTCGCCCACGAAAGAGAAGTTTTCCAACGCGACGGAATGTTATTAGCAGATTCAGATTTTGTAACTCGTTCAGATGACGAAGAACTAATAAAGCGGAAAATTCGCTACCGCACAGTAGGGGATATGAGTTGCACGGGAGCGGTGGAGTCAGAAGCAGAAAATTTGAAACAAATAATAGAAGAGATTTCTTCAACTCGTATAACAGAAAGAGGTGCTACGCGAGCCGACGACCGTGTTTCAGAAGCAGCCATGGAAGACCGTAAAAAAGAAGGTTACTTCTAATGGAATTCCTTCGTTTTGCTACAGCTGGGAGTGTTGATGACGGGAAGTCGACCCTTATCGGAAGACTTCTGTACGATACCAAATCAATTTTTCAAGATCAGCTTGAATCTGTAGAAGCAACTTCACAACAAATGGGAAATGAATATACCAATCTTGCTCTTTTAACCGATGGTCTCCGTGCTGAACGCGAACAAGGTATAACTATCGATGTTGCATACCGTTATTTCGCCACACCTAAACGGAAGTTCATAATTGCGGATACTCCAGGACATATTCAATACACACGAAATATGGTCACAGGAGCCTCAACAGCAGATTTAGTATTAGTTCTTGTAGATGCCCGGCATGGAATTGTCGAACAGTCACGACGTCATGCATTTTTAGCATCTTTGTTAAGAATTCCTCATCTTGTCGTATGCATCAACAAGATGGATTTAATTGATTATGACGAGAAAGCGTTCAACTCCGTTAAGGAAGAGTTCAGAAATTTTGCCATGAAACTCGATATTTCAGATCTTTCATTTATTCCAATATCAGCTCTGCACGGAGACAATGTAGTGGAACGATCAGCCAAAATGCCTTGGTACGAAGGATCTTCTTTGTTGCATCACCTTGAAGAGGTCCATATAGCAAGTGATCGCAACCATATAGATGCTCGTTTTCCGGTTCAATATGTAATACGTCCCCAAAATGAAGAACATCATGACTATCGCGGATACGCAGGAACGATAACTGGGGGTGTTTTCAAACCTGGTGATGAAGTGGTGGTGCTGCCCAGTGGTTTTACTTCGACAGTTGCTTCAATAGATTCTTATGACGGCTCTATTTCTGAAGCTTTTGGACCGATGTCAGTAACAATGAGGCTCACGAGTGATATAGATATTTCGCGTGGAGACATGATTTGTCGTCCGAATAACCAACCCTCAGTAAGCCAGGATTTACAAGCAATGGTTTGCTGGATGTCAGAATCGACCGAACTAGTTCCCCGAATGAAACTAGCTTTAAAGCATACGAGCAGGTCCAGTCATGTTCTGGTAAGCGAAATTCAATACAGAATTGACGTCAATACACTCCACCGGGATGAGAAACCAGAATCACTAAAACTGAATGAGATAGGAAGAGTGTCATTGAGAAGTACACAACCATTATTTTTTGACGAGTACAGGAGAAATCGAAATACAGGATCTTTCATACTGATGGATGAGGTAACAAATGCCACTGTCGCGGCTGGCATAATCGTTGGTTCAGGTTGATATGTCTAATAAAAATCCGAATGTCACATGGCATTCGAATAATTTGAGCAGAGAAGAGCGAGATGCATCACTTGGATATACGGGCGCAACAATTTGGTTTACAGGTCTTTCAGGGTCAGGAAAATCTTCTATTGCTTCCGCAACTGAAAAGTTAATAGTCACTTCTGGACATCCTTCCTATTTACTTGATGGTGATAATTTGCGATTAGGACTTAACGAGGATCTAAATTTCAGCGCAGAAGACCGGCACGAAAATGTTCGAAGAGTTGCAGAGGTGGCGCGTCTGTTTGCTGATGCAGGTCTTGTCGCACTGGTACCATTGATAAGCCCATACCGCGATGACCGTCAGAACGCCAAAGAGCTACATGATCGATTTGGCTTAAGATTTTTTGAAGTTTTTGTTGATACTCCAATTGAAGTATGTGAAGAGCGTGATCCAAAAGGTTTGTACAAAAAAGCTAGATCAGGAGAAATTAAAGGCTTTACAGGAATTGATGACCCATATGAAGAACCGAACGCCCCAGATCTAATTCTGACTCCTGAGAATGGATCTCCAGAGGCTGGAGCAATACTCGTATTGAAACTTTTAGGAATACCCAGTTAGCCGCGGGATAGAGGCTTGTATTGAACCCGTGTGGGCACGTTTTCCCCGCCTGACTCTTTCCGTTTTACCTCTTCATATTCGCTGAAATTTCCTTCAAACCATCGCACGTACGAGTTTCCTTCAAATGCAAGTACATGGGTAGCTACTCTGTCCAGAAACCAGCGATCATGGCTAATAATGACTGCACACCCGGGAAAGGCTTCAAGACCTGATTCAAGAGCTCTTAAAGTATCCACATCAAGGTCGTTTGTTGGCTCATCAAGAAGTAAAACGTTGCTTCCGGTTTTTAAAACTTTTGCTAGGTGGACACGATTTCTTTCGCCTCCAGAAAGGTCCCCGACGTTCTTCTGCTGGTCAGATCCTCGAAAATTGAAAGATGCTACATAAGCTCTTCCGTTAACTTCACGATTACCCACTGAAATAAATTCCTTGTCTTCGGTTATTTCTTGGTAAACGGTTCGGTCCGGATCTAGGGAATCCCTTGATTGATCCACGTACCCAAGTTCAACTGTTGAACCGATTTTTATTAAACCAGAATCCGGCAGATCATCATTCGATTCTGAGTTTTGAAAGGCCGCTACTAGCATTCTGAACAAGGTTGTCTTGCCAGCCCCATTACCTCCGACTATTCCCACAATTCCAGCGGGTGGAAGGGTGAAGGAGAGATCTTCAATTAGTAAACGATCTTCAAAACCTTTATTAAGATTTTTAACTTCAATTACTTGATCCCCTAAACGCGAATTAGCTGGGATTTGTATTTGAAGTTCAGCATCGCGCTTCTCTGCTTCATTTGCTTCAGCTATGAGTTTGTCATAAGAGGCCAGTCTTGCTTTTCCTTTCGCTTGGCGCGCCTTTGGAGCCATGCGTATCCATTCCAATTCTCTTTCAAGAGTACGTTTCCGTGAAGAGTCGGATTTTTCTTCAACTTCAAGCCTCGCACTTTTTTGATCCAGCCAGCCTGAATAGTTCCCTTCATAAGGTATTCCTCTTCCGCGATCAAGTTCTAATATCCAACCAGCGACATTGTCAAGGAAATACCTGTCATGCGTTACCGCTACAACTGTTCCTGAATAGTCCTGAAGAGTTCTTTCAAGCCAGGAAACCGATTCAGCATCCAAATGATTTGTCGGTTCGTCTAAAAGAAGCAAGTCAGGTTTGGAAAGAAGCAGTTTGCATAAAGCTACGCGACGACGTTCTCCTCCTGATAATACGTTTACATCTGTTTCACCGTCAGGAAGCCGAAGTGCATCCATGGCTATTTCGATATTTCTTTGAAGATCCCAAGCGCCGGCAGATTCGATAAGACGTTCGACTTCAGCTTGCTGTTCACCCAATTTTTCAAAATCTGCTTCTGGATCCGACCAGCTAGAGAGGATGTCGTCGTAGCGAGACAAGAGAGAAGCTATCTCTCCGACTCCTTCCATTACATTTTCCAAGACATTCTTATTGGAATCTAAAACAGGTTCCTGTTCAAGAAGTCCGACAGTAAAACCATCAGTTAGTCTTGCTTCGCCATCATGATCTGGATCCTCCCCAGCCATTATCGATAATAGAGACGATTTCCCTGAACCGTTATTTCCTAGAACCCCGATTTTCGCTCCGGGAAAAAAAGATAGAGAGATGTCTTTTAGAACCTCTCTGTCAGGAGGGTAAAAACGACTCACCTTTTGCATGGTGTAAATGAATTGAGCTGTCACGCAAAATGATGATATCGGTTATAAAAGTAACCGAGATGCAAATTAAATGACTATCATGCTTTCGTGGTTGAAGCAGTTTTATTTGATTTCGGGGGAGTGATCCTTTCGAGCCCTTTTGAAGCCTTTGCCGAATATGAAATCGAAGTAGGTCTACCAGTCGACACAATTAGAAAAATAAATACAACCAATCCTGACACTAATGCCTGGGCGAAATTTGAACGTAGAGAAGTTAACCCGGAAGAATTCACTCGTCTTTTTGAAGGGGAGGCTTCAGCACTTGGGTATGAAGTAGACGCTAATAGGATCCTCGAAGGTCTGCACGGTTCGTTAAGGCCATCAATGGTAAAAGCATTACAGCGTTGTGCGTCTAGATTCAAGACAGCGATGCTCACAAATAACATCACCCCAATGGGGGAACAAGATTTAGATCAAGATGTACAAAAGGTGGTTGGGATATTTGATGTTCTAATCCAGTCAAGTATCGAGGGTTGCAGAAAACCAGAAGAAAAATTTTACGAAATTGCTTGTGAACGTCTTAATGTAAAACCTGAAAATTGTGTCTTCCTTGATGATTTAGGAATCAACTTGAAGCCAGCGCGAGCTATGGGGATGTCAACGATAAAGGTCACTGACCCTGAAGACGCCATCAAAGAGTTATATGAAATTCTGGGATTCACATCTGATTAAGCGCTAATGTCATCACAATGCGCATAGTCACATGGAACGTTGCTGGTTTAAATGCCCGACTGCACAGAGTCAAACTTTGGATCGAAGAAAATGAACCGGATGTGCTTTGTCTGCAAGAAACAAAGATGGAGGATGAAGTATTCCAAAAAAAAGCACAGCCTGTTTTTAAAGAACTTGGTTATGAATCTGTTCATCACGGACAGAAGTCATGGAACGGTGTAGCGATTATCTCAAGAGTCGGTATTGAAGATCCACACAAAGGATTTGATGATGGTAGAAAAGATCCTGATCCAGATGCAAGAATAGTTTGGGCAACTTGTTCAAATATTCGAATAGCTTCCTGTTACGTGCCTAACGGAAGAACATTGGAAGACGACCATTACAAGTACAAACTTGATTGGTTGGATCGTCTTCATGATGATTTGAAAAAAAATTCAGACCCCTCAAAGAATCCTGTAATTACAGCTGGAGATTTCAACGTTTGCCCCCGACCTGTTCTTGACGAATGGAATCCAAAACAGGAATACACGAACTTTGATTGGAAATTGAAGAAAACGTTAACTGAAACTTTTGACCTGCCAGAAACACATATAACTTCAGAGGTTCGTGAAGCAATAAAAAAACTAGATGACTTGGGGATGAAAGACGTTTTCTGTGAACGTTTCCCAGAAGAGAAAGCAGATACTTATTGGGATTACTTTAAGAACGCTTTTAGTGATAAAAGGGGACTCAGAATTGACCTGGTGTTGGCTTCTGGGGTGGTGGCGAAGTCTCTCGAGTCAATTGAAGTGGATACACATGAGCGCACTCCTGAAAAAATACTGAAAAAAGAAAACAAAAATTTGATTGAGAAATACAAAGATAGCAAAGGTAAATTTGTGAAACCTAGCGATCATGCACCCTTAGTTGCCTCTTTTGATTGGGGCAACTAAAACAGTTAGTAGTTTTTTGAAACTAGTTCAAGTATTTCCTTGCCATAACGTTCAGCTTTCACAGGGCCGATTCCTTTTATTTTGAGAAGTTCATCCAAGTTGGTTGGCTGAATTTCAACAAGGTCTAGCAATGTTTCATCATTGAAAATCACAAAAGCCGGGACATCCGCAGAGCGAGACATAGAAAGCCGCCAGTCCTTAAGATCTTTTACCTGTTGGGTTTCAGGAAGGGTATTTTTTATTTTTTTACTCCTAGCGGATTTAACTTTGGTTATTTGTTCCCTTTGAGTAAGGGGTTTTTCCAAATTTTGTATTGCACGTTCAATGTTGAACAACCATGGTGATGGATCTCTTTTTCTCTTATTGCCAGAGAAATGTCGGTTGTTAGCCCAAGAGCAGAGAATGCGATCTTTCGCTCTTGTAAGAGCAACATATAGGAGCCTTCGCTCTTCAGCGATCGCATTCGAGTCTTTAGCATGGGCTATCGGGACAAGTCCCTGTTCTAAACCAGCAACATGCACCACAGACCATTCCAAACCTTTAGAGCCGTGAAAAGTCGAAATTTCAACCGCGTCATCATTTATCTCATACAAATTTTGAGATTGGGACTTAAGCCACATAACAAACGAATTGCTTTTCGCTGCAGGGTCAAGAGTGAGATACTCTTCAGCAAGACGCCGTAGTTCAGCCAAAGCAACGGTTCTCTCAGTATCAGGTGTTGCTTCATCTTCGTCGCTTGTTGAAGAGTCGTCACCACCTGTTGCGTCAAGATCATTAATCTTTTGAACTAATGGACTGTTTGAATTGGTCAGCTCAGAAATCACGGTCTTTATGTCTTTTCTATCCAAGAGGCCACTTCCTGAAACCGTTTTAACGGGAATTCCTTCTTTGCGAAGAGCACTTGTAAAAATTTCGGTTTGTGCATTTGTCCGCACCAGAATTGCCTGATCAGACCACTTTTCTCCAGAGGTATGAATCCCGTTAACCTTTTTGGCAATGCCTTCAGCTTCACGCTCTTCGTCTGAGTAGTTAACAATTGAAGGCTTCAACCCTCCACCTCTGACGGCTTCAATCCCAGAATTTTCAAGAAGGCAAGAGGCTGTCTCAACTATCTGAGGGGTACTTCGGTAATTTTTACTCAGACTTACAACAGTCGAATCTCTAAAATGTTCCTTGAACCTAATGAGGTGATCAGCCTCAGCGCCGTTCCAAGCGTAAATCGCCTGATTAGGGTCACCGACCACGCAAAGACTGGATCTTCCATCGAGCCAAGCTGAAAGAAGAGAGAACTGTAGAGGATTAACATCTTGGAATTCGTCCACATAGAAGTTCCGGAATCTCCATTTTTGAGCCTCACCAAACGAACGGTCGCTACGGATTGTTTTGGCACAGTGACTCAGAAGGTCGTCAAAATCTAAAAACCTTCGTTCAGTTTTAAGCTCTTCATAGCTCTTGTAAATGTTTGAAACTTCTTGTAGCGCTAAAGGCGGTGTTCTTTCGTGCTTTTCAGCTTCTGCAAAATAAGTTTCTGGTGAAATACGACGAGCTTTCGCCCATTCGATTTCAGCCACTACGTCAAGAGTGTCAGTAGAACGTTTATCTCTTGGTAAGAGGTTTGTAACAAAAGAAATTTTATTTGCTAGAAGGGTTGGTTCCTTTATCCCCCGGTCTTGCCAATAGATCCGAAGTTGGGCGTAAGCAACAGAATGAAAAGTCCCCGCAGCGATTTGGTCCCTGAGTCCAAGTCTTGAAAGTCGAGAGCGAAGTTCACCAGCAGCTTTGCGAGTAAAAGTAAGAGCTAACACACGCCTGGGATCTTCTTTTCCCTTCATTGCTCTCCAAGCGATTCTTCTGGTGAGGACCCTAGTTTTCCCAGATCCGGCCCCAGCAAGAATCGCTAGAGGTTCTGTATCTAAGGTCACAGCATGGAGTTGAGATTCGTCTAAACCGAGGAGCAAATTGTCGGATTCTTCAAAGTTAAGTTCCTCTGAAAAAGCAGAATTTTCTCCGATGTCAATTTTCCCCATAAGGGGCACTTTATCCATGAAGTGCAGTTGAGTGTCTGAGCGGAGAGCTAATCAATTTGCCTTTTGTAAACCATCGGCACATGAAGAATTCCCGAATTTGTGTCACGTCCGCAACCTTCTACAAAAGCTTCGCCGTTAGTTATAAAACCCATTTTTTGATACCAATTTTCGAGGTAAGTCTGAGCGTCGAGTACTAGCACCCCAGAAGTTGTGTTAATCACGTGTTCTATTAGCGTTTCCGCCAGACCTTTATGGCGATTGTGGGAAGAGGTTGCAACTCGACCGATTCTGTTAACTTCTTTACTTTCACTTAGAACGCGGAGATAAGAAACTGGTGATTCTTCATCTGAGATCCAGATATGTCGAGTCTCTGAATAGACATCGAATCCGTCTAGTTCCGGGTAGGGACAATTTTGTTCTACTACAAAAACATCGATCCGTAGGCGTAAAATTTCGTAGAACGTAAGAGGTTCGATTTCATGAAAAGGTTGATCAAAAATATTGCTCACATAACGAAACTACTGCTGAATTCAACGAATTGGTAATGAGGACAGCAGATAGTCTTAATTTGAAACTTAAAAAAGGAAAGAAATTTAATGCCTAAGATTCTTCTTCCCTCAGGGGTAGAAATTTGTTACGAGACTTTCGGTTCCTCAACGGGACCGACACTTTTACTGATTCACGGTTTAGGCAGCCAGTTGTTGCTATGGGAAGAGGGCTTTTGTAACAAGCTTACTGAAGAAGGGTTGCACGTAATTCGATACGACCAAAGAGACAACGGACTTTCATCAGAGATGAAAAGAGAATACGAACTATCAGATATGGCTTCCGACGCTGCAGAGTTGTTAGAGCAGTTGTCAATAAAAAAAGCTCATATCGCAGGCATGTCTTTAGGTGGTATGGTCGCCCAAATTTTTGCAGCTGAATATCCAGAGAAAGTTAGCAGCCTTACTTCAATGGCATCTAACACAGGTAAAGGCGGCTTTGGTATTCCAAAAGGAAAAGCATTAGAGGCCTTATTGGCTCCTGCGCCGATTGACCCACAAGAGCGAGCTTTGAAAGACTTATCTGACAGACGCATATGGGCGAGCACTGACTGGCATGACGACGAATACTGTTTAAAAATTTTTGAAAGATATGCCGAGCGAACTAATAAGTCCAATGAAGCCAAAGAACGACAAATGCGAGCTATGAACTCAACTGGAAACCGTGAAGAAGCACTTATGAAAATTAAGACCCCTACACTCGTACTTCATGGAAGCGCAGACACTCTTGTTGATCCAAGTGGGGGACAACGCACGGCAGAGGTTATACCTGGAGCTAAATTCGTCATGATTGAAGGTTGGGGACATGATCTACCACCGGGTTCTTGGCCAAAGATTACAAATGAGATAATCCAGCACGTAAAAAATGCTGAAAAGACAAATAGTTAAAAAACAGGAGACAAAATGGGTGCTTTAGACGGAGTAAAGGTCTTAGAGCTAGCAGGAATAGGACCCGGTCCTTTCTGCGGAATGATGCTCGCCGATATGGGTGCAGATGTCATACGCATTGACCGTGCAGGCTCGGTAAAAGAGTTTGACGAGAATTCTCCACCTAACGACATAATCAGTCGGGGAAGAAAAAGCGTAGGAATAGATCTCAAAAATCCACAAGGGAGAGAAACGGTTCTCAGATTAGTGGAGTCATCGGATATTTTTTTTGAAGGCTTCAGACCAGGAGTAGCTGAGAGGCTGGGAGTAGGCCCAGACGATTGTCTGGAAAGGAACCCTGCCTTAGTTTATGGACGCATGACAGGCTGGGGGCAAGAAGGGCCTTATGCAAATGCAGCCGGACATGACATAAATTACATATCACTAGCCGGTGTCTTAGCCCATATAGGAAGAAGTGAAAGCGGGCCAGTGCCACCATTAAATCTTGTAGGAGATTTCGGAGGAGGGGGCATGTACCTTGCTTTTGGAATGGTATGCGCACTTATTGAAGCTAGAAAATCTGGACAGGGGCAAGTCGTTGATGCTGCAATGGTTGATGGTGCAGCGAGTCTGATGAGTTTCTTTTACGGGATGATGGAAACTGGTTTCCACCAACAGGGGAGAGGTGTGAACCTTCTCGATACTGGAGCCCATTTTTATGACGTTTACGAATGCTCAGACGGCGAGTGGATATCTCTAGGATCAATAGAGCCCCAGTTCTACCAAGAAATGCTAGAAAAATTGGAACTTGATCAAGAAGAATTTGCATTTCAACACGATCGAGAAAAATGGCCAGAATTAAAACAAAAAATGGCTGATTTAATAGCCACAAAAACTAGAACAGAGTGGGATCAATTACTTGCTGGTAGTGATGTTTGCTACGCCCCTGTTCTTTCTGCATACGAAGCAGTTGAACATCCTCACAATGTAGAAAGAAAAACGTTCGTAGAAGTTGCAGGTGTAACTCAACCAGCGCCCGCTCCGCGATTCAGCAGAACACCAGGAAAAATTGAAAGACCACCGGCTCACCCTGGTCAACACAGCGAAGAAGTTCTGATGCAGTTCGGATTCAAAGAGGAAGAGATTGCTGAACTGCGTGGCACCGGCGCGGTCTCTTAAAAGATTTCAATGTCGACAATAGTTTTCTTTCACGCTCATCCCGATGACGAGGCACTGTCTACAGCTGGAACCATGGCCCTATTGTCTGAATCTGGGGATCGCGTAATTCTTGTAGTCGCTACCCGCGGAGAAGAGGGGGAACCCGTTCCGGGAGTTTTAAAAGAAGGGGAACTCTTAGAGGAACGACGAACTGAAGAGCTCATCAAATCAGCGAACCTATTGGGAGTAGCACGCGTCGAATTCTTAAACTACAGGGACAGCGGAATGATCGATTCACCCACCACTTCCAACCCTGAGTGTTTTTGGCAAGCGAATGTTGAAGAAGCTAGTTTACGATTGTCCGATCTATTGCAAGAGGAAACGGTTGACCTTTTGGTCATTTATGACCCGAATGGAGGATATGGACATCCAGACCATATTCAGGTTCATAGGGTAGGAACCTGTTGGGCGGACCATATTGGACTGGAAAATATCAGATGGACAACTCTCAACAGGGATGCGATTAAAAAGACAATTGAACTAGCGATGGAAACAACTCCAGATGAAGGGCTAGCTGGAATAGGAGATGATCTAAAGGAGAGGCGGCAACGAGTGGAAGAGGAATCTTTTGGTTCTGCCGAGTCTGAAATTACGCACGCCATAAATGTTTCCGATTTCATTGAAAAGAAAAGAGCAGCGATTTCAGCTCACCGAAGCCAAATAGATAAAGATTCATTTTTTTTGCAGATTCCAAATGAACAGTTTGTTACTGTTTTCGGAACCGAATGGTTTATAAATCCAAAAGAAGCAAGAAAAGAAAATGAACCTTTTAAATGCGATCTATTCAACTAACAAATCAAGTAACCAGATTAAGAGTTTAATGACAGACCGAACCTCACTTTAATGAATGTCCTAGCTTCCTTTCGAGGAACCCATGAAGCCATCGAATGGTTGATGGTCTTGTTGAATGCTGTAGCCGGCATCTGGTCGCTTCAAGCTCATAGAAACAAACTATTTCGAATATCAACTCTTACATGGGTGACAGCAATTGCTCAGATTATGGTTCTAGCTCATCTTTTTTCAGGTGTCGCATTAGCTTCATCAGAAAGTATCGAAGTCCCAAAGTTTCATTTGCTTTACTGGTCTGCTGCGGCTCTAAGCGTGGGAGTAATTTACGGTTACCGTAATCAATTGGAGAATCGAAGGTACTTGCTATATGGGTTTGCTGGGCTTTTCTTAATGGGATTAGGAATTCGTTCAATGATCCTAGGACCGATTTAACTCAGTTTTCCAAACCTATTCGAGATTTTAAATCATTGAGTTGAGAGGTCATTTCGGTGGGCAGCCGATCCCCAATAGCTTTTAGATGCTCTTCTATTAATGGAACCTCTTCACACCATGAATCTGAGTCGACTTCAAGAAGCTGTTTCATTGCTGAAATTTCCAGATCCAGACCAGAGGTATCAATACCGTCACTTTCAGGCACTAGACCCAAAGGCGTCTCAACAGCTTGAGCGACTCCATCTATGCGATCTAAAATCCACTTAAGCACACGACTATTCTCGCCAAAACCTGGCCAAAGGAAGTTTCCGTTTTCGTCTTTCCGAAACCAATTAACCCAAAATAATTTCGGCAACCTACTAGAATCAGTAGCTTTACCGATTTCTATCCAATGCTTAATGTAATCACCTGCGTTGTAACCCATAAAAGGCAACATGGCGAAAGGGTCAAATCGGACTTCACCAATTTTCCCAGCGGCTGCAGCGGTCTTTTCTGAACTCATAATTGAACCAAGAAAAACTCCGTGCTCCCAATCGCGTGCTTGTGTTATCAATGGAACATTGGAAGCGCGTCGACCTCCGAACATAATTGCCGAAATTGGTACGCCCTCCGGATCCTCCCACTCTGGAGCGATTGATGGGCATTGGCTTGCAGGTACGGTGAAACGTGCATTTGGGTGAGCGGCCGGTTCTTCAGATTCACTAGTCCAGTCACGCCCTTGCCAATCGATAAGTGAGTCAGGTTTATCTTCTGTCATCCTTTCCCACCAGACATCATTGTTTTTGTCAAGTGCAACATTTGTGAAAATTGCATTTCCCCAAAGGGTTTTCATGGCATTTTCATTAGTTGAATTAGAAGTTCCTGGGGCAACACCAAAGAAACCTGCTTCAGGGTTGATGGCACGGAGTTGTCCATCAGGAGAGAATTTCATCCAAGCTATATCGTCTCCAATGGTTTCAACTTTCCAACCTGGAATAGTAGGAATCAGCATTGCCATGTTTGTTTTACCACAAGCTGAGGGGAAAGCAGCAGCGATATAGCGCTTTTCACCATCAGGAGGTGTGATTCCTAGGATGAGCATGTGCTCAGCCAACCAACCATCTTCACGAGCCATTGTTGAAGCGATGCGAAGAGCAAAGCATTTTTTACCTAATAAAGCATTCCCGCCATAACCGGATCCGTATGACCATATTTCTCGAGTTTCAGGAAAGTGAGATATGTAACGTACATCTTTATTGCAAGGCCATGGAACATCTTTTTCATTTTCTTCAAGAGGGAAGCCGACAGAATGAATGCAGGGCACGAAATCTCCGTCGCCCAGCTCGTCTAGGACGGAACTTCCCATTCTTGTCATTATTTTCATACTTGCAGCCACATAGGGAGAGTCTGAGAGTTGAATGCCTATATGCGAAATAGGTGAACCGATAGGTCCCATACAAAAAGGGATTACGTAGAGGGTTCTGCCTTTCATGCAACCTTGATAATGGGAGAGCATCTCCTCTTTTAGCTCATTAGGTTCACGCCAGTTATTCGTTGAACCAGCATCGATTTCTTCAACTGATGCTATGTAGGTGTCGCTCTCAACACGTGCTACATCATTAGGATCTGATCGCGCTAAAAAACTGTTTGGTCGAAGATCGTCATTAAGTCGGATAAAAGTCCCAGAATCTACTAGCTCCTGAGTGAATTGTTCATATTCATTTTCAGAGCCATCGCACCAGTGAATTTGACTAGGTTCAAAAATTTTCTCCCAGTGGGCTACCCAGTCGGTCAGTGATTCATTTTGTGTCGGCGGATTTTCAGAACTCATATCAGTCTAAGTTAGGTGTGCCCATATCTATTTCAGATCCAAGTTTTAAACCAGTTGCGTTATTATTTCCATCCAATTCGAAAACCACTCTTTGACCTTGACGCAGCATTCTAAATATCGAGCCATCAAGTGCTCCGTCGGCTATTTCGAATTCTACGAGATCAGAGTCGCGAATTATGAGGCCGTCACCACTTCCTGGATCGTAAGACTTGACTACGCCTTGCAACTATTTTTCTCCTATCTACTTTTGGAGGCCGCTGGGAGCCTAGCCCACTAAAAGCAAGCGGGTGAATAGTCCTGATCGTATGTGACTATTCGACGGTTCCAAACATAAAAACAGAAACTAATGCATCGAGGTCCTTTAAGTGGGTACTATCGCAGTTGTGGCGATAGAAACTTTAGATTCAAAGAACCTTGCAAATTTGATGTACTGCTTTCGTGACGCTCTTCAAGATCACAAGGAAAGCCTCAATTCTTTAAATGTCTATCCGGTGCCAGATGGTGATACAGGTTCCAACATGGCCGCCACTCTCAATTCAGTGGTATCCGAGATTAAGTCTTTGGAGGAAAATCCTGAACTAGAGAACATTATCGAAGCCATATCTCACGGTTCCCTCATGGGAGCTCGAGGAAATTCAGGTGTAATTATTTCTCAAATCCTCAGAGGTTTTGTTTCTGAAATAAAAAGTGCGTCGAGAAAGACTGTCGATGCAAATTTGTTTTCTGAAGCTCTTAGCGCAGCCGCATCAGCCGCTTATGAGGCGGTTGGGAATCCAGTTGAAGGAACTATTTTGACTGTTGTGCGAGAAACAGCAGAAGCGGCAGAAAAATCCGTATCAGAAGATTCTGATCTGTTGTCAGTTGCAGAAATGGCACGAGAAGCAGCTAAGCGTTCTTTGGATTCGACACCTGACCTTTTGCCAGTTTTAGCTAGAGCAGGAGTTGTTGATGCAGGCGGAAGCGGATTCCTGCTTATGATGGATTCACTTTTACACGTAATTGACGATCGCCCAATGCCTGAACCAGAGATCGTTACAGTTTCTGTGGATTCTCTAAGCCTTGATGTGCATGATGACATGAGTGGTAGCGGAACTAGATATGAAGTGATGTACTTTTTAGATGCACCAGATGAGCTGATACCTGATTTCAAAAAAACTTGGTCAGAAATAGGGGATTCTATAGTTGTAGTTGGTGGTGAGAATATTTGGAATTGTCACGTTCACACGAACAATATTGGTGCAGCGGTTGAAGCTGGAATATCCGTTGGTAAACCGTACGACATCCGAGTAACCGACTTATTTGAGGAAATCGCAGAAAACCATCACGGGCATGATCTTGCAGATCCAATTGGGTGTTCTGTCATTGCAGTTGCAAACGGTGCCGGAATAAGCAAAATTTTCCGATCTCTAGGAGCCACACGCATAGTTAATGGGGGGCAATCAATGAATCCATCTACTGCAGACCTGCTTGAAGCAGCAGAAGCCATCGCCTCGGAACACGTAATAATCTTGCCCAACAATCCAAATATCGTTGCAGTAGCAGAACAAGTAGATTCGCAAACCTCAAAAACGGTTCGTGTAGTTGAAACCCACACCGTTACAGAAGGTTTTGCATCCTTGCTTGGCTATGACCCGGAAGCAACTTCAGAGAAAAACCAAACAGTCATGGATCAAGCTGCACGAATGGTTGAGTCAGGAGAAATAACTGCAGCCGTTAGGGAGTCGACAAGCGAAATTGGTGAGATAAAAAAGGGAGACTTTCTAGGTTTGCAAAAAGGAAAAGTGACAGTGATTGCTGAAAGTATTGTTGAAGCAACCAAAAATCTTTTAAAAGAAATGATTAGTGATGAGCATGAAATCGTAACCCTTATTACAGGAGGAGATTCCAATGTGAAAGAAACTGATGAAATAGCCGGCTGGGTCAATGCCGAATATGAAGCACTCGAAGTTGAAGTTCACGAAGGCGGACAGTCTTTATACCCGTACTACATAGGTATCGAATAGGTGATTTAGGTGTCGGATCCCGGCGTCGCCCTAAAAGAGTTAGAGGACCGCCCTCTAACGGATCTTCATGGTGTTGGAGAACAAACTTCTGCATCTTTAAGCAAAGTGGGTATCAATACGATTCTCGATTTGATCAGTTATTACCCACGCCGTTATATAGATCGGAGTAAAGAAGCGACCGTGGATTCTCTTCAAACTGGCGAAGAAGGCATGGTTCTTGTCAATATTGAAAAAGTTAAGAGCAGACGAATGCGCTCTAGAAAAACTCTCGTTGAAGTTACTGCTTCTGATACAACAGGTTCTTTGAAGTTAGTGTTCTTTAATCAGCCATGGCGAGAAAAGCAACTGAATCAGGGTAGAGGTGCTGTTGTTTTTGGCAAGGCAGATATTTATCAAGGGCAATTGCAGATGACCAATCCAATTGTTGACCTTGTCGGAGATAGAACGGGCAGAATCGTAGCGGTTTATCCTCAGTCAGGAGTTGCGAAACTACACAGTTGGGATGTTGATCGACTTGTTGCGGAAGCTCTCCGAAGGGTCATGAAAGTAAGAGGATTTGCAGACCCAGTTCCTTCGGAAATCCTTAAAAAATACAGACTGGTTGATCGTTCTTTGGCTTACAAGGGAATTCATCGGCCTGATTCAATGAATGAGGTGGTTGAGGCAAGAAGAAGGCTTGTTTTTGATGAACTTTTTAGAATTCAACTTGAACTATTGCAACGAAAAAAAATAATTGAAAAAACCGCTATTGGAATCAATCATTCGGCTGAAGAAGATTTGGTGGAGTCTTTTCTGAAAAAACTTTCTTTTGAACTAACTGAATCTCAAAAACGAGTGATGGGCGAAATCCGTAAGGACCTGCAAAAAGAAATACCGATGCATCGCTTACTTCAGGGGGATGTAGGTTCAGGGAAAACAATTGTCGCTATTTTCACACTTTTGAAAGCGGTGCAAGGAGGCCATCAAGGTGCCCTGATGGCTCCCACAGAGGTGCTAGCAGAGCAACATTATTTAAGTGTTTCAAAATTTTTAAATGACTTAATTGTTTCGGATTCAAGCACACTTCTCGGAGATAGACCTTTACAAGTTGACCTTTTAACAAATCGAACATCTGCCGTTGATCGAAAGAGAATAAATCGTGGACTTGAAGATGGGACAGTTGATTTTATTATCGGAACGCATTCTCTGATACAGGAAAGGGTTTCTTTCGATTCGTTAGGAGCCGTAGTGATAGATGAACAGCACAGGTTTGGTGTTGAGCAGCGCGCAGCTTTAAAGGAAAAGAACACAGATGGGAGAGTTCCCGATATTTTGGTAATGACAGCAACTCCTATACCGCGAACTGCAGCAATGACTGTTTATGGAGACCTTGACGTATCAGTTTTAGATGAACTACCTCCAGGTCGTATACCAATAGTCACACGATGGGAAACCGATGAGACAACGGTTTGGGAGAGTGTCAAAGAACAGGTAAATGGCGGTCGACAAGCGTATGTTGTTTGCCCGTTAATAGAAGATTCTGAAAAGTTGCAAGTTCATTCAGCCGAAGAGGTTTACAAGGAGTTAAGAGACGGTTCTTTAAGGGGTTTGCAACTGGGATTACTTCATGGACGTCTAGACAAAGAAAACAAAGAAGAAACAATGAGTTCTTTCAGGTCAGGGAAAATCGATGTGCTAGTGGCGACCACGGTCATAGAGGTGGGTGTTGATGTGCCTAACGCTTCCATTGTGGTTATTTTGGATGCTGCTCGCTTTGGAATGGCTCAACTTCATCAACTTCGTGGGCGAGTAGGGAGAGGAGAGCACCCAAGCCAATGTCTTCTAGTAGGTGATGCAACAACGAAAGAAGCGGAGGAGAGAATAAAAGCGATGGTCCGCACTACTGACGGCTTTGAACTTGCTGAAGTGGACCTTGAGTTAAGAGGTGAAGGAACAGTGATGGGTGAAAGACAGAAAGGTCGAAATGACTTGCGTTTAGCTTCACTACGGCGAGACAAAGAATGGGTTGAAATTGCGAGGACGGAAGCTTCTGAGGTTCTCACGAAAAGGAACCTTGCTTCCATTAAAGAATTAGCTGAAGAAGTGACTCTTTTTCTGGGTGAATCTGAGGCAGACTATCTTCTTAAGTCATGAAAGGAAGCCGCTGAATGAAAAAACCTCAAACCAGTGTTGCAGATCCCAAACAATATCCAGATGCTGCCGCTTCTCTAACAGAGGCATTTCTGGAAGACCCTGTTTTGTCATATCTGTTTGAAGATGAAGAGTACAGACCTCTTCTACTTTCAGCATTTTTTGCAAACCGTCTCGCATCTAGAGTTAAGACTGATCGGTTATTGCTTCCTTCTGGATATGAAAAATTTGCCGCTGCGCTATGGGAGACTCCGGATAAAAACTCTGAAAACGATTCTTCCTTTTCGGGAGCTATTGCGGCAGCAGTGATTGTGTTAGGAGATCAGTGGGTAAGCGACCGGCTCGTCAATTTGAACCCTTTGTTTGACGCTAAACCTAAAACACCACATTGGTATCTAGCTTTCATAGGAACGCGGCCCGAAGTGCGCGGTAAAGGCTTGGCTTCTGCTCTCATAACAGCAACCACGAAAATTTGTGACAAGGAGAAGATACCAGCGTATTTAGAATCCAGTAACCCTGAGAATGTAGCGTTGTATGAAAAGCATGGTTTTAAAGTTACTGGTGAAGTCACCTTAAAGAATGGTCCAATAGTTCCACTAATGTGGAGGGACCCTCTATTTGAATAAAGAAAGATGATCCGTCTTGCCCCTTGAATTCTTGAAAGTTTGAAAACATGAGAGTAGTAGCTGGAAAAGCACGAGGTATACGTCTATCAACACCGAAAGGTGTAGATATACGACCCACTTCTGATAGGGCAAGGGAAGCAATTTTTAATTCTTTACACAGTCGCTCTGCAATCGAAGAAGCTGAAATTCTCGACCTTTTTGCCGGTACAGGCGCTTTAGGTATAGAAGCTCTTTCACGCGGGGCTAAAAAAGCAACTTTCGTTGACAAATCTCCTGAAAGTTTAGAACTGGTTAAAGAGAACTTAAAAAAGTCAGGATTCGAAAAAAGAGCAGAAATTATCAAAGGGGATTCGTTGAACTGGTTGCAAAAAAGTTCAAAACCTTGGGATTTAGTGCTTTTAGACCCACCTTACGGCTTTGAAAATTGGTCTGAACTCTTAGATACACTCTTTCAAAAGCAACTCGGAATCGTAGTAATCGAATCAAATAGAGAAATAGACCCAGGTCCTAAGTGGCATGTTGACTCCATCCGTCAGTATGGGAGTAGCGTAGTAGTAGTAATTAACCCAAATAAATAATGTACTTATTAGCTTTTTTTCAACGATTTGGCAGTAAACGCCAGGGGGTTTATTAAAAATGGCTTGCGTCTTATATCCAGGATCTTTTGACCCAATACACAACGGGCATGTTGAGCTCGCAGAAATAGCTTCTGATCTTTTCGATGAGGTGGTTGTCGCTGCTTTGGTAAATCCGTCAAAAGGAGATGGATTGTTCGACCTAGAAGACCGAATGTTTTTGATAGGGGAAAGCCTCAAGCATCTTCCAAATGTCAGAACCACAAAGTTCCACGGTCTAGTGGTCGATTTAGCAACAGAAGTAGGAGCGGATTTCATAATAAAAGGGCTCAGAGCTGTTTCTGATTTTGAATCCGAATTACAAATGGCTCAAATGAACACTGCCCTTTCCGGCGTGCAAACCTTGTTCCTGCCTTCAGCTTCACGTAGTTCTTTTTTAGCTTCAAGACTTATTCGTGAAGTGATAAAACTAGGCGGAGACGTGTCTCAGATGGTTCCTGAGTTGGTGCAAAAACACTTAGAAGGAAAGTTTTGATTTTGGACGAATCAGTTTTCCCCGACCCCACACCAACAACTCCGGATCCCTACAGACCGCCTCAGGTAGAGGCAATCTTCCGTCAGGTTCGAGAAATCGTGGCTTCTGCTAGACCCATGCCACTCTCTTCTTCGTCGATGGTCAATCAAGAAGAACTCTTAGCAATGGTGGATGAAGCTATATCAAGACTCCCCGAAGAGGTAAGAGCAGCAAGGTGGCTCTTGAAAGAACGAGAAGAGTTCTTAACAAAAGTTAGACGTGAAGGCGATGAAATCCTCGAGCTTGCTAGAGCAAGAGCAGAAAGACTCGTGCAAAGAACGGAAGTTGTCAGGAACGCCGAGATGAGAGCACGCCAGATGGTTGAGGCGGCACGAGAAGAAACTGTCCGAATGCGTAGACAAACCGAAGAATATTGTGATCAAAGACTTGGTAGTTTCGAAAAAATCCTAGCTACGACAAAAGATACTGTTACGGCAGGTCGTCTTCGTCTTCAGGAGACAGAGCTAGATAGAGAAAAAGAGAGATTGATAAAAGAAGAAACAGAAGTCAAGGACTTGTTAGATTCGCACTCAGAAGCTTTTCTTTTTGACCAAGATGATGCCGATCTCTAGTGAACACTGAACTAGATAATCTGCGGATACCTTTAACAGTTATTCGGCGAGGTGGTGAGAAACCAAGAGAAATTTCTTTCATGGTTTCACTCAATAACCTGGAAATAGGTCTTTCAAAAATCAAAGACGGGAAGGTTGAGGTTAATCTCTGCTTGACGTCTGATGGAAACAAAATTAACGCACAAGGTGTACTTCTTGCAGAGTGGGTCGGAGAGTGTCGTAGATGTCTCGACTCTCTTTATGGAGAATTAAAATTGAATGTTAACGAAAGCTTTGTCGAAGAAGGAAAAATTTTTGACGATGAAGAAATTGCAATAAGTGAGAAAGCAGATGTTTATTTTTTCGACGAAGTCCATCTAAATTTGGAACCTTTGATAAGAGATGCTGTTCTTTTGGCTTTACCTCTATCGCCTCTATGCGATCCTTATTGCCAGGGCTCTAAACCTGAGGAGTTTCCAGTGGCAGGGAATGGGGCAAGTTCACAAAAAGATGAAAAAGATGAAAAAGGTGACCCGCGCTGGGCTGTTCTGGACTGTTTGAAAGAATAATTAAGCTAGAGGGAAATAGAATCCTGAATCTGGTATCAGTTCACTCGCTGTTGCGCTAGCCTAAGTTTGCTCTCAAAGGTAGAGCAAGATAGTAAAACCCAAGGAAAAGCAGTAATGGCTGTCCCCAAGAAAAAAACTTCAAAGGCAAAAGGTAGAAGCAGAAGGGCTTCAGCTTGGCCCATACGACAGTCAGCTCGGAGCCTTTGCCAGCGTTGCGGATCCGTTAAAAGGCCTCATCGGATTTGCTCGAATTGTGGTTGGTATGCCGGGAGACAGGTCATTGACGTTGATTGAAAATTGTGAATTTGATCACAGTTTTACAAAACGTTTAATTAAAGGTTAAGGGAATCTAAATTGCTACCTGTTGCAGTTGACGCTATGGGAGGCGATAATGCTCCGCACGAAATAATCGCTGGAGCCCAAAAAGCTATCGATGACCATGGAATTCCTGTCTTGTTGGTCGGAAAACCTGAAGTGCTAGAAGGAATTACGGAAATCCCTATTTTGCCAGCATCACAAGTTATTGAAATGGACGCGGAACCCGGATCAAGTGTCCGACAAATGAAAGACTCTTCTCTTGTGCGAGCGGCAGAAGCAGTACGAGATGGAGCAGCGTCTGCGATGGTAAGTGCCGGTAACACCGGGGCAACAATGGCTAGTGCATTATTGAGAATGGGGCGTATAAAAAATATTGCTCGTCCAGCGATTGCAACTTTATTGCCGTCACCTGGTGGAACTCCGACTGTCCTTTTGGATTCAGGGGCTAATTCTGAATGCAGTTCAGAATGGTTACTTCAATTCGGTCAAATGGGCGCAGTATTCGCACAACACAGACTTGGCGTAAAGAAACCACGTGTAGCTCTACTTTCTATCGGTGAAGAACCAGGAAAAGGCACTCCTTTGATTAAAGAGTCTTTCGAAAGCTTCTCAACAGCGGACTTTAACGGAGGCTCTTTTATCGGCAATATAGAAGGAAGGGATTTGCTTACTGATGCGGCTGACGTGGCGGTAGCGGATGGTTTTACAGGAAATATTGCTTTAAAAACAATTGAAGGAACTATGAAAACATTTTTTTCAACAATGTTGGAAAAAATGACCGCACGGCCAGAGGCATCATCAGCTTTGGAGATCTTAGGACCTGAATTTGATGAACTATTTAAACTTTTTCATCCAGACACATATGGAGGAGCGATGCTCCTTGGAGTAAAAGGGGTCTGCATAATTAGTCATGGTTCCTCAGGAGCTTTAGCTATTGAAAACGCTATTAAGGTTGCTGCAGAAATGGCGGAAGTAGACATAGTTGGAAGTTTAAAATCATCTTTCAACCAATCTAATTAGGTTTCAATATATTTGAGTACTTGAGCTTAAAACTTGACACTCGGCTAGGATGAATACACGCTGGAGAAAGTTTCCAGCCCAAAACAAGGAGTTCTTTTGCCCGCAGAAACCCATATGGAAGGCGTCCCAATCGGGCGTGATGAGGTCTTAGACATAGTGAGAGAACGTTTAGCAGATATTCTTGAAATAGATCCTGCTGGCATTGCAGAAGGTGCTTCATTTGCTGATGACCTTGGGGCAGATTCGCTTGCTTTGATTGAACTAGTGGAAGCTTTAGAAGAGGAATTAAGCGAACGTTCTACCGGTTTCAGGATCGACGATGATGATCTAGAAGACCTTAGGACAGTGCGAGATGCCGTTGATTATGTCGTCTCTCGTTTCGGCTAATCCAGAAATCGGGAAACAGCCAGTTCTTGAAAAAGAGACTCGACTGAAACTCGAAGAAGGAATTGGATACAAATTTCACGACATTGAAATTTTTTCAAATGCCTTAAGACATAGATCTTGGTGTTCAGAAAATGAGGGAGATTCCAATGAACGTCTCGAATTTCTCGGAGATGCTGTCTTGGGTTTACTGGTAGCAAAAAAAGTTTTTGAAGACTATCCAGATAAACCCGAAGGGGATCTCGCAAAAATTAGATCAGGCGTGGTCAGTTCACAAGCTCTCTCCGAAGTTGCTCAAGGGATTCGTCTCGGCGATGTAGTTGCTTTAGGTGTTGGTGAAGAGTCAGCCCAAGGGCGTGAAAAGGAGTCCATTCTCGCAGACTCTTTCGAAGCACTTTTAGGTGCAGTTTTCTTAGATGGAGGAATAGAAAGCGCAAAATTGGTAGTAGAAAGATTGTTTTCTGAAAAAATTTGTTTGACAGCGTTGGAACCTGGGTTGATGGATTATAAAACCCGTTTGCAGGAGCTAACAGTACAAATATCAGAAACAGCACCACTTTATTCTGTTGACACTGATGGACCTGACCATGAAAAACGCTTCTATGCGACAGTCAAGATAGGTGTTCATAGTTTTGGTCCAACTTATGGGACTTCTAAGAAGAAAGCTGAGCAAGCAGCAGCAAATTTGGCATACAGTTTTTTCGAATTTGAAGAGAAAGGGGAAAAGAATTGAGTCTCCCGCTAGAACTCCCAGAGATTGAAACGATCAGACGTGATCTTGATCGTGAAATTGGAGGAAAAAAAATAAAAGCAGTTGATGTTTCTTCATTGACTGTTATAGAAGGTTTTAAAAATAAAAAAGTATTCAGCTCAGAGCTTGTCGGCACGAAACTGGGTTCAGTAGAGCGAAAAGGTCTCCACATAATGACGGAATCGGACAAGAAAAAAATCCTTTTTATAAAGCTTGGAACAGGAGCATCCTTAAGAAGACACGCCACTAAAGATGCCACTGATAAGGACACTGTTTTGAAGATTACCTTCACAGTAGGAGGTCAACTGAGACTCATAGATCCGGAAGAAAATTCGAGAGTCAGTGTATTTTCTCTAGAAGATCTAGAGGATCCGGAGTTTATAGAAGAGAAATTTCCAGAGTTCAAGTTTCTGGGAATGGATCCTGCCATAGAACCAGAACCATGGACGGAATTCGCGAAACGTGTACTCGCAGAAGAAGAATCGATTGATTTGAAGTCCCTTTTGTGTGATGAATCAGTAGTTGTAGGTGTAGGGGACATCTACAGCGATGAAATCCTTTTTCATGCAGGATTACGCCATGATCGTCAAAGTGACTCTCTCTCTATCCAAGAGGTTAGGCGTCTTTATCGTTCAGTGGTTGAGGTAATCGTAGAAGCAATTAAGTACCGCGGTACTTCAATTGAAGAAAGACAATTTCTTGATGTCTTCGGAGAACCTGGCGGGTTCGCTGAACACTTGGCGGTCTATGGAAGAGAAGGTTTGTTCAGCCCTACAAGTAAGAAACCTGTTCAAAAGACAAAACACAAAGGTCGTTGGACTTTTTTTTGTGAAACTCAAGTTTGAGCTTCGAGGGTCATAAAAACTAAAATTTTTTTTGAATGAAACCAAGAGGCTTTGCTTACTGACTATGGTCGCGTAAGTGTTCTTAAAACGTCTAACTATAAAAGGCTTTAAGTCTTTCGCTGACTCAGCAACACTTGACCTAGAGCCGGGTGTTACTGCTGTTGTTGGGCCAAATGGAAGTGGCAAATCTAATGTCGTAGATGCTGTTGCATGGGTCTTGGGAGCACAAGCTCCAAGTGCAGTTAGATCACAACGAATGGACGATGTGATTTTTGCTGGCACAACTGAGAGGAGTGCTCTTGGAAGGGCAGAAGTCTCGCTAACAATTGACAATTCTGACAGCAGTCTTGCTTTAGATTTTCCAGAAATTACTATTACCAGAACTCTTTTTAGAAGTGGAGAAAGCGAATACTCACTTAACGGTTCACCATGCAGGTTGCTTGATGTTCAGGAGTTACTTTCAGATGTTGGTGTTGGAAGGCAACAACACGTAATTATGTCACAGGGTCAAATAGATGCCGTTCTAAATGCACGAGAAGAAGATCGCCGTTCCATTATCGAAGATGCCGCAGGAATTTTAAAATTTCGAAAAAGGAAAGAAAAGGCAGAAAGACGACTTGATTCGACAGGGTCGAACCTTGACCGGCTTGGTGACATGCAGCGTGAAGTAAAGCGACAACTGAAACCATTAGAGAGACAGGCAGAAGCAGCAAGAAAACACGGCAATTTTTTGGAAGAATTAAAATCTCTTCGTTTATTCCGATTCAATAAAGAATTTAAGGAATTGAAAAGCTTAGCTTCAGGAGAGTCGGAGAGACGGTCAGATCTAGCTAAACAGGAAACCCTCAGCGTTAATGAACTAAAGCGCTTCGAAACTGAAATTTCAACAGCTGAAAGTGAATTAGCGTCAAGGGGCGAGGACGATTTAGGCGACCAATTAGTTCGTTTTGAAGCCCTTAGAGAGCGAGCGCGAGGTTTAAAAGCAGTTTTATTGGAACGCCGAAAAGGAATAGAGAGAGATCGTGACACCCTTGTCTCGTCAGAAGTAATAGCGGGACTAGAGGTTGAACTTATTAAAGCAAAAAAAGAAGAGGAAAGTTTAGTCGCAGAAGAACAATTGCTTTTCCCCGATGTTGAAGCCCTAAAGAGAATAGAAGATGAATTAACAACTGATTGGGCAACTTTTAAAACCGATTGGACTGATGGAGTTCCCGTGATAGGAGGTCGGGCTTCCGAGATACGCGGCGAACTTGGCGTTTTGAAAGCTTCTGTCGGTCAAAGAGAGTCTGAAAAAAACCGATTCCAAGGAAAGTTGGACGAAGTTAAACACCCAGAAAGAG
>Ga0206678_10000120_pt1 | contig 45177 bp, 41 predicted proteins | sample M180m12015metaG_FD_155453 | JGI IMG/M metagenome (GOLD analysis project Ga0206678, IMG submission 155453) | Ammonia-oxidizing marine archaeal communities from Monterey Bay, California, United States - M1 80m 12015 | ecosystem: Environmental > Aquatic > Marine > Intertidal zone | place: USA... | reverse complement strand
AAACAAATTTAGATATTGTTAATAGAATCAAATTTGATGTTAATTATATTGAAAACTGGTCATTATTGCTAGATGTTAAAATAATAATATTAACAGTATTCAATTTGTTTAGAGGGGAGAAAAAAGCGTATTAAACAGTTTTAATTTTTGTGATAGGATAAGTTTTTTTATTTCCAGACATCTAGTATTTTTACCAAGACACAATACAACCATGAATATACTTATTTTAGGATCTGGAGGAAGAGAGCATGCTTTTGCTGAGAAGATAAAATTAAGTAAGCTATCTAACAATCTTTTTATTGCCCCTGGAAACTCTGGAACAGAAAAAACAGGAAAAAATTTAAACATAAATTATAATGATTTTCCGTCTATAAAAAAAGCTGTATTGCAAAATGGGATCAAGATGGTCGTTGTCGGACCAGAAGAACCTTTGGTAAATGGAATTCACGACTATTTCTTAGGAGACTCAGAATTAAAGGATGTTATAGTAATTGGGCCACAAGCTATGGCTGCCCAATTAGAAGGAAGCAAGAATTTTGCAAAGGAATTTTTAAACCGACACAATATTCCAACAGCAGCCCACAAAACATTTAACAAGAGTCAAATATCTAAAGCTAATAACTTTTTAGAGTCACTATCGCCTCCGTATGTGTTAAAAGCAGACGGTCTTGCAGCAGGCAAGGGTGTTTTAATAATTGACAATTTAGAAGAAGCTAAAAGTGAGGTTTACAAGATGTTGTGTGAACAAAAATTTGGAGAAGCAAGCAATCGGGTAGTTGTTGAGGAGTTTTTGAAAGGAATTGAGCTTAGTTGCTTTGTTATAACTGACGGAGAGAGCTATAAAATACTACCAACAGCAAAGGACTATAAGAGGATAGGGGAAGGAGATCAAGGATTAAATACAGGAGGCATGGGAGCAATATCCCCCCCACCTTTTGTAGATAGAATTTTTATGGAAAAAGTAGAAACAAAAATTATTAAGCCAACAATTGAAGGATTAAAAAAAGACAATATCCCCTATCAAGGGTTTATTTTTATAGGGCTGATTAAGGTTAATGAAGATCCTTTTGTGATTGAATATAATGTTAGAATGGGAGATCCAGAAACAGAGGTTGTTTTTCCGAGAATTCAAAACGACATAGTAGAAGTTTTTATGTCTCTTCACAACAAAACTTTATCAGACCAAAACGTATTAATTGATAATAAGGCAGCCGTTACAGTTGTATTAGTTTCAGGAGGCTATCCAGAAAAATATGAAAAAGGACATGAAATTATTGGACTTGAGCAGGTTGAAAGATCTATAGTCTTTCATGCAGGAGCACTTACAAAAAACAAAAAAGTAGTCACTTCAGGAGGAAGAGTCTTGGCCGTTACGTCTTTATCTGAAAACTACAAGGATGCGCTATCGATATCTTATAAAAACATATCAAAAATACATTTTAAAAACATGTATTACAGAAAAGATATTGGGTTTGATTTATAAATAAGAATGAGCAGTGACGCTTTTATCTTCTTCATTATTATCATTGGCAGACTTTAATTGCAGCATCCAATAAATAAACGCTCCAAATACAATCAGAAAAAAGAACCACCCTACTATATTTGATAACCACCAGTCATTCTCACCAATGCTTCTTAAGAAATCAAAAGGCAGAAAAAGATAGTTTACAAAGATGTCTTCTATTCCATAAAAAAAGCCTCTCATTGTCAATTAGATTAATTTACCCTGCAAATATACAAATCTTTCTATGATTACAAGGGTTTTTTGATTGATCTAGATTAGAGGCTTATTCTTCAAGGGCTTATAGGCCCAGCGCTTATAATTTATTTTAAATAAGGTATATTTGATATTTAAATAAGAGCTATGTTTTCAAAAAAAGCAATCGAAATTTTTAATCAAGCAACGAGAGATTATAAAAAAACAGAAATCATTGACCAGACTTTTATAAACAAGTATAAAATAGATGAGGAATATATAGAAAGCGTGCTGTATAAAAAGGCTTGGATAGACACAGTCCAATGGGCCTATGAAGACATAATTCGAGATCCAGAAATTGATCCGGCAGAGGCATTAAGCATAAAAAGAAAAATTGACGCATCCAATCAGGAGCGAACAGACACTGTAGAATTGCTGGATGATTATTTTTTGAAAAAATATTCTAATGTTAAAATATCACAGGATGCTTCAATCAATACAGAAAGTCCAGCATGGGCATTAGATAGACTTTCAATTTTAGAGCTAAAAATATACCACATGAGAATTGAAGCAAACAGGAATGATGCCTCAGAGAATCATAAAGAAAAATGCAGCTTAAAGTTAGAGGTGTTGATTCAACAGAGAGAAGATTTGTCATTGGCAATAGATGAGCTTTTACAGGAGATATTCAAAGGAAAAAAATACATGAAAACCTATAAGCAGATGAAAATGTATAATGACGAAGAGCTCAATCCTATACTTAGAAAAAACAAATAATATTTCTTTAACATTATCTTGGAAGCAATTAAACATATTTTAATTATCAGACTTTCTTCAATGGGAGACGTGGCAATGACTGTACCTATAATTAGGCTTGTAAAAAGGCGTTCTCCATCAACCAAGATATCTATTTTAACAAAGCCAAGCTATATAGAAATATTTAGAGAATTTAAAGAAGCAAATATTATTTCTATAGATTTAAAAGGAAAGCATAAAGGACTATTCGGCTTAGTTAAATTATATTATGAACTGAAACAATTAGGAGTTGATGTGGTAATCGATTTACATGGAGTTTTAAGAACAAATTTTTTAAAATTGTTATGGGGAAAGAATTTTTATCAGATTGAAAAGGGGAGGAAAGAAAAAGAAAATTTGATAAATGGCAAACACTTTCAGCAACTCAAGACAACACATCAAAGATATTTAGACGTGTTTAATAACATTAATTATAATTTAAGTTTTTCCAAAATCGAATTTCCTAAAAAATCAAATTTATCTAGGCACGCAATAACAAGTAAAATAGATTTTAGTAAAAAGTTAATAGGAATAGCACCATTTGCTAAGCATAAGGCCAAGACTTATTCATTAGAACAAATGAAAGAAGTAATAGGAAGCATTTCTAAAGAATACACAATCTTGTTATTTGGCGGAGGAAAGAACGAGAGCAAACAACTAAAAATAATATCAGAGGAAAACAAAAAGGTTTTCAGCCTAGCTGAAGAGTTTTCGCTTTCGGACCAGCTTGATTTTATTTCAAATTTAGACTTAATGATTTCAATGGACTCTGCAAATGGCCATTTAGCGGCAATGTATGGCGTTAAAGTTTTAACAATTTGGGGCGTAACACATCCATATGCAGGTTTTGCCCCTTTTAATCAAAGCTCAAAATATTCCATTCTTGTTGATAAAAATACGTATCCTAAAATCCCTACTTCTATATATGGCAATAAATCTCCAGAAGAATATAAGCAAGCAATTAATAGTATTGCACCTGAAGAAATAATTAAAAAAATACAAGAGATTATTTAAACATCATCATAATCTATATAAATAGAATTGCTAAGAGGAAGGGCTTGACATGTTAAAACTAAGCCATCATCTATTTCGTCGTCCGTGAGAATATGGTTCTGTTCCATTGCTGCACTACCAGATACTAGCTTGCCGACACATGTTGCACAAGCTCCACCTTGACATGAATATGGAGCGTCTACATCATTTTCAAGAGCCGCATCTAGAATGGTTTGATCTTTTGAGCCTTTAATTGTGGTCTCAAAAGAATCTACTTTAATTGTAATTGAAACTTCTTCTTTCAAAATTTAATCTTTTACAGCAAATGTATAAAAAGTTGAGTATTTTTGGTTTTATAGGCAATATCTGTAGATTATTTCTGTTAATATTTTACTTATGTTTAATAAAATTAGTTTTAAATATATTTTTATAGGATTTATAACCGCTTTTGTTATTGTTGGTTGTTCTAGAAAAAAAGACAAATTTTTAAATAAAAAATTTCATTCTATAACTACTAAATACAATTACTTGTACAATGGAAATAATTTGTTGAGCCAAGCGTTGGAATCACTAAATGAAGAGGAAAAAGACAACTTTTGGGAATTATTGTCATTAGAAAAGTATAGCTCAGAAGAAATAACCAAGGATTTTCAAAATGATATTCAAACTCCTTTTTCTCAAGCAGAGGAGAAAGCCGTTTTATCCATACAAAAACATTCAATGAACATAAATGGCAAGGAGGAAAATCCAATTATGGACGAAGCCTACCTATTGCTTGGAAAGTCTAGATATTATGATCAAAGATTTATACCCTCTCTAGAGGCATTTAACTACATATTATATAAGTATCCGACCAGTCAATATATAAATCACGTTAAAATATGGAAGGAGAAAATCAATATAAGATTAGGCCAAAGTGAGACAGCTATAGTAAATTTAAAAGAATTAATCCTTGACAATAAATTAGAGAATCAAGACTTGGCTGAAGCTAACATATATTTAGCACAAGGATATATCAACACCAAAAGCCAAGATAGCGCTATATCATGCCTGAAGACAGCAAGAAATTTAATTAATGAAAAACCAATTAAAGCTAGGTACAACTATATATTGGGACAGCTATACGATAATTTTAACTATAAGGATAGCGCAAATACTCTTTATAATGAAAATATAAGTTATAAAAGGAAAATTCCAAGAGAGTTTTTAATTCACTCTTATATTAGAAGAACAACTAATTCAGATTCTATTAATAATTCAATTACCGAACTACAAGAGCTTGTTGAAAATATTGAAAACAGATCATTTTTAGGATCACTTTTTCATCAAATAGCACTATTAACATTAAGACAACAAAAAGACAGTATTTCAACTAAATTTTTTAATAGATCATTAGAATCCATTGTTAATGATGAATATTTAGAAAGAGTAAATTATCAAAAATTAGCAGATATAAATTTTAACAATAATGAGTATTTAACTGCTGGACTTTATTACGACAGCACACTTACCAAATTGCAGAAAAAAACAAAATTGTATAGGCAGATTAAAAAGAAGAGGGACAATCTTGAAGATGTAATATTGTATGAGAATATTACCAAACATAATGATAGCATATTAGCGTTAATTAATATGAATAATGTCGACAGAAAAGAATATTTTAAGCTATACATTGATGAATTAAAAACAAAAGAAGAAAAACGCAAAGAATTAGAAAAGGAAACAGATTTTGGTTCACAAAATGTTTTTGATCTGCCATCAAAAGCATATGATGAAGCAATATTTTATTTTTATAACCCCAGTGCAGTTGCATATGGAAAAAGCGCCTTTACTAAGAAATGGGGAAAAAGAAAACTAGTTAATAATTGGAGATGGTCTATTGAGTTTGATAACTTAAAAAACAAGGACGAGGAAATTGTAAGATTAGAAATCCCACAAGACAGTATTTATAGTGCTGACTATTATTTAAACAGAATTCCTAAATCTTCAATGATAATTGACAGTCTTAAATTAGTTACAAATGATGCGTATTATAAATTAGGAGCAATTTATAAAGACCAATTCAAGGAATTTGAAATATCAAATCAAAAACTAACAACTTTATTAAGCAATAATCCAGAAACATCTTTAATCCCGCCTGTAAAATATTCAATCTATAAAAACTATATAAGTCTTAACGAAGAAATGAAAGCAGCACAAATTAAGGAAGAGATTATAATCAATTATCCTACATCAAAATATGCCGAATTTTTATTAAATCCTGAAATAGCATTGTTAGATACAGAAAACAATCCAACAGAAATTTATACTACTATATATGAAGAATATAATAATCAAAATTATATAAACGTTATTAAACTCTGTGATGACAATATCAAGAAGCTATATGATAGCCCAATACTTCCAAAAATAGAAATGTTAAAAGCAGTATCAATTGCAAAAGAATTTGGATACAACAGATACATGGATCAATTAAATTTCATAAAATTAAATTATTCAAATTCTATTGAAGGAAAGGAGGCAGAATTCATTATAAAAAACGTATTGCCTTTACTGAGTAGCACAATTTTTATAGACAACGAAGAGGCTAATAATTTTAAAATATTATATCCTTTTTCTAAAGCGAGTGATGCTGAGACAGAGAGTTTTGTTGGAATAATAAATGAGGCAGTAAATGAAATAGAATATTTGGATTTGAAAACCTCAAGAGACTATTACAATAATATTATTACATTTGTAGTTCTGCATGGTCTAAAGAGCTATGATGGTGCCATGGGACTATCTGAAATGTTAAATGAAAAAGCAGACATAAGCAACAAAAGAAGTTTTGTTGCTTCTTCTGAAAATTATAAGACAATTCAAATACATAAAAATTTAGAAGAATATTTAAAACAATAAACTATGAGCAATAATAGTCAACAAAACATGATTACCCAAGGGACTACTCTAGTGGGAGATGTACTTAGTGAAGGAGATTTTAGAGTTGAGGGGAACATTAAAGGAAACATTAAAACTACAGGAAGAATTGTAGTAGGTAAAACAGGAGTTGTAAATGGAAGTCTTGAGGGAGAAGACGCAGATTTTGAGGGTGGATTTATAGGAAAACTAAAACTTTCAGGAAAACTAACTCTAAGATCTTCAGCATATATTGAGGGAGAGGTAGAAATTGAAAAATTAGCTGTGGAGCCAGGAGCAACTTTTAATGCAACATGCAGTATGAAGGGCGGAGTCAAAGAATTAAAGAAAGGTGAAAATAAAGAAACAGCTGAAAAACAAGAAAAAACAGCATAATCTAATTATATTTTCACAAATTGGACTTCAAATGCTGATGATTATATTAGCAGGTGTCTTTGTAGGATTTAAATTAGATCAAATCTACCCAAACCAGTATAAAGCCTTTACAATTCTATTCTCTTTGTTGTCTGTTGGATTTTCAATTTATTTTGTAATCAAGCAAGTATCAGAGACAACAAACCAACACTTTGAAAAAAACAAAAAGAAGTAATGAAATTTTATTTTAGGATCGCCGCATGTTCTTTAATTATATTATTAGTTCACTATTTAATAATTGATTTTACATTTTCTGCTAAAGTTATAATTCCATTATGGAAGATTTATGTATTTAATTTTATGTCATTATCATTAATTTATTTTGGACTATTAATTAATTTCAACTACAATCTACTCAATCACCTGTACTTATTTGTTTTTGCAACAACATTAAAAATGATTGCTGCAATAATCATTTTAAGGCCGCTTTTTAGCATTGACAATTCTGATTTAACTTTTGAAGTCTTAAACTTCTTTTTTCTGTATTTTATTTTTCTTTTTATAGAAATAATTAGCCTAAGAAACATACTAAGTAAACTTTAATTTTTGTTGTGACTTTTTATTTGAAATTTAATTTTATGTGTGTACATTTGCAACCAGAATATTAGAGCAAAAATAAAGCTATAATGACAAGAAATTTTTATACACTCTTCCTTTTTATTTTTTGTTGTTCGTTTACTGCATTAGCCTACTCTAATAATAAGATTGAAAATTCTAAAGAAGATGATTTTGATGTTAATGAGACAATCATGCATCACATAAAGGACTCTCACGATTTTCACATATTAGACTGGAATGGGCATCCTGTATCGGTTCCATTACCTGTAATTTTATGGACTAATGAAGGATTGGTCGCCTTTATGTCTTCAGAATTTCATCATGATGATTCAGGCGCAACAGTTGTTAAGAGAAAAAATCAAGCATTTGTTAAATTTCATGAAGAAATATATTATGCTGGCAATGATAAAGAAGGTAAATATATTCAGCTTGATTCTTCAAATCATCCAATTAATGATAAGCCTTTAGATTTATCAATTACAAAACTAGTGTTTTCAATGTTTTTGTCTATAATCATAATATTTATAATATTTATACTATCAGCAAAATCATATGCTAGGTCAAAGAAAGGAGAGCCATCAGGGTTAGGAAAATTTACTGAACCTATTATTATTTATATCAGGGATGAGGTTGCTTTGCCGTTAATTGGAGAGGAAAAACATGAAAAATATCTTCCTTTTCTTTTGACTATATTTTTCTTTATTTGGATTAACAATCTTATGGGAATGATTCCCTTTTTCCCCTTTAGTGCTAATTTAAGCGGCAATATTGCTTTTACCGGAGTATTGGCTTTAATTACTTTTGTTATAACTACATTAGTTAGCAACAAACATTACTGGAAGCATATTTTTTGGATGCCGGGAATACCAGTCCCAATGAAATTATTTATGGCACCAATTGAATTTTTAGGGATATTTATAAAACCACTGTCTTTAATGATCCGTTTATTTGCAAACATTTCAGCAGGACATATTATTGTATTAAGTCTAATTTCATTAATATTTATTTTTAAAAGTATTTGGGTGGCTCCTGCCTCTCTTCTCTTTTCTGTGTTTATAAGTCTTATTGAAGTATTAGTTGTGGCCATTCAGGCCTATATATTTACCATGCTATCTGCCTTATATATAGGCAGCGCAATGGAAGAACAAGAACATTAATTAATTTTAAAATTTAAAACATGAATTTAGTATTATTTTTATTACAAGAAGTTGATTATGGACCATTTGCTGCTATTGGAGCAGGATTGGCTGCTATTGGAGCAGGAATTGCAGTTGGTTTAGTTGGCGGATCAACCGTAGAATCAATTGCAAGACAACCTGAAATGCAAGGGAAACTAATATCAACAGCAATTATTTTAATTGCCTTTGCTGAGGCAGTTGCACTATTTGCTATTGTACTAGCTTTAATTATATAACAAAAAAATAAAAGGGTTAATTTGCTTTTTTGTTTTTTATTAAACTATAAACCATGGACTTAATCACACCTGATGTAGGATTGTTGTTTTGGACTTTAGTATCATTCATCATTCTGTATATAATTCTTAGAAAATTTGCCTGGGGGCCAATCCTAACCGCTGTAAAAGAGAGAGAAGAGTCAATCAAGGCGGCCCTTGATGCAGCAGACAATGCAAAAAAGGAGATGGAAAATCTAAAAGCTGATAATGAGAAAATTTTAAATGAAGCAAAGACTGAAAGAGAAACAATGCTTAAGGAGGCAAGAGAAATGAAATCAAAATTAATTTCTGATGCAGAAAATGAAGCTAAGGCTAAGGCAAAAACAATGGTTGAAGCAGCAAAAACTGCAATTCAAAATGAAAAGAATTCAGCAATGAATGAGTTAAAAAACACTGTTGTTGATTTGTCGGTAGGCATAGCAGAAAAACTTATCTCCGAAGAACTAGCTGACAAGGACAAGCAATTAAAAATGATTGAAGAGATTTTAGATGATTCAAAATTAAAATAATTTATGAGATCTAGAGCAGCCATACGATATTCAAAAGCAATTTTTCAAATTGCAGAAGAGTCTAATAACCTTTCTAATTTAAAGAATGACATGGACTCAATAATATCAGCTCATAAATCTGCAGAGGATTTTAAAAATCTAATAAGCAATCCTCTTATTAATCATTCGGATAAAAAAGAAATTTTATCAATTGTGATATCAAAAATGAATGAACAAACCAGCAATCTTATAAATCTATTAATTGCAAACAAAAGGCTTTCAATTCTTTATGATATTGCCCATGGTTTCAACGACATTTATAATAGGGAAAATAATATTGAAAGAGCTACAGTTGTAACAGCTACACCAATTTCAGAAAAAATCAAAAATCAGGTTTTAAAAAAAATACAGACATTAAGTAATAAATCCGTCGAGATTGAAAACATTATAGACAAAACTATTATAGGAGGGTTTATTCTTAGGTATGAAAACAGAGAGTATAATGCAAGCTTTTCACAGAGGCTTAATAAATTAAAAAGTGAACTTATACAATAAAAACGAAATATAGAAAAAATGGCAGAAGTAAATCCTGCTGAAATATCAGCAATATTAAAAAAACAACTTTCAAAGCACGAATCTTCTATATCTCTAGATGAGATAGGAAGTGTTTTAAATGTCGGAGACGGGATAGCAAGAGTTTATGGATTATTTAATGCTCAATATGGAGAACTGGTTGAGTTTTCTACCGGAACACAGGGAATAGTATTAAATTTAGAGGAAGACAATGTAGGAATAGTTATGTTAGGATCGTCAACCGAAATTAAAGAAGGCGATACTGTGAAAAGAACATCTAGAATTGCCTCAGTAAAAGTTGGCGAAGGCATTGTAGGCAGGGTAGTAGATACTCTTGGAAATCCAATTGATGGCAAAGGAAATATAAAAGGAGATCTTTTTGAGATGCCTTTAGAAAGAAAAGCTCCTGGAGTAATATTTAGACAGCCTGTAAATGAGCCTTTACAAACTGGAATAAAATCTGTTGATGCAATGATCCCTATTGGTAGAGGCCAAAGAGAATTAGTAATTGGAGACAGGCAAACTGGAAAAACCACAGTATGTATAGATACAATTTTGAATCAAAAAGAATTTTTTGATGCTGGAGAGCCTGTATATTGTATATATGTTGCTATTGGACAGAAAGCTTCAACTGTTGCAGGTATTGCAAAAATTTTAGAGGATAGGGGTGCTTTGGCTTATACCACTATTGTTGCAGCTAATGCTTCTGATCCAGCAGCAATGCAAGTATATGCTCCTTTCACAGGAGCTTCTATTGGTGAATATTTTAGAGACACGGGAAGGCCTGCATTAATTATATATGATGATTTATCAAAACAAGCTGTTGCTTATCGTGAAATTTCATTAGTATTAAGAAGACCTCCTGGTAGAGAGGCTTATCCAGGAGATGTTTTTTATCTTCATTCAAGATTGTTAGAGCGAGCTGCAAAAGTTATTAATGATGATGCGATTGCAAAGAACATGAATGATTTGCCTAAATCAATAAAATCTAAAGTTAAAGGAGGAGGTTCTTTAACCGCCTTGCCAATTATTGAGACCCAAGCAGGGGATGTTTCAGCATATATACCAACGAATGTAATTTCAATTACAGACGGACAAATATTTTTAGAATCTGATTTGTTTAATTCTGGTGTAAGACCTGCTATTAATGTTGGAATTTCAGTTTCAAGAGTTGGGGGGTCTGCACAAATTAAGTCAATGAAAAAAGTTGCAGGAACATTAAAATTGGACCAAGCTCAGTTTCGTGAATTAGAAGCTTTTGCGAAGTTTGGTTCTGATCTTGATGCAGTAACTTTAGGAGTAATTGAAAAAGGGAGAAGGAATGTAGAAATTTTAAAACAATCACAAAATGATCCATTTAAAGTTGAAGATCAGGTAGCAATTATATATGCTGGATCCAAAAATTTACTCAAGGATGTTTCAGTAGACAAAATAAAAGAATTTGAATCAGAGTATATTCAATTGCTAAATAGCAAACACTCTAAAGTTCTTAAGGAAATTAAACAGGGGAAATTAACAGACAATGTTATTGACACGCTGGAGAAAGTTTGCAGTGAATTAGTCTTACGATACTAATGTAATATACGGTTATGGCCAACCTAAAAGAAATTAGAAATAGAATTTCGTCCGTTTCTTCTACCATGAAGATTACAAGTGCTATGAAAATGGTTTCTGCGGCAAAACTCAAAAAAGCACAGGACGCTATAGTAGCTATGAGACCTTACTCGAATAAGTTAACAGGTATTTTACAAGACTTATCTTCTTCAATTGATTCAGATAATATTTTTATTCAAAATAGAGAAACTAATAAGAAACTAATTGTTTGCATTACTTCAAATAGAGGTCTTTGCGGGGGCTTTAATTCTAATATTATTAAGGAATGTATTGGTTTAGTAAAGAAGCAAAACAATGGGGAAACAACTTTTTTCTGTCTTGGAAAAAAGGGAGATGATATACTGTCAAAGAAACATAGCGTAGTTTTAACAAACAATGAAATTTTTGATAATTTATCTTTTGAAAATGTTAAAGAAATAGCAGATGTGTTAATCAAAAAATTTGTTGAACAAGAATTTGATACAATCCAAATAGTGTATAACAGGTTTAAAAATGCAGCGACACAAATAGTTACGAATGAGCAATTTCTTCCAATTTTATCAGTTGATGATCAGCAAGAAAATAATCAACACTATATTTTTGAGCCTTCAAAATCAGAAATAGTAAACGAACTAATACCCAAATCTCTTAGAACGCAGTTATTTAAAGCATTAAGAGATTCTTATGCTAGTGAACACGGGGCCCGTATGACAGCAATGCACAAGGCAACTGACAATGCAACAGAATTAAGAGATCAATTAAAACTAACATATAACAAGGCAAGACAGGCTGCTATTACAAACGAAATATTAGAAATTGTTGGTGGAGCAGAAGCCCTTAACAATTAAAACATCTACTATCTGGTTTTGCATTCCTATAATTATTAGTTTAATTTTAGATTATAAAGAAAAGTAATTTGAAAAAATTAATTCAATTATTTAGGCAGACCTTTATTTATGGTATTGCAACAGTATTTCCTAGAGTAATAAGCGTCTTATTAGTTAGGCTCCATACAGATAAACAGATATTAGAAAATGTATCAGATTATGGCAATCTATCTTTAATATTTTCATATATCATTCTTTTTAATGTGATCCTTTCCTATGGACTAGAAACATCTTTTTTTAGATTCTTTAACAAAGAATCAAACAAAAAGGAAGTTTTAAGTACGTCTTCAATATCAATTATTTTTACAACAATTTTGTTTTATGCAATTGCATCAATTTTTAAAGTTGAAATTTCAGAATTTACTGGAATAGAAACACAATACCTTAATTTGGTTTTATGGATACTTGTATTAGATGCTTTGGTCGTTATCCCGTTTGCATATCTAAGAGCAAAAGGAAAGGCTATAAAGTATTCTATTATAAAAATTGTGAATGTAATAGTGTATTTTTCACTAAATATTTTTCTATTAATTTTTCTTAAAAAAATTGCAGTCAACAATAATTTCTTTACAGACATATATACGCCTAATTATGAAATAAACTATATTTTCATTTCTAATTTGATTGCTAGCGCGACTAGTCTAATTTTATTAGCCCCCTTTTACTTTAAAATTAATTATAGAGTAAATTTTGTTTTATTAAAGAAAATGTTAATCTATGCTTTTCCAGTTCTTATTTCGGGACTTGCATACTCAATTAATGAGACTTTTGATAAAATCTTATTAGACTTTATTTTGCCAGATTCTATAGCTAAAAGTCAGATAGGCATGTATGCTGCGTGCTATAAGTTAGCATTATTTATGACCTTATTCTCCACAGCTTATAAATTAGGAATTGAGCCTTTTTTCTTTAAGGAAGCTCATGAAAAATCTCCTCAAAAAACATATGCGTTAATTTTAGAAATTTTTGTTATTCTTGGATCTTCTTTATTATTATTAGTAATAGTTTTTGCAGATTTATTAAAGGTAGTTTTTATTGGAGATCCAGAATATTGGCAGGCTATGAAAATAGTTCCAGTTATTTTATTAGCAAATTTTTGTTTAGGAATTTATCAAAACCTATCAGTATGGTACAAGATAACAGATAAAACTAAATTTGGGGCGTATATTTCTGTTATAGGTGCAACATTCACATTGGTATTAAATATTATTTTAATACCTCATTATGGCTATGTAGGCTCTGCTATAGCAACTCTTGTAGCATATGCTTCAATGGCAGCCATTTCATATGTATTGGGGAGAAAACATTACCCTATCCCATATAAGACAACTAAAATAGGGTTTTATATAATTTTTTCAGTAACCCTGTCTACAATTTCATTTTATTTCTTTAGAGGTAATTTTTATATTGGGATAGCTTGTTTAATATTGTTTTATACAACCATTTTATTATTTGAAAAATCAAATATTCGTTTATTATTAAGAGGATTGAATGAAAATTAGAATTATAAATAAATCGCCCCATAAACTTCCAAAATATGAAACTGAGAATTCCGCAGGAATGGATATCAAGGCTTTTATTAATAACAATATTACCTTAAAGCCTTTAGATAGGACTATTGTAGCTACAGGTTTATATTTATCTTTGCCTAAAGGTCTTGAGGCACAAGTTAGGCCACGAAGCGGTTTAGCAATAAAAAAAGGAATTACAGTATTAAATTCTCCTGGAACAATTGATTCTGATTATAGGGGAGAAATAGGAGTTATTTTAATTAATTTATCAAACGAAGTGTTTACAGTAAAAAATGGAGATAGAATAGCTCAGCTAATTATTGCAAAACACACATCTGTTGTTTGGGAAGAGGTAGAACAATTAGAAGATTCTCCAAGAGGCTCTTCCGGGTTTGGAAGCACGGGAATATAAATAATTAGCAGTAAATGAAAAACATTAAATACATATTGTTTATAATAGTTCTTTTATTTACTTCTTGTGCCTTAAAAAAGGAATATGTAATAGGAGATAGTAAAGGTATTACAGCAAAAAAGATTGTAAAAACGATAGAACAGAATCAGAATAAATTTACATCATTACAAGCCAGAGCAAGAATTGAATATTCTTCAAATAATAAAATCAAAACAAATACTGTAACAATTAGAGTTTTAGCTGGAGAAAAAGTATGGATAAGCGCTCCACTTGGAGCAATTCGCCTATTAATAACAAAGGACTCAATAAAATATTATAATAAACTTGAGAGAAATTATATAAAGACAGATTTTTCATATATAGAAGATTTACTGGGGCTTAATGTTACTTATGATATGCTAGAAAAGTTGCTTTTTGGTCAGCCAGTTTTGGAATTAGGTTCAAGGGATTTTGAAAAGAAATTAAATAAAGAGAATAATCAAACTCCCAATAAATTAAGATCATATATTTTTAAGAAGGCAGTAAATTTTGACAATAATCAGTTTATTGGACTATTTTACATTAACCCCTATAATTTTAAATTAAACAGTCAAAAATTTTTTGAAGAAATGGATTCAATAAAAGCTGCTGATAAGCCTAGAATGCTCAAAAATTCACAGACATTTAGTATAAATTATAAAAACTATACTACAATAAATAAGGAAGTATATCCAAAAAGGATTCTTTTTCTAGATTCTAATAATAAATCTATCAATATTGATATGAAGTCAGTGGTTATAAACAAAAAATTAAATATACCTTTTAAAATCCCTAGAGGATACAATCAAATCAATGTTGATCAATAAAATGAGATTTGTTTTAACAATTTTATTTCTGTTTTCCCTATTAGGAGATGGAATGCTTTTTGCTCAGTCAAAAGAGACTTTAGAGAGAAAACGGCAAGAACTAACTTCTGACATCAAGCAAATTGAAAAATTAATTGACAATTCACTTAATAAGAAAAGAGCTTTAGTAACTAATTTAGAAAACTTAAAATTTAAAATTGATCTTCAAAAGAAGCTAATTATGAACATAAATAATCAGCTTAATATAATTGTTGATGAAACTGAGAGAAACACGATAGAATTAAATCAATTATTAAAAAAGCAGAAAAAAGTAAAAGAAGACTATGCCTCAATGGTTCTTAAGTCCTACAAACATAAATCAAAACTCAATAGAATAATGTTTGTTTTTTCAGCAAATAATTTTACGCAGGCTTATAAGCGTTTACAGTACTATAAACAATATGTAAAATATAAGGATAAACAAATACAACAAATTAGGCTTAATACCAAATTAATAGACGATGCCCTAAAAAAATTAGATGAACAAAAAACCCAAAAGCAAGATTTAATCTTAGCAAATGAGAAGATTAAAATAAATTTAGATAAGGAAAATTTGACACAAAAGAATATGATTGTTGAGATTAGAGCTGATGAAAAACGATTTGTTAATCAAATAAAGATAAAGCAGAAACAAACCCAGGAAATTGATAAACAAATAGAAAAAATAATTGCGGAGGCTACAGCAAGGGCTAAAAATAAAAACTTGTCGGAGTTTAATTTAACAGCAGAAGCAAAATTAATTTCTAAAAAGTTTAACGAAAATAAAGGGAAATTACCATGGCCAGTTGAAAAAGGAATGATAATATTAAGATATGGTAGGCAGCCCCACCCAATAGTAAAAACAACTACAATTCAGAGCAATGGGGTAAGAATACTGACTAGTAAAAATCAAGAAGTCAGATCAATTTTTGATGGAAAAGTACACTCAATAATAGTTTCTAAAAACGGGAGTCATGCAATTTTAATTCAACACGGAATTTTTTTCAGTGTTTATAAGAATCTTACAGAAATTTATGTAAAAAAAGGAGAAATAATAGAAACTAAACAAGCTATAGGAAAATTGAATACAAACAAATCTACTGGTCAAACAATTTTAAACTTTAGTATTTTCAAGGATGGTTTGACGCAGAATCCTTCAGCATGGATATATAAAATGTAGAGATTATTTAAAAAGAGCTTTTAATTCAGTAGCATCTTTGGCCCTCATCTTCCCAGCTAAAACTAAACTCAATTGTCTCCGTCTTAATGCTCCATCATATCTTTTTTTTTCTTCTTCTGATTCAGGCTTTAATTTATCAACTGCTATTGGCTTCCCATTTTTATTGACGGCAACAAAAGTATAGATTGCTTCATTTGCTTTAATTTTGTCTCCTTTTTCATCATCAATCCAAACATCAATATAAACTTCCATAGATGAATTAAAAACTCTTGAAACTTTTGCTTGAATAGTAACAGTACTTCCTAATGGAATAGCTTTATCAAAAGACACATGATTCACAGAGCTGGTAACAACAATTTGTTTTGAGTGGCGTCTAGCAGATATACTAGCTGCGCTGTCCATTCTAGCAAGTAATTCGCCTCCAAATAAATTATTTAAAGGATTTGTTTCCCCAGGCAGGACAGAATCAGTCATTATTGTTAATGATGATTTAGGAGATTTTATACCCATTAGGTTTATTTGAAATTGTTTGGCTTTTAATTGACATCTTTATAAAGGAGCCATGCATTTATATTGTGTTTGCTTCTAATATTGTTAAGAGCATTTTTAGCCTCAGCTCTTGTGTTATAGCTAGCATAGGCAACTTGATAAAGACCAAAACTATTTTGACCAATTTTCCTTGCATCGTTATATCCTACAGCCTTTAATTGTTCTAACTTAGAGTAACTATTTTCTTTAACTCTAAATGATCCCCCAACAATATGAAAATCTCCATACTTCTTGCTAAGACGAAGCTTTATAACAGGCAGGGGGTTGTCAATTACAAATGTTGCTTTTTGAATTTTATCTTCAATTTCTTTTTCAGCTTTTTTGTATGAAATTTGATTAGACACATTTATATCATTCAAATAGTTAGTTATAATACTTCCCCCAATAAATAATGTAATTATTAAAACGGCAGCATACTTATAATATGTATTAAACTTAAAGTTTTTATCAACAGAATTTTTATTTACTTTACTAGCTGAAAACTCAAAAAGACCAAAGGCACTACTTAAAAAATTTACATTATTTGAAGGGTTAAAAATATATTTGTCATTTTTTAATGATAACGAGCCAACATCTTTAAACTTTACTAGCTCCCCATTATTTAAGGTTTTATTATATGAAAGTATTTTTTTATCAATTTTCTTTACTGCTTTTTCACGAGAAATATTTTCTACTATTGCAATATGATTTGCAAGGAGGCCGTCATTTTCTTTGATCTGTGCATTAAAGGAAATATGTTTTGAGGGAGGATAAATTACATTACTTGATTCATCAATTTTTGCAGAGATATTTCTAGTAATAAACGCGCCTAAATTTGGCAATACCACACAGTCATATCGATATAGTAAATCTTTAACGTATTTATCAAATTTCATTTAAAAATTTTAACATTTCAATATATAAATAATTAAATATTTTATCAAGCAAATATTTAATTATATCCAAGTTTTTTACGAACTCTTTTTAATACTGTGTCTGCAGTCTCTTTTGCTTTTGTTGCGCCAGCATCTAATATTTTATCTATTTCGTCTAGATTATTTAGATAGTGATTAAACTCTTGTCTTTCTTTGGAAAATTTATTAAGAATTAAAGTGAACAATTCTTCTTTTGCCTGTCCATATCCGTACCCACCTCTTTCATACTTAGATTTAATATCAGCTATTTCAGGTTTTGATGCAATTAGTTTATAGATATTAAAAAGATTACATGTTCCCCAGTCTTTTGAAGCTTCAATGGGAGTGCTGTCAGTTTTTATTGTTTGTATTTGTTTTTTTAGTTTTTTCTCATCAAGAAAAATATCTATTATATTGTTTTTACTTTTACTCATTTTTTGCCCATCTGTTCCAGGAATTGACATATTTTTATTATTAGGCTCAGCTTGAGGTACAATAAAAGTCTCTCCATTAATGTTGTGAAATCTATTAGCAACATTTCTTGTTATTTCAAGATGTTGGAGCTGATCTTTGCCAACAGGAACAATATTTGCATCATATAATAAAATATCTGCTGCCATTAACATAGGATAATTAAATAATCCCGAGTTCACATCTTGCAGTCTATTTTGTTTATCCTTAAAACTATGCGCAAGAGTTAGTCTTTGATAAGGAAAATAACAACTAAGATACCAAGCTAATTCTGTGACCTGGGGGATATCACTTTGTCTATAAAAAATAGTTTTTTTATGATCTAACCCAAATGCAAGCCACGCTGCTGCCGTGGCATAAGTGTTATGAGATAGAATTTTGTAGTCTTTAATTTGAGTAATTGAATGTAAATCTGCAATGAACAAATAAGATTCGCTATTTTTTGTTTGTGACATTTGAATTGCTGGAATAATCGCCCCCAAAATATTACCCAAATGAGGTGTTCCAGTGCTTTGAATCCCCGTTAAAATTCGATTAGATTTTTTATCCATTATTACAAAGTTAAACCTTTTATTAAAATAATTTAATTAGTTTTGAAAGTTGTGAAATTTTTAAAGTATTTTTTCTGGACATTATATAATATATGGTTCTATATATTGGTTACAGTTTTAACAATACTTGTATTGTGTCCCGGATTCATTTTTTTAGTAGTAAATAAAAGGGCATATAAACACTTTTATTTCTTTGGGGTAATGTGGTCTAGGCTTATATTATTTTTTATGGGATTTTACCCTATTATTAATCAAAAGCTAGATTTAGACACAGAAAAATCTTATGTCTTTGTAGGTAATCATGTTTCTATGATTGATGTAATGTTGATGGTTTCAGTTGCATCAAAATATCCTATGGTGTTTGTTGGAAAGAAAGAGTTAGAAAAAATACCAATTTTCGGATATTTATATAGAAAGACTTGTGTTCTAGTTGATAGAAGCAGCCCTGAAAGCAGAAAAGCTGTCTTCAATAGTACAAGAGAGAAACTAAACAATGGAACAAATATTTGCTTTTTCCCTGAAGGAACAGTCCCTTCTCCTGAAATTGAATTAGGAGAATTTAAACAGGGTGCATTTAGCATAGCCATTGAACATCAAATTCCAATTATTGTTTTCACATTTTTAGACAATAAAAAAAGATTTCCCTGGAGCTTTGGAAATCTGCTAGCCGGCTCAAAAGGAATGCCGGGAGCATTGAGAGTAATTACCCACGAACCTATTTCAACCAAGAATTTAGCAATGAAAGACATGAAGGATCTTAGCGATAAGGTTAGAAATATTATGTTAAAGGATTTAAGAGAAGCCTAATTGATTATCTCTTTTATTTGTTTCTCTAGTTTTTCCATTAATTCTGGATTGTCAGATAAAATGGCTTTTACAGCATCTCTTCCTTGTCCCAATTTTGTTCCTTCATAACTAAACCACGAACCACTTTTATTTATTATTTCCGCATTAACAGCAAGATCTATAATTTCACCAACTTTTGATATTCCCTTTCCATACATTATATCAAATTCAGCCAATCTAAATGGTGGAGCAACTTTATTTTTAACAATTTTAACACGCGTCCTATTTCCAACGACACCGCCATCACTGTTTTTAATTTGTGTAGAGCGTCTAATATCTATTCTAATAGAGGCATAGAATTTTAATGCATTTCCTCCTGTTGTCGTTTCAGGATTCCCAAACATAACTCCAATTTTTTCTCTAAGCTGGTTAATAAAAAAGACAGTACAATTCGTCTTGCTAATTGAGGCTGTTAATTTTCTAAGAGCTTGTGACATTAGTCTGGCATGTAATCCCATTTTTGAATCTCCCATCTCTCCTTCAATTTCACTTCTAGGGGTAAGAGCTGCAACAGAATCAATTATGACCATATCAATAGCGCCAGACCTAATAAGGTTATCAGTAATTTCTAATGCCTGTTCGCCATTATCGGGCTGTGATATTATAAGATTTTCAATATCAACGCCTAAATTTTCAGCATAAAATCGATCAAATGCATGTTCTGCGTCAATGAAAGCTGCAATTCCGCCTTTTTTCTGACATTCTGCAAGTGCATGTAGGGTCAGTGTTGTTTTACCTGATGATTCAGGACCATAGACTTCAATAACTCGTCCTTTTGGATACCCACCTACACCTAGTGCAATATCTAATCCCAATGATCCAGAGTGCGTAGCCTCAACAGTGGTGTCTGGAGAGTCACCCATTTTCATTACAGTTCCTTTGCCATAAGCTTTGTCTAGCTTTTCTAATGTTAATTTTAATGCTTTTTGTTTGTTTTCTTTTTCTGAACCCATTTTATCTTACTTATGTAAATGCTAATTTAGAACAACTTTTTTCAGAATACAATTTTTAAGGTTAGTTGTTTTTGTCCTTTTTTCTATAAGATAATAAATATTACTTTTGTATTTAAGTAATTTATAAACAAGTATAGCATGCAACTGTACAACAAACTTAGCTCTGATGAGCGATCAAAAATTTTAGATATTTCTAAAAGAAAAAGAATTACCCTTTCCTTCTATCAATATGCGCACATCAAAAGTCCACAAATATTCAGAGACAAATTATTTGTTGCATGGAATAATCTTGATGTTTTAGGAAGAATATATGTGGCTTCGGAAGGAATAAATGCACAACTTTCATTGCCAAATAAAAAATTTTCAAAATTTCAAAAACACTTAAACTCTATATCATTTTTAAGAGACATACGTTTAAATATTGCAGTTGAACAAGAAAATAAATCTTTTTTAAAATTAACAATCAAAGTAAGAGATAAAATTCTTGCTGATGGATTAAATGATAATTCATTTGATGTAACAAATAAAGGCATTCATTTAAATGCACAGGAGTTTAATGATTTAATGAAGCAAAATAATTCTATTGTAATTGATATGAGAAATCATTATGAAAGTGAAATAGGACATTTTAAAAACGCTGTTTTACCTGATGTTGACACCTTTAGAGATTCTCTAGATATTATTGAAAAGGACTTAAGTGAACACAAGGAAGATAAAAAATTACTTATGTACTGTACTGGAGGAATAAGATGCGAAAAAGCAAGCGCCTATTTTAAGTATAAGGGGTTTAAGAAAGTATATCAATTAGAAGGGGGGATCATTGAATATATTCGCCAAGTAAAGGAAGAAAATTTAGAAAACAATTTTTTAGGAAAAAATTTTGTTTTTGATAATAGAAGAGCTGAAAAAATAAGTGATAATATAATTTCAAATTGTCATCAATGCGGCAAGCCATTTGATGTTCATACAAATTGCGCAAACGATGCTTGCCATCTTTTATTTATTCAATGTGAAGAATGTAAAACAAAAATGCAAAATTGTTGTTCATATCAATGCTTAGAAATAAAAAAAATGCCATATAAACTTCAAAAGCAATTACGTAGAGGACAAAAGAATAGCAACGACATATTTAAAAAAGGAAGAACAAAAAATATAACAACATTTAACTAATTCTTAATAATGTCTTGTAAAAATTGTATTTCAAAAAGCAATGGTACTCCTAGAGGATGTAATAATAATGGGGCATGCACTAGTAATTCGTGTAATACCTTTACAGTGTTTGATTGGCTAAATGACATAACTGCTCCAGACGATAAAACCATGTTCCCTTTTTGTGAGGTTAGGTTTAAAAATGGAAGAAAGGACTATTATAAAACTAATTCTATTTTACTTTCAATTGGAAATGTTGTTGCCACTCAAGTTGAAAAAGGCCATGATGTTGGAGTTATTACTTTATTAGGAGAATTGGTAAGAATACAGATGAAGAAAAAAAACATTAATCATGAGTCTGGGGATGCTCTTGGTATTTATAGAATTGCTTCACAAAAAGATATTGATGTATGGCAAATTTCTCGAGATAAAGAAGAAGCTGTTAAAGTAAGAGCAAGAAAATTAGCTTTGAAGCTTGAATTAAAAATGAAGATTTCTGATGTTGAATACCAGGGGGATGGGAGCAAAATAATCTTTTATTATACAGCTGATGATAGAGTTGATTTTAGAGAACTTATTAAACTTTTTGCAAGAGAATTTAAATCAAGAATTGAGATGAAGCAAGTGGGACTAAGAGAAGAAGCATCTAGGCTGGGAGGAATTGGATCTTGTGGGAGAGAATTATGTTGCTCTACATGGCTTCATGATTTTCGAGCAGTAAACACATCTTCCGCCAGATATCAACAACTATCAATTAACCCTGGAAAATTATCAGGCCAATGCGGCAAACTTAAATGTTGTTTAAATTATGAGCTAGGAACTTATTTAGAGGCTTTAAAATATATACCCAGAAAAGAAATTAAGATAAAAACAAAAAAAGGAATTGCTGTTTGCCAAAAGGTAGATATATTTAAAAGACGTCTTTGGTATTCATATTTGGATCATCCCATTGACTGGCATGAGCTGGACGCTAAGACTGCTAATAATTTGATTAAAACTAATAAAAAGGGAAGTACTGTTAGCTCTCTTGAAGACTTCGCAATAGCATCTAACAAGGATGACACTAATAATCTGTCGTTAAAAACTGACAGTATTACTAGATTTGACCGCCCAAGAAATCGTAAGTTAAATAAATTAGAAAAAACATGATTTATAGATTATGTTTAATCATTATAGTTATTCTTTTTTCTTCATGTAAAAATGAGAGTTTGTTTAATCAATATAATTCTATGCCAATGGCTTGGCATAAGGATAGTGTTGTAAAATTTAATTTTCAAATAAAGGACTCATTTGCACGTTATAATACATATATAAAAGTTAGGCTTAATGATGACTATATGTTTAATAATATTTATCTAATAGCAGCCTTGGAGAATTCTAAAGGGTTATTACTTATTGATACTCTGGAGTATCCAATGGCTTTAGATGAAGGAGAATTAATAGGAAGAAAGTTTATAAATATTGTGGAAAATAAGCTCCTACATAAAGAAAATTTTACCTTAGTTAAGGATGTAGAATATATGCTTAGCATTAAACATGCAATGCGATTAATAAATAAAACAGAAGGAATTGAATCCCTTGAAGGCATTTTAGATATTGGTTATAGCATAGAAAAAGTAAAATAATACTATTGACAAATAGAAATTCAAATATCAAAAAAAAGAAATATAAGATCTACACAATTGCTATGTGGACGTCTTTTGTGCTAATTGTATCAGGAATTACAGGAACTTTTTATTATGCTTCAATTGGAGGATTAGGGGATATGCCAGATCTTAAAGTATTGGAAAATCCAAAAACAAATTTAGCAAGCGAGGTGTTTTCTTCAGACAATAAAACCTTGGGAAAATATTATTTTAATGACAATAGGACTCCTGTTATATTTGATGAATTGCCTAAGCATCTTGTAGAAGCATTGCTTTCAATTGAAGACATTCGTTTTTATAATCATTCAGGCATTGACTTCATCTCTACTTTTAGGGCAATATTAAAATTTGGAAGAGATGGAGGAGGTAGTACAATATCTCAACAATTAGCAAAGCAATTATTTCATGGAGAAGGCTCAAAAAATACATTTGCTAGAATTTCGCAAAAAATTAAAGAATATATTATTGCTATTCGTCTTGAAAAACAATACACAAAAAATGAAATAATTGCACAATATTTAAACATCTATGATTTTAATAATAATGCTGATGGAATTAGAAGTGCAGCAAGAATATATTTTGCTAAAGAACCAATTGATTTAAATATTAATGAATCTGCAATACTTGTTGGGATGTTAAAGAATTCTTCATTATATAATCCTAGACCACACAGAAACCCTATTGGTGTAAAAAACAGAAGAAATGTAGTCTTGAATCAAATGTTTAAATATGGTTATATAAATGAGACAATTAAAGATTCAATTAAAGCAGAGCCTCTTTTATTAAAGTATACTCCAGAGTCACATAGAGAAGGATTGGCAACATATTTTAGGGAATATTTAAGAGGATATATGAAGGAGTGGATTAATGATAAAGAAAACAGAAAACCAGATGGATCAAAATATAATTTAAATACGGATGGGCTTAAAATTTATACTACTATTAATTATAGTATGCAGGAGTATGCAGAAAAGGCAATAGCAGAACATATGCCTAGATTACAGCAGGAATTTTTTAAACAAAATGAAGTTGTAGACGACTCAATAGCCCCCTTTAGAGAATTAACAAGCGGAGCTGTAGACACCTTATTAAGAATTTCTATGAGAAGATCTGAGCGATGGAGAAAAATGAGATATGATATGAAAAAAACTCCTGAAGAAATTGAGGCTTCATTTTTTGAGCCAACTAAGATGACAGTATTTTCTTGGAATGGAGACATTGACACAATAATGCAACCTATTGATTCAATGAAATATTATAAATCTTTCTTTAGACCAGGGATGATGTCAATGGATCCTTCAAATGGATTTATAAAAGCTTGGGCTGGAGGCATGAATTATAAACATTTCCAATATGATATGGCTAAAAAAGGAAAAAGGCAAACTGGATCTACTTTTAAGCCTTTTGTATATGCAGCAGCAATTGATCAACTTCATCTTTCTCCTTGTGACACATTTCCTGACAGCCAATTTTGTATAGAAAAAAATAAATTTGGAAATGTAGAACAATGGTGTCCAAAAAATTCTGGAGATAAATATGGTAGGACAAGAACTTTAAAGAACGCTTTAGCAAATTCTGTTAATACAATTACTGCAAGATTGATGGATAGAATAGGCCCTAAGCCTATAGTTAAATTAGCGAAGAAAATGGGAATAGAACAACGCATACCTGCAGTGCCTTCTATAGCACTAGGGACACCAGACTTAAGTGTATATGAGATGGTAGCTGCATATTCTACTTTTGCAAATAAAGGAGTATATACTAAACCTGTTTTTGTCGAGAAAATAGAAGATAAGAATGGCACACTATTGTATGAATATCAGCCTGAAACAAGAGATGTATTAAGTGAGGAGGCTGCATATGTAACAGTGAATTTATTAGAGGGAGTTACCCGCTCAGGTTCTGGAACTAGATTGAGAACCGTGGGCTCAGATGAACATAATTTAGCATACAAAAATGTGGTAACAGGATATCCGTATGAATTTAAAAATCCAATTGCAGGCAAAACTGGAACTACCCAAAATCAAAGTGATGGATGGTTTATTGGAATGGTTCCTAATTTGGTTACAGGAGTTTGGGTAGGAGCAGAAGATAGGTCTATTCATTTTGAGGAGATAGCATATGGACAAGGAGCAACAATGGCCTTACCTATTTGGGGGCTATATATGAAAAGCTGTTATCAAGATTCTATTTTAAATGTATCACAGGAAGTGTTTGAAAAACCTGATTATATGACAATTGAATTGGAGTGTAATAAATTTGTTATAGACAGCCTAGGAACTGGAAAAAATACTGATCAAGAAATACTCGAAATTGATTTTTAACCTGAATTTTTTTATTAAAAACTCATTTTATTTCTAATTTCTACAAAAGCATTTAGACTTTCAGGATTACGCATAGCTCCAGGAGCGGCAACTTTATCAATTGAGAATCCTGAGAATATTTTTTTAACAGGAATTTCCATTTTTTTTCCGCTTATTGTATAAGGAATTTCTTTTACCGGGATAATATAATCTGGAGCGTGACGCGGTGAACATTGCTTTTTTAGATGTTGTTTAATTTCAGTTTTTGACTTTTCATTTAAAGAATTTGTGGCTACTATAAAAAGAAATAACTGACTACTAGAGCTCTCCTTCATTGGAAATTCAATAATTAAAGAATCTTTAATATTATCTAATCTGTCTAATGCCATGTAAATTTCAGAAGTACCAATTCTAATGCCATTACGATTTAAAGTAGCATCGGAACGCCCTTGCATTAATATTCCGCGTTTAGAATCAATAGAAATCCAATCACCATGTGTCCAAACATTTGAATTATTAGAAAAGTACGAATCATAATACTTGTCAAAATTATTGTCGCCCCAAAAGTAAATAGGCATTGAAGGCATAGGTTTAGCTAAAACTAATTCTCCAGTTTCATTTTCTATTGAATTCCCATTTACATCCCAGGACTCTATTGCAGCACCGAGCATTTTACATTGCAAGTATCCAGCATAAACAGGGAGCATTTGGCTTCCTCCAATAAAAGCAGAACACACATCAGTCCCTCCACTTAATGAAATGATTTGAACTTTAGGTAATTTTTTTTGCAACCATATAAAGGCATCTGTAGACAGCGGTGATCCAGTTGACCCTAAGGTTTTTAAATCTGGTAAATCAACGGCATTAACTTCTTTTATATTTTGTTTCATACTTTGAATATATAATGGAGCACCATTTCCGAAATGATTAATTTTTGCTGCCTTTGCAAAACGCCATTGAGCACCTAAATCAGGAAAGTTCGCAGCCCCGTCATACAGGCAGAGCACGGCTCCACATAGAAGAGATCCAAGTGCATAGTTCCACATCATCCATCCAGAGGTAGTATTCCAAAAAAATCTTTCACCCACAAGTAAATTTTGATGTAATGCCAGAGATTTGTATTGTTCAATGAGAATGCCCCCAGCGCTATGTGTTATTGCTTTTGGCTTTCCCGTTGTGCCAGAGGAAAACAACACCCAAATAGGATGTTCAAATGGGACAGATACAGGCTGTAAATCAACCCATGATTTTGATTTTAAATCCCAATCTTCAAAACTGCCTGAGAAAACTAATGTTTTTCTTATAGAGGACAGTCTTTTTTCTAATGCTATAATTTTTTTTGATTGATCAAACGGTTTCCCACCATAAGTATATTTATTATGCGCTAAAAGTACTTTGGGTTTTAGTTGACCAAATCTATCTACTATACTTTCAAGTCCAAAATCAGGAGAACAACAAGACCAAATTGCTCCCAGGGAATTTGTTGCAATAAAAGAAGCAATTGTATCAGGATGATTTAATAAATATCCAGCAACAACATCTCCTTTTTTAACTTTAGCCTCTATAAGTTGATTTTTTATATCCGAAGCTTTATTCAAGAGAGAATTCCATGAAATCTTTATTTGATCTCCTAATTCATTTTTATAGATCATTGCAACTGAATTTGGCTTAGCATGACGCAGGAGGTGCGAACTATAACTCAAAGTGCTATTGACAAACCATTGAGTTTTATAGAATGGAATTTGAATGTTACAAATTTTTACAGGTTTGGCCACAAAATCAATATCAAAAAATAATGCTATTGTCATCCAAAAATCTTCTAACTTATCTATAGACCATTGGTGAAGCGCAGCATAATCATTTAATGCTAGCCCATGTTTTTGATTGACATAAGATAAAAATTGATATAGGTTTGAATTTTTAAAATCTTTAGATTCCCAAATTTTTGTCATAACTCAAGTTTACTGAAATTTTCACAATTTTCCTAAGCTTCCTAGTTAGGGGGCAGGACTACTATAAAACAAAATTAATTATTATTTACTCTTCTTAAATCTAAATCTTGGAAATCAAAACTAAAATCAATATTAGGAGATATCCCTTTCATCTTTATACTTTGTGCTCTTCCTTTTTCATCTAAAGTAAACATTGCAAAAGCATCAGCATTCATGTCTTTGTACTCCCATTTAATAGCAAAACTATTGGCTTTGTAAAAAGCCATTGGGCCATTTAGTTTTGGTGAGCGATGCGATTTAAACCATAATTGGCCTTTTTTCATAAATACTTCTGCTTTGCCAAACCAAGCATCTTCATAGATGCCAATATAATCTTCCGATACTATGTGTGTATCATTTGCTTTTGCGACTGTTGCCCACACTTTTTTAGTCACTTCATCTCCACTTTCTAATCTTGCAGATAGTCTTTCGTAATTCTTTTCTATCCACTGAAAATCATCTAATCCTAAATAACTATCCATAATAGTAAGACCCACAGATGAAAAGAATGCACTTCCCCCAGGTTCAGTATTCGTAAGTATTACTATACCTAAATTTAAATCTGGTATCATCGCAGTTAATGAAAGCATACCAGGTAATCCACCGGTGTGATCTACCCTCATATTTCCTTTTACGTCTGTTAAACCCCAGCCCAAGCCATATCCTGAAAAATGCGAATTATAACGAGGGTTTCTATTAACATCGGTTACCGTATGTATTTTCCACATTTCATTTTGACTGTCCTCAGTAAATAATTGATTTTCTAAATCTTTGCCATACTTGCCTTTATTTAAATGCAACAGCATCCAATTACATAAATCATCGACATTGGCATAAATTCCACCGGCCGCTCCATTAATCATCTCTTCAAAATTAGGAAGTACAATCAATTCCCCGTCAGCGCTATTGTGGGGTGAGGCTAAATTGCTTTTATTCTTTATCGCTTCTAAAGAAGGGGAGGAGTTATCCATATTTAGAGGTTGAAAAATTCGTTCTGAAATAAAATCTTCCCATGACATATCCGAAACTCGTTTAATAATTTCACCAGCTACTAAATACAATAAGTTATCGTAATCAAACTGTGTTCGGAAAGCAGATACAGGTTTAAAATACTGAAAACTAGATAATACATCATCTATTGTAAAATTTGAGCCATCGGGGAAAAACATTAAGTCCCCAATACCTAAACCTAGTCCGCTTCGGTGCGTTAGAAGGTCTTGAATATTAAAGTTTTCAGTTACATACGGATTATACATCTTAAACTCAGGAATATGATCCTTAACCTTGTCTTGCCATGTTATTTTACCCTCCTCGACTAAAATTGCCAGAGCTGCTGTGGTAAAAGCTTTACTGTTTGAAGCAATTGCAAAATTAGTATGGTTGTTTACAGGGCTTTTTGTGTCAGATGATTTAATGCCATAGCCTTTTGAATGTATTATCTCACCATCTTTTACTATTGCGACTGCTACTCCAGCAACATTGAATTTGTCCATAGCATATCCCATTATAGAATCAACTTGTTCGGAAGAGTATTGACCATAGCAAATATTAGTTATTAATAAAGAGAAAAGAAGAGTTTTAAATATTGTTTTTTTCATAATCGCTTGTTTTTTAATTTGCTTCTAACTAGAGAATAGCATCAATTAATTTTTTGGTATATTTTTTTTTAGGGCTAGCAAATATTTTATCTGGATCTCCAGATTCCTCTATTTTCCCCCTATTCATTACTATAATATTATCACACATGTGTTTGACTACTGATAAGTCATGAGATATAAATATATATGTGAAATTGTAATGATCTTTTAATTTATTTAGAAGATTAAGTACTTGAGCTTGGACAGAAACATCTAATGCTGAAACAGCTTCATCGCAGATTATTATTTTGGGATTTAGACTAATTGCTCTTGCAATCCCTATTCTTTGTCTTTGCCCCCCTGATAGTTCATGCGGATATCTATAAAGAAAATCTGCAGATAAACCAACATCAATTAATAATTGAGTAGCCCTTTTAATAAGAGCCCTCTTGTTAGTTAATATCTTATGATATTTTATTGGCTCTATAATCGTTTCACAAACATTTAATTTAGGGTTTAGGGATGAATAGGGGTCTTGAAAAATTAACTGGACATCTTTCCTATACTGTTTAAGGTCTCTTTTAGATAATTGTGTTATATCCTCTCCTTTATAGATAATAGTACCAGAATGAGCTTTTTCAATCTGTAATATTGTTTTTGCTAATGTAGTTTTTCCACATCCAGATTCGCCTACAAGACCTAATGTCTCTCCTTGATAAAGCTCTAGATTTATTTTTTTTAATGCTTTGAAACTATCCTGCTTACTAAACACTCCTAATTTTGAAATATAGTTTTTATTGATGTTAGAAATTTTTAACAGTGGAGGTTTTGAATATATTTTATTGAGTTTTTTAAATCTTGTCTTAGGAGCAATTATTTCATTTTTAAAATTCTTGTTAAGAATTTTTTCAATTGTAGGCAATTCTTTCAACCGAATAGTTTTAGAAGGCTTAATGGAAAGGAGTGCTTTTGTATAAGGGTTTTTCGGATTATTAAACAAAGTAGAATTACTTCCTTGTTCAATAATTTCTCCAGATTTCAGAATAACAACTTTATCAGCAATTTTTCTAACTATAGAAAGATCATGAGAAATAAAAAGAACGCTTAAATTTTCACTTTTTTGCAAATCTTTTATTAGCTGAAGGATCTCTTTTTGTACAGGAACATCAAGAGCAGTTGTTGGCTCATCTGCAATTAACAATGAGGGGTTGCACAAAAGAGCCATAGTTATCATAACTCTTTGTTTCTGTCCTCCAGATATTTCATGAGGAAATTTTTTTAAAAGATTTTTAATATTATCAAGCTTTACCTTAATGATTAAATCGTGAATTCTTTTTATAATTTCATTATGATTTAAATCTAAATGTCTATTACATATTTCAATTAATTGATTTCCTATAGTCATGGTAGGATTAAGAGCGCTCATTGGTTCTTGAAAGATCATAGCAATCTCTTTCCCTCTAATTCTCTGAACTTCATCTAAATTTAATTCTAAAATATTCTTATTATTAAAGATAATTTTTCCAGAAGTATTATATATTTTAGAATTTAATAAACGCAATATTGAAAGAGCAGTAAGGGATTTCCCACTACCTGATTCACCAACTAATCCTACGATTTGATTTTTAGATATGTCAAATGAAACATTGTTTAATAAAGTATTGTTTGGAGATGTGTTGGCAAGCTTAATATTTAGCTCAGCTACTTTAAGTAAATTATTTTTTTTCAAAAATTAGTCTATTGAGGTTGCTAGATTATACCCTCCTGAAATATATTTATATAAATCCCCATCATCATTATCCCCTCTCATATTTTTATCGCCAAGCCTAACAATAATTATATCTTCTTCAGGGAATACGATAACAAATTGACCTCTATGACCATTCATAGTAAATACTTTCTTTTCATTATAATTATATAACCACCAACCATATCCATAATACGGGCTAGCATCAAAAACCGGATTTATTGCTTTGTTTATGAAAGTAGAATCTAACAATATTTCATTACTCCATCTCCCATTGTCTTTATATAATTTTCCAAATCTTGCAAAGTCTTTAGCATTGCTAGCAAAACAACAATAAGCTTTTTCCATGCCGCTCTCTTCACTGTCTAATTGCCAGAGGGCTTCATTTTCAAATCCCATAGGAATTGCAAAATTATTTTTTAAATAATCAGAAAGATTAGTGTTGGTTGCTTTTTCAATAACCATTCCAAGGAGCTGAGTGTCGCCACTAGAATACCTAAACTTTTGCCCAGGCTTTTCAATAATTTTTTGATTTAAAATTAGAGATCTCAAATCATCTGTAAAATAACTTTCGGTTGTAATATTAATAATGCTATAATATTTTTCACTCCATTCCATTCCTGATGACATCGATGCCAAATTTCCTACAGTTAACTCTGCTCCAGGCCCAGTTTTATATTCATCAAAGAAGTCTCCTACAGGCTGATCAAGACTTTTTATTTTACCATCCATAATTGCTTTGCCTAATAGTGTAACGGTAATGCTTTTAGTCATTGAAAAAGCATTAGATTTAGAACTTTCACTATAGCCATCAAAATATTTTTCAAAAACAATACTATCATTTTTAATTACCAAAAATGCTTTAGTCTCCCTTTCTTTGTTAATTTCAGCAAGCTCATCTGTTTCTTTAATTGTATTATAGTTATTGTGCTTTGCCCAAGGCTGAGCAACTGGAGATGGATCAATTACTCTATTGTCAAAATGTTTATAATCAGACAAATAAGCTGTGTTATTACCAGTAAGATAAGTAACTCTTATTCCTTTTAATATATAGTCTACATCAAAAGCATATATAAGAGCTATTAACCCAGCAAAAATTATTGCTACCCACTTTAGTATTTTCTGAATCATTGTCGTTGTCTTTAATTAAAATTTAAAGATACAAATTAAAGATCATGCATGCATAGTGTTTTATTAATTTGTAAATACGCATTATAAGAAGAAATTATTAGTAATTTTAATATAAAACTCAGGCATAGTAATTTGAAAATAATCAACAGCAATAGCAAAACTTCTTTAAGCTCTAGAATATTTTATTATATGATATTGCTTGTGATTGTTGCATCAATCTTAATTGCAGCAATTACAATAATTCAGTTTAATAAACAATCAAAGGAATATCATGAGCAAAGGCTAGAGAGAAAAGAAAATCATTTGATTTTAAATCTAAATTATTTTCTATCGGAGAGTAAGGCTGAAAGACTAGATTCTATTCCTCAAAACAAAATCAATGAGATTACAGATATACACGAAATTCCATTTGAGTTATATAGTTTACAAGGAAACCTATTAAAGAGTTCAATTTCTGAGAGTAAAAATAATTTTGAAAAGATTATATCTCCAGAGATACTGACATTTTTTCAGAAAGAGAATAAAACTAGATACGTCAAAGACAGCGAGGACTCTAGATATAGTAAGTCTTCTTATAATTTAATTTATAACAATAAAACCCCAATAGGTATAATTCATATGCCATACTATATAGATGATTCTTTAAGTAGAAATGAGCTAAAATCATTTTTAATGAATTTAGGAATAGTCTACATAAATATGCTGCTAATTGCTTTCGTTTTCGCATATTTTCTTTCCAATTATATTACTCAATCATTAACCAGAATAAGCCAAAGAATTAAAACAACTAAGCTTAATGAGGAGAATGCAAAAATAGATATTGAAAAAACCCCTATGGAAGTTTCAATATTAATAGACTCCTATAATTCAATGATTGATGATTTGGAGGAAAGTGCAATAAAATTAGCAAAGAGTGAAAGGGAAACAGCATGGAGAGAAATGGCAAAACAAGTAGCACATGAAATAAAAAACCCATTAACTCCAATGAGGCTTACGATCCAGTCATTTGAAAAGAATTTTAACCCGGAGGATAACAAGAATAAAGAAAAAATAAGAGGTTTCAGTAAATCTTTAATTGAGCAAATTGATACTATGAGCTCAATAGCTACAGCTTTTTCAGATTTCGCAAATATGCCAGAACAAAAAAGAGAGCTACTTAATGTTGTTAAAGTTGTCCAAATAGCTTTAGATATATTTGACAAAGACTATGTAGAATATACTATTGAGAATGATGAAATCTTGACTTTATTTGACAGAACACAATTAATAAGAGTTGTAACTAATTTATTAAATAATGCAATTCAGGCTATTCCAGAAGATAGAGATCCAATGATTTTGGTAAGCATCCATTCTAACAAAAAAAATGTTGTAATAAATATACAGGATAATGGAAATGGTATTTCAGAAGAAAACAAAACTAAAATTTTTGAACCTAGCTTTACTACAAAATCTAGCGGAATGGGGCTAGGCCTATCAATGATACAAAGTATTATGAATGCTTATAATGGATCCATTACATTTAAAACTAAAGAAAATCAAGGAACTACGTTTAAAGTTACTTTTCCTAAAAAATTAAAATAATATGTCTTATAATAATATTTTTTCAGAAACATCAGGTAAGATTGCAAAGATTGTAATTAACAGGCCAAAAAAATTAAATTCATTAAACATAGAAACAATTGCTGAATTACATGAGGCAATATCAATTGCTGATAGAGACAATAACATAAGAGTTATTATTATTACAGGAGCTGGTGAAAAAGCATTTGTTGCGGGAGCAGACATAAGCGAATTTGCTAATTTCACTTCTGATCAAGGATATGATCTTTCATTAAATGGTCACAAAAAATTATGCGATTTTATAGAAAATTTATCAAAACCAGTTATTGCTGCAATTAATGGATTTGCTCTAGGAGGAGGCTTAGAATTAGCCATGTCATGTCATATAAGAATTGCTAGCGAAAATGCAAAAATGGGATTACCTGAAGTATCGCTGGGAGCTATCCCTGGTTATGGAGGGACTCAAAGATTGCCTCAATTAATCGGTAAAGGGAAAGCAATGGAATTAATAATTTCAGGGGGCATGATAGATGCCAATAGTGCTTTGTCTTTTGGACTAGTAAATCATGTTGTTTTACAAGATAATTTGATGGAAACTTCAAATGAAATAGCTATGAAAATATTGAAAAACTCTCCTCTAGCAATTAGGGCCAGCATAATTGCAATTAACTCTAATTATAAAGATGGGGTAAATGGATATGAAGTTGAAATGCGAGAGTTTAGTAATTGTTTTCAAAGTGAAGATTTTATAGAAGGAACAAATGCTTTTTTAGAAAAAAGAAAGTCAAATTTTAACTAAATATTAAATTTTTTTTAACTTTTTTTAAGAAACTATTTGTCATATTTGCACTTTAATAAAACAGAAAATATCTAGTGAACAGAGTTATTCCTTTTTTATTTTTTTTAATTTCCACAACAAATTTTGCGCAATATCAAATTACTATTGATGCCTATGTACTAGACTATCAAACTAATGAGCCAATTTCATTTAGTGAGATTAGCTTTAAGAATAAAAATATTGCAACATTAACTAATAAAAATGGACAATTCAAATTGGTATATCAAGAAGATTTAATTAATGATCAAGACCTTTTTATAATTAAATCAAATGGCTATAAATCATTAGAAATCACACCTCAACAACTTTATAATTTCTTAAGAAATACTAATAAGTTTTATTTAAAGCAAGAACAATCTAATATTGCATGGGACAGTGAGTTTTATATAGACGATGAGACAGAAATTGTATATGGAAAGGTGTTTAGCGTTTCTGGCCCAATTCAAGGGGCAAGTATTAGAATTAAAAACACCTTGATTGAATCTAAATCTGATTTCGAAGGATATTTTAGTATTAAAGCAAACCTTAATGATATACTGATAGTTAATTATCTAGGCATGGATGAAAAACAAATTATTGTTGATGACTTAGATGATATGTATGTATTACTTAAGACGAGCGCTGAAATATTAGATGAGGTAGTATTAAATTCGACAAAAGCAACTGACAATCAAGTAGACACTGGATATGGTAAAAAAAATAAAGATGCAATGGGATTTTCTGTATCAACTATTACAGCCAAAGAAATATCTCCTGCCGCAATTTCAATTGTTGATGTTATTAGAGGAAAATTTGCAGGAGTTCAAGTAGGATCTAATCAAGATATGTCTTCTACAGGAAACAAGCAAACAATTTATGTTCGAGGGGGAAGTCTTTCAATCAATAATTCTGCTAGTGCAATTTTTGATGTAGATGGAATGATATATACTGAAACTCCAGACTTCTTAGATCCTCAACAAATTGAAAGTATAACCCTTTTAAGATCACTTGGAGCGACAAACAAATACGGAAGTGAAGGAAGAGGCGGAGTGTTTATAATAAAGATGAATGTTCTTGCTAGAGGTTCTGCAGAGATTGTTGATTCTGCTTTGGTAAAAGGAAATGATTATACTGATGAATTGCCAGGACTAACCAAAGACTCAATCGACTCATATTATATTAATGAATTAAAATCTGCCAAAACCTTTGTGGATGCTAAGAGGACATTTAAGGATCAAAAAAAATATGTTAATACACTTTCAATTCCATATTATTTTGAATGTTATGAATATTTTTCTAAATGGGATAATAATTTTGCCTACTCAATACTTACATCTTTAGCTGCATTAGTTAAAAACAACACAAAAGCACTAAAAGCATTAGCATTTAAGATGGAAGAAATAGGAAAACTAGAAGATGCTAAAACTGTGTATCAACATCTTATGAAAATAAGACCAAACGACGAACAATCTTATAGAGATTTAGCTTTGATTTATAAGGAATTAGGAAACTATTCAATGGCTAGAGAATTATATTCAAAAATGCTTAATAAATCAATATTAATGGTTGACATGCTTGGCCTTGAGGAAACTATTGCCAATGAAGCAGCACAAATGTATTTTTCAAATGCAGAAGATTTAGCCCTTACTAAATTCCCTGTGAAATCTTTAAGCGGACTATTCCCTGAATATATATGGAAGGATTTTGGTTATGATTATAGGATTGTATTTGATTGGACTGATCCAAATATTGAATTTACTATTCAGTTTGTTAATCCAAATAATAAATATTTTAAGTGGTCTCATACAGTTATTGATAGCAGAGATAATATGATAGATGAAATTCAATATGGCTATAATACAGAAGAATTTATAATTGATAATTCTGAAAAAGGTGAATGGATTATTAATATTGAAAACTTTAGTATAGAAAATCAGGATAATCCTACATATTTAAAGTATACGGTATACAGGAATTATGGCCGTCCAAATGAAATTAAAAAGTTAATGGTTATTAACTTAAGTGAGATAACACAAAAAATTACTTTAGATAGATTAATGTACTATAACTAGCAATATTCGTTATATGCATTTTTTAGGTTTTCAGCAATTAATTCAGCAGGTCTTCCTTCAATATGGTGGCGTTCTAACATATGTACTAATTCTCCATCTTTAAACAATGCTATACATGGTGAGCTTGGAGGGAAAGGGATCATATAATCTCTTGCAGTTTCTGTAGCCTCTTCGTCAACACCTGCAAATACTGTTGTGATATTAACAGGCGCTTTGTCATTATCAAGGCTCTGTATTGCTCCTGGCCTAGCATTCGCAGCAGCACAACCACAAACAGAATTAACTAGAATAAGTGTTGTTTCATTTTTATCAATAATTGTATTGACATCTTCAGTATTGACAAGCTCTTTGAATCCAGCATCGGTCAACTCTTTTCTCATGGGTATTACTAAATCTTCAGGATACATTTTTTATAAATTTAAAATTTAATCAAATATACAAATCAATCCCAACAATATAATCAAGTTATACTAAGATAATATTATCTTTAAATAAATTTTTAGAGATGAGTATGTCAAAGTGGATAGGAGCATCAATTGGATGGGCTTTTTTAGGACCAATAGGAGGGATATTAGGGCTAGTCTTGGGAAGCATGTTTGATCCAGTTTCTAAAAAAAAATCATCATCATTTCATCCTAGAACTAAGTCTGGAGATTTTGAGATTAGCTTACTTGTTTTATCTGCCATTGTTATAAAGGCGGATGGCATTAAAGACAAAAGAGAATTAGATTATGTTAGGAGTCACTTTATTAGAATGTATGGAAGAACAAGAGCTAACAATGCTTTTAAACTTTTCAAAAAATTAAATAATTTATCTAAGATTCCAATAAGAAAGGTGTGTTTTCAAATAAGATCAATGATGGATCATCCCTCAAGACTTCAATTATTGCATTTTCTTTTTGGTGTAGCAAAAGCTGATGGAATTGTTTTGGAGAGTGAGGTAATAATGATTAATAAAATTGCAACGTATTTAGGAATCAATATTTCTGATTTTGAGAGCATAAAAGCTATGTTCTATGAAGACATAGATTCAGCATATAGAATATTAGAAATTAAAAGCACAGTATCTGATCAAGAAATTAAAAAAGCTTATAGAAGGATGGCAAAAAAATATCATCCTGACAAGGTTGCTCATCTTGGGATGGAGCATCAAAATGGAGCAGAAGAAAAATTTAAAAAAGTTCAAGAAGCATATATATTAATAAAAAAACGCAGGGGAATATAATTTTTACTATTTTCACAAAAATTTTAAATTTTAAATTTTAAATTAAATTATGGAATACATTTTTAATTTATTTGAGTCTCAAACAAACCCAATTATTCAGGCTTTATATGCAGGACTGTTCACGTGGATTCTTACAGCACTTGGAGCAGGACTTGTATTTTTCTTTAAATCATCTAATAGAAAATTATTAGATGCAGCCTTAGGGTTTACTGGAGGAGTTATGATTGCAGCAAGTTTTTGGTCACTATTATCTCCAGCAATAGAATATGTCGAATTACAAAATGAGCTAGGCTTAAGCTCTACGCCAGTATGGTTGCCCCCAGCAATAGGATTTTTTACTGGAGCATTATTCTTATATATATTAGATAAAATTATTCCTCATTTACATATCTTCGGAGAAGAAGATGAGGCAGAAGGGCCTAAGACAGATCTTAAAAAAACTGTACTACTTGTTTTAGCAATAGCGATTCATAATGTTCCAGAAGGGCTAGCTGTAGGAGTTGCGTTTGGGGCATTAGCATCCCCGGACTTATTAGCAATGGATGGTACAGCAGTATTTACTCTAGGATCTGCTATCGCTTTAGGAATAGGCATAGGGATACAGAATTTTCCTGAAGGATTTGCCGTATCAATGCCACTTAGAAGAATGGGAGTAAGTAAATGGAAATCATGGCAATGGGGACAATTATCAGCAATTGTTGAACCAATATTTGCAGTAATTGGAGCTGCTATCGTAATGAGTGTATTGCCAATTTTACCATATGCATTGGCTTTTGCAGCTGGAGCAATGATTTTTATTGTTGTAGAAGAGGTAATTCCTGAGAGTCAAAGAGGAGGAAACACAGACTTAGCTACTATGGGATTAATTGCCGGGTTCATTGTTATGATGTGCCTTGACGTTGCTTTGGGGTAGTATTAGTGGCATCCACAATCTTTATCACCACAATTTTTGTTTTCATTTTTAGGATTATATTTTTTTACCAAATATAAAATAGCTAGGCCTAATGATACAAATACCAAAATGTTTTGAATATTAAACTCCATTTAGCTAATTAATTGAAAAGCGATTAATGATACAATGTAGGCAATTAATGTCATTATAATAAATTGTATTGCCGGCCATTTCCATGAATTTGTTTCCTTTTTTACAATTGCCAATGTACTCATGCATTGCATGGCAAATGCATAGAAAAGCAATAATGATATTCCAGAGGCTAATGTAAAAATCTTATTACCATTCTCATCTGTTTCTTGCTGCATAATATTTTTTAATTCTCTTTTTTTGACTTTAGAATCATCATAATTTTCAATATTATATATTACAGCTAGTGTGCCAACAAAAACCTCCCTTGCTGCAAACGACGTAATTAAGCCTATTCCAATTTTCCAGTCATAACCCAAAGGCTTAAATACAGGTTCAATAGTTTTTCCAATATTACCAATAAATGAGTTTTCTAATTTAATTGCTGCCATTTCTGCTTTAATTTTATCTTCAGAAAGTAGTTCGATATTTTCAGAAATATATTTTTCGGGGTTTTCAAATTTATCTCCAACACCATTGGTAGCTAAAAACCAAAGAATAATTGATATTGCAAGTATAATTTTTCCTGCCTCCACTATAAATGATTTAGTTTTTTCTACGATAGTGTAAAGCACGTCTCTTATCAAGGGTATTTTATAATTAGGCATTTCCATTACTAGAACAGATTTTTTCTTCATTTTTAAAATCATATTTAAAATATAGGCTGAAGAAATAGCAGCTAAAAACCCAATAATATATAATGACATTAGGGCGATGGCCTGATAGTTAAAACCAAATATTGTTTCATTTGGAATTACTAATGCAACTATAATTAAATAAACAGGAAGTCTAGCTGAGCATGTCATAAATGGGGTGACTAAGATTGTAATTAATCTTTCTTTCCAGCTTTCAATATTTCTAGTTGCCATAATTGCAGGAATTGCACATGCTACTCCAGAAATTAATGGGACTACGCTTTTTCCACTTAGACCAAATTTTTGCATGATTTTGTCCATCAGAAATACTACTCTACTCATATACCCACTTTCTTCTAGAATTGAAATAAACATAAACAGGAATGCAATTTGAGGAACAAAAATCACAATACCTCCAATTCCTGTTATTATACCATCGGCTAGTAAGTCTGTCATTGCTCCACTAGGAAAATTCATTTTAACCCATTGAGTTATTGAGGCAAATGTGGAGTCAATATAATCCATAGGAATTATAGCCCATGCATATATGACTTGAAATATTCCTAGTAGAATTAAGAAAAAAAACAGATACCCAAAAACTTTATGGGTTAAGATTCTGTCCATAGTAGCGCTAAATCCTACTGCTTTTGATTGATCAACTTTTTGGCCTAATTTTAAAATATTATTTATAAGCTGGTATCGTTTAATAGTTTCTTTTTGTTGGAGCCTTTTAAGCTCAGATATTGATTTTGTTTCAAAATTTGCAGTATTTAAAAAATTCTTATCTACAGTAGAAAAGTTTGCATCTTGACATATAACTACCCATAATTTATACAGATCCTGTTTTGGAAAAGTTCGCTGTAGATTTTTAAAATATTCTGGATCAATTAATTTAGGATCCATAAATTTATTTGAGGGCAGCGTATTATAATTACCAATTAGATTCTTTAATTTATCTATCCAGGAATTTGTTCGATTAGTTGTTAGAATAATTTTTGTATAAAGATGATTTTCAAGATATGTTAGATCTAATTCAATCCCCTTATATTTCATTCTATCAGACATATTTATTGCTAGAATTGTAGGTATTTTTAGATCTTTTACTTGAGTAAATAGAACTAAATTTCTTTTTAAATTTTCTACATCACTTACTATAATTGCTAGGTCAGGATAGTCTTTATGCTTCTTGTTTAAAAGCATCTCTACTACAATATTTTCATCTATTGATGATGCATTTAAACTATATGTTCCTGGTAGATCATATATGTGTGCTTTAACGCCTCGATCAAGCTTGCATACACCTTCCTTTTTTTCAACAGTAACTCCTGGATAATTTGCTATTTTTTGATTTAATCCAGTTAAGGAATTAAATATTGATGTTTTCCCAGTATTGGGATTACCAATGAGTGCTACCTTGATTTGCTTACTCATTATCTACAAGCTTTTCTATTATTACTAACCTTGCAGTTTCTTTTCTTATTGCTAAATGACTCCCATTAATATTAATATAAATTGGACCCAAAAGTGGAGCTAATTGAATGATTTCCACCTCATTTCCAGGAAGACATCCCATTTCTAATAGCTTTATAGGAATATTATTAGCTGAGACATCTTTAATGATTGCTTTTTCCCCTTTTTTTAAGTCAGCAATAGAATACATACATCTTATTTAGAATCATTTTAAGTAGCCAAAAGTAAGAAAAATAGATCTTATTAATCTAGTTTTTTTAATATTTCAATATCATCCAGGAGTCTTGTTATTTCTGAATCTAGTGTGCCATCATAGAAACCTCTAATCTGTTTTTTTTTGTCAATTAGCATAAAGTTTTCTGTATGAATCATATCATACTGTGCTATGGGATTATCTTCAACAGCGAGATAAGATTTTCTAGCAAGATTATAAATTTGTTTTCTATCTCCTGTAACTAAATTCCACTTATCATCATTAATTTTGTTTGAAATAGCATATCTTTTTAATTGCTCAACAGAATCTATTTCGGGGGTAACACTATGGGATAATAGAAGAATTTCTTTATCATTTATTAATTTATCTTGTACTTTTTTCATATTCTTTGTCATAACTGGACAAATTGATTGACAGGTTGTAAAGAAAAAGTCAGCAACGTAAATTTTATCATCATAAAATGCTTGTGTAATTGTATCTCCATTTTGATTAATTAGATTAAAATCTGAAACAGTATGATACTTAATTCTATGGGCAACAGAAGCGTCTACAAGCTTTGAATTTACCTGTGCAGGCTGGTATATAGGAAGGGTTGGTTTAGGTTTTAGTATAGAATAAAAAATACTAACAGCAATGATTCCAAAAATCAAAAACATTGCTGTTGTTATTAAATCTCTTTTTCTAAAAAGTTTCATTAGATTCAATATTGTTTAATATCAAAAATACGATAGATTCGTTATTTAATTACTAATTTTACTTTCAAATTTTTTTAAATAACATGAGGCCAATTGCTTTATTCTTTTTTTTATTTCCAATTTTATTTATTGGTCAAAATCACAATCAGGAACTAAATGATATAGTTGCTTTTGAATCAAGTATTGCAGAAAAAAAAATTGATTTTAAGGCTAGCATGAGCACAGCTAACTATGATTTAAAATACCATAAATTAGAATTTGAGTTAGATCCATCAAGCTCTTTTATAGAAGGAGAAATTACCTCTCATTATGTTCCAAATGAGGATATAGCACAAATTGTTTTTGACCTAACAGACAATATGGAAGTTTCTGGGGTATACCATTTGTATTCGGGGGTTGCATTAGATTTTACACAAAATTCTGATGATGAATTAATTATTGATTTATTACAAACTCAAGCAGCTGGAGTTAAAGATTCTTTAAAGGTTGTTTATTCTGGAAACCCAATAAGCTCTGGATTTGGCTCTTATGAACAAGACTATCACGATGGAGCACCTATTATATGGACATTGTCAGAGCCATATGGCGCTAAGGGTTGGTGGCCGTGCAAGCAAGATCTTAATGACAAAATTGATTCAATAGATGTTTTTATTACTACTCCTAAATATAATTCTAATAATCAAGAAAACATTGCTGTTTCAAATGGTCTAGAAATTAGTCAAATTACTATTGGCCAAAATAAAACAACTCATTTTAGGCATCAATATCCTATCCCAGCATATCTTATAGCGATTGCCGTAACTAATTATTTAACTTATAATCATGAGGTAGATAATAACGGCTCTCCATTTGAAATTGTTAATTATGTATACCCTGAGAGTTATGATTATGCAAATCAAAGTACTCCTGTAACAGTAGATATTATGAATTTTTTTACTAATATTTTTGAGGAATATCCATTCTCAGATGAAAAGTATGGGCATGCACAATTTGGTTGGGGCGGAGGAATGGAGCATACAACAGTTTCTTTCATGGGGGGATTTAGTCGAGGATTAATAGCGCATGAATTAGCTCACCAATGGTTTGGCAATAAGGTTACTTGTGGAAGTTGGAATGATATTTGGCTAAATGAGGGGTTTGCAACATATTTATCAGGATTAGTCATAGAAAATTTTGATGGCGGTCAAGATTTTAACGATTGGAAACAGAATAGAATTAATTCAATTACAGGACAGCCTGATGGATCAGTATATATTAATGAAGATAACCCAAGTAGTTCTAGAATTTTTAGCGGCAGACTTTCCTATAGCAAGGGAGCACTAGTATTACATATGCTTCGAAAAGAGCTAGATGATACATTGTTTTTTGAGAGTCTTCAAAATTATTTAGTAGACCCAGATTTTTCTTATGGTTATGCTACATCGGACGAGTTTATAGCATCTGTTGAAGAATCAACACAGGAAGATTTAACAGAGTTTTTTAATGACTGGCTCTATGGTGAGGGGTATCCAACCTACACGATTGAATGGAGTCAGCCAAGTGAAAATTTAGCTAGATTTGTAATCAATCAAACACAAAGTCATTCGAGTGTTGACTTTTTTGAGTCTAAAATAACTTTGAAATTAAATGGAACTAATGGCGAAACCCTTACAACTACTTTCGACAACACCTACAATGGACAAGAGTTTTTTCAGACAGTTTTATTTGATATATCTGATGTAGAATTTGACCCATATTATGATATTATTTCAAAAAATAATGAAGTCGTTTTATCTTTAGCTTCTAATGATATTCAAAACGATATTTCAATTTTCCCAACACCAACTAGTAATAAGTTTAAAATTATTAAACCAAGAGATCTAACGATAGATTCTTTAGCTATTTATAATACTGCTGGTCAAAATATAGCTACCATGAAATATAAAAAATATATAGATGTGAGAGGCTTTAGCTCTGGGCAATATTTTATCAAATTTTATTCTGATAGAGGACTTATATTTAAGCCTCTTTTGATCAAATAATAGCATACCTTATTTTTTTTAATTAACTATTATTAATTTACATTTGTCCTCAATTAATTTTATTTATTAATATGGAAATTCTAATCAAGCTATCGCAATTCATTTTAAGCTTATCATTAATAATTGTCTTGCATGAATTTGGGCATTATATCCCTGCGAAGCTATTTAAAACAAGAGTTGAAAAATTTTATTTGTTTTTTGATATTAAATTTTCACTTTTTAAGAAAAAAATTGGGGAGACAGTTTATGGCATTGGCTGGCTTCCACTTGGAGGATATATTAAAATTGCGGGCATGATAGACGAGAGTATGGATGTAGAGCAGATGGCTAAAGATCCAGAACCTTGGGAATTTAGATCTAAACCGGGATGGCAACGTTTAATAATAATGCTTGGAGGGGTAATAGTTAATTTCATTTTAGCCCTTATAATATTTATTGGGCTTGCTTTCAATTATGGATCTACAGAGATTCCATTAAATTCTATTGATGATGGATTTTTAATAACAAACCCTATTTTAACAGATATTGGATTTAAGACAGGGGATAAAATTATTTCTGTTGATGGAAAGGAGCTTGAGAGCTATATTGATTTAAGAAAATCTATCATTGGAGCAAAAACTTATGAGATTGATAGAGAGGGAGAGGTTATTAATATTAATTTGCCAGTTGATTTTCTTGGTAGATTATCATCTTCCCAGGAGATATCCACTTTTGAATTAAGAAGACCATTTATAATTCAGTCTGTCTCAGACACCTCATTAAATAAGAATTATGATTTGCAGCAAGGCGACATGATTACCTCAATTAATGGCAAGGAAATTAAATATATTGATCAGTCAATTTCAATATTAGAGGAAAATAAGGGCCAAACAATTGATACTGAAATTTTAAGAAATAATGTTACTTATAATAAAATTCTAAATGTTGATGCTGATGGAAAATTAGGAGTTATATCTGCAGTTGCTATGAATGATTTAATTGATCTTGGACACATAGAATTATCAATAAATTCTTATTCATTTTCTCAGAGCTTGGTAGAAGGAACTAAAAATTTTAATTCTTTTATGTTCTCATATTTTGATCAATTAGTAGCAATTTTTAACCCAAGCACTGGCGCCTACAAAGGTTTAGGAGGGTTTATTGCAATTGGGAATATATTCCCTGGAACCTGGGATTGGCAAAGTTTTTGGGGCACAACAGCTTTTCTTTCCATTATGCTTGGAATTTTAAATGTATTGCCAATTCCAC
>Ga0206678_10000113_pt1 | contig 46821 bp, 42 predicted proteins | sample M180m12015metaG_FD_155453 | JGI IMG/M metagenome (GOLD analysis project Ga0206678, IMG submission 155453) | Ammonia-oxidizing marine archaeal communities from Monterey Bay, California, United States - M1 80m 12015 | ecosystem: Environmental > Aquatic > Marine > Intertidal zone | place: USA... | reverse complement strand
CTGCTTCTTCAAGCTTTAATTCTCCGTTGCTATTCTCAACAAAGACTTGTTCACCAATGACTTGGTTTATTTCATAGTAGTAATTGGTAGTATACTTTCTACCATACCATTCAAAGATTGCATCTGGACCCAGCTCTTTACGTGCATTTTTAAATGCCTCTTGAAAGCTTATAGCTCCACTTTTTGCTAGCATTTTATTTTCATCCCATACATCGACAATCATATCTGATTCATCTATATACTGGATGACGTCTAATGCTAATTCAATCGCTTCAGAGGGGATTGTAGTGTCTTCTGGTATATTTTCTGATACTTCAGCCATAACAATTTCAGGTTCTAGGGTAGTAGAGGTTAATGTTACTTCTTTTGTTTCATTCATCATGAAAACGAGCGATCCGATACAAATCATTACTGCACCTAGGACAAACTTTTCAATATTATTCATGTATTTTAACTCCGTTGTTTGTGCCTCTTAATGTCGCTTTCATACCATATATACAATTTTTACGATGGAATGGTTCCAGTATTTTTACTATATTTCTAAATGTTAATATTGATAAGCTTAGAATGGTAAATAAAAAACTATCAATTAGTCTTACTTTATTAACCTTAATGTCTTTTTGGTTAGTAAATAATACATGGAAGTATTCTAGTATGGATAATATTCCTACCCTTAAACAAAGTGATTTAATCTTTTCTAATATCGCTAAAACTTATATTGTGAAAGGAAATCTTGTTGGTAGTAGTATTCTCGGAAAAGATATTCGTTCATATAGATTAGTACCTACAAATCAAGAAATGGAAGAAATAAATAGCACCATTTGGCCATCAATAGGAAGTGATTTTTTTCTATCAAAAAATAATCCTATAGAAATAGTTGGAGCACTATCAACATACAATGGTATTTGGCAGATAAACCCTCTTTCATCAAAACATATCCATTCGGACATAGATGCCATTAGCCTCACTGACGCTTTAACTTTAAAAGATGAATATATCGAGAATATTGGTCCTGTTAATCTTGTCTATAAAAAGATAAGAGCTAAAAGTGGAAAAATACATCTCCATTTAATAATTTATGATAAAGACATTCTCGTTAAAGGCATCATGTATGAAGGTAAGTATGATAACTCTTTATTAGATAAGATAGATAATAATAGTTCTTTTTATTTAAATGCAGAAATAGGCGAATATAACGGCAAGCCAAGCTTTACTGTTAAATCGATAGAACTCTCTAATGAAGAATTGAAAAAAACCTTAGGCAATCAAAAGGGTGTATATACACTCAAGGAATCATCTAAATTTGAAGGTACTAATCAAAAGATTATTATTGGCCCTTTAACTTCAGTAAGTAGCAATCTTACAAAAACAGGAGAGCATTTAAAGTTCGATGTAATGCAAGACAATATAATTGCTTCTGGTATTTTTTTTGACAAAGACTGGGATAAGGAAACACGTTCTATTTTAGATCAAAATAAATCATTTTTCTTAAGAGTAAAAGTGACCACTTATAATAGTAAAATTAGCTTACAATCCGACTGGATTATTCCATCTGAATGATTGAAATACCTTTAGCTATAATACTTGGTATAATTATTGGATTTTTTACTGGATTAATTCCTGGTATCCACGTCAATACTATTTGTGCTATCCTATTATCTCTTGTTGTTTCTTCTAGCTCCATAAGTCCAGAACTAATCATAGCATTTATTGCATCACTTGCAATCACACATACTTTCTTTGACGTGTTACCAGGTTTGTTTCTAGGCATACCCGGAGATAACACATTTGCATTGTTACCAGGGCATGAAATGGTTAAAAAAGGGTATGGATCGCTTGCAATTAAACTATCAGCTGTTGGCAGCATTTCTGGATTAGGTATTGGTTTAATTATTTTTTATTTGTTATCGAAAGAGAATGCAATGATTTTAGATAGTTCAATAAAACCTTACTTATTCTATATTTTGTTTAGTGTTTCAGTTATTCTTATTTTTTCTGAGAAAAATCGTATAAATGCATTACTTGTTTTTATGGCAAGCGGGTTATTGGGGATACTCGTTTCAGCTACACCTATTATTTATCCTAGAGAAGCTCCAATTAATTCAATGTTGCCTGCACTAACAGGTCTGTTTGCGCTTTCAGGTTTAATTTGGTCATTATTCACCCTAGAGAATAGTGGAGATAAGAATGATCATAAAGATAAAGAAATAAATTATTCTGAAATACCTGGACCATCTATTAGGGGTGGACTAGCTGGTTTTATTGTTGGAGTATTGCCAGGATTAGGTGGAGCCAATGCTGCAACTTTTCTTTTATTGATTGAAAATTGGTTAGGAAAGAAAACAAATAGAAATCGTGAAAATAGAAGCTATTTAATCACAACGAGTTCTCTAAATACGACAGAAGCTATGATATCAATTATTACACTTTATCTTATTAGTAAGCCACGTAGTGGAGCTTCTATTGCGATAGGATCAGTCTTAAATAATACTATTGAAGAAAACCATGTTCAAATTATAATAACTGCCATGATTGTTTCAGGGATAGTATCAGCCGCTTTAATATGGAAAATAGGCCCCATCATTGCCAAGAGGATTCATTTATATGACTATGGGGCCTTAAATTGGTCCTTAATCGTCTTTTTGTCGATATTAATTGGCTTATTATCGGGTTTAGGTGGATTAACAGTTCTTTGTTGCGCTTTCTCTATTGGAATTTTGCCATTTGTTTTAGATGTCAGAAAAGGACAATTAATGGGTTTCTTTTTGCTTCCAGTGTTGATTTATTATAGCGGAGAAGGGAGAGTTATCTATGATACATTGTTATTAACACAAAGACATAGCGCAATTTTATCCTTTCCAAGTAGTAATTATATATTTATTTCAATCTTTATATCAATTATATTTGGATTTTTATCCTATAAATATTTTTTAAAAAACAAAATATCTATTAAAAAGCATCAGTATTTTGCCAGTAAATTAATATATACAATTCCAGTTATTGGTATAATTTTTCTATTATATCATCTTTTATAAAAATAAATCTTGCATTTAATTTCCAAAATGCCGTTTATATAGTAGAGATATTACTACGATTTGAAATAATCCTTTTTATCCCTCGCACAACATAACTAACCACAAAAAGGAGACCGCTATGTCTAAAATAAAATTTTTATTCAATAAATTACTAACCAAACTATCAACATTATTTAGGTGGAACAAAAAAGAAAAACCTGAGCTAAATGTATTTGGACATGAAGGGGAACTAGAGATGATTGAATATGCAAAGATGGTCTCAATGATTAGAAATCATTATAAAGCCCAATCAAGGAAAGTAGGGCATATTAATCTAGAAGAGATGATGATAGAGTTGTCTAAGATGAATTACGTTGAAATTAAAGCACTTTTTGCTGCTATTATGCAGATAGAAATTGAAACTAGCAATTCATTTTCCGCTAAAAATAAAGATAAGAAAACTAATAAAATGAATTCAAGATATTATTAATTACTATTACATCTAATATTAAAAATAATGTATATTTTAAAATTATTTAATTTTTATTGAAGATTTATAATCTTTCTTGAAGGGAATTTTTAAAATATGGAAATTTTATTTGGATACTTTATAGGTTTAACTGCAGAAGAATTTAGATCTATAAACGATATAATTTTTTTCTCTGTTCTTTTTGTAATTGCCTCACTTACATATACAAGATGGGGTGATTCCTCTGCGTTAAAATCATTGCCAAGCATTTTTACTATCATTGGAGTTTTTGGAACATTTCTTGGTATTACTATCGGTTTGATGAATTTTGATGCAGATCCAGGGAAGATTGAAAAGAGTGTGTCATTCCTGCTTGATGGAATGAAGACCGCATTCGGATCTTCCGTTCTTGGTATGGGTGCAGCAGTTTTAATCAGAATATATAATGTTGTCTATGGAAACAAAGAAGACAACATCGAAGAAGCGGATAAAGTATTACAGCTTTTAGATTCGCAGAAAAAACATCTTAGAAGTATAAGCAAAGGTTTATCAGGGGATGACGAAGGTAGTTTATTGGGTCAAATGAAATTTTTGCGACAGGACTTTGGTGACTTTGCAAAAAATCAAGCTAAAATGAATGTTGAAGAATTGCAGAAGTCTTTAGAAAAGGTAATACAAAGCTTCAACGATCAAATGCAGGAACAGTTTGGTGAAAACTTTAAAGAGTTGAATAAAGCTGTTTTTAAGCTTGTAGAGTGGCAAGAGAATTATTACAAACAGATTGAGTATATGGTAAATACTATTGAACAGACAAATAGTGCTGTTGAAAATAGCAAACAAATTATTCAAGATATTAGTGAAAAATATTCTGACACTTATAAACTGACTGAAGATTTTGATGCTGCAATTAAAATATTAAATGATGAGAATAAAATTCTTATGGATAATATTGAGAATTTTTCCAAACTGGCAAATGAAGCAAATGATGCAATGCCATTAATTGAAAAACAATTAACAGAGTTAACCACTGGATTTACTTCAACGGTGGAGAGCTCTCTTACTGATATTAAAAATTCTTCGAAAGAGTCTTCTGATATGATGTCAAAAGCAATGAAAGAGTCTGCTGATGGAATGACAAATACTATTAAGTCTTCACTAGATACGATACAACAATCATCTGATTTAACAAATACTGAGATTAAGAAAACCATCAAATCTTCAACGGATGAAGTCAATAAACAACTAAAAGATCTATATATGAACTCTTTTGACACACTAGAAAAACTACAAGGAAAGATGGCAGACGATTTAAATAAAAATATCAATGATATCGATAGTCAAATTGGAAGCGTTCTCCAGAATAGTATGAACTCACTTAGTTCAAATCTAGTAACTTTATCAGGAAAATTTGTCGATGATTATCTTCCTCTAACTGAAAGATTAAGAGAGATTGTACGGATTGCTGAATCAGTAGAGTTTGCAAGCGAAGATGAAACTCTTGATGAAAATCAATCTTAAAATAAGTTAAGAACATGTTATTTAAAGCATCAAATCGTTCCGAAGACTATTGGATATCAGTATCTGATCTAATGGCAGGATTAATGATCCTCTTCTTATTTATTGCTATATCATATATGGTCAAAACTCAAAAAGAGAATGAGATGTTCATTTATATTGAACAAGAATATGAGTTAGCGCAAAATGCAATCTATAAAGCTCTCTTTGAAGAGTTCAAAGATGATTTAGAAAAATGGGATGCTAAAATAGATAAAGAAAATTTAGCTTTTATTTTTCTTTCGCCTGATGTTCTTTTTAAAAGCGGTGAATCAACACTACAAGAAAGGTATAAAATAATATTAGATGATTTTTTTCCGAGGTATATAGTTTCTCTTGATAATGTTTTTTATAAAATAGACTATCCAAATCCAGATAATTCTAGTGAAATGGTTACGCACAACAAAAAAGCTAAGGATAATATTTCTGCGATAAGAATTGAAGGTCATGCAAATAAACTAGCCCCAAGTGAATATAATGGAGTTCAAATCAGAACTAATAATGAAAAATTCCTATATAATATGCAACTATCGTCAGATAGATCACAATCAGTATTAACTTATATTTTAAAACTTGACTTAAACGATCAAAAACCTTGGGTTAGGGATAACGTAAGATCTGTTGGATACAGTTCATCTAGGCCTGTTTTTTTAACGAATGGAAAAGATGACCTTGAAAGATCAAAAAGAGTTGAGTTTAGGATTGTCTTAGATGCTCAAGAAAAATTATTTGAATTAATTCAGAAGAAAAAACAACAGAAACTCAATGAGATTAACTATATAGGTAAAAATGATTTTGTAGGAAGTCAGGTGTTGGATCAATATCGCGAAGAATTAAAAGACGCAAAAGAAGAGTTAAAGACAACACAGAGATTGCTTTCTGAATTAGATATAAAGTTAGATAGAGCTCAAAAAGAATTAGCGGCTATTGAACAAAAAATTAATAATCTAAAATCAGAGAATAGAAATCTAGAAAAAGAAAGAGATAATATTAATAGAACTATATCTATCCTAAAAAAAGAAAGAGAGAGAATTGTAGGCGAAAATAATAGATTAAAAAATGAAGAAGATCAAATAGAGCAAAACATTAACAGGCTAGAGATGGATGAAAATTCTTTAGGTAGAAAAATTGAAAACAAAAAAGAAGAGCTCAATGATCTAAATCTTCTCATAGAAGCTAGAGAAGAAGAAAACACAACAAAACAAAAAGAAGCCCAAAACTTTGGTAACAGCAATGCAGAAATACAAAACAATGCTATTTTTACGAAATTTCAGAAAAATCCTGAACCTTTGAAACCTGTTAAACCGAGATATCCATTTATTGCTCAACAAGCAGGAATTCAAGGTCGAGTAGTTATAAAGGCTTTTGTCGATAAAAATGGACTTGTAACTAAAACTCAAATTCTTGAAAGCGTAGATCCGACCTTAGATGAAGCAGCAAGAGAAGCCGTTAAGAGAACTAGGTTTTCTCCAGCTCAGCAAGGAACAGGAAATTCAGTTGGTGCTTGGATAACTATTCCAGTGGATTTTAAGCTGTAATAAAATGAAGCTTCCTAATTATAGTAAATCAAAATTATGGACTGATCTTTTTGATCAGATGAATGTAAACAATATCAAGTCTTTTAAAGCTCCTCCACAAAACAAAAAAAAGACTATTCAAAGGAGCGTTGAGCTCAAAAAAGGTATAAGTATTAAAAGTGTAAAAGATGTTGAACAATCAATTAATCCAAAAGACCAGAGTCTTCAAGATGCTAAAACTGGAGAAAAACTTGTATTTCATATTAAAGACATAATTCCTGAGCAAAAATTAGGATATAGAGCACATTATAAAATTAGAGTAGGGCAAGAATTCAATTACAGTTTGCCTAGATATCATATTGCAAATTGTTCAACAATACAAGGATTTAAGAAAAGTAAAAAATTTGACACAAGATATATTATGGTTACTGGTAGTGATGGATTTTTTACAGTTATATCTCCTTATTCAAGAAAAGAAGAAAAGAAAAAGTTAACACTCTGTTTGAATTGTAGAAATCTTATGGCAAGGACTCATAGTCATGAAATGTTTAAGAGACCTCCAGCAGAATTTAGTCTTTCTGAATACCATGATAAGTTTGATGAAGTTAGTGGATCCATTCTTAATAAAATGCCAAATACTTACAATCAAAACTACACACCAAAATCACGATCAAAAAATTGGTCAAGCGTTAGCTCTTCTTACAGGGAAAAAATGGGGTGGACATGTGAAATATGCAATACTTGTTACAGGAATAATCGTAGATATTTGCAGACCCATCACAAAGACGGTGACAGAAGCAACGATAAGGAAAGTAATCTAAAAGCGTTATGCAAAGACTGTCACAACACTCAACCTGGGCATGCTGGTTGGATAAGTCCTGATATAGAATATAAGCCTAAAAAGAAAGATAAAGCTAAATCAAAGCCGATTGACATGAATCGACTCAGGAAAGAATATAATAAGAGAGCGGTTAGCACTGAAGATGCTATTAAAGCTGGAGAAGGACAAACTGTTGAGTTTAAAAAAACTCTTTTAGCTGGACACAAGACTAAATCAATTGTTGCGAAAAGCATGATATTTAATATATTTAAAAGCATTGCTGCATTTTTAAATAGTGACGGAGGTAAGCTTATAATAGGAGTAGATGATGAAGGAAATGTTAAAGGAATACAAGAAATAGGAAAACAGTTCAAGAATTATGATGATATGGATCTTTTCTTTGGAAGGAGCTTCAATACTTATTTGCAAAACCATTTAAGAGATAATTGTAAGTGGAAACAAGAAACAATTAAAGGTAAAAATGTTTTTGTAGTGAATATTGAAAAATATACACACCAACCAGTTCAAATACTTCTCACAAGACATGAAAAACATAAAGTGGGAGATAAAACAATAAAATTAACCTTACCTATGCAGGGAGCTGATACGGAAGTAATAATAAGATCTGGTGCTCAAAAAACTCCTTTAATGTCTACTACTTCAGAAATAAATTATTACAGGAAAAGATTTCCTAAATATTATAAATGGTTAATTGCTTCATAGTAATATAGATAAAATGCCAAGAATAACAGTAAAAACTACAATATTAAACAGCTTAGCTGAGACATATGATGATGTTTATAAAACAATTGCTGAGTTTGTAGATAATGCAATAGACGCATCAGAAGAATGGTATAACGAAGATTCCAAATCATACTCGAAACCTATTAAAATTGATGTTTCATTCACTGGATCAAAAAAATCAACTGCCCAAGTAGTTATTAAAGATAACTGCAAAGGAATGGATAAAACTGAACTAGAAAGAATTTTTCAGTCGATAGGAGATTCTAAGAAAAAACATGGTGCCTTTTCAAATGGAAGGTTTGGTTTTGGCATATTCTCTTTTTCTGCATTCTTTGATACTATTTCAATAGAAAGTATGATGGGTGGCTCTTCAGAGCCTCATAAGGTTAATATAAGTAGAGATATATTAGATTCTAATGAACCCATGTTTGATGTTGACCCAATTTCAAAACGTTCTTTTAATAACAATAGCAATGGAACAGTAGTCTTTTTAAGAGGATATAGAAAAAGAAATTGGAAAAATATCTCTAAAGATAAATTAATAGACTACTTAAATCTTCATTTTGAGAGATACTTAGCGACAGAAAATCTCGAGATTACTATTAGCGATAGGCGCGGAAGTCAAACGCTAAAACCTTTTGATTACACTAGCATTGAAGGTGAAGACTTAATTGAAAATGTCGAAGGAATTGATGGCCCTAAAATTGAGTTCTATACAGTAAAAACTGGTCAAAGCAACTCATTGATAAGTGGACCCATAATTGATGGGATAGAAAGCCATTTTAAGATAACAGAATCAATGATAAGCAAACCTTTCTTCATTGCAATAAAAGGAAGGAGAGTTGGGGATGTCAAAAATGCAATAACGGGCTACAAGCTTGATAATACAGTATGGAGCAATCCTTTGCTTACTGGGTATTTAGATTTGGGAGGATTTGCAGATCCAGATATTACTAGAACGAAAGTAAAAGCAGGGGATAGAAAGAATAGTGTTGTTGAATATCTAAAACGGAAAGAAAAAGATATTAAAGAATTGCTTGATATTACAAATAAACAAAATGAAGATAAAAGCTGGGGAGATACGGCAGACAAAATTAATGATATTCTCAAAGATATGACCAAAGAGTATAATGTTATTTTTTCTCAATTATCAGGAGCTGCCGGTAAAGAGAGTGGTACTGGAGGAAATGAAGGTGGTGCTCATATAAAAATTGGGGGTAAAAAGAAAATAAAAGAAAAAACACCTACCGATGGCCCAGGTCATGGATTAGGCTCTGGGGGTACAGGGCCTTTAGGAGAAGACCTTTTTTCTGATGAGATATCCAATAAGCCAAAGAAATCAAGCTTACAAATAACTATTGTCCCTGGAGATCCTATGACAAGGATAGATCCTAAAACAAATGAAAAAATCCCAGTTGCTTCCCATTTACAAGAAGATGGAGTATTATTAATATTTTCAGAACATATTGACTTTAAAGATAGAGTTAAAAAGAGCAAAGGATCTAAAATTATTACTCAGAGATTAGCAACCTTCCTTGGAGTAAGAATAGGCGTTCATTTCCTCGACAAATATTTTACTAAAGGAAAAGATACTTTAGATTACTCAACGTCTCAATTAGAAGATAATGGAAATTTCATTCTTAAATTTGAATCATATATGCAACCATTGATTAATAAGAGCATAAATACAATAACAGAAAATGAATCATAATAAACTGAATCAACAAATATACCCTATTTATGGAGAGTATAAAAAGACGCTTAACATAATTAAGCCGTTCAAATCTCTTAAGTTATGGTCTAATATTGGTGAATATATTGATCAATATCTTGTAGAGAACCCAGGTCTTACGAAATCAAAGCTTTTTAGAGATATGTATGGAAAAGCTGAAGGGGCTGAAAATATTGAGAAAAGAGGCTATATATCTAGAGAATTTCTCCAAAGAGCACATCGCGTCTATCTGATGGAGTTGAACAATCAGCTTGATATTGCAGAAGACTTATCGTCTATTAATGCTTTAGGTCCATTTAGAGAGGCTATGCCCTTTTTTGATAATAAAAAATATATACTTAAAGGAGAGGAGAGACAAAATCTATTGGATCTCTTAAATTCAGGTGATAATTCTTCTGATCTAGTCAATAAGGTTAAATCTCTTCAAAAAAAATATATCAATATTTCTAATCCAAGAACTCAGAGGCTTAACGATCTGAAAGGTGAAGTACAAATCTTTATTGATTCATATAATAACATATTCAATAACTACAAATCAAATAACTACGATCCATACAGAGCTGAAGATAAAGACAATATTATTCTACTATCAAAATATCTGCAGTGCTTAACAGCAGAAGATTTTGTTATTCCAGAGTATAGAATCAATAACTTTCAAGATAAAGATATGGATAACATCAAAGGTATTGTAGATTTTTTATATAAGAATAAAGATGCAAAAATCCGAAGAAGATTCCGAAGATTAATACCTATTGCAAGAATTAGACAATTATCTACATATATTTATTCTATTGCTAAAGATTTAAAAAAATGATCTCTATGGGCTGCTCTAACACATTATTCTTATTATTGCTTGGAGGAATTTACTTTTTTTGGCCTTCATTAATGGAGATAGAAGGCTTCTGGTGGACAATAGGCGCTGTATGGCTTTGTTTCTTTGTCTCATGGGCATTATTCGGCGATATTGCTGATGAAATTGCAGGAGTTAATAAATACAAAGATGACTAGATAATAAAAAATAATTAAGTTATAGTATGAAAAAACCAAAAAAATTGATTGGAATGAAAATATCAGATTTTAATGATTTAGTTAAAAGTAAGAACGAAATTCATTTACAAAAATCAAGATTGATACCATTTTATAAGCCAGGGGATGAGATGGCATTAACATCCATTTTTATGTCAGCAATTAATTTCATAGATGAGTTTAAAAAAGATATTTTTAAATCAATTGGGTTTTCTACTTATGGATCTCTTTATGCTTATACAGAGATAGAGTTTACCTTATTTGACAGAAAAAGAATTGATGGGCTATTTTTACTTGTTAGGGGTAAAAAGATTGTTGATGCGATGGCTATTGAATCTAAGAATAAAAATAATAATTTAGATGCCAATCAAATTAAAGATTATTTTAATATTTTAAAGGCGTACAAGATACCTAAAATATTAACTTTATCGAATGAGTTTGTAAATTTTTCAACTCAAACACCAATGAATATTAAATCTCCAAAGAGCATTTCAATGAATCATCTATCTTGGTCTTATGTGCTAACTATAGCTCATATTCTTTGCATGAAAAATGATAAAAAAATAAAAGATAAAAATCAAAAACTACTTATGAATGAAGTAATTAATTATTTAGAGCATTCCAATTCAGGTGTTTTAGGGTTTACTCAAATGAAGCCAGGATGGACAGAGGTTTGTCAAAAAATTAGTTCGGGAGCTTCCCTCAAATTAAATGATCCGGCTACAGAAGAAGCTATCTCCAGCTGGATTCAAAAAGAAAGAGATTCAGGGCTTACCTTAAGTAGAGAATTAGGCTTATTGGTCAAAACTGGAAAAACTAAATATAAAGTTAATTTATCAGAACGAATTAAAAACGAAAAACAAGAATTAATAAAAAACAAAAATTTAAAATCTTATCTTAATGTAGAAGGTGCAACATCTCCAATATGCATTAAAGCAAATTTTAGATCAAAAACTGTTGAAATGTCTGTTAATATTGAAGCTCCTAAAAACAGATCTACAAGATCAAAAATTACATGGATAAGAAATCAGTTAAAGAAGTGCGCAAATAAGAATATTGAATTGTTTACTAGGATTGAAAAAGAATTAATGCTTGATATAAATGTCAAATTTTCAAACAAGCCAATTAGGCTACAAATATCAGACCTTGAGTATGCTCATAATAGTTCACTTTTAACAAAAAAGGAGATTAAAAGTTTTAATTTAGTCTATGTTGATTATTTAGGTAGAAAATTTGATAGCAGAAAACAATTTGTAATTCAAGTTGAGAATATGTTATTAAGATATTATGAAAGTATAGTTCAGTATCTTAAAAATTGGGAAAAACCTGCACCAAAGATTAAATCAACTAAAGAATTATCTAAATAATATATATAATTTACGCAGAATATATATTATGTATAATTAGATATATATTTGAATAGATATCCAAAAAATAAGTATATTTCAAAGTGCAAAAACTTACAAAACAAACACGTCACCTTATCCTCTTCTACGTTATAGGCTTAGCAACAGCTATGCTATGTTATTCTGGTGGTCATTACCTAGATTCTGACACTGTTGGATATAGCCTAAGCAAAAACTTTATTAGTGATCTACTTAGAACTACTAGCCATTCAGGTGCAAACAATCTACCATCGCTAATTATATCAGTAATATCTTTTATAGCTCTGCTAATCGCGTTATTTAGGTTCTTATTCTTAGCAGCTGATATATTTAAGAAAGATTTTCATAATCTAGTGTCATTAACGAAGATTTCAGCTATTTGGGGTTGTTCTTGCATATTTGGAGTTATGGTTACACCTGCAGACGTTCCATCCTTATATGGACTACATGTTTTCTTTGCAAATTCTATCTTTTATTCTTCTGCAATAACATTAGCATGTTATGCATATTTATTCTCTAAGAAAGACATGAAAAGCTATACAATAGCTTTACTTTTATGTACTGTTGCAGCTATTGGTTATATAATCATTATAGAATATGGACCTGCTCCATGGATGTCTATGAATGCATTGATACTTCAAGTTTCATCTCAGAAAATCATTACATTATCGTTGGTTTCTACGGTATTTTATATGACAAAAGGTATTGATCTACTTCACGACAAAATTCAGTAGTCGATTCGGAACATAAATAGTCTTAACAATAGATCCTTGTGATGTATAGTTTTGTACTTTTTCAAGCTCTAATGCGGCATTTACAGCCGTTTCTTCATTTGAATCAACATCTAGGCTTATATTGGCTCTTAACTTACCATTTATCTGTACTGCGACCGTCACTTCATCGGTTTGAGTTAACGCTTCATCAAACTGTGGCCATGGTGCATTAGAGATTGACTCACTATGTCCTAATAATGACCAAAACTCCTCTGAAAGATGCGGTATAAATGGTGCAGATACCTTGACAAGATCTACAATTAAATCTCTTGAAATTTTCTCGCATTTTTGCAAGTGATTACAATAAATCATTAACTGAGAAACTGCTGTGTTAAAATGCAAGTTTTCAATATCGTTCTCGACTTTTTTAATAGTAGTATGATGTAGATGCAACGTCTCTTTGTCTGGAGTATTTTCTTCTCTTATTTTTGAAGATAGACTGCCCTCTTCATCGACGATAATAGACCATAATTTATTGATAAATCTATAACATCCTTGTAAGCCTTTTGTATTCCATGGTTTTGATTTATTTAGTGGCCCCATAAACATTTCATAGAGTCTCATGGCGTCAGCGCCATATTGTTCAATAATATCTTCAGGATTGATAACATTTCCTCTTGATTTACTCATTTTAGACCCATCGTCCCCAAGAATCATTCCTTGATTATACAGCTTTTGAAATGGTTCTTTCGTCGATAATAAACCTAAATCATATAAAACGTGATGCCAGAATCGGGCATATAATAAATGTAGAACTGCATGCTCTTGCCCTCCTATATATAAATCAACAGGCATCCAATAATTTTCATTTTCTTTTGACCAAGCTTCAGTATGATTAGAAGGATCTGTAAATCTTAGATAATACCAACAAGAACCAGCCCATTGTGGCATAGTATTTGTTTCTCTAAGTCCAATAATATTATCAGATGTATCTTTTACTTCAACCCAATTATTAATAGCTGAAAGTGGAGATTTTCCGTCATCTGATGGCTTATAATTTTCTACTTCTGGTAATCGCACAGGTAGATCTGATTCATCGATTGTTGTGATTCCATCTTCTGTATGAATAATAGGAAATGGTTCACCCCAATAACGTTGCCTAGAAAACAACCAATCCCTAAGCTTATAATTCACTGTTCCAGAGCCTAATCCATTTTTTTCTATAAAGTCTATTGCTTTTTCAATTGCTGCTTCCACATTAAGACCATTAAGAGATAATGTATCTTCATGCTCTGAGTTCACTAAAATAGCATTTTCCTTAGCAGTAAAAGCTGATTTTGTTATATCTCCACCTTCTACAACCTCTTTTATAGGTAACGTGTATTTAGTTGCAAATTCCCAATCTCTATCATCGTGTCCAGGAACAGCCATAATTGCACCAGTACCATAACTTATCAACACATAATCCGCTACCCATATTTCCATTTTTTCACCACTAAAAGGATTGATAGCATAAGATCCGGTAAAAATACCTGTCTTATCTTTATTTACTTCCGTTCTATCAAAATCTGATTTTTTCTGAGTTTCTTCAATATACTTGTCCAGTGATAGAGATTTATCTTTTGTGACTACCTTCTTAGCTAGTGGATGCTCTGGAGCAAGAACCATATAAGTAGCACCAAAGAGAGTGTCAGGTCTTGTGGTATATACCTCAATTTTTTCATTAGGATATCCATCAACGGAAAAGCCTACTTCTACCCCTTCAGATTTGCCAATCCAATTCTTTTGAAGCTCTTTAATATTCTCAGGCCAATCTAAATCGTCTAGACCATCTAATAAAGATTCTGCATATTTTGTTATCTTTAAGATCCATTGCTTCATTGGTGTTCGATAAACAGGATGGCCTCCTATGTCAGATTTACCATCTACAACCTCTTCATTCGCAAGCACTGTACGTAATTCTGGACACCAATTGACAGCCACTTCTTCTTCATAAGCCAAACCTTTGTTGTATAATTGTAGAAAAATCCATTGTGTCCACTTATAATAGTTAGGATCTGTTGTATTTATCTCTTTAGACCAGTCATAAGAAAAACCTAATTGATTAATTTGACGTTTAAAATTACTGATATTCTCAGCTGTAGTAATTTTAGGATGAGTACCTGTTTTAATCGCATACTGCTCTGCTGGCAACCCAAAAGCATCCCAACCCATAGGATGAAGAACATTAAATCCTTTCATTCTCTTAAATCGGGCAACAATATCTGTTGCTACATATCCAAGAGCATGTCCTACATGAAGACCTGATCCAGAAGGATAAGGAAACATATCAAGGACATAATATTTTGGCTTTTTACTGTCGGAACTAGTCTTAAATGTTTCATTTTTAGACCAATATTTCTGCCACTTAGGTTCGATAACTTTGTGATTATAGGCCAAAGCTTAATAGAAGTTCTTAATTTGTTTCATCCAATCTAAGATAATTGCGTTTACGTCGATTGGTTGACTCGAACTTCCTCCATAACCACCACTCATAGAAGAGTTTGTTGTATTTCCAAATGCATTTGTCATTGGTCCATCAAAGTCATCGTCCTGTAGTATTGAATTAGTCATAAATTTAGCAACAACCTTTGTAGTTTGTGGATTTCTGAAAATAATGTGTGATGTTCTTGGATCTGCTGTAGAACCATAAATTGGATCAAAACTGAAATCTTCAAATACAACCTCTACTGCTAGATCTCCATCTGTATCAGGTGGAAGAATCTCAAATCCCATTTTTACCAACTCTGACTGGATAGCCTGAATATGCTCTATCATAAACGGATCTTGAATATGATCATTTATAAACTCTTCAATCTTATTGGTTTCACTAAGCTTAACTTTCTTTCTTCTAAACTGACCGTTTAAGTCAGAAGTAAAAACAACTAATAGTAAAAACGATAATAAATAAACACTCTTTTGCAATTTCATTTTACTCTCCCGGTTTTATATTGCGCAACCAACTATTCCTCTTTTTTTGTAATAATCCTGATGATAATCTTCCGCATCGTAGAAGTCGCTTAAAGGTGCTACCTCAGTCACAACTCTTGATCGAAATTTTCCAGATTCATTAACCTGGTTAATTTTAATTTCAACTAATGTTTTTTCCTCTTCATTCTTATAAAATATTGCTGAACGATATTGAGAGCCTACATCAGGGCCCTGCCTGTCAATTGTTGTTGGGTCATGTAAGTCAAAGAAAATATCTAAAAGCTGTTCATAAGAGATTACGCTTGCATCATATACTACTTGAACTGCTTCAGCGTGATCTGTTATTCCAGTACATACTAGCTCATAAGAGGGATTTTTTACCTTTCCCCCTGTATAACCCACACTAGCTGATTTTACGCCTTCTAATTGCTGAAATGTAGATTCTACACCCCAAAAACATCCAGCTGCAAAGAAAGCTTCCTTCTGATTTGTATTTTCTTCTGCCATAATGATGTTAAAAAAACTAAGCAAAAATAAGCAAAGTTTATACAAACTTCTATTTACTGTGACCATAATACATCCATGCTCCGATTAAACTCATAGGAATAGATATAATTCCACCAATAACAGGCACTAGAAAAGAAGCAGAAAATATTCCAATCCCTACTATAATTGAGTTAAAAAGTCTTTTCATTTTCATACAATTAAGTTAATACTATTTTTATCATGTTAATAAAGAAAAAGCCTCTTAGTAATCATATACCGAGAGGCTTTTAGTTGGCTACCAAATTAAGGTATGAATTATTCTATTAACCAAAACTATATCTATCATTTTTTAACAAGAGTAAAGTTATTGTTAAAGCAACAATAGTATGAACTAAAATCAAATATACAAAATTAGTAAAAAATCCAAGATATAAGAATATAAAGACACCACATAATCGGGCTATCTCAACTTTATTTGCATATGTTTTTCCGTCCAGTATGAAAGAATTTGAAATTGCTAGAGTTACAACCAAAACTGCAACAGATAACATTTCAGAATAAGAAAATTTATCTATATTAAACAACATTAAAACCGTCAAAGCATTTATCATCATAAATTGAAAAAATCCAAATATTTTTTGTCTAATTCCTATTTGAGGATCATATTTTCTGAAGCTATCCAAGTCGTTCTTTTTTAGAGGATATTTCTCTGTAACATCATCTGGTCTCCAAGCTGGCGGCGAAAACCAAACATATACTTTATCCTTAAGTTTTTTCGTCCTATAAGAATCTAAAATCATTTGATAGAACACTTCAATGTTTGCCCAGAAAGGATTAAATGATTTTAATGGTTTAACAGTACCATATATTGGTTTTAAATCTTTTCTTTCATCAATAAATGTTCCAAAAATACGATCCCATAAAATAAAAACACCTCCATAATTTGCGTCTAAATAATCATCGTTCTGAGCGTGATGAATTCTATGATTAGATGGAGTTATGAATATATATTCAAGAAACCCTAACCTTCCAACATGTTCCGTGTGCACCCAAAATTGATAGATTAAATTAACCCCTGCAACACTAACATAGACTTCTGGAGGAACACCAATTATAAACACTGGTAAAAAGAATACCCACTTCCATAAAAAGCCACTGCTAGTCTGTCTTAAAGCAGTTGCTAAATTAAACTCTTCTCCATGGTGATGTACAACGTGAGTTGCCCAGAAAATTTTTATCTCATGATGCATGCGATGCATCCAATAATAACAGATATCATAAAGAATGAAAGATACTACCCAAACCCAAGTCTCCTCTAAGTTTAGTAATTTTAAATTATAATATTGAGCAACATACTTGTAAACAACGTATTGAAAACCTAACCCTAATAATGGAACAAATCGACTGATCAAACCTAAAGACATACTTGTTAAAGCATCATTCACTCTATAATTATTGTCTTTTTTTATAATACCATAAAAAAACTCAATAATAATTAGTAGAAGAAAAACTGGAATTGAATATGTAATTAACGATGAAACGTCCATAGCTCTAATGTCTATTTAGTTCATTTAAGATACTTTTCAATTCATTGCGGATTTCCATAAGAACTGACACATCGCTATTGCTAATCTTAGTTGAAGCGGATCCAATCTTAGAACCACCCTTCATTTCTTCTATTGCACCTTTAATCGTAAATTTCTTACCATAAAGTAATTCCTTAATCTCAAGTACTACATTAATGTCATTTTGTTTATAGGTTCTATTACCTGCTTTATTTTTTACAGGTTTTAGTGATGGAAACTCTGACTCCCAGTATCTTAAAACATAAGGTTTAAGGTTGGTGATTTCACTTACTTCTTTAATGCTATAATATAGCTTTGTTTTTGATTCAAGCATTACTTTAGGTTATTATTTTTTTAAGAAAAAAACAAGTGATTAAAGTTATTCTTTAATGCTAATATTTAAAGAATATTACTTGGATCAGAATATTCTAAGCCATGAGCGTCGGCTACTTCTTTATTAACTAGATGGCCGTCATATGTATTTAGCGCCATAAGAAGATTAATGTTTGATCTTAATCCTTCTACCCCCTCATTAGCTAATCTGGCTATAAATGGCCTTGTAGACTCATTTAAAGCGTTAGTGGCAGTAAATGGCACCGCAGATGGGATATTCTTAACACAATAGTGGATAACACCATCAATTTCATAGGTAGGTTCACTATGGGTAGTTGGTTTAGATGTTTCAAAGCAACCACCTTGATCAATAGCAACATCAGATAAAATGCTCTTATCCTGCATCAAGCTAAGCATTTCTTTAGTAATTACTGTTGGTGGCTTAGCCCCTGGAGTTAATACTGCGCCAATCACAACATCTGCTATTGGTAATAAACCTTCAATCAGTTCTTTGGAAGATGTTCCTATATTTACTGCAGGATATTGAGTTTTTATTTTTGAAAGTAATTCGTTATTAATATCTAAAATTGTTGTATTCGCACCCAAACCTAAACTCATTTGCATTGCATTAATACCGACGATACCAGCGCCAATAATCAATACATTTGCTGGATCTGAAAGAGAAGTTCCTGATATTAGTTTCCCCTTACCTCCTTTACTTTTCTTTAAAAGTTCAATAGAGTCTAAAAGAGATAATCTGCCCGCAATCTCACTCATAGGTTTTAACATAGGAGTCTCATTATTGATTACAACAGTTTCGTACGCAAGTGCTATAACATTACATTCTAAGAGCTTTTCTGTCAGAATTTTTGATGAACTTAAATGAAGATATGTGAAGAGCATCTTATTCTTCATTAGCTCTACTTCATCTAAAGAAGGTTCTTTAACTTTTATAATTAAATCAGATTGATGGAACACATCTATAGCATTGTCTAATATAGTACAACCAAGATTAGCATATTCTTGGTCGCTATAACCGCTATCAACGCCTGCATTTTTTTGAATGAATAACTGATGAGAACTTTCGAGTAAAAGTTTTGCAGTCTCAGGATTAATCGATACACGATATTCCTGAGAAATAATCTCTTTAGGAACGCCAATTTTCATGATGAGTTTTGTTATTTAAAGTTAAATATCTTTAATTATTCAGGTTTATCCATTAGCAATTTCATACTAAAGTTTAAACGACCTTGCTTATCAATTTCAAACAATTTGATTTTTACAGCATCCCCTACTGACAGTACATCATCTACTTTATTAACTCGTTCCCAAGCTAACTGTGAAATATGCACTAAACCTTCACGTCCTGGAGCAAATTCTACAAAAGCACCAAAATCTAGTATCTTTGTAACCTTACCGTCAAAAACAGTTCCAACTTTTGGATCTTCAGTAACCGCTTTAACTTGAGCAATAGCATTATCAAGTGCTGCTTTATCTGCTGCTGATACACTAACAGTTCCATCATCTTCAATATTGATAACACATTCAGCTCTTTCTTGAATTGCTTTAATGTTTTTTCCACCTGGACCAATAAGGGCTCCAATTTTCTCTTTATCAATCTTAAACGATTCGATCTGTGGTGCATATTGAGACAATGCATTTGGAGTACTTATTGCTTTATTCATCTCATCAAGAATATGCAATCTACCTTTATTTGCTTGCTCTAATGCCATAGATAGAATTTCCATTGGTAATCCAGGAACTTTTAAATCTAATTGGATGGCACTAATTCCATCTTTAGTTCCAGCAACTTTGAAGTCCATGTCTCCATAAAAATCTTCAGTTCCCAAGATATCACTTAATACTGCATGATTTTCACCATCAGTGATTAATCCCATTGCAATACCAGCAACATGCTCTTTAATAGGCACTCCAGCGTTCATCATAGCTAATGAGCCACCACACACTGATGCCATAGAAGAAGATCCATTTGATTCTGTAATTTCTGATACAACGCGAATTGTATATGGAAACTCTTCAGATGAAGGCAATATAGGTTTTAGCGATCTTTCCGCTAAATGACCATGGCCAATCTCTCTTCTATTTGTGAAACCAATTCTTCCAGTTTCCCCTACACAGTAAGGAGGGAAATTGTAGTGTAGCATGAATGATTTTTTATAATCACTTGCCATTGAATCGATAATTTGTTCGTCTCTAGCATTACCTAAAGTAAGCGCAGCAATTGCTTGCGTTTCACCTCGAGTAAATAAAGCAGATCCATGAACACGAGGTAATAATGATGGAACAATACTAATTGGTCTAATATCATCTAATCCTCTACCATCAACTCTCACTTTTTTCTCTAATGCAGTTTTTCTAACTGCATTTTTAAACATATTTTTAACATATTCTTTTACTTCAGAATACATCTTTTCATCTTCTTCATGAGGAGTCGAAGCTTCTTTTACAATTTCGTTATATGCAACATCCATTGCTTGCTTAGAATCCATATCAAGTAATTTTTCTATTTGATCTGAAAATGAATCTTCAAGAGACTTGATTACTTCGTCAGTTATTACTGTATTGTCAACAATCTCATAAGAATTATCAAAATGTTCTGAAAATTCCATTTGAAGATCCACAATGTCATTAATACCTTCCATTGCAATGTCTAATGCTTCTAAAATTGTTTTTTCAGGTACAAAATTAGAACCACCCTCAATCATACAAATTTTATCTTTTTTACCGGTTACCATCAAATCTAAATCAGATGATTCCATTTGTTCCAATGTAGGATTTAAAACATATTCTCCGTCAACTAAGCCTACTTTAACAGAAGCTATTGGACCATCAAATGGTACTGGAGACAATAACAATGCCGCAGAAGCACCAATTGCTGCTACTACATCCGGTGTATTCACACCATCATAAGACATTGTGGTTAACATAATTTGTAAATCATTTCTATAATTCTTAGGAATTAAAGGTCTAATTGGACGATCTGTCAAACGTGAAGTTAAAACTTCAGCATCTGTTGGTTTCGCCTCTCTTTTAAAGAAACCTCCGGGTATTTTTCCACCCGCATAATGTTTTTCTCTATATTCAACCTGCATCGGAAGAAAGTTTAAACCCTCTCTCGGTTCAGATGAACAACATACTGCTGCAAGCATTGCAGTGTCTCCATACGTAATAAATACGGATCCACCCGCTTGTCTTGCTATTTGGCCTGATTCAATTTTTAATAGTCGGCCGGCTATATTTTTTTCTACTTTTATCATATTCTTTCTTTATAATCCTCTTATTGATAGTTTGGTGATTAATTCATCATAACTATCTAGTTTAGTTTTTCTTAAATATTTCAATTGTTTTCTTCTTTGTGATACGAGTTTAACTAAGCCATGTCGCGAGTGAACATCTTTCTTATGTAATTTTACATGTTCTGTCAATGATCTAATACGGTCTGTAAGAAGTGCAATTTGCGCTTCACTACTACCAACGTTATTAACATCAATACCTGCGTCTTGAATAATCTTACTCGTTTCTTTACTATATTTCATATTTCTCCTTAAAAGAATCTATCAATTTAATACATACTTCCTTATCGTTTTCAATCTGTTTGATTAAGTATTCTTTACTTTCAAACTTTATTTCATTTCGAATTTTATTTAAAAATTCTATATAAAATCTTTTATCGTATAAGTCGCTGAATTTATCAGATAAAATGTGAACTTCCATAACAAATTTTTTTTCATTAAAAGTCGGTCTATATCCAATATTTGCCATCCCAAAGTACTCTTCTCCGTCTAAGAGTACTCTTGAAAGATATACGCCACCTTCAGGAATCATCTGATATTTACTTAGGGGTATAAAATTTGCAGTGGGATAATTCATCGATTTTCCCCTATTTGACCCATGTACCGTAACTACATTAAAACCATAAAATTTACCTAATAATGATGGAACTTGATCTAAAAGTCCATCATAGATTAACCCTCTTGTTAGTGTGCTTGAAATTGGTTTACCATGCAGCACTCTTATTTCAGGAGTGTGTAGATCAATATTATTTTCATGACAAAATTTAGTCAAAAAAGATATATCTCCTCTTTTATTGAATCCAAAATAATGATTTTCTCCTACGGAGATCAGCTTAGGATTGAATAGTCTCTTAATAATATTTTCTGAAAAATCTTCTGCTGACATACGTGAAAATTCTAATGTAAAAGGAATGACAAGAACCTTATCAACTCCCATCTCTTCAAGCGCAGCAAGCTTGGAATCAATATCTTGTAGATTCATTGGTTTGCTATCATTTGATAATATATACGCTGGATATGGATCAAATGTAATTAGACATGAAGGAATTGACTCTTTTTTAGCAGTTTCTATGATATGTTTTAGTATATCTTGATGACCTAGATGTATTCCATCATAATTTCCAATAGTTACAACAGAAGACTCTAATGGCTGCATATTTTCAATTGATCTTATGACTTCCATTCTTCCTCAAATTTTTCTACAGTTAATGAGTCATTTAATGAAAAAGATCCTACTGTTGTTCGTGTTAGTTTTATTAAATGACCTATAGTACCAATTTTCTTTGCTATATCTTCTGCCAAAACCCTAATATATGTCCCAGATGAACATTCCACTTTAATTTGCAATGTATCACTATCAATAACGGTACACTTTAAATACTTAATTTCAATCTGCTTAGGATTTCTCTTAACTGAAATATTCTTTCTAGCAAGCTTATACAGTCTAACTCCATTAACTTTTCTCGCTGAATACATTGGAGTTTCTTGCATTTGAATACCTAAAAATGATTGAGAAATCTTCTCAAAATCAATACCATTGATATTAGGAACCTTTTCTTTACCTATAACAGTTCCTGTAAGATCTTTTGTATCTGTTTTTTTTCCTAATTTTATCACACCTTCATAAGTCTTATCATATTGAATGATATCTGATAATTTTTTAGTTGATTTACCAACACCCAATACTAAAACACCGTCAGCAAACGGATCTAATGTACCTGAATGTCCCACTTTTTCATGTGTAATCCTCTTAATTTGCTTCACAACACTAAAAGAAGAAAAATCTTTAGGCTTATATATGTTATATATCATAACTAATCAATCTTTTTCATTAATTCATTTATCTTCTGAAACTGCTCAAAAGAATCGTCATAAATGAACTTTAAAGTAGGTGTAGATCTTAGCTCTAAAGACATTGATAAATACTTTCTAAATGTAGGAACTAACAAGTTTAATTCTTTATTGATAATCTTCAAATCTTTGGTTGGGTTAATAATGCTGTAGAATAAATTAGCATGCTTTAGATCTGAAGTCATTTTAACGTCTGAAAATGTTAAAAAACCATATTTTCTCAAATCTAGATCTTTTGATAAAATTTGATTAATAGTTTTTAAAACTTGCTGTTCAACACGCTCTGATCTTGAAAATGGTTTAGTATTCAACTTTCTGATAGTTTTCTTTTAATCTCATTTATTTTATATGCTACAATTCTATCTCCAGGAAAGTACTTTTTAACACCTTCAACAGCAATTCCACATTCTAAACCGGAATCAACGCTATTGACATCATCTTTAAAACGTTTCAATGATACTAACTTTCCTTTTGATATTAATTCTTCGTCTTCTCTTATAAGTCTAACGAAACAGTCTCTAGTGATCTTTCCACTTTCAACTTGAGAACCGGCAATAAAACCAATTTTTGGAATCTTAAATGATTCCTTAACAATAGCTTCTCCTAGAACTTCTTCTACAAGATCAGGTCTCAATAGACCTTCAACAGCTAACTTAACATCTTCAACAACCTGATAGATGATATTATAGGCTCTAATTTCAACATTGCTTTGATTTGCTAACAATTTTGTATTAGATGGTACTTGAACACCAAAACCTATTACAACAGCTTTAGATGCTTGGGCGAGCAATACATCAGAGTCACTTACATTACCTACCCCTTTATGTACAACATCAACTCCAACTTCATCGTTATTAATTTTCTCTAAACTTTGTATAAGAGCCTCAATAGATCCATCAGAATCTGCCTTTATGATAATATTTAAATTATTAACATCGCCTTCTTTAATTTGAGCAGAAATACTATCTAATGAAGTTTTTTGAACCATTTGTAAGTCAATTTCTCTCTTAATTCTTTGCCTTTCATTTGCAATCTTCTTTAAGTTAGATTCATTGACCACTTCAGCAAAAATATCTCCTGATTGCGGAACTTGATCAAATCCAAGAATTTGTACAGCATCTGACGGTCCTGCGGTTTTAATACGCTCACCTCTTTCATTCATAATTGCACGAACTTTTCCTGGATAATTATTACAAATAAATAGAGTTCCTATTTTTAAAGTTCCTTTCTGAATTAAAACTGTAGCTATTGGACCCAAACCTTTATCTAGCTTAGAATCAATCACAGTCCCTTTGCATTCTATAGCAGCGTTAGCTTTTAAATCTAATACTTCAGCTTCTAACAAGATTGCTTCCATCAATGCGTCAATACCTTCACCTGTTATGGCAGAGGTATGAACAGATTGAATTTTACCACCCCAATCTTCAACAAGTACGTCTTTTTCAGATAATTCTCTCTTTACAGTATCTGGATTTGCTCCAGGCTTATCAATTTTATTGATGGCAACAATAATTGGCACTTCTGCTGCTTTTGAGTGATCAATAGCTTCTAAAGTCTGAGGCATAACACTATCATCAGCAGCAACAACAAGAATTACAATATCAGTTGATTGTGCTCCTCTTGCTCGCATTGCAGTAAACGCTTCGTGTCCAGGCGTGTCTAAAAAGGTAATTTTATTGCCATTATGATCAATCTGATATGCTCCAACTCGTTGGGTAATACCGCCTGATTCATCTGCAGCTACCTTCGTTTCTCTTATATAATCTAAAATAGATGTTTTACCATGATCTACGTGACCCATAATTGTTACAACTGGTGCACGATTTGTTGCATCTACCAACTCTTCTTCTGTATGAGCTATTACAAACAAGTCATCTATAACTTCTTCATGTTTCTTTAATTCAACATCATATTCTCCAGCAATTAACTCAATAATGTCCCATTCTAATCTTTGATTTACAGTAGCTAAAACTCCCATCTGTAGGCATTTTCCAATAACTTCACTAGTGTTTACATCTAATACTTTCGCAATCTCATCAATACTAGCGTATTCTGCCAACTCGACGACTCTTGGAGTATCACTTGAATCACTATCTGAATCTTTTTTAGCTTTTTTATAAGATTTCTTTTTTGGGCTAGCATCCATCGATGCCAAAGTCTTTTTAAGTCTTTTTACTGCAGAAGTATCTTTCTTAATCGCTTCTTTGTCTTTTTTAATTTCTTTCTTATCTTGAGCTGTAGAAGGTTCTCGTAGTGTAATTTTTCTTAATTTTTTCTTTGGTTCTTTCTTCTCAACAACTTTTTTCGATTCAACTTTTGCTGTCTTTTTTCCTTCTACTTTTTCCGATTCAACTTTTTTTATCTTTTCTTGCTCTCTTTGATCTTGTACTGACAAAATTTTAAATTTTTTAACAGATTTTGTTTTCATAACTACTTTAGAGTCATGAATCTCTTTTCTAACCTGCTCTTTCCTGTCTCGTTCTGCCGATTGCCTATCTTTAGCAAACTCAGTATATACTACTTGCTGAGTTTTTCCATCAATTGGAGACATATGACTCGAAACAGATATCCCTTTTGATTTTAGAAAATCAACAATATCATTGTGAGATATATTCAGTTCTTTTGCTAACTGAAAGATTCTAATAGAGTCAGTCATGTATTATTTTTCCTCTTCAACTTCTTCAGCAGGAGTTTCTTCTACTTCTTCTGTAGCAACTTCTTCTACTATTTCTTCAGCAGGAGTTTCTTCTACTTCTTCTGTAGCAACTTCTTCTACTATTTCTTCAGCAGGAGTTTCTTCTACTTCTTCTGTAGCAACTTCTTCTACTATTTCTTCTTCTGGCTCATCGTTTCTACTAATAAAAGCATTTACAACAGTGCTTATAGAATTAATTTCATCTCCACTAAGATCGATTTCATCTACTAAAACAAATTTCTTTGTTCCTAAGTAATCTGCAACACTAACAATATCAGCGCTAGCTAACTTCTTTAATACGCCTTTTTTAATACCTTTAAAAGTATCAAGATTTGTTTTTTGATTTACTAATACTTCAGCATACTCTTCTTCGGTATAAGCATCAATCGTATAACCTGTTAATTTAGAAGCTAAATTTATATTTACCCCACTTCTACCAACAGCATTTTCTAAGCCACCTTCATCAAAGATTGCGACGCAGTATTTCCTATCATCATCTATATATAAGTCAATTGGTTTAGCTGGTGATAGAGCTCTAGTGACAAAAACCTCTGATTTTTCAGTATAATTAACAATATCAATCTTTTCATTGTTTAATTCTCTTACTACAGATTGAATACGGCTTCCTCTCATACCGACACAAGCACCAACCGCATCAATTCGCTTATCAATAGAATGAACAATAATCTTACTTCTTTCTCCAGGTTTTCTAGCGATTCCTTTAATTTCAATAATACCATCCTCAATCTCAGGAACTTCCATTTCGAATAATTTATAAAGAAATAAATCATCACTTCTAGATATCAGAATATCTGGACCTTTAGGAGTAACCTCTACAGCCTTAACAAGAGCTCTGATTGTGTCTCCTCTTCTAAATCTTTCTGAGAAAATTTGCTCATTTCGAGGCATTCTTAACTCGGTTTGTTCAATATTTACAAAAGTATTCTCTCTATGTACTTGATGTACAGTACCGATAATTACCTCACCAATTCTTTGTACATAATCTTCATAGATATATTGTTGTTGTACTTCACGTGTTCTTTTATTTAAAAACTGTCTTGCATTGGCAACCAATCTTCTACCAAAATCTGCTGGATCAACTACTTCTACAAACGTATCTCCTAATTTTAAATCTATAAGCTCTGGTTCAAGCTCTAGAGCTCTTTCTAGTGTAATATCGAAGTGATCATCGTCTACTTCTTCAACAATTGTTTTTTCCACATAAATTTCAATTTCACCTTTATCTAGATTAACAATTACACTACAATTATCAGATTCGCCTTTTTCTTTATCAATAATAAATAAAAAGAGCTGCTCAATAATTGTTCCAAGCTCAGAACGCTCAATATTTTTTTCTCTCGCTAATTCAATAAAAATCTCAATTAAATCTCTGTTTACCATATCAACCTTTCAAATTTTCTATTATAACAAAAATGGGCCGTGGCCCACTCAAATACTGCGTAAATATATTTATTAAAAACCGTTTAAACAAGAAACTTAGTTTAAAGTTAATGCAACCCCATATACCTCTTCAAATAGCTCTTTATAGGCATTATTTTCAGAATCTAAATTATCTAAAATTTCTAAAGCTTCTGATTTTTTCCCCACCATTGTTAAGCGCTTAGCTTTTAGTATGGATATATAAGTTACTTCGTTATCAGATAACGCATTTTTTGCTGCCTTATCAAAGAATCTAAGAGCATTATCTAGATCTGAATCAAGTTGTCCTAGCATGATATATGCTTCAGTCTTTAATGTTGAATAATCTAACTTTGAAGCACACTCAGATAATAACATTATAGCCTTATCATTATTGCCATTTATAAAGGCAGTTCTACCCAAATAAAATTTAGCATGCACTGCAGCTGAGGTTTTTTTATGATCCTCTACTACTGACTCCAATTGTAGGACTGCGTTATCGAAATCTCCTCTTTCAAAATAAACCATTGCATTGCTTAATGCTGCATCTGCAGCTGAAGAAGTTTGCGGTCTAGAAACGTCCCACGCTGACCATGTTACCCAACTAACCATTAGAAAAAGGAAAACAGGATTCAATACAATCATATCCAATTTACTATACTCTTTTTTCTGTTTATAGCTAACTGAAATTGGATTACTTATCATTTCTTTTATTTTATTTAGTAGTGACATATGCTTATTTCCAATAATTAAATAGTTTATATAGTTTTGGTCTAAATTTCGTGGATAATTTAGCACTAGAAATTTTTTTATCTATATCTTTTCTTAGTTTTCTTTGTGCTTCAATATCTAAGGCATTAAAGTCTTTACAATCATCCGAACAACATTTATCATATTTCGTTGCACAATTTTCACATTGAATAAATAAAATATGGCATGCGTCATTACTGCAATTAACATGCTGATCACATGTTTCTCGACATTGGTGACATTTTCCAATCACATCATCAGTAATTTTTTCACCTAATCTGTCGTCAAATACAAAGTTTTTTCCAATAAATGATGACGGAATATTCTCTTTTTTGATATCATGAGCATATTGAATAATACCACCATCTAATTGGTAGACATCTTTAAATCCTTTCTTTAAGAGATAAGCGCTTGCTTTTTCACAACGAATTCCACCTGTACAGTACAAATGAACCTTTTTATCGCGATCATCAGATAATAGCTCTTCTACTGCTGGCAATAATTCTTGAGATCGATGAATATCTGGTGTAATCGCATTCTTAAATTTACCTACTTCGCTTTCATAATAATTACGCATATCCACTACAATAGAACCTTCTTCTTTAATTGATTGATTGAATTCCTTAGCAGATAAGTGCTGACCGGTATGATTCATATCATAGCTATCTTTATCTACGCCATAAGCTACTATTTCATTCTTTACTAAAATCTTTAATTTGATAAAGGAACTTCCTTCTTGAACTGCTTTTTTTAGCTTTACACCGTTTAACAGGGTTTCTGAGTTAATATAGTCCTCAAATATGCCCCATTTATGCTCAGGAACGCTTATTTGAGCATTAATACCCTCTCTAGCAACATAAACCCGACCCAAGATATTTAGATGCGAAAACTGCTCATATAGATGATTACGAAAATCTTCGGGGTTTTTAACCTCTATATATCGATAAAAAGAACAGGTAATACGCTTAAACGTTTCCTGCTCTAATTGTCGTCTTAGTTCAATCTTTGACTTTTTATTAAACATGTGTGAATGTTAATAGAAAAAAGACTGGTTATCAATTTAAAAAATGCTCTTAACATCATGAAGTTTATTAACCCCATCTTTGTATAGCGCGTATTGAAATCCTTTTTGAATAGATGAATATCCTATGCTTCCGTCTTTCCCTAAAGCAATATAACCAACTTGCAATTTAGTTTTTCCGCCTTCTTGTTTAACAATACGATTAACTGCTTCATTACAAGCTTCCATTGCAGAATATCCCTGACGCATCAATTCTACTACTAAAAAACTGCCGCATGTTTTCATTACCAATTCTCCCATACCGGTTGCACCCGCAGCCCCTACTTCATTGTCAACATACATGCCTGCACCAATAATTGGACTATCACCCACACGTCCATGCAATTTATAGGCTAATCCGCTTGTGGTACATGCTCCTGATAAATTTCCATCATTATCTTGTGCCAATGAGGTAATCGTATCATGATCATCGTTTGGACCCCAAGAATCCTTAATATTGTTGTCCTTTTTCCACTCTAACCATCCTTTTCTTGATTGCTCAGTTAAGAGGTTCTCTTTTTTAAATCCATTTTTTAAGGCAAATTCAAATGCACCCTTTCCTGCAAGCATGACATGGTCTGTTTTCTCCATGACTTTTCTTGCAACAGAAATCGGATGCTTAATATTCTGTAAAAATGCAACAGATCCTGCATTTCCATCAGAATCCATAATACATGCATCTAAAGTGACATTTCCTTCACTGTCTGGTCTGCCACCCAATCCAACAGATTGATTTTCTGCATCTGCTTCAGTAACTCGTACACCTACTTCTACAGCATCTAGTGCCGATCCATTCTTCTTTAACACTTTAATAGAGGCTTCATTAGCTGGAATACCATGCAACCATGTCGAGACTACAATAGGATTGTTTTTATTTACTTTCATTTTCTTTTTTCCTGCTAAGAGAATAGGACTTGCCAGTCCAACTGCTCCCGCTTTAATAAAATTACGTCTTTTCATTATATTTTAATTTAGGTATAAAAAAAGCCTACCAACTAGATAATTGATAGGCTTTTTATTTTTAAATTGATAATTAATCTAATTGCGTACTTAACTCAGGTCTAAACTCCATTGTTTGGCTATAACCACCCCAAACATTTTGACCCCATTCTTTATCCCAATCAGGATTCTTCTCAGCAAGTTTAGCAAGAGCTGCATAGAACGCTGACTGATCTAAAGTTTCAGACATTGTATCGTGACCAGTTGCAAAAACATATTCATTAAACTTTCCGCCTGTATTCATCTGCATGCATACAAAATGCTCTGTAGATCCCATTTCTGCTCTAATCTCATTCATCATTGCAAAAACATTCTCAGCATAAGCATTTCCACCTTGAGCAATTTGGAACACTGACATAGTAAGATATTTATAGTCAGGTTTATATTGCATGTTATAGCTCAAGTCACCTCTTACGGTATAAAACTGAGTGCCAGTTTCTTGTTTCAACATACTGTCATTCCATTTATCGTAAGGTACTGGATCGTGATTATTATGTGCATTATAAATTGCATCTAATTGATCAGCTGGAATTGGAAATAATCCTTGATGCATTCTTACATATTGACCCACATTAGGTCCATTAAGCACAAGAAAAGTGTTTACTGCTCCTAATTCATTTTGATGTGCTTTATTGTGATGTATCATTGCGCTTTCAAAATCTGTAGCTTTAACTCCATCTCTAATACTTAGAGAAGATTGCATGTGATATTGTCCAAAAATAATACTTGAAAAAATCATCATTACTAATATTTTTTTCATTTGATGTGTTCCTTTTTTACTTTATTAACTAAAACAATTTAACAATAATAAACATTTGAAAGCAAATAAGTAGAAAACAGCCTTAAAAATTCAAAACTCTTATTAGTAGATATAATTTATTCCAAAAGTAATGCTTCTTGGCATTGTAGGACGAGCACCATAAGGTCTTCTTGCTACAACAGCATCCTTGTCCAATAGGTTTTTAACACCCATAGATAGGGTTAAATTACTTTGAAGTGCATATTTTATGCCTAAATCAACTATAGTAAGTGCATCCGTAGAATTTGCGTCAGTTAATCGACCTGATCCTGCTGTTGTTCTCATTTCTGAAGTATGTTTTAAGCCAACGTTTACTGAAGTTTTATCCCAGTTTGCGCCTAAGTTTACAGCTACCATTGTTTCAGGTATATAAGGAAGTTCATCTCCAGATGAAACATCTGGCCATCCTTCATAAGCGGTAGTAAATGATTCTTTAAATTCAGTATTAGTTTTTGTATATGAAATTTCAATCGGTAACTGTACAGTACCATTATCCATTAACATACGTCTAAGATATAATTCTAATCCAGCCACGTCAACAGCACCACCATTATATAGTTCATCTGTTCCGCCACCTGAAGCAGCAGTATCTGATCCTAGCAAGTTATCATAGTTGTTCATGAAGAATGTTAGCTCTAATCCGTTCAAACCTTCATAAGATCTTACTGTCCATTCATGATTCCAACTTGTTTCTGGCTCTACTTCTTGAGTAGCACCATCAACTACTTTAACACCACCTGGTCCATAAGGAGCGAATCCTTTATGAATACCATATGCAAGCGTAGTTCCATCTTGTAATCCATACTCAATTGCTACACCAGGAACAATCACATTAAATGTTTGTTCTTTAACTGATGGATCCGTAGCACGAAACTGGTCTGATTTACCCCAATCTTTTCTTTTAACAGTGATTTCTTCATATCTTACACCGCTTGTGACAGTCCAATCACCAGAAATCATTCTATCTTCAACGTACACTGCAGCAGCTTCTGCAGAATCGATTCTATTAGAGTCAGAACCAGGGATTGCTGCTGTAGTCATATTTAACTTTCCTGCAACCATTTGATATCTATCTTCCCATTGGAAACGATCCATTTCGTCTGAATGTATGCGCATTCCAGCCTGCACATCATGATTACCAGCGTTCCAGTTTAACACTGCTTGAACACCAGTTGATAAATATTCACGATTATTAGCTTTAATTCTGTATGCATCTGCATCACTATCCATTGCACTCATTAATAAAAAAGTATCTTGATCACTACTTGGGTTTGCAACAACGCTAAGTTTTTGACCATTTACTTTATTTAATTTGTACCAATTTCTGGCGAACTCATTATTATAAGCACTTATAGCTAGAGATAGATTATCTGATAATTTACCAGCATATGATAATACTACTTGAGTATGATCTGCATCCATCTCATCTAGTTGGGACGCACGATATCTTCTTAATGGGTTAGTAGCATAATCATCATCTGATAATCCAAGATATGTTTCATCTGAGATTTCATCTGTCATAGAAACTTTCATTTCTAAAGCATGGTTAGCGTTCATAGAATAACGAACTTTAGCTAATACATCAGTTTTAGCATAACCAGTATCTCCTCCGCCATATAATTCTTTGAAACCATTAGTCATATCGTTGTAAATCTCAAATAAATAACCCCATTGCCCTACTGTATTTCCTGATTTAACGTGTAATACTGTTTTACCAAAGCTTCCAGTGGTAAAAGCAACATTATTTAATACTGATGAAGGAATTGAAGTAGATATATAATTTAATGATCCACCTGTAGTGAAAGGTCCGTGTTTAATTTGAGTAGATCCTTTACGTATCTCTAAAGACTGCATACGCCCCATTGTTGGAGAATAATACGCAGCTGGTGATGCATATGGAGCCGGTGCAATAATAATACCATCCTCCATTACATTTAATTTTTCCATACGTAATAGACCTGTACCACGAACTCCGATATTAGGTCTTAAACCTAAACCATCTTCTTCCTGTACATAAACTCCGGGAATACGTGATACGACACGATGAATGTCGGTGTGATCAAATTGTTTTAATTCTGATTCTGAAACAACAGAACTTGGTCTAACAGATCTTAAGAACATACCTGATGTAATACTAGCAGCATCTGCTAATACATCCACAGCATCTAATGCTACAGGTTTGCTTGATAGTTCTACAGACACACTTTCATCATTGACTGATACGTTTTTATCTGCGTAACCAATTGCTGAAAATGTTGCTGTTATAGGAACTATTGCAGTAAATATGAAACTACCATCACTACCACTTGTTGTACCTTTACCGTTTGAAAGAATAATATTAGCATCAGCAACAGGATTATTATTTTCATCTGTTACTACACCAGACACGGTAGTTTGAGCGAAAATTAAACTAAAGAATCCTAATAATATTGTTATGTTTTTTATCATTCCCATTTATATGCTATTGAGACTATATCTCAATATTATAATAGAAAGAATCTAGATGCAAGTATAATTGAGATTAAATCTCAATAGAAGCTATTTATTGACAATAGATCCGATAAAAATATTTGTTTGACGGGGATTTTCTGCATCCCGATTCGAAGAAAAAATAATTTTTCCATTTTGCGATATTACTGGAAATGAATCAAAAGTATCATTATTGGTTAAGCGCTGGATCTTTAAAGTATTTACATGAATCATGTAAAGTTCAAAGTTACTTCCAAAAGCATTATAGTCTTCTCTCCAATCATCCATATTAGATGAAAAAACAATATGCTTACCATCTGGATGCCATGATGGAGACCAGTTAGTAGCTCCATTATTCGTTAATCTTTTTTTATTAGATCCATCTCGTTTTGCCACATAAATATCTAATGGTACAGCGTCTATATAACGATTACTTAAATTGGTAGACCATTTTTCTTTTTCTTCATCATTACTAGGGTACCATGCACGCCATACAATACTATTCCCATCAGGAGAGTAAAATGCCCCTCCATCATAACCAAACTCTGTGGTAATGCGCTTTACATTACTACCATCATAATCCATTTCGTATAAATCTATATCCCCTTCACGCATTGATGTAAAAATAACTTTTCTTTCTGTTGGATGGATAGTGGTTTCAGCATTATATCCTGGAGCATTAGTTAATTGCATTGCAGTATCACCGTCCCATCTATAAATCTCATAATTTCTTAAAGGCCAAATATACTTGCGAGGATTGGGATGTTTATAAATTTTTGGACATTCAGATCCGTCTTTTATTGTTGAAGAAAAGAAAATAAACTCATTATCAAGGGCGTAATGTGCACAAGTAAAGGCTCCGTCTTTTATTGGAAATTCTCTGAGATTTTTACCATCTACATCTACCAAGTACAGCTTATCACACTCATTGCCGTCACGCTTAGATTGAAAGACAATCTGTGTTTCCTCTTGATTGAAATATCCTTCTCCATTATCACCCGTAAGAGTCAATTGTTGCACATTGGTAATTGTAAATGTCTGAGGCTGACTACATGAAAAGAACGAGAATGCAAAAACGATTAATAATTTCTGGACGTGTTGTCTCTTAAAATTGTACATCTAATATTACTTTTTCTTCAGCTCTTAACACTGTCACTTGAGCTTGATCGCCAGGTTCAATATTTGAAAGTGCTTCCATATATTTATAAATATCTACAATATCCATATCTTGGATTTTAATAAGAATATCTCCGTCTAATATGCCTGCCATTTTTGCGGGACGATTATCTATTACACTATCTATTTTGAGCCCCTTACCATCGTAAGCGTAATCGGGCATTACACCTAAAGTAACTTTCATTTTTGATGGAGATTGTTGCATTGTTTGTTGTTCATCTTCCATTTTTTCAAAAATAAGCCTCTCTTCAGAGTTAGCAAATTCAGAAACGATTGGCTCTACTACTTGAGAAATTTCCATCATTCCATCATAGTTGATTTTATCTTCATCATCTGTTGCTGTATGATAATCTGGATGAATCCCTGTAAAAAAGAAAAGAACAGGAATATCTTTTTTATAAAAATTATAATGATCTGATCGACTAAATATCCCTTTTCCTAAATCTATTATATTAATCTTAGAATTGACAAAAAATGGGTGAAGCTTCGATGAGAGATTCGTTGCAGATGGAGATCCGCCTAACTGCACGTTATTTTCTTCGTCCATTCTTCCAACCATATCTAAATTCACCATTAATTGTACTTTACTTAAATCGATTGTTGGATTATTGACGTAATGCTTTGAGCCTAAAAGACCTAACTCTTCTCCACCAAAAGTCATAAAAACTAATGTTCTTCTATGTGTGTTAGTCGAAGCAAATTTTTCAAATAATTCTAGAATCATTGCTGTTCCTGATCCATTGTCGTCTGCACCGTTATGAATCAATCCAAGTGTATTTTTGACGCTATCATAATGAGCGCCAATAACAACGTATTCATTTTTTAATTGTTCATCATTACCTGGTAAGGTCGCAATAATATTATATGTTTTAACTTTATTTTTAGGCTTAAGTCTGCTTTTTGCAACATAATGCTCTTGGACTTCAATCATTCTTTCTGTTGGTAGTCCAGCGTTAGTAAAGTGATTGACAATATAATCCTTAGCCAGCCTATCTCCTGGCGTACCAGAACTTCTTCCTCGCAATCCATCTGATGATAAATAAGTAATATGTGATTTAAAATCATCAATAGTAATATCATTTTTCGTGGTTTTAATCTCAGGAATACTAGCATTAGGCATATTGGTAGCACATGATGCTAAAAATAGAATAGATAGATATAATGTATATTTCATGGCCGAAAACTATAACAAATTAAAATAGATATCCAATCAAAAAATAGCTTAAGCAAAATATGATAGTTAAAATGATAATAAATAGGTTAAAATACTTATCCATCATTGCCTTAATAGCGTCTCCAAAAAACCATACTAGCGTACTAATCATATAGAAACGCAAACCTCGTCCCAGAATAGATGCAATAATGAATATCGGCAAATTAATAGAAAATGCACCTGCGCTAATAGAGAACACTTTATATGGAATTGGCGTAAATGCGGCAGTAAAGATTACAATAAAATTATAGGTTTCATATCGAATTTTGATATTATCAAATACTTCTGTGGTAAACCCAGGAACTATATTGAAGAAGAATTCTGCAACTGAGGAATATTCGCCTGGAGATGTCCACCAAAGGAAATATCCAATCATATATCCAAATATTCCACCAACAACAGATCCCAAAGTACACATAAAGGCATAGTAAAATGATTTTTTAGTATTCCCGATTGCTAATGCGATCAACAAAGGATCGGCTGGAACAGGAAAAAAAGATGATTCAGCAAAAGAGACACAAAATAAAATGAATACTCCATAGGCGCTCTCTGCCCATGATAAGACCCATTGATATAGATTTTTTAATGGATTCAACGTTTATCTTAGTCTTAACATCTTTATTGCTTTAATAAACTGGCCACCATTTGGATTAGCCGGTGTATACATTTGACAGAAATAGACTCCTGAACTTACTAAGTCCCCATTGTCATTGGTTCCATCCCATACTACTGATTTATAGCCAGCTCCTTGCTCTTCATCTACTAAAGTAGCAACAAGCTGACCTTTAATATTAAATACCCTTACAACAATATACTGAGTTGATGGAACATCATACTCTAATGTTGTAAATGATGTAAATGGGTTTGGATAATTTTGCTTTAACTCTAATACATCCGGTATCAATGCTCTTCCATCAATTTTTAAATTACCAATAGAACCAGACACTGCAGTTTGAAAGGATTGTCCATCTGTAGATATAACAGACCATGAACCTTCAGCAACGTTAATAGTGTCAGTTTGTGCTACTAAATCTTTTAATGCCCATGCTATTGAATTATCTTGAATCCATGTATCCATACTTAAGAAGTCTAAATCATTGTAACCAATCATACGATACTCAATATTATCACCATCTACGTCAACAGATTCTTCCCAAACAAACCTTAATGAGTCGTTTTGATTTTCTGGTGTAATAAATAAATATTCAGTTGATAAATATGCACCAGAACCATCTATAGCATTAAATACATACTCTCCTGTTGTAGTAAAAGATCCTGGTGAATCATTTATCGGTAATACTGTTGCATTAAATGATACTCTTGTCGAATCAATCCCGCCATCTGCTGTACCACCATCATCTCGAACAGTAACATATACTACAGAAGATCCATTACTATTTTCACTTGGTGATAAATCAAGTATAAATTGACCAGAACTAGGATTATTGACTACTAATGCAGGGAACATGGCTGTATCCTCCGCATATGCTGTTACAGTGACATTTTGAGCATTAACGTCTGCCCCGTAATTAACTCCAGTAATCTGTATACCAAGATTAGTATCTTCATTTATTTGCACATCTGATATTGTATCAATATTTGGAGGAGCATTAACAAATGTCACTGGTTTAATTTGATATTCAGAAGAATATTGACTTTCTTGTCCTTGTTGATCAACAGTAGATAGTTTATAATAATATGTTTTGCTTGTATCTAAACCTGTATCTGAAAATACTGAATTTGGATAACTTATTTCTGCGATTAAATTACTAGAAGAAGGAGTAAATAAAGCTTCTTCTGACCTATAAACTCTAACCTTAGAATTAGTATCAGCGCTAAGATCCCAAGAAAAAGTAATTGTTCCATCAACTGGAATTGAATAAGAAATATTAGCAGGCACGTCAGGTGCAGTATCATCGTGTGTAGGATTTAAAATATATAACCCTTCATCAATGCCTGTTACTACAACCGTTCCGCTACCATAGTAAGGATAATTACTCCAAGTGCCATCAAATGATGCATTATTATTTGATGGATATACATCAAAATATGCTGCTTCACTTGGATTATTTATATCAGAAATATCAAGAATACGTAATCCGCTTGTGTAATGAGACATATACACATAATCTCCAATAATATAATTATTATGATCGATAGATGGTGTTGGTCCAGTATAGGCTTTTTGTATTGTTGGATTATTTAAGTCTTCTACATTCCAGATTAATGTTCTTGTATTACCGATTCCTCCATTCATCTCATCTAGCTCATCATTTACGATAAAGTATCGATGATCTTCCGTTAACCATCCCTGGTGGGTATAATAGTTATCGTAACTACCAAGCCCAATAGTTTTAGCACCACTAGAATCATCTGATTTGGTGCTCAAATCTGCAATCCAAACATTGGTCTCATTAGAACCAAAACAGATCTCTTTCCCGACATATGCAGAATCCGGTCCATTATATACGACACATTGTACGTCATGAACATATCCCGTATTACTTCTTCCTGTAGAAGGATCAGACACGCAAGCTGATTTTGCTGGTAAACTAGGATTACTAATATCTACAATATGCAATCCTCCTGGACCGCAAGTGCTCGTACCTATAGCATATGCAAAGCCTGTATCTTCATTAATAAAAATATTGTGTGCATTACCAAATTCACCATAATGAGCTGTCTCAGAGAACGTAATGGGAGTACCACCGAAAGTTCTTAGTACTGTTAAGTCAAATACTTGCATACCATGACCGCTTGCCTCTGATACAATGAAAGCATAGTTATTATATACTTTAATATCGCGCCATGTAGAATTACTGCTATGTGTTGCCAATCTTCCCACATATACAGGGCTATCTGGTGCAGTAATGTCAACAAAAGATGTTCCATTACTCATACCAACAAGTGCATATTCTTTAGCAGTCACAGGGTCTGTCCATCCCCAAATATCATTCAAATTGGTATTGTTTCCTCCACCAATTTCTGTCTTATCCATAAATGCCATCAAGTCAATATTATTACAATCATAAGATCCCGCAGTACCTCCGGTACATTCTATTTTACCGCTAATAGATAAAACTGGTCCTTTTGTTGATAAATTTTTGAAAGATTGTCGAGTAGTTGATAGATTATTATATAGCACTAACTCATCTGCATAATAAGCATCTGTAATAAGCGCATCGTCAATTAAAACAACATTTCTACCAAAATAATCAGAACTATTATAGTTATTGTTCTTGATTACCTCTTTGAGTGCGAATTGATTGTTTAGTTTATTTTTATTATAGACATATAAATTAGATTGATTAAACGTGCTAATAATTAATTGATTGTCTAATTCGCTAAATCGATATCCAAAATAACTATTTTCTACTAAGTCAGAAGGTTGGATGGTATAAAAATTTGTCCAAGGACTTTCATCGGTTCTATTGTTGGTATCTATATAAGGATAAACAAACACCTTACCTTGACCGTTACTATCTTCTAGGGCTGAAATATAAATACTAGAATCTCCAACATGGACAGATTGACCAAAACGTCTGTTACCATCACTCTCCTGATCTTCTTGTTCGGGAGACAAAATATTAATGCCAGATACAATCCCGTTGTTAAATTCAACAAGATGTACAAATTCTTTTAATGATCCAATAAGTAACTTATTATTGTTAAACGACATAGATACTCCAAATCCGAACTTATCTGGACCGTCAGCATAACAACCCTCTACATCTCCTAAGTTGCGCACGTCAATCACTTCAAATGGTGTTGTTCGTGCATTATTGAAATTTTCAGACTCAGGATTAAAGTCATATACAAATACTGTACCATCATTGAAAAAAGGTGAGGCAATAGCAACATACTTATCGTCTAAAGCTACATTATATCCAAACTTTTGGGATTGACTAGGATCTGTCGTTGCGTTAGGGTTTTCAAATGTTTTTACTAATATCCATTCTCCTGTATAATCTTTACGATATAAGTATACCGCTCCGTTACCATCATCTGATCCTGGAGCACCTATAAGTAAATAATTATTATGCAATGCCATACTGAAACCAAAATCATCTCCAGATAATGGATTTGGCGATGTTAACTCTGCAGTTTTTTGCATCGAATCAATACCGCTATATAATTCATAAATATCTACTGTTCTAGACGTAAGCGATGAGAAAGTTTTAGCTGTTACTAGAAAATTATCTGATATCGCAATTGGAATATATCGCCCCCTGCTTAATATTTCAGCAGAGTGATCCTTACTACCAGTTGATGCAAAAATACTAGTTACAAAAATCGATGTAATAAATATATAATTTGAGATTTTTCTTATCATGACTATTGATATAAAGTATAAGAAAAAATCTGAAAAATAAGAAGGTGTTTAATTCTATTCTTCTAAATCAACATCTTCTGCTGCATCCAGATTCTCATCTAAAAATAATGATTTGTCGATGGCGGCAAAGAATTCTTTGAAGAATCTCATAGATCGCTTTCTTTCACTACCTCCAAAATTGATACGCAAAGATGATAAAACAGGTTCGGTTTCTGAAATAGGCTTTACTGTTAATGTGGCTGTAAGCTTATAGTCTTTGATAACCGTTTTTGTGCTGCCTCCACCACCTCCACTATCATCGCTGTCAGGCAAAATATCATCTAAAGCTATCAATGCACCGATTATAAGCAATGCGCCTAGTATTTTTCCGGCTGAAAACCCCTCATCATCTTCCTCTTCCTCTTCTTCAACTTTGCTAGCCGTAATTAAACCAAATTCCTCACTAAGAGTGTCAATAGTAAATCCAAGGTCTTGGAAGGCACCTATAGAAGATGTCATCAATGATTTTGTATCTACGGCATACTCTCTTGTTTCAACAGCGCGTTGTGCTGCAACTGATTTTTTCTTTGAGGAACTGGAAGAACTACAACTAACTAAAAGAAAATTAACAGCAATAAATAATGAGAATATTTGTTTTTTTGACATTTCTACTCAGTTTCTGTTTGAAGAAATAGAGATTGATCCATAGCAGCAAAAAAAGATCTAAAAAATAAATCAGAATATTTCTTTCCACCACTCTCAAAATTGACTCGTAATGATGAAATAAGAGGGTCTGAAGATACTTCTTTAACTGTGATAGTTGCTGATAATTTTAGTGGCATAACCAAAATGTCATCTGATCGCCCCTCAAATCCAAAAAGGCCTGCTACTATCCCTTCTAAAATACTTGGGTCATCCTCTATTGTCTGCGTTCCTTGAGTTCTACTTCCAGTAATTAATCCATAATCACTATTGAGAACGTCAATAGTGTATCCCAAATCTTGGAATGCTCCTACTGACGCAGTCATTAATGTTTTAGTATCAACATTATATTCTCTAGTTTCGATTGCTCGCTTTACAGCGGTTGTACGATCAGATGCACCAGGAGCACATCCTACAAATAGCAAGATAACTATTAGAGTAAAAGAGAGAGATATGTTTCTCATTTAGTATTTAATGCTTTGATATTTATAGCTAGAAACAATTCCATTTGCATCAAATTTAACAATTAAGGTTAAATTTTTACTTGCAGTAGAATTCTTGCTACGTCCACCACCAAAAATACCAAAAAAGTTTCCACTAGAACCCATCCCTGCTCCTGCTACGCTTGAAGACTCTGACTCTTGAGAGACTTTGTCATAAGTCCATGCTTCGCCACCGCCTTGAGTACTAGTCACTAGATTTGGAGATCCTAGCAATGCTACTACCTCAGATGAGCTCATTCCTTCTGAAAGTTGAGCTTGAACCTTACCTAATGTAAAATCATTAGATTCAGCGGATGCGGTTGGTGCATTCATTGCACATGAAGAGATAAACAGACTTGATAAAACTAATATTTGTAAATATTTCATTTTTTCACCTTTGAGTTATTTGTTTATAATACTATAAACGATCACTTTTTGAATATTGTTCCTGGTATTATGAATAAAATATAAGTGCGCTCATTAAAAGAACCTATACTAAAAGTTAATAGCTTTTTCATAAAGAGCCATCACTTGCTTAGTAACATCTCCTACTTGACCATTACCCACCATATTTCCATCAATAGATTGTACTGGAATAACTCCTCGATTAGCTGATGCAATAAAGGCTTCTTTGTATGAAGAAATACTATCGATAAACATGTCAGTTTCTTCTGCATGAATTTTCTGTTCTTTAAAGATACTGAGCAATACGAGTCGAGTAACACTTCGCAAGATTTTTCCATCTGCTTTAGAAGTAATAATCTTACCATCATTTTCTACTGCAAAAAATGAAAAAGTAGTTCCTTCTAAAATTCTATTATTGCTTATATATAGTGCCTCATCATATTCACCATTCTGTACCAATGCTTGTTGCGCTTTAAGGCCCCCAAAATAGTTATATGGCATTTTTAACTCTCCACCATCAGGGCGTTTATTCTCAAAGAATCCTATAGCAATGCCATCCTGATAATATCTTTCTGGCAAAATCTTTATTGGAGTAATAACAACAAACAAGTCTACTGGACTATCGGAAATAAGCCCGGAAATATCAGTAGCTTTTGTTCCAGCGAATAATATCATAATATTGCATTCTGATTCATTAAAATTGTTATGATTTAATGTTTCATTGATAATATCATTAATCTCTTCACGAGACTGCTTTACAATCATATTCATCGTTTGTGCATTCGATAACACCCTATCAAGGTGGTGATCTAAGAAGACGGGTTTTCCTCCATTAACTGTCTTTAGAAAAGTAAATACTTGATACCCCCTAATAACACCTAAGAAATTATCAGAAATACTTAGACTTACCTCACTAGTAGGGATCAACTTGTCTTTTGCGAACGAAATGTGACTCATAATTGTTACATAATTTATTTAAAAATATTGTTTATAATAGTGTATATTTCAAAATGCCATATAAAATATTCCAATTAATCATATTATGTGTTCTCATACTTAATTGTTCCAATGAAAAAAAAGAAATATCGGATATCTCTCAAGAATCTTTGGTTGATAGCTTAAAAGCAACAAACACCTCTTTTGAGGAATGGTTTTCAGAAGTTGACGATCAGATTGGCGTAGATGATGATTATTATTTTGAAAAAAATATCTATCAAGTAGTTGACAATGTTTATGTGGCTATTGGGTATGGTTTAGCAAATTCTATCTTAATTGTTGGGGATGGTAGTAATATTGTTATTGATGTTACTGAAAGTGATATGCTGGCAGCAGAAATTCGAGAACGATTCGAAGAAATTTCTGATCAACCAATTGAAGCTATTTTTTATACCCATTCTCATGTAGATCATTGGAGAGGAGCTCTTCCTTTTGTTGATGAAAATACAGAGATATATGCTCATGAAACCTTCAAAAAAGGCTTTTATGATCAAAACAATTTATTAAAACCTATCTTAACAGAAAGAGGAATGAAACAATTTGGCTTCTTCCTACCTAAAGAACAACAACAAGGACATGGCTTAGGCTTTACTCTTGCTTTTGACTTCGAACAACCTCCTGTAATATACCCTACGGTTTTATTAGAAGGCAAAAAAAATATACTTACCATTGCTGGAGTTACGTTAGAAATAGTTCACTCTCCAGGTGAAACTGATGATCAAATTATTATCTATTATAAAGACAAAGAAATTGTCTTCTCAGGTGATAATTATTACATGCGCTTTCCGAATCTTTATACAATAAGAGGAACATCATATCGCGATACTTATAAATGGTATAAATCTGTTGATGAAATGCGTGCATATAATCCAACATATCTTGTCAGTTCGCATGGACCTTTTCTTTCCAGTAAAAAGGAAGTACAGGATCGTTTAACTATTTATCGTGATGCAATTCAATATGTTCATGATTATGCTATACGAGGAGCAAATAAAGGCAAAACACCAGATGAACTTGTAGAAGAATTTGAATATCCAAAATTCTTTAAGGAAAATTTTGATTTACGTGAGAAGTATGGTAAAGTTTCCTGGAGTATTCGAAATGTATATAACGGATATTTAGGATTCTTCGACGGAAAAGCAGTAAATTTAGAACCCCTATCTACAAAAGTACGTAGCAAAAATATTTTTAAAATCATTGGAAGTAAAGATAACTTATTAACATTGATCAATGAAGCATTGGAAAATAAAGAATTTCAATGGGCTGCAGAATTATGTCAAATTGGATCAATTAATTTTCCAAACGACAATGAAATTAAAAACCTTTATTCGCTATCTCTTCAAGAGCTTTCCAAACAAGAAACTAATCCTATTGCAAGAAATTACTATCTATCAGAGGCTTATGAAATTAATGGACAAATTATACCTGACTTAACTTTCAATCTAACAGAAAATCAAATCCGTCAAATTCCTATAGAGACTATTTTTGAAGCAATGCCACCAAGATTAAATCCCACTAAAGCTAATAATAAATTTATAACTGTTGGATTTAATATGAGCGATACTGGTGAAAAATTTGGTATCATAATTCGCAACAATATCGCTGAAATTGTTCATTATATACCAGAGAATGCTGAAATCATTGTTACTGTTGAAACATCAACATGGAAAGGTCTTATTATGGGAATTACAGATGCTAAAAGCGCAATAACTTCTGGAAAATTGAGCGTATCTGGAAATTATTTAAAATTTATCCAGTTCTCTACTATGTTTGATAAAGATTAATCAATAATCAATTATCGTAATTACTTCACCATACTTCTCTGCAAGTTTCTTAGATCCGCCTAAATGTGGCAAATCAATCAAACATAACGTATGGATATCGGTTGCACCCAACTCTCTGCATAAATCAGCTGTAGCTGTTGCAGTACCACCGGTAGCAATTAAATCATCTACTACTAGAATTTTATCTCCAGAACTAATCGCATCTTTATGAATATGAACACTGTTTGTTCCATATTCTAACGTGAAATGCTTCTCTGCAGCCTCTCTAGGAAGCTTACCCGGCTTTCTTGCTAGAATAAATGATTTAGATAGTGCGTAAGCAATTGGTGCTGACCAGAAGAAACCTCTAGATTCCACACCAACTACCTTATCAAATTCTAGATGAGCAATCTTCTCTATCATCAAGTCAACTGTAGCTTTAAATGCTATAGAATCTTCTAATAGAGTTGTGATGTCTTTAAATACTATCCCTTCGATAGGATAATCTTGAACTATAGTAATCGTCTTTTTTATATCGTCAATATGCATAAATATTGAGCCAATTATACTACAATTTACTTGAATTTCAAATGAATATTACTAGTTAAAAACTTTCTTTAAAAGCTATAGCCGATATCTAAGAATACATTATTAAATTTACCAGGATTATGATCTTTAAGCCCTCTATAAACACCAAAATTTATACCAATTTTTTCATTCAATGCATATCCAGCTCCTAAAATAATTCCATAATCATTTTCATCAAATCCAAATCCGGTTGAAAACTCAATATCTTCTTCACCTTCTTCTAGTCCATCAAAACTAAAAGTTGCTTTATCTTTAATGTTAATGCCAATCATTGGACCTACCCATAAATTAAATCTATCTGACATGGTATAATTTACAGAGGCCCATAAATCTAGATAAGTAATTAATATATCAACATCAAAAGCTAGCTCTCCTGTAGCTCCTTCATCTGAATCATCTTCTATACTGTGAGAGCTAGTACCACGATGACCAAGCTCCGCTCCAATGGTGACAGGCAATGTTCCAATTGTCCAATCCGTATTTTTCCAAACACCGATATAAAATGAACTCAAACGATCGCTAGAGTAACTGTCAAGTTCTTCATCGCTTGCATCATCTTCCGCACCTGAAATTTGCATAGACTGAATCCCTCCATAAACACCCCACCCATTAGACAATGTTTCTTGATAGGCTTCTTGGGCAACAACTGCCGATGAAAACATAAATAAAAATGTTAATATATATCTCATAACTAGTTCCTTTCGCTTGGAATATTATATTTTTCACAAAGACCTGATAAAAATCCCCATAACATATGTACTGTAGACATCCCTGCTTCTTCTGCAAGTTTTCTGTCATCATCAGACAATTGGTTCATTAATATAGCACTTTGTTCGCGATGTTCTACATCGGCGTCTTTATGTACCACAAAATATTCTAAACCTTCATCGGATGAAACATTGTAATGATCCACCAACCCTTTAATCTTAGTATCCGCAATTTCAGGAACTTGACGTTCATAAGCATACAAAGCACCCAATCCTTCAGCATAGCTAGATCTTGCAAGTCTGAAGAAGTTTGCAATCATATCTTCTGTATATCCTGCTTGTTTGATTGTTTCAAGATCAGATTCATCTGCTCCTACTGCTAAGGCAAATTGCTTCCATAACATTGGGTGATCCTTCTCAAAATCTTCTTCATCGCTTAGATTATCCAATAAGATTTTGCGCTGCTCAATATCTTCGCATAATGAATGTGTTGCACTGATATAGCGTGGAAATGCTTTAATATGCTGATAATACTGCTCAGCATAATCTTGTAAAATTTCTTGGGTTAATTTCCCGTTATTCCATGCTACATAGAATGGGTGTTTTAATAGATGAAACTCATCAAGTTTCTTGTCTAGTTGTTTTAGATACATAAAGTATATCTCCTTTATATTGATTTTTTTAGTTGGCTACCTAAATCAATCTATGTATAAATAAATCAGAATTCAATTATCATATATCAAATAAGAAGATCTTAATCAAAAGTAAGATTAAAAATGTGGGCGATGAGAGA
>Ga0206678_10000103_pt1 | contig 48533 bp, 46 predicted proteins | sample M180m12015metaG_FD_155453 | JGI IMG/M metagenome (GOLD analysis project Ga0206678, IMG submission 155453) | Ammonia-oxidizing marine archaeal communities from Monterey Bay, California, United States - M1 80m 12015 | ecosystem: Environmental > Aquatic > Marine > Intertidal zone | place: USA... | reverse complement strand
AAACTTGATGGCATGATTGTTCGTGGCAAGCAAACCGGCAAGGTTCGATGTACAAACTACAGCGTTGAGCTGCCAGAATACCCCAAAGAGGTGTCGTTCTTTGGCCAGCAAGACAAAGCAAAAAATATGTAGTTCGCTTAAAGTGCTGTTATTTTGGGTTCATTAAAGCGTCGCACTTGTCATCGTCATAATTCAGCACTTCTTTAAAGACAACCTCATTACCAGCTCCTATTGGCAAGCCAGGGAATCTCACCTTGTTTGTCGATTCCGACATGCGGAACGGAACGTTTGGCATTTGTGCGCCTTGGCCGGTCACAGGGTCCTTCATAGTCTTAACACTTTCTCTAGCCAAATAATGCTCATTCCTGGAAATCTCATCAAACGACAGCACAGGGCCCGCAGTGACGCCGTGCTTATCGAAAATGGACAGCACTTCTTCGGTCGGCCTATCGGCGACCCATGAGGCAATAACTTGATTGAGCGCCATTCGATTTTCAGGTTTAATTCGATCAGCGTTGGTTAAAAACCTCGAGTCGTCAATCAAATCTGACCTGCCAATTGTGTGGGCTAAGTTTTCCCAAGTGCTTTGAGAAGAACATGACAAGGCAATATGTTGATGATCAGAGGCCACGTAGATGTTTCTTGGCGCTGATGCGGCCAACTCATTGCCATTTTGATGGGCAACTTTACCCGTCACCGAATAATTAACACACTCACCGCCCATATAACCAAACAACGGCTCATACAATGAAGCGTCAACCACTTGGCCGCCAGAAACACCGCGTTTCGCATTACGCAACGCAAGACTTATGCCGTAGGCCAAATGAATGCCGGCAGTCATGTCGGCAAGAGGTATTGGCGGAACGGTTGCGCCATTTTCTCTAAAACCGTTGATCGTCGCAAAGCCACTAAAAGACTCGGCCAGCGTGCCAAAACCTGGTCTTGACGCCATTGGGCCATCCATCCCGTAGCCTGTGATTTTTCCAATAACCAAACCTGGATTAAGCCCAAGCAAAACTTCGTGGCCAAGGCCCAGGCGATTAAGCGAGCTTTCACGAATGTTTTCAATAAAAACATCGGATTTTTGAATCAAGTCTTTAAATGCGGCAACGCCTTCAGGCGTTTTCAAATTAAGAGTGACTGGTGTTTTATTTCTACCAATATGAAAGTAGTATGGCTCAACGCCTTTGCTTTCAGGAGAAACGCCCCAGCCACGAAGCGCATCAGGGGCTGAGGGGTTTTCCACTTTAATAACCTCAGCGCCAGCGTCACCCAGCATTGCAGCGGCGAAAGGTGCGGCAACAACCGAAGACAATTCCAGCACTCTAATTCCAGAAAGGGGCTGGCAGTTATTTTGCAATGATTTGCGGTCTTCAGAAATAAAATTACTATAAGGGTCTGTATATTGTTTTTGTGGCATTGTGTCGTGCGACTGAAGGTGCGGTTAATGATGTTAGGCTATAAATTATAGAGGTCAGTGCAGAGGTCAGTGACAGTAAAATTCAATACGGATGTAATTATTTTAAGGGGCCGTCTAAATACCCACAACCATATAAGGCGATTTTTCAGTGTATAAAGCGAAGTTGCATGTAACAGAATGTAACAGTGTAAATTACAACAAACCCCTGACGTATAATCAACAACATGACTTTTCACCATACAAATCATTGCAAATACACATTGTAGCACTCACTGTAATGGTGGCTATAGGGCCGTTAACATCCTTTGCCGCCCCTAAAATGAGCAACCCTGCATTTGAAGGCTTGTCATTTGTAGATAAAAAAGACATTGCTCAAATTCTTATAGAGTTCAAACGCCTCCCGGACGAAGTGCGCCTTTCACTTTGCAATGGTGCATTACTAGCCTATCTGAACTCCCAAGAGTATTCAGGCGATTATCGGGTTGTTGAAGATGCTTTTTCTGGGGTTGAGACATTGTCAAAAGATGCACATTTTGCTTTAACAAGAGTTGCAGCAAAAATGCCTGATAACGACAACGGTCAATGCATACTTAACGAGAAGCGAGCTGAAAAAATCGGGCGCGCAAACAAGAAAAAAGGTGACAAACGAAGCCTTTTGTCGCTGTGGAATCGATTTTGGAACGGTGGCGACAAGAAGGTCAGAAACTAGCCCATAAGACGACTATTTATCCGTAAACAATCCAGAGAGAGAACTATGAAAACAAACATTATTGCCATTCTATGTCTTGGTGCAAGCACTCAAATCAGTGCATTAACGTTAGACGAGTACACAGAAAAACTATCTCAAGAGCATCCGTTTTATTCACAATTGTCACTTTCTGAAGAGGCCAGGCAACTGGCTCACCAAGCCTCTCGACTTGTTTATGACTGGAACACGCAGATGAGCGCCAATAGCAGCCACTCATCTGCGTCAAGCGTCAACTACAGCAAAACTGAAATCAGCACACAGAAGGCAATCAAAAAAACAGGTGGCAGCTTAAGCGTAAGACACTCCTGGACTGATAACGGCCTAACACAACCGACAAACCTTACCTCTATTACATATTCGCAACCACTGCTGGAAAATAAAAAAGGCATAAACACCAACCTATCTGCAGATATAGCTGATATTGATTTCGAGTCAAAGCGGTTAAGCCTTGTTGAACAATCAGAAGGCTTTCTAGCCTCAAAAATCAAGAGATTCATCGATCTGGCGCTTGCCCAAGAAAGGGTGGCTTTGATTGGTGCAAATATGCTCCTTAGTGAACAGCAGCTCAATATTGCCGTTGACAAATACAAGCAATCCATACTTTCAGAGTCAGGCATGCTACAAGAGCAAGATAACCATATCAGGGCAAGGCAGCAACTACTGCAGGCTGAGCAAGAACTGAGCTCTATCCAAGTGGAGCTCGCTATGTGGGCCAATCTTGAGCCACAACTAATGATTGCTGAATTTGATTTTTTCCAAGAACAAACAACACTTGACACCGACACTCTAGACCTTGTTGCTGGCTTGAGAATAATCCAACAGCTAAGCTTTGACAGACAAAAACTACAACGACAACTCGCTAGCAATCAAAACAAATTAAAGCCCAGTTTAAATATAAACGTTGGACTAACAAGCCAAGGAAATGCCAATAGTTATTTGGACAGCTTTTCAAACCAAAACTCGTCATTCGAAATGGGACTGAACTTCGCCTACCCTTTTGGAAACGCCAAAGAGAAGCTCGACATCAGGCTCAGCCAAAACTCGCTGGCACAGCTTGACTCTAGGCAGCAAGAAAACGAGGCGAATTTGGCCTACCAAATCAACATGCAGGTTGCGCGTATCAAACTCCTACAAAAAATGATGGAAGACTCGCTTGCACAAAGCACACTAGCAGAAGCCAAGGCCAAAGAAACAATGAGGCAATACGAAAATGCAATGAGTCAGAAAAACAATGTGCTTGCAGCACAAAAAAACGCCAATACTGTGAAATTATCATACTTACAAGCCGCAACAAATTTACAAAAAGGAGGTGTTGATTACTTAAGTTTGACAGATCGGCTCGTCAGTGCACCAAATTAATCCAACAACATTAGACAAGGGTAGCTTATGGATGCTTTTTTAAAGTTTTTTGCACACCAGAAAAAACTCGCGCTTATGTTCACTTTGTCCATTATTGTGTTGGGGGGTATTGCCTTACAGGACATTCAGCGTGACAAGTTCCCTTCTGCGGAGTTTGACTCATTAACCATCTCCACCTCATATCCAAATGCCTCACCCCAAGATGTGGAAAAAAACATTACCAATGTCATTGAAGCAACAATAAAAAACATTTCTGGCATAGAGAAGATCACATCCACCTCTCGTGAAGGTGTGTCCAGTATTAGCGTCAATATTTCTGCCGATGTTCCAGACGTTTCAGCCGTCAAAGCTGAAATAACAGAAGCCGTTAACAGTATTCGCAACCTGCCTGCCGAAATTCCTGACGACCCGCGGGTCTTTGACCGAAAAATTACCGAAAGGCCGGTCCTTACTATTATTGTTGATGGCAACAGCGTCAATATTGATGCCGCAGAACAGATTGCACACGACCTAGAGAAAAACCTTGTACTGATCGATGGCGTCTCCACCATTGATATAAGCGGCGCCTCAGCAAGAGAAATTCAAATTCAAATAGATCCCGCAAAGCTTTTACTGTATCAACTTTCGTTCGACCAGGTGAGTAGCGCTATTGCAAGGCAAAATGTTCGCTCAACAATCGGTGACAACAATCAGGGAGAGGACAAAAAAAGCATTGTCATATTGTCTGAATACGCAAGCATCGAGTCGATTGAGAACGTCATTGTTAAATCAAGCTATGACGCCCCATTTGTTTACTTGAAGGACATTGCCGAAGTTGGCGAAGGTGTTGTTGGATCACAATCCATCACTCGCATCAATGGAACAACCGGCTATATTTTGAAGGTCAAAAAATCAGAAGATGCCGATATTATTCACACAGTTGCGCAAGTTAGAGAGAGGATTTCTGAGTTGGAGCAGCACTACCCAGACGAGCTTAACCTAATTATTGCCGATGATCAATCTAAGGACGTGTCAAATCGCTTAGAAATTGTTACTAACAATGCAATCTTAGGCTTGATTTTTATTATGATTGTTCTCGGTTGCTTCTTGTCTCTTAAGACTGCCTTTTGGGTGGCGGTCAGCATACCTGTGGCCTTATTAGGCACAGTTGCTTATCTTGGATTTGCCGGTGAAACAATCAACCTTATCTCACTAACTGCGATGATATTAGTGCTGGGTGTTGTAGTCGATGACAGCATTATTATTGCTGAGAGCATCCACCACCACAAGGCGCAGGGCGGTAATGTTTATGAAAATGTTGTGGCTGGGTTCAAACGTGTCATTTTGCCGGTATTCACCACTATTTTGACTACTGTACTTGCCATGTCAACGATGTTTATGATGTCTGGCACCATGGGAAAATTTATCTACATCCTGCCTGTTACGGTTATATGTGCGCTTGTACTATCAGTCCTAGAGGTGAGTTTTGCTTTGCCTGCCCACTTAGCGGGTCAAAAAAGTGAAAAACAAAAAACATGGTTTAAACCTGTTGAGCGTTGGTTTGAAAAGCAACTGAAAAAATTGCTTAAATGGCGTTATTCGGTTGTTACGTTTTTTATTGCATTACTGGCATACTCCTCATTCTTTGCCATCAATAACATGTCTTTTATTACATTCCCTTCCGATGGCACGAATTCAATAAATATGCGCATCGAAGTGGCTACTGGCAGCTCGGCCAGCACAACTGAACAAGCCGTGATTAAAGTGGAAAACATCATCATTGAGCAGACCGGAGGAATTTTGGACTTCTTCACCAGCTCTATTGGGTCACGTGAAACCAACAAGGCCACAATTGCTATCGCACTAATACCCTCCAGTGAAAGAGATACAAGCGCAGCCGAGGTGCTAGAAGCTTTGCAAGCAACCGTAGTCAATGTTGAAGGCATCGAGGCTGTTAAATCTAGAGCCAACCGCGAAGGTCCAAGTGCCGGCTCAGATGTTCAAATATACCTAGTGGGCAGCAATGACGCCCAAAGGGAGGCCGCGATCAACCAACTAGAAAAGATACTAATGAGCATGCCTGGTATTGGCGATATTGACACCGGCGAAAACCCGGGCAACTCTCGAATAGAGGTGGTGCTTGACTACGAGTCCATGGCCAGACTTGGCGTGGACTATCAACAAGTGTACAGCCACCTAAGAACAATATATTCTGGAAAAAATGTTACCGAAGTTCAGTTTGACAATACAAGTTTGAACGTCAAAATGTACCTAGGTGACAACCGCTTCTCTGAAGATTACATCCCAGGCACACGGGTTAAAAGCAGCCAGGGAATGATGATTCCAATGTCTGAATTTTCAGCAGTTATCGAGATTCCAGGTGAGCCTGACTATAAGCACTTGAATGGTGACCGTGTGGTCACAATTACTGCCGCAGTTGACGACTCTGTCACAACAGCCCAGGTGGCAATGAAAAAAGCTCTTCGAGCGCTGGATGTGCGGAATAATTTTCCAGGGGTTCAAATCATAGAGGGCGGAAATGCCAGGCAAGCGGCACAAACCCTAGATGACTTTTATTGGGCATTAGGGTTTGCAGTTTTTGGCATTTTTATGATTGTTGCTCTACTATTTAACTCATACTCTCAGCCTTTATTGGTACTTGTTAGTATGCCGTTTTCGTTGATTGGTGTTCTTTGGGCTTTTGTCCTGCATGGAGAGCCGTTCAGCTTTTTCGTTTTGATGGGTGTTTTAGCGTTAGTGGGTGTAATAGTGAACGATTCACTGGTTATGATAAGTCACCTTAATTACCTAAAGTCCAAGCAGAACAAAGAAGGCGACTCAACTGAATGGATCGCCGGCGGCTCAAAAGACAGGCTTAGGGCGGTTGTGCTAACAACACTTACAACGCTTGCTGGTGTGCTGCCTTTGGCGTATGGTATTGGCGGAACAGACGCCTTCCTGCAACCAATGGTTCTGGCGCTTGGATACGGATTGCTATTTGGCACTTTGATTACGTTGGTTTTACTACCTTGCCTCTACTCAATGAATTACGACTTTATTAATTGGCTAGCGCGCCTTAAAAAAAGAACCTAACCAAATGAACTGGCTGCGTCTATTCCCTTAGAAGACATCCATAGTACATTAAACACTGTTGCTATCTGGAAGACCGAAAATTTGAGCGGAGTAAAAGAGAGATTTGTCGAATATCTTAAGTCGGCTCAATATACCTCGCTTAGTGCCAAAGGATTTTTTAAATCACTATAATAAAATTGTACTGATGTTTGTACTACTTGATTGTATTTGCTTCTTGCTGCAACACTCAATAAAAGTGAAAGAAAATTAAACTAGCTTGAACTACCTCAGGGGAATAACTCAAGAGCTAACTCGGGCAAAGCCAAAGACAGGAAGGCAACCACCTCGTCTTTACTTGTAATTCTGGAGTTTCTAGGAAACTCAAAATGAAGGGCTGGTTTAATCTTACTGAGAGAACCCCTCGCCTTAGATGAGGTGGCATGGTAGTAAATATAGTCAATATTTTCAATAGCAATTGATTGTGTTAGTTTTGTTGAGGATATGGCGTTTTGAAGTATTAGTTTAACTCGCTTCACTTGATCGCCATTAATGCCAACTGTCGCAATTTCGATTCTGTTTTTACTTTCGTTTCTACTATTTCCATGAACTTCCACGTAGAGTTTTGGCGCCTTATTTAACAAATATATTTGACTTAAATACTCTTCATATACGTGCAAAGCACGAGTGGTGGGAGCTTCTTTGTTGCTTGTGCCACTGAGCTTTTCTGTTGGTCTGGTGACATTAATATAGTGGCCTTTAGAGCGAAAATCTTGAGCAATAAGACAACTCCACAAGATATTAGTACAGACCTCACGAACAATAACTTCGGTCATTAGGTCATACCCCCCGTGGGGCGCTGTAATGATGTAATGTGAATTGTTGTTTTGAGCAATAAACTGCCCAAAAGATAAAGCCTCTTCGCGTGCAGAAACAAGGTTGTTAGAATCCGCAACAGCCTCAATCACAGAAAAAAGAGCGCAAAAAGCAACTGCTGTCAACACTATCAAACGAGGTCGCTTTGAGTGAGGCGAAAACTCCGCTAACTTTTTGACAAACATAAAAAATTGCTATTAACGATGACTTATTGCTCTATGGGTTAAACACCGGCATGGCCGCAAGAAGAGATTGAGTATATGGGCTTTTTGGTTGTTTGAAAATATTTTCGTTTGTATTCATTTCCATAGATTCACCATCTTTCATGACAATCACTTGGTCACACATTTGACGAATTACCGCTAGATCATGACTAACAAACAATAATGTTAATGAGAACTGCTCCTGAAGATCTTTTAGTAAATTAAGAAGACTTGCTTGCACAGAAACATCTAGAGCCGAAGTTGGTTCATCGCAAAAAATAAAGTCAGGCCTATAACTTAGCGCCCTTGCAATACCTATTCTTTGCCGTTCGCCCCCAGAAAAGGCATGGGGCATCTTGTCGATATCTTGTTTTTTCAAGCCAACCAGAGACATAAGGTCTTGAGCTAATGACTTGGCTTTATTGCCATCAATTAGCTTATGTGCTTTTAAACCATAAGTAATATTTTCTCCTGCACTCATGCGCGGGTTAAGGGATGAGTACGGGTCTTGAAAAATACATTGCATTGACAGACAATGTTTCTGACGCTCTTTATTATCTATTATTGATTTAAGGTCTTTGCCTCGGTATATGACACTGCCCTCGGTTATGTCTTCCAGACCTAAAATCATGCGCCCAATGGTTGATTTTCCAGAGCCTGACTCTCCAACAATTCCAACTGTTTCTCCGCGATTAACCGTAAAACTTACATTACTAACAGCTGTAAACAAGTCTTTTGGTTTGAACATACTAGAGGGGGTAATAAAGATTTTTGAAAGATTACAAACCTCTAATATAGTGTCCTTAGTTAAAGTCTCGGATTTTTCTTTTGCACGCAAGTATTGAAGGCCTGCGGATGTATCCTCTTCGTTGTCTTGTTGATTTAATGCGAAACGGTGAAGGCGTTTTTCTATAAGCGGCACTGATGCCATTAAAGCCTTGGTGTAGTCTTGTGTTGGCCTCTGAAGCACGTCACTTGTTACCCCTTGCTCAATATGTTTACCATTCTTTAGAACGTAAACATAGTCGCATGTTTCGGCTACAACACCTATGTCGTGAGTAATCAGAATAATCGCAACTTGCTCTTGTTTACTAAGCTTGATTAATGTTTGTAGCACCGATTGTTGTACGGTAACATCCAGAGCAGTTGTTGGCTCATCTGCAATAATAAGCTTTGGTTTGGCAGCGATAGCTATGGCAAAAACTATTCTCTGACAAAGCCCGCCAGACAATTGATGCGGGTACTTCTTTAAGCGATCTTCTGCAAAGCTAACATCTGACTGCTCTAGTAGGTAAATAGCGTGTTTATAAGCGCTTTTTCCGGTCATATTGGTGTTTGCCTCTATGGCCTCTATAACTTGCTCACCTATTGTAAGCACTGGATTAAGAGCGGTCATCGGATTTTGGTATATGTAGCCAACCTCTTCACCGCGTATAGATGTATATTGCTCCTCACTAAGGCCAATAAGAGGCTTGTCGAGTAGTGTGATATCGCCGCTTACCACTTTTGCCGGTGGATCCAGAAGCCCGAGGACGGCTTTACCAATGGTTGATTTACCAGCACCGCTTTCACCGACTATTCCTATAATTTGGCCCGTGCTTAAGTTAATCGAAACTCGATCAAGAGCCTTAAACTCGTCCTTTCCCTCGGGTCCACAAGGATAAGTAACTGTTAAGTCTTTAATTCTAAGAAGAGGCGTCTTGTTCATTGTTGATCCTGAGATTTTAAGTAAGGATTGTTGTGCTCACGAACACGGTCAGCAACTACGTTAATGCACAGAACTAACAAGACCAAAACGGTGCCTGGAAAAATACTAATCCACCACTTACCAGACAACAGGTAGTCGTTTCCGTTAGCAATCAACAGTCCCAATGACGGCTCGGTGATTGGAACGCCCACACCCAGGAATGACAACGTTGCCTCGGCACCTATACAGCCAGAAAGTGACATTGGCACCATAACTAATACCGGTGCAATACTGTTTGGGAGAAGAAAATGCAACATAATTCTCCAGCGTGGAAGGCCTGATATTTCCGCAGCGTCGATGTACTCTTTTTTCATCTCTGATAGAGCAGAAGAGCGAGTTAGTCTTGCTTTGCTAGCCCAAACGCCAATAATGAGCGCATATATAATCTTGTCGACTCCGGTACCGAATATGGCTAGCATCATGAGCGCCAGTAGGATACCTGGAAAGCTTACTTTTAAATCAACGGCACGCATAATAACACTCTCTACCCAGCCACCTTTGAGCGCCGCTAAAAGTCCAAGCACTACGCCAATTGAAGTTCCAATGGTTACAGCCATAAACGCAACAAATAAACTTAATCGCAAACCGTACATCACTGTTGACAGAATGTCGCGCCCCACGGCGTCTGTACCAAGCCATGCAGTTGTACCGTTGCCAAGCCTTGATAATGGAGGAAGGAGGCCGTCCATAATATCTAAAACCATCAAATCGTAAGGGTTTTGTGGAGCAATCCAAGGCGCAAAAACGGCAATAAATACAAATAATATAAACCCAATCAAGCCGGCGATAGCAATTGGGTGGCCCGAGAAAATTGGCTTGAGCGTCTCGCCCAATATTGATAATTTTTCTATAAATTTACTCATAGTTAGCTACTTTTGGTGGCGAATACGTGGATCTAGAAATGCATACATGACATCCACAATAAAATTAATAAAGACAAACATCAAGGTAATTAAGATAAGATAAGCAACAACAACGGGCCTATCCACCATATGAATGGAGTCTAGTAGTAATTTACCAATACCAGGCCAAGAAAATATTGTTTCAGTCACAGTAGAGAACGCTATAAGTCCTCCAACCTCTAAGCCAGTGATGGTAACAATTGGAATTAAAATATTGCGCAACAAGTGTCGTCTAATGATTCGACTCCTGCTTATACCCTTTGCCCTGGCATATACCATGTACTCTTGATACAAAATCTCTTGAGTTCCAGACTTGGCAAGTCTTTGCTGCATACAGATTTTGTAAATCGCGAGATTAACTGCCGGGAGGGCCATGTGCCGCAAGCCGTCAAGCGATAACAAAGACCACTCGATACCAAACATTGAGTTAGTGAGCCCTCTGCCAGAGGCTGGTAGCCACTGCAAAAAAACTGCAAACACCATGATTAAAATTATAGCTTGCCAAAAATTGGGTGTCGAGTACCCCACAGTTGTGAAAAAGCTTATTACTTTTGAGGCTCGAGAGTTGCTTTTTATGCCGGAAAATATTCCGAGAGGGATTCCAATGCCCAGGCCAATAACCATTGCAAGAAGGGCGATTTCTAGGGTCGCAGGAAGGCGCTCAGTGATGAGATCGAGCACTGGCCTATTGTAGACAAACGAGGTGCCAAAGTCTCCTTTAACTATATCGCCTGCAAAATTAAAGTATTGCTCATGAAGTGGCTTGTCAACCCCCAGCTCAATAGCCAAGTCGATTTTGTCCTGCTCGGTCCAATCCTCACCCGCCAACATTTCAACTGGATCACCAACCACGTACATACCAAGAAAAACGATTAGCGACATGATGACTGCCAATATACAGCTTTGCCAAAGACGCTTACAAATGTATGTAATCATGAACTGTGTGCGCCTCTAACTTTGATTTTTTTCATATAATTTGGGCGCCAAAATGTGCGCCGAAGTTTTGTTTGTTAATTTTATAAAAGTGATTGTAACTCTTCTTTATTAAACTTTAGGTTTAAGCGACTCATAAAAAACCCCTCACAAATGTATCGCGACACTTGTGAAGGGGCTTTGTTGTTAGATACCTTGTTACAGGCCTCTAGTTTTTGCTCGCCATGTCAGCAAACGTGCGTTCATCCGGGCGACCAGCAACAGTTATGTCGCTTGTATGAGCCCAGGTGCTATGCTGGTAGTACAGAGGGATTCCTGGTAAATCCTCAACCGCAACACGCATGGCTGCTTGATTATACTCCAAGGCTTTGGCCTCGTTTGTTTCCACTGCCCATGCCGTCATAGCTGCATCAAACTCTGGACTAGAGTAGTTAGAGTAGTTACTACCACCTAGATTTAGAGGCTTATTCCTAGTACCAAACGCATAGGAAATCATCTGTGCAGGACCTTGAGGGTGACCCCATCCGTACATAAATACACCTAACTCACGAGCTGAGCGGCCCTTTCTAAATAAAGACCAAGGTTCGGCCACTAAATTCACTGTAATACCGATTCGAGTGAAATACTGCGCTATAGCCTGACCAACTCGGGTGCCGTTTTGATACTTACCAGATGGCATTCTGAGGTCGATAGTAATTTGATCACCATAACCCGCTTCAGCTAGCAATTGTTTAGCTAACTCAGGATTGTACGCCATATCTGGCATTGAGGAATCTGCGCCATCTTGATAGCTTGGTGCAAACTGACTGGCAACGGTTGCATTGCCACTAAACAACTTGTCTACAATTGCCGCTCTATCGATAGATAATGAAAGTGCTTTTCTTACCCTTATGTCTTTCAGCGGGTTACTTCCGTCTGATGCTGTCACACCTGGTGCTACATCACTACCCACATCCAATATCAAGAAAATAGACCTCCAAGAAGGCTCGGTTGAGAAACTGTAGGCAGGGTTGCCTTCCAAAGCCAATAGGTCTTCACCAGTTGGGTTCTCAATCAAGTCATAATCTCCAGCAAGCATTCCAGCCATACGTGCGCCAGAGTTTTCTACCGAACGAATTTCTACACGCTCCCAGTTACCTGGCTCACCCCAATACTCATCGTTACGTACCAAGTCGGCATCGCCGGTGATGGAGAACGATTCGTATTTGTATTTACCTGTTCCATTAGCGTATTTACCAGATTCAAACTCAGCTTTAGTAGGGTATCGAGTAATACCACAGTCGCCAGTATTGTCAAACTTAAGTGTCGGCCCAAGATCGGCATCACCACTATCTAGGATAGACAGAGATTTAAGTTTTTGAATTAGTATTGGGTACAAACCTACAGTTTTGAAGGCTACGGTATAGTCATCAATCGCCACCACGTCGGTCACCGGCCCCATTGCGCTTGTAAGCATGTTTTTCTTTCCGTCGACCTTATACATCATACGGCACGAGCTATAAACAACATCTTCAGCAGTGAAGTCAGCACCGTTATGGAATTTGACACCCTCCCTAAGGTTGACTACAAGTGTCGTGTCATCGGTCCAGCCGTAAGACGTGGCCAACAACTTGTCATTGGTACGCGAAACAAGACCCTCATAAATGTGTTCATTTAATGAGGCAGTTGCCGAGGCACTGCTTTTAAATGGATCTATCGTTGAAGGTGAGACCTGAAACGCCATTCGCAACGTATCAGCATAGACACTGCTTGCCATCAAAGCGGAACAAATTCCGGCGAGACAAGCAGTTTTATTAATTGTAAATTTCATTGTATTGCTCCTTTTCTATTGTTATTGACCCCAATGATGCTTCGAGTGTTTGGAGTATTTTAGATAATAATCACTCAATCTTCATACTTCAATCTTATTAACCTAAGCTTTCTTTATATAAGTTGTGCTTATGCATTGACCAGATATTTAGTCATTCATTTTGCTCTCTGTAAAGGCTTTTATCTGTTTCAAGACCTCCCCACAATCATTTTGTACTTTTTGAAAGTTTGAGTTTCTCTCTCTACTCTCTTCGTTCATATATAGATCACGACGCAACTCAACCTGGAGAATGTGTTGGTTAATTTCTGGCCAGCCATATCTTAAGATAACCTCGCCGCCAACAAAGCGAGCGTTAATTGTTACATCGTAACCTTGGGCGCTATAAGCGTCGGCTACGCATTCCGTAAATTCCGAAGAGCAGCTTTGCCCGCGTCGATCTCCAATATCAACTTGGGGGCGCTGCGCACCTCCACGCAACTTGCTATCAAACTGCGTCATTGAATGACAGTCAAGAATATATGCACAGCCATGGTGCCTTTTCATTAGCTCAACTTGCTCTGTCATTTGCTGATGGTAGGGAACAAAACACTTTGCCAGTCTCTGTTTTAATTCAACATGACTTAGGCTACGAGAGTAGATATCGTATATTTCTTTAGTCTTAGACCAAAACAACGTTGTGCCGGTTTTAAGGCCCGTTGGCTGTAGACGACCGTACCAAGTTTTACCTTCGGCAAGCATCTTTTCATCAATATCGTGTTGATGGCGATTTACATCTATATATGCTCTAGGGAAATTTGCATGAACGGAAGCTAACTTTAAATCGCTTCGTGCTTGATACAGCTCATCAACATATTTATCATTGGGGAAATCAAGTACCTCAAAAGGCAGGTCTGGGTTTGGATTAAAGTCGTCAGGGTAGTTTTCACCGCTATGGGGAAAGCTCATCAGTAATGGAGTGCTGGACCCATTTAAAATAACATCATTATTTTGGACACTCACACTCTCAATGGCTTGACCATCAACTTGAATTGTTGCCACTAAGCACCTCTTTATTAAACATTTCTGACAGATTAATCTTTGATTTTAAGCTTCGCAACCCTATTAAAACACATTTACACTATATAAGATTGAGTTATATAGTAAAAAGTAAATATCTATTTATACATCATTGTAGCTTATGGCTAAAAATCAAAAAATTAATCGGTTTAAGTATATTGAAGCCTTCTCTGAGGTTGTTTCAAGTGGTAGTGTTTCAGCTGCTGCGAAAAATCTAGGGGTCTCCCAACCTGCGGTCAGTCAGTTAATCAAAAAACTAGAAGATGCTGTTGGTGTGCCATTATTCATCCGCCGAAATGGCTTGATTTTCCCAACGGCTAGAGCTGATAGTCTGCGTGACGATGTTGAGCAATTATTAACGCAGCTCGATAAGATTCAAATGCAGCTCGACTTTGGGCGCTCGAATGAACTTACGCTTAACCCCCTTAGATTTACTGCAAGCTTGTCATTTGTAAACGAGATCATGCCTCTGGTAATTGCTCATATCCACAATCTCAAGCCAGAAATGTTGTTCTACGTCAACTCACTACCGGTTGCCGGCATGACGCAAGCACTATTGGGAGGTAACGTTGACTTTGCCCTTAATACTAAGCAGCCCGACCATTCAAACATCATTAGTAAAAAACTGCTTTCAGCCAGAGAAGTTTTTGTGATGCCCACAAACCATCCACTGGCGGTCAGATCAAAATTGTCGTTAGAAGATATAGACAATGAAAAAATGATTCTTTCCTCCAAGACAGATCCTTCTTATGAGACGCACAGAGCCTTATTGTATAAACACAGAGTGCGCTTTCAGAAGGTCTTAGAATCCCCGTTTTCCACTTTATCCTTATCAATGATTCCTCAGTTACAAGCCTTATCAATAACCAATGTATTGATTGCAGAACTTGTGTGTCAACATAATGATGACATTACTTGGCGATATGTGGATGAATTCACACACGAAACAGATTTTTATTTATCAATGCCGCCATGGCTTAATGAATCAACAACAGAGAAACTCTTTTTAAGTAGTTTTAAAGACTGCTTAAAAGAAACAACTGACAAACTCGATATTGAAGTTATTGGCGCTTAACATAACGAAATCTAATAGGTGTTTAACATTAAATAATAATATTGTAATATCCAAAATCGTGCCTTATTCTGTTTGTTAACTTCTTAAAGTGACAGCGATCAATCCTTAAATATGAAACTTTGTATTCTCCATATTGGCTTCGCTACTACTGACACTAATAGACGCCACCTACCCTCGCCTCAGCGCTTTCATAACCTACTTAAACCCCTCCTCACAAGGGCAGTCTGGACCACCATTAATTGCTTAGAAGACGACCTGCCTACTGAAGTGGATGCCTATGATGGCTACTTAATCACAGGTGGAAAATATTCAGTTTTTGAAGATTTGGACTGGCAATACAACTTGTTCGATTTTATTAAATCACTATTCAATGCCAGTAAGCCCCTTGTGGGTATTTGTTACGGCCACCAAGCCATCGCCCACGCACTAGGTGGGCAGGTAGAGAGATCCAATAAAGGCTGGGGTGTTGGGGTGAGACGTACTGCCATTGTCGATCAACCAAATTGGATTGACCCACCTCTAAAAAATATCGAACTACTTTCAATGCATCAAGACCAAGTTAGCCAAATGCCCATGGGTGCAAAGTGCTTTTTAAGTGATCAATTCTGTCCGTTTGCCGGCTATTATATCGGTAACAGAATTTTAGCCATTCAACAGCATCCTGAATTTACCCCAGAACTCTGTAAAGATTTAATTGTTAAACGCAAAGAACGAATAGGTGACCGCTATGAAGCCGCACTTAAATCCTTAACTACCCAACACCAAGGGAAGCTCGCAGGTCAATGGATAGCTAATTTTTTAAGACAAGCGCTTAAAGAGGATTTGCAAGAGGTAGAACAGTTAGAAGAGGCAACCGGACAACCCTTAAACTCTCCCCAAGTTTAGCCCCCTTAATTGGGGGTTTTTTAAAATCGGGTTATTAGATATTGAGTAGAGAGAAGATAATATGTCAGTTTGAGAAAATTATTACTGCTTAACTTTTATCTCCTGGTAGCGCTCATAAATTAATGGCCAGATCTCCCCGACAATACCTGCGCCTATCTTGATGCCGTCTACACTCGTAATGGGGACAACCTCGCGTGTTGAACTGGTCACCCAAGCTTCATCGGCCTCAAGTAAATCATTTTTACTAAATTCTTTTTCCACCACTGGTATGTCGCAGGCATTTGCACAGTCCATAACCACCTCTCGGGTGATGCCTGGCAATATATAGCTACCTTTTGGGTGTGTATATAGGCACTCATTTTTTACAATAAATATATTAGAGCTTGAACACTCAGTAACAATCCCATCTCTGCATAAAACAACCTCTTCTATCTCTAGATTTTTAGCCATTTGAGCGTACATAATATTTGGCAGTAGCGAAGTCACTTTTGTATTGCACTGACTCCAGCGAATATCGTCTTGAATAATCACCTCAGCCCCTTTTAGCAGTTCTTGTTTAGATCGAACATCAAACCCTGTGGATTGAACATATACAGTTGGACTAATGTCGCCATAAGTATGCTTTCTATCTCTGTCACAGCCTCTAGTAATTTGCAAATAGACGGCCTGGTTGTTGTCTCCCAGATTAAGCTCAATCACTTTATGAATAATGGATTTCCACTCGTTGAGTGAATAGGGGTTTTGAATTTGGATTGATTTAAGTCCTTTTTGCAAGCGACTAAGGTGCAAATCAAGGCCAAAAATATGCTTACTGTATGATGGAAACACCTCGTAAATGCCATCACCAAATAGAAAGCCTCGATCCATAACAGAAACAAAAGCTTTGTTTTTATCCACAAAACTGCCATTTAAATAAACTATAGGTTGGTCGAGCATATGGGTCATTTAGTAAAGGAAACCTCTGCAGAATATACACAAGAACAAATACCTGCAATATTATTAGGGGTTGTTAGTGACATATAAGCTATTGTTATGCCCCATCAACTCAACAAGGAATTTCAGACATAAAAAAAGACGCCCTGAGACGTCTTAATTTATTGAGTATGGTGCCGACACGAGGATTTGAACCACGGACCTACTGATTACAAATCAGTTGCACTACCAGCTGTGCTATGTCGGCATAAGGGCGAAATTATACAGCAAAGGGTTTTTTGACTGCAAATATTTTTTTACTTAAAAAAACAATTATCTTTTACGATATTTTAGGCCCAGTCTAATACCGATACCCGCCAAAACAAGAGCCATCAAAAACCACTGTATTGCATAGCCAATGTGCTTGCCTATACTGCCCGTATAAGGCTTCCATTGTCTAACGAAGCCATGGTCACTCTCGGGGCTTAATAAGCCAAGCACAAGGGCAAAATCTAGCTCTGAAAGGGCACTCATTTCCATCAAGTTCAGAGACTGCAATAATATTGGAAATTCTGTATCTATTTCGCTCTCACCCAGTTCCATGCGCTTAACTGGCAGGGATATTTGCACTTTAATTTCTGTCGTATCTGTTGACAGCTCAACATTGGTTAGCTTGTCGCGCTGCCCATACCACGGCATAAAGCCACGATTGATTAGAATCGCTGTACCAGAGTTATCAATAATGAAGGGTGTTAATACATAATAGCCAGACGTTTGTTGAACAATTTGGTTGTCGTAAATAAATTGTTTTTCTGGCAAATAATGGCCGTTTAGTCGCAGGTGATAATACTCTTTTGCCTCAAGCGCATCAAGCGAAGTGACCAGTTCAACAGCCCCCGTATTGGCGACCCCTATCGCTTTCTCAATAGCGCGTTTTTCGTCCGCACGATCCAACTGCCAAAAGCCTAATGACGTTAAAAATACAACCATGATGGTAATCAAGGTTGCGGGCAGTAGAAACTTGAAGCTCATTACTGCGTTGGCAACATGGTAGTATTCGGCTCAATCCACCCCATAAAGCCGGAAAACATCAAAAGTGCAAACAAAAACACCGACAGGCCGATGCGAATTCGAAGCGATTTAAACATTTTCTCAGAGCCTTCTTTGCCACCCTTCACCATACCAATCAATGCCGAGCCAAGGCTAAACAAAATAACAACAATGATTGCAATAACTATATAACCCATAATTCTCTCAACTAAATTAAAAAAGGCCCCAGAAAGGGGCCTTTTATTGATCCACTGGCTAAATTATATCCAGTAAACAAAAATGAATAGACCCAACCACACAACGTCTACAAAGTGCCAATACCAAGCAACGCCTTCAAAAGCGAAGTGGTTGTCAGAATCAAAATGACCTTTCTGGATTCTGTATAGAATCACAGTCAACATAATAACACCAATCGTTACGTGGAATCCGTGGAAACCAGTCAATAGGTAGAACGTAGAGCCGTAGATACCAGAAGTTAGTTTTAAGCCGTCGTGGTATGCGTGGCCGTATTCCGCGATTTGGAAGCCAAGGAATGCAGCGCCTAAAGCAATCGTAGCAAGCATCCAGAACACCAATGCATTACGATGACCTTTGCGTAGTGCATGGTGAGCGTAAGTTAATGTTACGCCTGAAGTTAACAGTAGGCCTGTATTAAGTGCTGGCAAACCCCAAGTATTAACAAGCGCATAACCCTGAGACCACTCAGTTCCACCTTGACCAACAGCGCCAGGGGTATTAATTAACGGCCAAACAGCTTTAAAACCATCCCAAAGCTCAGGGGTGAACAAATTATTGTCCGCACCACCCAGCCATGGAACACTTAGAATTCTTGCGTAGAAAAGTGCGCCAAAAAATGCTGCGAAGAACATAACCTCAGAGAAGATAAACCAACTCATACCCCAGCGGAATGATTTATCTACTTGCTTGTTGTATAGGCCGTTAACACTCTCGTTAACAACCGTACCAAGCCAGCCAAACATCATAAATATAATGATTGCTAGACCAAGGCCCATAACTGACCCGCCCCACTCAACACCGTGCATCTGGTTGGCAAAGCCGACAAACAATGTCGAAACACCAATTGAACCAATAATTGGCCAGTAAGTGCCATGAGGTACATAATAATCTTGATTGCTCATTTTTTCTTTCCTCTCTTTTAACTATCTAACTTAAAAAAATTGTAGGACAAACTAACATCTTGAATGTTTTCATCCATTTCTGGCTCAATCACAAAGCGAAGTGTCATTTCGACTTCTTCGCGCGGTTTGAACACTTGTCTATCAAAACAAAAACACTCTAACTTCTTAAAGTGAAGCGCTGCATCCGATGGTGCAACACTCGGAATGGCTTGGCCGACAACCTCTTTGTCAGTGTTGTTTTTGGCAATATAACTCGTTGTATAAAACTTGCCAGGCACAACATCCATTGATGTCACTTTTGGACCAAACTGCACAGGAAACCCTGGCATGGTCGATGCAAAAAAACTCACCTCAACCAGACGCTCATCATCAACATCATCATATTGCTGCTCCGTGTCAACCTTTCCTGTCGTGCCATTAAATCCCGTGATATCACACAAGACCTCGTAAATCGGCGGCATAACGAAAACGGCAAAAAGAAGCATTAATATTGGTGCTGAAACCAGCGTAATCCAAAACCTTTTTGTTATTTTCCTTTTTTCTATCTCGGCCATTAAGCGTTAAGCAAAATAGTCGCTGTATAAATTCCTATAACAACAACGCCGACCAACACTGCGGTCAATACGGCGCCATTATTTTTTTTATTTGCCATTAACTGTGCTGCGACTCTTCAAGAATAACTGCACGAGATGGCGGAGTGTTAAAGCTGTGGTACTCGGCTGGCGAGCCTAATGTCCACTCAAGGCCTTTAGCACTATCCCAAGGGCGCGCTGGAGCTGGAGTGCCGTTTCTAACACAATCAATAACTACGTAAGTCAATAAAATAAACGAAGCTCCAAATGCAAATGCTCCAATTGAAGAAATCCAGTTAAAGTCAGCAAACTGAAGTGCGTAGTCAGGAATACGACGAGGCATACCCGCTAATCCCAAGAAGTGCTGCGGGAAGAATAAAACATTCACCGAAATCATTGCCCACCAGAAGTGGATCTTAGCCAATTTCTCGTTGTACATTTTTCCTGTCCATTTCGGTAGCCAGTAGAATGTCGCCGCGATGATTGACCATAAGGCACCTGTTACAAGCACATAGTGGAAGTGAGCAACAACAAAATATGTATCGTGGTACTGAATGTCCGCAGGAGCGATACCCAGCATTAAGCCTGAGAAGCCGCCAATTGTGAATAAGAATACGAACGATAACGCCCAAAGCATTGGTGCTTCAAAAGTCATCGAGCCTTTCCACATAGTCGCAACCCAGTTAAAGACCTTAACACCTGTTGGTACGGCAATTAACATCGTTGCGTACATAAAGTAAAGCTCTCCTGCAACCGGCATACCTGTTAAGAACATATGATGAGCCCACACGATGTAGGACAAGAATGCAATTGATGCTGATGCATATACCATTGACGAGTAACCGAAAAGTGGCTTACGAGCAAACGTTGGGATAATATGAGAGACCACACCAAAAGCTGGCAGAATCATAATATATACTTCGGGGTGACCAAAGAACCAGAAGATATGCTGGAACATTACCGGATCACCGCCACCAGTTGCGTCAAAGAACGCTGTACCGAAGTTACGGTCTGTAAGCATCATTGTTACAGCGCCCGCCAATACTGGCATCGCACCGATAAGCAAGAATGATGTAATCAACCAAGTCCATACGAAAAGAGGCATATCCATTAGTTTCATTTCAGGAGCGCGCATATTAAGCACAGTAGCGATAATGTTAATCGCACCCATGATAGACGAGAAGCCCAAAAGGTGAACTGCAAAAATGAAGAAGTCAGTTGAATCTGGCGCAAATGTTGTTGATAACGGTGCGTAGAAAGTCCAACCAAATGCTGGTGCACCGCCCTCCATAAAGAACGTGCTGAGTAAAATTGTACCTGCAAAAGGTAGAATCCAAAAACTCCAGTTGTTCATACGAGGTAGCGCCATATCAGGCGCTCCTACCATCATAGGAATTAGCCAGTTACCAAGGCCCACAAAGGCTGGCATAATCGCACCAAATACCATGATAAGGCCGTGCATTGTTGTTAGCTGGTTAAAGAACTGTGGATCCATTAACTGTAGGCCTGGCTGTAATAGCTCAGCACGGATGCCCATGGCAAATGCGCCGCCCACTAGTAGCATCGCAAATGCGAACCACATGTAAAGCGAACCGATATCTTTATGATTCGTTGTCTTAACCCATCGAAGTAAACCCTTTTCAGGTCCGTGATGATCGTGTGCTGCAGTACTCATAATATGAATCTCCTTAAATTAACGTGCAGATGTAACATCTGATGGTTGAACAACAGAGCCGTCGTTACCAAAAGCTCTTCTTTCGTATGTAATTACAGCCGCAAGATCAGCATCGCCCATCATCTTAAATGCTGGCATGCCGTTTTTACCGTTGATTACAATATTAAGGTGTTCAGCAGCATCGCCAATTGCAATTTCTGAGCCTTTAATAGCAGGGCCGTAGCCACCTGTGCCGTCAGTTTGATGACAGCCAGCGCAGTTGGTGTTATAAACACTCTCGCCTTGCGCCATTAAGTCTGCTTCAGACCAAGTTTGTGATGCTGCTTCAGCCGCTGCTGCTGCAACGCCCTGCTGCTCAGCAACCCATGCTGCATAATCTGCTTTAGAAACTACGTCAACCACGATCGGCATAAAGCCGTGGTCTTTACCGCAAAGCTCGGCACACTGACCCCTATAAGTACCAATTTCTGTCGCCTTGGCCCAAGAGTCATTAATAAAGCCCGGGTTAGCGTCTTGTTTAACCGCGAGCGCCGGAACCCACCAGTTGTGAATAACGTCGTTTGATGTAATTAGGAAGCGTACTGTTGTATCAACCGGTATAACCAGGTGGTTGTCAACTGATAATAGGTAGTCGTCATTGGCAGCATCAAGAGCTTCGCGCTTAGCTACAGAGCCATTATTACGGTCATCTATTGCGTCTTTTGAAGATTGTGAAAGATTGGATATAAAGCCGATGCCCTCTTCAGGGTAGTCGTATTGCCATTTCCATTGGTGGCCAGTAACTTTAATTGTCATATCGGCCTTGTCCAATACCTCGATATCAATCAATGTTTTAGAGGCCGGAATAGCCATTGCAACAAGGATTAGGATTGGAATACCCGTCCAAATAAACTCAACCAATGTGCTTTCATGAAAATGAGCGGCCTGGTGACCTTTTGATTTTCTGTGAGCGAAAATTGAATAAATCATTGCGCCAAAAACAACAGCACCAATAACTACACACACCCAAAATACCATCATGTGTAAATCGTAAATATCCTTACTGACTTCGGTAATGCCCTGCGTCATATTTAGTTCATACTCTGCCAATGCAGCTTTAGAACTCACCAGTGCAACCAATGCACTTGTCAGCCTCAATAATCCTTTCATAGATCCTCCAAAAATAATCTAGCTTGCTGTTTCAGTCAAAAAATGTGTTAAATGATACCTGTTTATTACCGCTAAACCAAGCCTTAATTCACTTTTTATACCAATACCAAGTGAAGTTTTTTCATCGGCAGTTGATTTTTTATAGATTTGCCAATTATTGTGGGTGTTGCTTCAATGCGGCGGGGTTTTCATAAATAACCCTTGCATAAAAGTCTTGCTCCATTAAAATTACTCTTATCCGATAATTTAAATTTCGTATGTATATAAAAACACTATCAATCGCACTTGTTTTGGCTCTCATTGTTGTTGTTCTTGGTGCTTACACCCGTCTAGCCGATGCCGGCTTGGGCTGCCCTGACTGGCCGGGCTGTTATGGCCAGTTAGTTGTCCCAGACGTCCTCGACGGCACAACCGTTGAAGGCTATGATCGCCCGGTCGAAGCCGCCAAAGGCTGGAAAGAAATGGTCCATCGCTATGCAGCCTCAACTTTAGGTCTTTTAATTGTATTGCTGTTCTTTTTTGCCGCCTTTCGTAAATCGCCAAGGCCGCAACCCGCAGGACTACCATTGTTTTTGGTGGGTTTGGTCATCTTTCAGGGGCTTCTTGGGATGTGGACAGTTACAGAACTAGTTCACCCTGGAATCGTATCCATGCACCTGATTGGCGGTTTTTCTACAACCTGTCTATTGCTATGGCTTTTGCTAAATCAACAACCCCCTAGTCGACACCACCAACACGTCTTGAAACGCCACAAACTTATTTTGTTGGTCACTGTCGCTCTATTGTCGCTACAAATCTTTCTGGGCGGCTGGACAAGTACAAATTATGCAGCGCTATCTTGCGGCGAATACTTTCCCACCTGCCTAGGTGAATGGTGGCCAGCAAGCATGGATTTCGCTAACGCATTCTTTTGGGGGCCTTTGGGTGTCGACTATGAATTTGGTGTTCTTGATCACGACTCTAGAAGCGCGATACAAATGCTACATAGGATAGGCGCGCTTATTGTAACGGTGGCGATTGCCGCCCTTGTTGTAAGCCTCAAAAACTACCCAAGACTCAAAACAAGCCTGATGCTTGTGATGATTATGCTTGCACTGCAAGTTGTGCTTGGCATACTAAATGTTGTCTTATCACTACCAATACTGATTGCTGTGTTACACAACGCTGTCGCACTAGGGTTATTACTTAGCCTTGTTGCGCTTCTCCATAAAATTTTTCGAAAAACCATTAATTAACAACCAGCCACGTCTTTATGAAAAAAAATATAAGAATATTTGCACTCTTTGCAATTTTTTCCGCTTCTGCTCTGACCGCCTATTTGATCATGGGCCCGAAAACCATTGATGAGCTCAAACACTCTGTAGAGCCGACCGCATCACTATACCCTGCAGCAAAACCAATGGCAGATGTAATGAATATGGTTGACGACAATAACGAAGCATTGCCCCTCTCTGAGGCAACAAATGGAAAATGGGCTTTATTGTATTTTGGTTACGCCTCTTGTCCAGACACTTGTCCAATGGATTTGTCGAAAATCAGCCAAACAATTCACAAAATGGAAAAGGCTGAAGAGCTACAAGTTGTGTTTGTTTCTGTCGACCCCTCTCGAGACATTGGAAAAATGAGCTCGTTTGTCAAGGGTTTTCATAAAGACTTTGTCGGCTTAAGCTCCACAGAGGAAAATATTGTAACAATAAGCAAAAAGCTTGGCGTGTACCATCAGGTTGCCGTAGCCAAACAACTTGCCGAACAACATTCAGACGGTGAACATAGTCACGACATGGATTCACACGATGGTCACGACATGGATTCACACGATGGTCACGACATGGATTCACACGATGGTCACGACATGGATTCACACGATGGTCACGACATGGATTCACACGATGGTCATTCGCCCAAAGCTAATGACCAGTACCTAATTGACCACACAACCAGTTATTTGCTACTAAATCCCGAGCTAGAGTTGGTCGCTCTTTTGAGTAGTCCGCACAAGCCAAATGCGATGGCAAAAGCGCTTGATGAAATTATAACAGCGCTACGCTAGGGCGAAGCGAACGGCGGTGATAATAATCCCAATAAAGACAGCCACCATAATTAAGGCAACAATGATGTAGGCCCACGGGCCTTGTCTTTCGGTTTTTTCGAAGTCCTTAACCAGGTTGTCTTTCTTGCCAACCCCTATCATTGCCGAAGCAACCGCTTTAAATACTTGCAACAAATCCTTCACAAAAAACTCACTAGCAAGTAGTGGTCAACTAACAACGCCACAAACAAAATCATTAGATAATTAACCGAGTACATAAAAGTGCTAAATGCGATCTTTGGGTTTTCGGGTTCGCGACAAATCTTGATTGCATAGGCCAAAAAAATAAGGCCCAACACTACGGCAGAGGTCAAATAAATAAGGCCACTCATACCAGTCAAATAAGGCAACAAAGTTACCACAAACAAGAGGGCTGTATAGAGTAGTATTTGGGTTCTTGTATACTCTAGGCCATGCGTAACTGGCAACATAGGCACTTCAACTTTTCTATACTCTTCAACCCGATGAATGGCGAGCGCCCAAAAATGTGGCGGCGTCCAAATAAAAACAATCAAAAACAGTAGCAGAGCATACTCGATACCGGCCGACCCCGCCACCGCTGTCCAGCCCAATACCGGCGGCGCAGCACCAGCAGCACCACCAATAACAATATTTTGTGGCGTGGCGCGTTTCAAATACATTGTGTAGATCACCGCGTAACCAATAAGCGAGATAAAAGTAAGGATAGCCGTCAGCCAGTTAACAAAAAGAATCAACAGCCCAAGACCGACAACACCTAAAAACACACCCCAAACCAGCGCCTGATTTCGGCTTACCTTGCCTTGTGGTAAAGGACGTTGATCGGTGCGAGACATTTGTAAATCAATTTTCTCATCAACAACATGGTTGAAAACCGCGGCTGATGCGGCTGAAAGGCCGATGCCTGCGGAGGCAACAATAACCAGGACAAGGTTCGGCAGGTAAGGCTCGGCTAGCAACATGCCGACAACAGCTGTTAGCAAAATCAAAGCAACAACTTTTAATTTACACAATCCTAATAGGTCACTTAAAGATGGCATATTCGTTACCCTATTCTCGAATATTTAAACAGGCGCTTAAGATCTTTGATAACGCGCTTGATCTCAAGACCCTCTGGCTTGTAATGAAGCATAATATTGCCAAGCGGGTCAATTAAAAAAATGGCTGGCTGCGGAAATTCGCCCAATTGGCTCTGCAGGCCTTCACCCTCAATCGATGCGGTGATAAGTCCAGCGTCAGCCTCTATCGGTGTGGTGTGGTCTGCAATGACGGCAATTCTTTGAACACGGCGCATGTCGGCGTTCATTAGAATGCGAATATCTTTAATGTTTTTAATGCTTGTGTTGCAGGCCGCGTCACAAGTTTGTGCAACATAGGCCAAAGTCCACAATCCTTGCAAAGTGTTCTCACCCTCAAGAGTTATGTCACCTTGTTCCGTTGTGATGACTGGTCGCACCAACTCACCATAATTAACTGTGCTGTCAACACCCTTGTCGATGACATAATAATATGCCATTGTGCCAAGAACAATTGGCAGCACGAACATTGCCAACAACACCCACAATTCTTTTTTTGCTGTCATTTTTTCCAAGACCATTAATTCAAAAAGAGCGTAATGATACGCTGAAAAGGCCTAATACTCAAACACTTAGAGCCTAACTTCTATACCGCTATCGTACATTGCCTGCTTTGCCTGCGCAACCGTGTACTCACCAAAATGAAAAATGCTGGCCGCCAAGACAGCGTCAGCACCGCCTTGCAAAACACCGTCGGCAAGATGCTCCAAGTTGCCAACACCGCCCGAGGCAATAACCGGTACGTCCACCGCATCGGATATTGCGCGCGTCAACAGCAAATCAAAGCCGTCTTTTGTTCCATCTCTGTCCATTGAGGTTAGTAGTACCTCACCGGCACCACAATCACCCTCGGTCATTTTAACCGCCCACTCAACGGCATCAATACCGGTCGGTTTGCGTCCACCGTGGGTAAAAATCTCCCACTTTGGCGGCTCGTCCGACACCCGTTTCGCATCAATCGCCACAACAATACATTGGGATCCAAACCGCTCACTTAACTCATTAATTAGGCCAGGATTAAATATCGCTGCAGAATTAACAGCAACCTTATCGGCGCCGGCATTTAACATGGCGCGGACATCTTCCGCTTTACGAATACCGCCACCCACAGTCAATGGAATAAAGACTTGCTCTGCGATCTTCTCAACCATCTGCACGGTTGTATCGCGACCCTCGTGAGAAGCGGTGATATCTAGAAAGGTAATCTCGTCTGCGCCCTCGCCATCGTAACGCCTAGCAACCTCAATAGGATCGCCCGCGTCTTTGATATCAACGAATTGTACGCCTTTGACAACGCGGCCATCACGAACATCTAAACAAGGAATAATGCGCTTTGCTAAACTCATGGGGCAACATTATACCCACGGAGGCGAGAAAACGGCATGGCGTCGTAGCAAAACCCAGCTAATAGGTATAATTGCGCACCATGAGCTCAGAAGACCAAGCACCTCTGAATACAAATTCAGCGCCAAAGCATATTGCCATCATCATGGACGGCAACGGCCGTTGGGCAAAAGCAAAACACCTGCCGCGAGCGCACGGCCACCAAAAAGGCGTACAAACGGTGCGTGAAATTGTCAAACACTGCGCCAAAATTGGCGTTGGTAGTTTGACCTTATTTGCCTTTAGTAGTGAGAATATGAAGCGCTCATCAGAAGAGGTGGGGGTACTGTTTAAACTGTTTCTTACCGTACTAAAACAGGAAACAAAAAAACTAAACGACAACAACATTCGCTTAAAAATTATTGGCGACATGTCTGTCTTTAGCGCAGAAATTCAAGCGCTCGCCAGTGATTCGGAGCAACTCCTGGGCCACAACACTGGCCTAACTCTTGTTATTGCCGCCAATTACGGTGGCCAATGGGACATTGCCCAAGCGGCCAAAAAAATTGCCACGCTGGCCTCTGAGGGTCAAATACAGGTTGACGATATCGATATCGACATTTTTGAAAAACACACCGCTCTTGCCGACTTGCCAAAGGTTGACCTATTAATTCGCACCAGTGGCGAAATCAGAATTAGCAACTTTTTGCTTTGGGATATTGCCTATAGCGAGTTGTTTTTTACCAACACACTGTGGCCTGACTTTGGCCCCGATGAGCTTGACGAAGCGATTCTTGACTTTCATTCGCGCGACCGTCGCTTTGGCGCACGAAAGGACGAGAACTAATGCTCATTAAGCGCATTGCAACAGCGGCTGTTTTGGTGCCTTTGGTTGTGCTCGGCACTCTAAACCTTAACAACCATCTATTCAGTCTTGCTTTGGCGCTAATTGTGGCGCTTGGTGCCTGGGAATACTCACGACTCATCCAAATCAAGCGGCCGCCTTTAAAGGCGCTCTATAGCGCGGTGGTTGTTTTAGCGGCACTTTCTAGCGCTCTTTGTGAGCCACTGTTAATGCCCTTGCTGCTCGTCTCAGCAGTATGGTGGTTGTTCAATATTGCCTGGATTATGCTTTACCCAAAATATTCTAGCTGCTGGTATTCGAGCTGGGCCGTTCGCTTAGCAAACGGTTTTTTCATCTTTGTGCCGATGCTTGCTGCGCTTGCTGCAATGCAAAACGAAAGCAGTGAGCTAGTACTTTTATTGCTGGCGCTCATTTGGTCTGCTGACAGCGGCGCTTTTTTTGTTGGCAAAGCCATCGGTAAACACAAGCTGTGCGTCAAAGTAAGCCCCGGAAAAACCATTGAAGGCGCTATTGGCGGAATCATCACAACCGTTGCAGTGATGATGATATATGTCGCCCTTCAAATGGATGGCGCCTCGATGGGGCAATATTTCCAATACACTATTTTAGCCTTATTGGTTGCAGTTACATCGATTGTGGGCGACTTATTTGAAAGCCTCTTTAAGCGAATTTCAAATATCAAAGACAGTGGCAACTTGCTGCCGGGACACGGCGGCATTTTTGACAGAATTGACAGCTTGACCGCAGCAGCGCCAATCTTTTATTTGGCCCACGAACTGCTCATATGAAAAACATTACCATACTAGGCGCTACTGGCTCAATTGGCCTTAGCACACTAAGTGTTATCAGCCTTCACCCTGACAAATACCAAGTTTTCGCCATAAGTGCCAATACAAACTGGCAAAAAATGCTAGAGCTTTGTCATGTCCATAAGCCGCATTACGCAGTAATGGTCGACGTCGACGCCGCGGAGAAATTACAAAACACCTTAAACTTTGAAACAATTGTTTTAAGCGGCGAAGCCGCTTTGGCCAAACTGGCTGCCCACGAGCAAACCGACTATTTAATGGCCGCCATTGTTGGTGCAGCAGGCATGGCCTCTACGCTCGCTGCCGCCCAAGCTGGAAAACGAATCATGCTGGCCAACAAAGAGTCTTTAGTGCTGGCAGGCGACCTGTTGATGGACGCAGTCAAGCATTCTGGCGCCGAACTTATTCCGGTTGACTCTGAGCACAGTGCTATTTTCCAATGCCTGCAGGGAGGCATAAAGGGGCTTAGCAAAATTCAGCTGACCGCTTCTGGCGGGCCTTTTTTGGGCGTGCCACTGGCAAAGCTGGCGAGCGTTACACCGGACGAGGCCTGCGCCCACCCCAACTGGTCCATGGGTCGAAAAATTTCTGTTGATTCGGCGACAATGATGAACAAGGGGCTTGAGGTGATAGAGGCGCATTTCTTATTCGGCCTCTCCCATGAGAATATAGATGTAGTGGTTCACCCACAAAGCATTATTCATTCTTTTGCTTATTTTAATGATGGCAGTGTGCTCTCACAACTGGGGCTGCCCGATATGCGTACAGCAATATCGTATGCACTCTCGCACCCTCAGCGACACAACTCCGGCGTGGGCATGCTTGACCTTACTCAACAAAAACCATTGCAATTTTACACGCCAGACTTAGATTCCTTTTCGTGTCTGCGTCTCGCTTACGAAGCGTTGAAGACAGGGCAAAGTGCCGCGGGCACATTAAATGCTGCCAACGAAATAGCAGTCGATGCCTTCTTAAACAACAAAATCAGTTTTTTAGATATTAGCAGCACGCTTGAAAAAACACTAGAGGCAGTGCCGGTTGTCTCACTTGACACGCTTGACGACGTTATGGAAAATGACCAACTTTCAAGACAGGTGGCCAAATCCATCATCGAAGCAACTTGTGCTTAAAATAAACAAAAGCTTTTTACGTATCCTGTTGCTGGCCTTTCTTGGTGGCCTCAGTGCGTTATACGCCTTACCAAGTCACGCCGACGGCAAACATGAGTTTCATTTTGAAGTGTCTCGTGGCGACGTCTTTTACAGGTTCTTTTTCACAGCTGGCCTTAACGGTGAATTGTTAAATAAAATGATGAAGTCGGACGAGCGCGCCTCTCGCCTTAGTCGCATAGCCCCTGGAGACAAGTTCAAAATTACCCTTGACGACAACCACGACCTGAAGAAAATTATCTTCCAGCCACTCGATGCCAACCCCCTGCTGATTACTTATAGCAAACAAAAATTCCGTTTTGTCAGTGTCAATATTCAGCCAACCGAGCCTCTAACACACTCCACAATTGTGATTAGCAAGTCGCTCAATTACGACGGCAAAAAAGCCGGCATTGAGCCAGAGGTAATTGATTTAATTATTGCAAACTTCACCTGGGCAATGGACTTTAGTCGTGACCTGCAAAAAGGTGACAAGTTCATTTTGGCTTGGGATGGTGGCAGTACACCAAGCGCCATAATTTACGTTGGCGCCCGCAAAACCATTGCTCTTTTTGCTTACACCAGTGCGGTCACCGGCAAAAATTATTACGATATTGGCGGAAAAACACTTAACGACACCTTTGACTTTGCAGGTCTTAAATATTCTCGAATTAGCTCCAGCTTTACCAAAAGCCGCTGGCATCCAGTACTCAAAAAATACCGCTCCCACAAGGGCACAGATTTTGCCGCACCCAAGGGTAGGCCGGTTTATGCTACCGCTAAAGGCACGGTTAAACATGTCGCTGTCGTTCGTGGTTATGGCAATGTGGTCTACTTGAGTCACGGCACCGAAATTGTAACGCTTTACGCCCACCTTTCAAAATTCGCCGCAGGCTTAAAAACTTCGCAAAAAATTAAAAAAGGCCAACTGGTAGGCTACGTTGGCAGCACTGGACTCGCAACCGGGCCACACCTTCATTATGAAATTCGTATTAACGGCGTTCACCAAGATGCTGAGAAGGTTAAACTACCAAAGCAACTCAGCATTCCAACCAATGTCCTCAGCAGCTTTAAAAACAAAGCCAAAAGTTTGCTCGAGCAACTGGGCATAAAATAACACCACAATTTATGCACTCTGCGCTCCGAAGGGGGCGACATTAAAGCCGCATTCGATTAAAATAAAAGCTTTATGTTTCACATGAATCATTATGCAAGCACTTCTTCAAGCCTCGATTGACCTGCCACTTTTGCACCGTGGAAAAGTTAGAGATATTTTTGCTATTGATGAATCTACAATGCTCATGGTCACCACCGATCGCCTCTCGGCCTTTGACGTGGTTTTTGATCAGCCGATTCCACAAAAAGGCGCGGTTTTAACATCGGTTGCTAATTATTGGTTCAACAAAACCGAGCATATTATTCCCAACCACTTGACGGGCATTGCCCTCGAAGACGTGCTTTCCAAGGACGAGGCCGAGCAACTTGAGGGTCGCGCCATAGTCGTTAAAAAATTGCGGCCAATAGCGGTTGAAGCGGTTGTTAGGGGCTACCTAATTGGCTCCGGCTGGAAAGAGTATCAAGCCACCGGTTCAGTTTGCAGCATCAAACTACCGAGCGATTTACAGCTAGCCCAGCAACTGACATCACCTCTTTATACGCCGTCTTCTAAGGCCGCGGTTGGCGAACACGACGTCAATATCTCTTTCGAAGAAACCGAAAACATGCTCGGATCGGAACTGGCCAATCAAGTGAAAGAAGTCAGTTTACGCATTTATCAATTTGCCGCAGAACATGCGTTTGCTCGCGGCGTCATTATTGCCGACACCAAGTTTGAATTTGGCCTCGACGAGGGCGGCCAGTTAACGCTAATGGATGAGGTGTTGACGCCTGATTCGTCAAGATTTTGGGCAAAAGACAGCTATCAAGTTGGTCACAGCCCAAAAAGCTACGACAAGCAAATTATTAGAGACTACCTAGAAACCCTTGATTGGGGGAAAACACCGCCAGCACCCACCCTGCCTGACGAGATTTTGCAAAAAACCGCGGCAAAGTACCAAGAAGTTAAATCGATTTTATGCACCTGAGCGGCCATATAGAAAAAATGGAAACATCGCTTTTGGGCGATGCGGCACAATATCAGCTTGCCTTTGACGACCAGATTGTTGAGTTGAATGCGCTTGTTGGACAACACATTGAGCTAACCTTCAACCAGACAATACAATGCTCTAACTGCGACAGAGTGACGCCTAAAAGCTACTCTCAAGGTTTTTGCTTTCCTTGTGCACGATCTCTAGCAAGATGCGACCTTTGTATTATGAGACCAGAAACTTGCCATTTTCATCTTGGCACTTGTCGTGAGCCCAAATGGGGCGAGGCGCACTGTTTTGCGCCACACATTATCTACCTCGCCAACTCTTCAGGCCTTAAAGTCGGCATCACCAGAAAAACCAACATGCCCGGTCGCTGGATTGATCAAGGCGCAATCGAAGCAATACCCATACTTGAGGTGAATACTCGATTGGAGTCAGGTCAGGTAGAGGTTGCTCTAAAAGCGCACGTTAGCGACAAAACGAATTGGCGCAAAATGCTCAAAAATGAAACCGAGAATGTCGATTTGGTCGAAGCTAAAAATACCTTATTGGCCGAAATTCCAGAACTGATAGACGAACTTGGCGCCACGCGCCTTAATGACGACGTCGTTAATATTGACTACCCTGTGCTACAATACCCCAGCAAGATTATCTCTTTAAACTTTGACAAGACGCCGGTGATATCGGGTATTTTGAATGGAATAAAGGGGCAATATTTATTGCTTGATGGTGGCGTGCTCAACATTAGAAAGTTCGGCTCATACCACGTAACTCTGTCAACTTGATAACCCGCATTAATTAAACAAGCTTGTATGAACGAAGATTTCCCGCGAATTAAACGCCTACCTACTTATGTATTCGCGATCACCAATGATCTCAAAGCAAAAGCCAGGGCAAAAGGCGAAGACATTATTGATTTTGGTATGGGCAACCCAGACCAGCCAACCCCCAAGCACATTGTTGATAAATTGGTTGAGGTTGCCCAACGCAGCGACACTCACCGCTACTCTATGTCTCGCGGCATTCCGCGCTTAAGGCGTGCGATTACCAATTGGTACAAAGAACGCTATGATATCGATCTTGACCCCGAAACCGAGGCAATTGTCACACTTGGCTCAAAAGAAGGGCTTGCCAATCTGGCCCAAGCGATGGTCGGCAAAGGTGATACAGTACTAGTACCAAGTCCAGCCTACCCAATTCACCCGTACGGTTTTGTAATCGCTGGAGCGGACATTCGTCGCGTGCCTTGCGGCCCTGGCTATGACTTTTTCTCAGAGCTTGAAAAGGCGATTAAAGACACTTGGCCGAAGCCCAAGGCTTTGGTTTTAAACTACCCATCCAACCCCACTTCGGAGTGTGTCGAGCTGGAATTTTTTGAACGCGTTATTAAAATTGCCAAAGAGCATGAAATCTGGGTAGTTCAAGACTTGGCCTACGCTGATATTGTTTATGACGGCTACAAGGCGCCGAGTATTTTTGAAGTGCCGGGTGCAAAAGACATTGCGGTTGAGTTCTTCTCGCTATCAAAAAGCTACAATATGCCCGGCTGGCGTGTCGGTTTTATGGTCGGCAACTCAACACTGGTTGGCGCACTTGCAAAAATAAAATCTTATTTGGACTATGGTATTTTCACCCCAATACAGGTGGCCGCCATTGAGGCGCTTGAAGGCGACCAAACTTGCGTATCTGAGATTCGTGACATGTACCAACACCGTCGTGACGTGCTCTGCGGGGGGTTAAAAAATATCGGTTGGGACATAACGCCACCGAAAGCAACCATGTTTATTTGGGCAAAAATTCCAGAATTTTATCGCCACATGGGCTCGCTAGAGTTTTGCAAGGAGCTTCTTAAACGAGCGAAAGTTGGTGTGTCGCCGGGCATTGGCTTTGGTGATTATGGCGATGATTATGTGCGCATCTGCCTCATTGAGAACGAACAAAGAACACGTCAAGCTATTCGCGGTATTCGCGCCATGTTCAAGGAAGATGGCCTTTTATGAAGCTTGACAAAGCTCAATTCGGGGCGCTGGAAAACAAGCGCATCACCCTTCTTGGAATGTCGGGTGTTGGTAAGACGCACCTAGCCAAACTGATTGGTCAATCTGGCGACTGGTTTCATTTTTCCGGCGACTACCATATTGGCGCAACGCATTTAAAAGATGAAATTGTCGATAATATTGCGCTCAAGATGAAAAAAGACCCTTGGCTGCAAAAACTGCTGAACAATCACTCGATTAGCGTTAACTCACAAGTCACTTTTGACAATCTCGAGCCAATTTCGGCCTTTCTCGGCAAAGCGGGCAACCCCGAAGAAGGCGGACTGCCAATTAATGAATTTATTCGGCGCCAAGCTAAATTTTGCGAGGCCGAAATTCGGGCGATGAATGATGTGCCAAAATTTATTGAAAGCGCGCTAAACCAAGGTTACGAACACTTTATTAATGATGCGGGTGGCAGCTTGTGTGAACTGGGCGATGAGCGTGTCTATCAAACACTTGCCGAGCACACTTTGATTCTTTATATTAAAACATCAAGCGCCAACGAAAAAATGCTCATTGAGCGTGCTCAGCGACGCCCCAAACCGCTGTATTATCAAACAGGTTTTTTGCAATCTGCGCTGAATGAATACCTTGCTGAAAACAAGCTTAGCTACGTAGCACAAATAAACCCCGATGCGTTTGTTCGCTGGGTATTTCCAAAACTGGTTGCCAACCGCTTGCCGAAATATCAAAAAATTGCTGATCAATACGGCTATACCCTTAATAGCGACGACCTCTACCAGTGCAAAACAGCCGACGACGTGTTTAATTTAATTGACGAGGCGCTCGACTGATATGCCATTAATTGCCCACTCCGGCCTGCCATCGTTTCAACGCCTTAAAGATCAAGGGGAGACTATTCTTTCTAAGGACAGGGCCCAGCACCAAGTTATTCGTGAATTGCACATTGGCCTATTGAACATGATGCCAGATGCAGCGCTTGAGGCCACCGAACGTCAATTTTTTCGACTCATTGGTCACTCAAACGAAATTGCTCAGTTCTACGTGCACCCCTTTTCTCTTTCAAGCGTCGAGCGTGGCGAGAAGGCGGCAGAACACCTAAGCAAACACTACAAAACGTTTGATGAAATCAAGACCATTGGTCTTGATGCGCTCATCATTACTGGCGCCAACGTATCCCATCCAGATCTTCAGCTTGCGCCGTTTTACGAGGAGCTCAAGGAAGTGGTTGAGTGGTCTTATGAAAACGTTACTTCAACCTTGTGCTCTTGTTTGGCAACACACGCAGTGCTGGAATTTCGCTACGGACAGGCGCGACAACCCATCGGAGACAAGTGCTGGGGGGTATTTCCGCACCATCTTGTCGACAGGCACCACCCACTACTCAGCGGTGTCAACACGCGTTTTGACATCCCGCACTCGCGTTTTAATGCCGTTTCTGAGGCGCAGTTCGAAAAAGCCGGTGTGAAAATTTTAGCCAAAAGCACTGAAGGCGTGCACTTGGCGGTCAGTCCAGACCTCTTTAGACTGGTGTTCTTCCAGGGCCACCCCGAGTACGACACTGTTAGCCTACTAAAAGAATACAAGCGTGAAGTGATGCTGTATCTCAGTGGCGAGCGAGAGGATTACCCGCCAATGCCGGACAACTATTTGAGCGCACAAAACCAAGCCATTCTAAGTGAGTATCAAGCTAAGCTGGCCTCGGGCGAAATGACCATCAAAAATTTCCCCGAATCTCTCATTGCACAAACGCTAGACAACACCTGGCATGACAGCACAACAGCCATTATCAACAACTGGATTGGCTGTGTCTATCAGGTTACACATGAAGATATTGACAAGCCATTTATGGATGGCATCAATCCACAAGACCCTCTTAACTTAAAGGAGTGAGTGCGCTCGCCAAAGACTTACTCGCCTGGTTCGAGGTCAGTGGCAGAAAAAACCTTCCTTGGCAATCGAATCCGAGCAACATCTATCACATCTGGGTGTCGGAGGTCATGCTACAACAAACCCAAGTAGCGACCGTTATAAGTTACTTTAACACCTTTATTGCTCAATTTCCAACACTAAGAAAGCTGGCCGATGCCGATATTGATGAAGTGTTGGCGCTGTGGGCGGGGCTTGGTTATTACTCTCGAGCGAGAAACCTACACAAAAGCGCTCAAATTATCTTGGCTAAGTTTGACGGCGATTTCCCGCTTGTGTTCACTGACGTGCTAAGTCTGCCTGGTGTTGGCGAGTCCACTGCCGGGGCCATTCTGTCGCTTGGAGCAAAACAACGCCACCCCATTCTCGATGGTAATGTTAAGCGCGTACTCAGTCGCTACCGACAAATAGAGGGCCACTACAGTGCCGCATCGGTGCTTAAAATACTGTGGCAAGAGGCTGATTTTCACACCCCTAACAAGACCAACGCAAAATACACACAGGCTATTATGGATTTGGGCGCAACCGTTTGCACTCGCAGCAAACCAAAATGTAACGCCTGCCCTATCAGCGAGCACTGTCAAGCCAATTTATGCCAAACACAAAACAAATACCCTCACACAAAACCAAGAAAATTAAAACCAACCAAATCCACAGCGATGCTGATTTTTCAAAACGAAAAAGGTGGAGTTTTTCTTAACAAAAGACCGGACAAAGGCATTTGGGGCGGGCTCTGGAGTTTGGTTGAATGTGACGACAGCGACTCCGACATCACAAAAACAATAAAATCGCACAACACTTTGGCAAAGATTGAAAAAACACTTCCCCAGTTTAAACACAGCTTTAGCCACTACCATCTACTCATCAGGCCTGTATTAATCTCTTCGCCAGGCCTGAGGCGCGGCTATGAGAATCCAGACAAGTTTAACAAGGGCGTGCCGACACCTGTGAAAAAAATACTTTCACAGCTTTAATCATTTAATTGACTCGATTTCCTATGCGTAAAATAACCCTATGCATTTAATTCGCGGCCTTCACAACCTTAAAAAGCTCAGTGGCTGTGCGCTCACCATTGGCAACTTTGACGGCGTTCACTCTGGCCACCAGGAAATTATTCGTCGCCTTACAGGCAAAGCCAAAGAGCTTGGTGTACCTTCAGTTGTTATTTCTTTTTCTGTCACTCCGCAGACTTTTTTTGGGCGCCCAAAAGCACGGCTCAGTAATTTTAGAGACAAGCATATTTTGTTAGAGTCTTTGGGTGTAGACAAACACCTGTTGATTCGTTTTAACAAGACCTTTTCTGAAACCAGTGCGAACTCCTTCATAGAAAAAATCATTGTGGAGCAATTAAATGCTCGCTACTGTTTAATTGGCGACGACTTCCGTTTTGGCAAGGGCCGTCTTGGTGATTTTTCCCTGCTGGAGAAGTATGCAAAATTAAGCGACTTTTCAGCCAATAAGCTTGGTGACATTCGAATAAAAGGTCAACGCGTTAGTAGCTCCGCGATTCGAAGCTGTCTTGCGCTTGGGGAGTTCGACAACGCTGAACAGCTTCTAGGAAGACCATACTCCATTAGTGGCCTTATTGCGCATGGTGCCAAACAAGGGCGCACCATCGGCTTTCCAACAATTAACATTGGCATTCGCAGAAATCTCAGCCCAGTACTGGGTGTCTTTGCCGTACTGGTTGAAATAAACAGTGTCACTTATTACGGTGTTTGCAACGTCGGTAAACGACCAACCGTTGGCGGCGAAAAAAACCTATTAGAAGTTTTTCTTTTCGACTTTGACCAAGAGGTTTATGGCGAACACGCCACGGTAACATTCAAATGCCGAGTACGCGAAGAAAAGAAGTTCGCCTCTTTTGACGAGTTAAAAGCACAAATCGCTGAAGACGTCAAAAGCGCTAAACGCTTTTTTAATATTTAATCAATTCTAAGGCTGTATTCGCCAAGTAATTTCATCGCCTGAAAGAAAGGGCTGCACCTCTGAGCCGGCAAAATTATAGCTTTCTGGCACTGTCCAAGGCTGCTTTTTTAGTGTTATTGTTTCTGAGTTGCGCGGCAAACCGTAAAAATCAGGGCCAAATTTCGAGGCAAAACCCTCAAGCTTTTCTATCGCACCAAGGCTATCAAAAGCCATTGCATAAAGCTCTATTGCAGCGTGTGCGCTAAAAATACCCGCGCAACCGCAGGCCGACTCTTTGGCGTGCTTGTCGTGTGGCGCCGAATCTGTGCCTAAGAAAAATTTTGGACTTTCCGATGTCGCCGCCTTAAGTAGGGCGCTTTGATGGGGTTGTTTGCGCTTAAGAATTGGCAAACAATAATAATGAGGCTTAATGCCGCCCACCAACATGTGGTTTCTGTTTGCAAGCAAATGATGCGGTGTAATTGTCGCCCCAACATTCCCTGGTGCGCTTAATACATAGTCAACCGCGTCTTTTGTAGTGATGTGCTCAAGCACAATTTTAAGCTCGGGAAAGTCTTTGACAATTTGCGCCAAGACTGTTTCAATAAATACCGCTTCTCGGTCAAACACATCAATCTCTGGATCCGTCACTTCACCGTGCAACAACAAAGGCATGTCAGCCTTTTGCATAGCCTCAAGTGCTGGGTAAATGTGCGTCACGTCGGTAACACCGCTGTCCGAATTAGTGGTTGCACCAGCCGGGTAAAGCTTTGCTGCATAAACCTCAGGAACAGCCACAGCCTCTTGAATTTCAAGTGCGCTGGTGTTGTCTGTAAGATACAAAACCATCAGTGGCTTAAAATCACTACCTTGTGGTAGGGCGCTAACGATTTCATCGTGATAGGCGCGAGCCTGAGCTGCGCTTTTAACGGGTGGCGTGAGGTTTGGCATTACAATTGCTCTGCCCATTTGCGCTGCACTCATGCCCACAACAGATCGCATCGCATCACCACTACGCAGGTGTAGATGCCAATCGTCCGGCTTAATAATGCTAATGCTTTCCATTTGGTTTCAACTAAAGCACGAGTGGTGGGGCCTGATTATTTGGCGCACTAACCGTGACATTGTTTAAATTTTTTGCCAGAACCACAAGGGCAAGGGTCGTTTCTGCCAACTTTGTTTACTGTTTTTGGCCGCTGTACAACTGGGGCTGGCTTTTTCGGCTTAGCGGCCTCAGCAGCCGGCTTACCTGTGGGCTCTTCCTTTGCGGGCTGAACATTAACACGACATAAGGCCTTAACCATTTCAATGTTAATCGTATCAAGCAATGCCGTAAACATTTCGAAAGACTCTCGCTTGTATTCTTGCACAGGATTCTTTTGACCATAGCCACGCAAATTAACGCTCTGCCTTAGGTAATCCATTGCAGCCAGATGTTCTTTCCAAAAATGATCCAACGCCCTAAGCATCACTGCTTTTTCGAAAGTACGCATAGTTTCACCGCCCACCACGTCTTCCTTCATTTGGTGAGATGCAGCAAGCGCATCTAGAATTGTCTTTAGAATTTTGTCAACATCGTGGCCAGAGTCAATTGTTTTTTGCAAAGGCATGTCAACACCAAAGTCCGCCTTTAAGGCCACTTGTAGGCCGTCAACATCCCAGTCTTCCTCGGCTATTGCCGCTGAAACGTGGCGATCAAATAAATCGCCAATCACATTCGTCCGAGTTTCAATAAAGCGCTCTTTGACGTTTTCGACATCCATCAACTCATTTCTAAGTCCGTAAATCACCTTGCGCTGGTCGTTGGCAACGTCGTCATACTCAAGTAGGTGCTTGCGCGCATCATAATGCATACCCTCAACCTTGCGCTGAGCGTTTTCGATCGTTCTGTTGAGCCAGCTGTGCTCTAGGGCTTCACCCCCTTTCATGCCCAATGTTTTCATCAGGCTGGCTATTTTTTCAGACGCAAATATCTGCATCAGGCTGTCTTCAAGCGACAAATAGAATCGAGTTGAGCCGATGTCGCCTTGTCGGGCCGAGCGACCTCTTAGTTGGTTGTCAACACGACGAGACTCGTTACGCTCTGTACCAATGATGTGGAGGCCGCCCGCCTTAATAACCACCGCATGCTTTGCAAGCCATTCGGCTGTTTGTTCTTCGCCCTCACTCGGTCTGCCGCCCAGTACGATGTCCGTTCCCCTGCCAGCCATATTGGTGGCAATAGTGACAGCCCCTGGTGCACCAGCATTAGCAATAATTTCAGCTTCACGCTGATGTTGTTTGGCGTTTAATACTTCGTGTGAAATTTTGTGTTTCTTTAGCAGTGTGGAAATAGCCTCTGAGGTTTCAATGCTACTCGTGCCAACCAAAACTGGCTGTTGTGTCTCTTGGCATTTTTTAACGTCGGCGGCAATCGCGTCGAATTTTTCAAGCATTGTACCGAAAATTAAATCGGACTCGTCGATACGGGCCGACTGGGTGTTTGCTGGCACCACAACCACCTCAAGACCGTAAATTTCATGCAACTCCACCGCTTCAGTTTCCGCAGTGCCGGTCATTCCAGCAAGTTTTTCGTACAACCTAAAGAAGTTTTGATAAGTAATGCCGGCCAGTGTTTGGTTTTCTCTTTTAATACTAACACCTTCTTTGGCCTCAAGCGCCTGGTGCAGGCCCTCGGACCAGCGCCTACCCTCCATTGTTCTACCAGTGAACTCGTCGACAATAATCACTTCGTCGTCTTTGACAATATATTCATCATCAATATGAAACAGGTTGTGCGCACGCAACCCTGAAAGAAGATGCTGCATAAGCATAATATTGGCAGAATCATACAAACTAGCACCTTCGTCCAACAGTCCTGCGCTGATGAGTAACTCTTCAGCCTTAATGTGGCCGTCGTCGGTTAAATACGCCTGTTTGTTTTTTTTACTAAGGGTAAAGTCACCCGGTGTGTTGACCACAACCTCTTTGCCTTCGCCCGTTTCCAACTGCTCAATAAACTGGGGCGCCATCTTGTTGATAGCCCCATAAATGGCTGCGTGGTCGTCAGTTGGGCCAGAGATGACCAGCGGCGTTCTTGCCTCGTCGATCAGAATAGAGTCAACTTCGTCTACAATTGCGAAATGGCGGTTTTTTTGTGCTTTTTGTTCAACCGAAAAAGCCATGTTATCGCGCAGATAGTCAAAACCAAGCTCGTTATTTGTGGCATAAGTAATGTCACAAGCATAGGCGGCAACCTTGTCTTCCGGCGCCATACCAGAAACAGCGGTACCGACCGTTAGGCCTAAAAAGTTATAAATCTTGCCCATCCACTCAGCGTCACGAGTGGCTAAATAGTCATTGACCGTAACCACGTGCACGCCTTCGCCGCCAAGCGAATTTAAGTAGGCGGGCAGTGTTGCGACCAGTGTTTTTCCCTCACCGGTGCCCATTTCAGCAATACAGCCCTGGTTAAGCACCATACCGCCAATCAGCTGCACGTCATAGTGACGAATGCCGAGCACCCTTTGGCCCGCCTCCCTGACAACGGCAAATGCCTCTGGCAAAATATCGTCTAAAGACGCGCCTTGGGTCAACCTATCGCGAAAATCTTGTGTTTTGGCACTAAGCTCATCGTCTGTTAATGTTTGAAGTTTGGCTTCAAAAGCGTTAATTTCGCCCACAAGCCTGGCATACTTCTTAACCAAGCGCTCGTTGCGCGAGCCAACAACCTTGGCGACAACTTTATTTATAATACTCATGTAACTCTAACAATTTCGAAAAAACATACGCATTTTCTCACAAATGACATACAAAACTACAACAAACCTTACAAATTTTAAGCCGGCAGGGGGTCTTGGCAGTTTGTTCAAGAAAGCCAAAATCCACAACCAACTTGATGATCAGCTACAAGTGTTGCTGGAGGAGCAATTCAAAGGCCTAGCCCTGTGCCTGGTGAAAGGCGACTGTGTGACATTGATCGCACCCAATCAAGCAATCGCCTATCGGGCAAACAAACAACAGGCGGTGTTGTTGACTATTGTTCAACAGATTCAAGGCCTCGCAAACACAACCAAGCTGTTGATAAAAGTGAATAAAAAAGGGGTGTGAGGTGCTGGTATGTAATTTTTTACTTTAAATCAGAGGGTGTTTACTTTATAATTAGACGGTTTTTTACTTAAAAATCGAGCAAAACCCCTATGTCAGAACAAACTATCGACCTTAAAAAAAGGCGTTTTTTAACGCAGGCAAAGCTGGAGATGGAATTCAAGAGCTTACCCTCCAAAACCCCTGTGTCAGAACAAACTATCGACCTTAAAAAAAGGCGCTTTTTAACGCAGGCAACAAGTGTTGTTGGTGCCGTTGGTGTGGGCTTTGTAGCCTGGCCATTCATCTCGACTTGGAAACCTTCAGCGAGAGCAAAAGCCGCTGGTGCGCCCGTTGATGTCGATATCTCAAAATTAGAAGCGGGGCAATTAGTGCGTGTTTTGTGGCGTAAAAAGCCGGTGTGGATTTTCAGACGTGGCACAGAAGCCAATGCAGCACTCAGCTCGCCCGAGCTTGAGGCGATGTTAGCCGATCCAAGCAGCTCTGGCAACTCAAAATCTCAACAGCCCGCATACGCTAAAAATACACATCGTACTATTGAGGGTAATGAAGAGGTGGCTGTTATTGTTGGTGTTTGCACACACTTGGGTTGCTCGCCTACGTACAGACCCGAACCGGGCGCTGCCGACCTGGGTGGCGAAAGCTGGAAAGGCGGTTTTTACTGCCCATGTCATGGCTCAAAATTTGACCTTGCGGGTCGTGTTTATGCGGGCGTTCCTGCACCGACTAACTTGGTTATACCACCATATCATTTTGTCTCTGATACGCTTATCCGTATCGGTGTAGACCCAGCCGCATAAGAGGAAAAATCATGAAAAACAAACAAAGTTGGATCGACCAAAGATTCCCCCTTACGAAAGTCTGGAACGAGCACTTAGCCGAATACTACACACCAAGAAACTTTAATTTCTGGTACTTTTTTGGCTCACTAGCCATACTGGTATTAGTCATGCAATTGGTTACTGGTATTTTCCTTACAATGCACTTTAAACCTGATGCCGCCAACGCGTTTGCCTCGGTTGAATACATCATGCGTGATGTGGAATGGGGCTGGCTAATGCGTTATCTACATTCAACAGGCGCCTCTGCATTCTTTGTGGTGATCTATCTACACATGTATCGTGGCCTGCTTTACGGCTCATACAAAGCGCCGAGAGAATTAATCTGGATTCTTGGCATGGTGCTCTACATTGCCTTGATGGCTGAGGCCTTCATGGGTTACGTACTGCCTTGGGGTCAAATGTCTTTTTGGGGCGCTCAAGTGATTATTTCACTGTTTGGCTCGGTGCCGGTGATTGGCCCAGACCTTTTGGTGTGGATCTTAGGTGACTACGCTGTTGGCGATCCTGCACTCAATAGATTCTTCTCCTTGCACGTTGTTGCGCTGCCATTAATTTTGGTGGTTTTGGTGTTCTTGCATATTGTTGCATTGCACGCTGTAGGCTCAAACAACCCAGACGGCATTGAGATTAAAAAGAACAAAGATAAAGACGGCATTCCTAAGGATGGCATTCCGTTCCACCCTTACTACAGCGTTAAAGACATTATGGGTGTTGTTGCCTTCTTGATGATTTTCTGCGCGGTGGTGTTCTTTGCCCCGGCAATGAACGGTTACTTCCTAGAAAACGCCAACTTTGTTTTGGCCAACCCACTGAAGACGCCAGACCATATTGCGCCACTATGGTATTTAACACCTTTCTATTCTGTACTAAGAGCGATTCCACCAATGTTTGGTTCGCAGTTCCCGGGTGTTTTGGGTATGGGTGCAGCACTGGTTATTCTGGTGGCTTTACCATGGCTAGACAGAAGTCCTGTTAAGTCAATTCGCTACCGCAGTGCGCCATTCAAGTGGGCATTGGGTGTTTTTGTGGTTAGCTTTATCATGCTTGGTTGGCTGGGTATGCAGCCTGTAAACGAGCTAAATGCGTTCTTGGCAAGACTGTTCACCATACTTTATTTTGCCTTCTTTATATTAATGCCTTGGTATACCTCAATTGGCAAAACCAAGCCAGTGCCAGAGAGGACGACGGAGTAAACCATGAAAACATTAAATAAATTACAACTATCAATCGCCGCTATTGCGCTCTCTTTCAATGTCGTTGCTTCACCAAGCGTGCAACTGGAAGAGGCCAACACCGACATTACCGACACAGCCTCACTACAAAACGGCGCCAAGTTGTTTATGAACTACTGTTCTGGTTGTCACGCCATTAGCTTTATGCGCTACAACCGCATCGGTTCAGACCTTGGTCTTAGTGATGCAGATATCGAGGCCAATCTCATGTTTGCCGGCGACAAGGTGGGTGAAAACATCACCACTGCCATGCCTGAAAAAGGTGCTGCGGCTTGGTTTGGTGGTACGCCACCAGATTTATCTTTAGTGTCAAGATCCAAGGGTACCGACTGGATTTATAGCTACCTAAAAGGTTTTTATGCCGATGAGTCGCGTGTGTTTGGTGTTAACAACCACGTGCTTGAAAACGCATCAATGCCAGACGCGCTTTGGTCGCTTAGAGAGGGTCAATCAGAGGAAGCTTTTGACAGTGATGTCAGGGACATTACCAACTTTCTAGATTACGTTGGTGAGCCGGCAAAACTAATCCGCACAGATCTTGGTAAAAAAGTTCTGTTCTTCCTTGCTATTTTATTTGTACTGACCTACCTCCTAAAGAAAGAATACTGGAAGGATGTGAAGTATGGCATATGGCGCAAAAGAGATTAATTTCTGATACAATTTAACCTACTATTTTGCAGCAGCTCTTCGCGAGATGCTACTTTACTTTTCTTTTCTAAAACACTATTATGCTAACAAAACCCAATCCAGCTTCAACCACTCTTTATGCTGCAACGCAGGAGTTAGAGTCCCATGCAGTGCGTTTTATCATGGCGCACAAGTCAATCGAACGCGACGTCATCGAGCTAGAATTTGACGACATGCCCGAAGAGGTGTTAGAGCTTAACCCGTGCCAAACAATGCCAACTCTTTTTGATAGAGGCATGGTTTTGTATGATCTGTCGGTCATCATGGAGTACTTGGATGAGCGCTTCCCGTTCCCACCACTTCTGCCTGTTGATCCAATTGAAAAAGCAGAAAAACGCCTGTTAATCTACCGTTTCACGCGCGCAGAAGGCTGTTGGTATGAGCTGGTTGACACCATTCTTAATGGCGACAAAAAAGCGGCTGACGCGGCAAGAAAAACACTCAATGGCAACCTGATTGAGCTTATTCCTTTGTTTGCTCACCAGCCATATTTTAAGAGCGACACAATGACTTTGGTTGACGTTTGTCTAGCCCCTGTACTGTGGCGCCTTGGTATTCTGGGCATTAAGTTGGGCGACAAAGCCAAGCCAATCCTAAGTTACGCCGCTAGACTTTTCGACAAAGAGGGTTTCCAAGAGGGCCTTACTTTTTGCGAGAAAGACTTTAACTAATAACCCCTGATGAATAACGTTGTCCCCTATCTCATTCGTGCTTATTGCGAATGGATGGAGGACGGCAACCTTACGCCGCACATTCTTGTTAATTGTGACATACCGGGTGTAGTCGTTCCCGAAGGATTGTCCAAAGAAGGGAAAATTGTTCTCAACATATCCTCAACTGCAACAACAGCTCGACTGATGACAAACGAGGCCGTTAGCTTTAAAGCAAGATTTGGCGGCCAGTCGCAAGAAATTATTGTACCCTGTCATGCGGTACTCACCATTTATGCTCAGGAAAATGGCGAAGGTATGTTTTTCGATGCCAAAACCGAAGATGCGCCTAAAGAGGATGAAAAGCCGAACCTTACCCTTCTAGATTAAGTTTTTAATATCAGCCCAAAACCGATCCAAAGCTGTCAACGAAAAGCCAACTAAGGGCACTTTTGTATAAGCTCTAAGCGCCCCAAGATTTGATAGTGTGTTGCTCTCAACTTGATTAAGCACTACACAGGCAACCCGAAGATTGTTCTTGTGGGCGGCGTCAATTGTCAATAATGCCTGCGAAATAGCGCCAAGCTCATCACGCACCACCACAATCAAGGGTAAGTTAAGCGCCGAAGCCAAATCGGCATTTAACACCCGCTCTGCTATTGGCGAATAAAAGCCGCCGGCACCCTCAACAAGAACATAGTCGTCGCCGGTATTTTTCCTACATGCCACAACAAGCTGCTCCAGGCCTAACTTTTTTCCGGCCTCGTTACTGGCTTTTTCTGCGCTGGCCTCCAGTTCAAAACAATAGGGGCAGACAGTAGAGAGTGGCTCACTATTTCCACAAGCCTCAGACAGCGCTATTGCATCCCTTGGGGTAAATTTACCATCAACAATAGGACAGTCGGATTCCACTGGCTTTCTAACCCTAACCTTGCGCTCTTCGCTTAATCGTCGGACGATTTCGACGGCAACGGTGGTTTTGCCGACCTCTGTATTGCTAGCAGTTATAAAGATACCGTTCATGGCAGCATTTTAGCCGAAGTTCACCGATGAATGCCCGCTCATAAAAGTATAATAACCCCCATGCAAAGCAATCTAAAAGTAAACTTTTGTGGCCTCTCACTTAACTCGCCAATCGTACTCCTTTCTGGCTGTGTCGGCTTTGGTGAAGAGTACACCCGAATAAAGGGGTTTTCAAATGCCGATGTTGGCGCGGTCTGCCTTAAAGGCACAACGCTAGAGCCGCGTTTGGGCAACAAACCGCATCGAGTTATCGAAACCCCAGGCGGCATGATTAACGCCATCGGCCTGCAAAACCCGGGCACCGATGTTGTAATTAACGACATTATGCCCGCGCTTGATAAAACCGAGACAAAATTTATTACCAATATTTCCGGCTCTTCGGTGGAGGAGTACGGTGAAATTGCCAAGCGTTTTGATGATAGCGATATTGATGCAATTGAAATTAACATCTCGTGTCCGAACGTCAAAGAGGGCGGTGTGGCTTTTGGTAACGACCCAGACATGTCTTACCGAGTGGTTGATATTTGTCGAAAAAACACCACAAAACCACTGATTACCAAGCTATCCCCCAACCAAACAGATATTGCCAACAGCGCACAACGTTGCATTGATGCGGGAACTGATGGCTTAGCTGTGATCAACACTCTAATGGGAATGGCAGTTGACACCAAAACCGGCAAAGCCGTTATTGGTAATAACCAAGGTGGTGTTTCTGGGCCGGCAATTAAACCGATTGCGCTACTTAAAGTACACCAAGTGTACCAAGTCAGCAAAAAATACAATGTACCAATTATTGGCCAAGGCGGCATTGCCACGGTAAATGACGCTCTCGAATTTATTATTGCTGGCGCCACAACCATTGGCCTAGGTACAGCGCTTTTTTATGACCCACTTCTTTGCCCAATCATCAACAATGGCATCAGCCATTACCTTAAAGAACACAATCTGGCCAACATCGAAGCATTGGTTGGCACCCTCAAACTTAACTAACCAACCAACATTCGGCCCCTCACTATGCAAGAATATAACGCCAGTCAAATCGAATCGAGCGCACAACAATACTGGATTGATAATCAGTCTTTTAAAGTTGTCGAGGATCCAAACAAGGAAAAATTTTATTGCTTATCGATGTTTCCTTATCCGTCTGGCAAGCTCCACATGGGCCATGTGCGCAACTACAGTATTGGTGATGTTATTTCAAGATACCAAAAAATGCTTGGAAAAAATGTATTGCAACCAATTGGTTGGGATGCTTTTGGCTTGCCAGCTGAAAACGCGGCGTTAAAAAACAAAGTACCTCCTGCCGCATGGACTTACGAAAACATTGAATACATGAAGGGTCAATTAGTTGAGCTGGGCTTTGGTTACGACTGGTCTCGAGAGCTCGCCACTTGCACACCCGAATACTATCGCTGGGAACAGTGGTTGTTTGTTCGCTTGTTCGAAAAAGGCTTGGTCTATAAAAAGAAAGCGGTGGTTAACTGGGATCCAGAAGATCAAACCGTACTAGCCAATGAACAAGTCATCGACGGGCGTGGTTGGCGATCGGGTGCCTTAATCGAGAAGAAGGAAATCTCTCAATGGTTTATGAAGATTACCGATTACGCCGAAGAGCTTTTGGATGGCTTGGATAAGTTGGACGGTTGGCCTGAAGCGGTTCGAACCATGCAAAAAAACTGGATTGGAAAATCCGTTGGCCTTGAGATTGATTTTAAACTACCCAATTCGGACACCCTTAAAGTCTATACAACGCGCCCAGACACCCTGATGGGTGTTACCTACCTAGCCGTTGCAGCCGAACACCCGCTCGCCATTGAGGTGGGCAAATCCGACACCAACATTCAAGCCTTTCTTAACGAGTGCAAAACCATGGAAACCTCTGAAGCTGCGATGGAAACCATGGAGAAAAAAGGTATAGATTCTGGCCTAATCTGCACCCACCCAATCACTGGAGAGGCCACCTCTATTTGGATAGCTAACTTTGTTTTAATGGGCTACGGCACCGGTGCAGTGATGAGTGTTCCTGGGCACGATGAAAGGGATTATGACTTCGCCAAGAAATATAATATTCCAATGTTGGGGGTTATTTCTCCCGACGGTTTGGCTATCGATATTAGTGAAGCAGCTTTTACTGAAAAAGGTGTTTTAATCAATTCCGGTGAATTTAACGGGCTGAATTTTGATGACGCATTCGAAGCGATTAGTAACAAACTCTCAAGCAAGGGTTTGGGACAAAAA
>Ga0206678_10000099_pt1 | contig 49116 bp, 35 predicted proteins | sample M180m12015metaG_FD_155453 | JGI IMG/M metagenome (GOLD analysis project Ga0206678, IMG submission 155453) | Ammonia-oxidizing marine archaeal communities from Monterey Bay, California, United States - M1 80m 12015 | ecosystem: Environmental > Aquatic > Marine > Intertidal zone | place: USA... | reverse complement strand
TTCAGATAACCCTGAAGAATTAACGAACCATGCTAAAATATTTATTGAGCTTCATTTAAAAAATAATGTAATCCCAGTATGTAAACATTTTCCTGGACAAGGCAGTGCCTCGGGTGATTCTCATGAGGGTTTAGTAGATGTTACTGATACTTGGCAAAAATTGGAACTTACACCCTACAAATCATTAATTGAGGCAGATTCAATTAAAGCTATAATGACATCACATTTAATACATAAAAAATTAGATAATAATCTACCCGCCACACTTTCTTCAAAAGTGCTTAAAGACTTACTTAGATCAGAGATGGGTTTTAATGGCGTAATTATTAGTGATGACCCATCAATGGGTGCAATCTCTAAATATTATAATTTAAAAGAAACTTTATTATTAATGATTGATGCTGGCGTTGACATGTTCTGTTTTGGAAATAATTTGCATTATGATGAAAATCTTTTGAAAAAAGTTTTTAATATCTTGATTGAGTTATATGAAGAAAAGCAAATTAGTGAAAATCAAATATATACTTCATATAAACGTATTATGACGATGAAAAGATCTATCAGTATTATTGAATAATTACTTATTTAATATTAACTGGATTTCCATCAACAAAATTCTGCAATCTTCTAGCAATACTTAAAAATTCTTTAACATTTAATTCTTTTAAATAGATTGCACCATGAACTGCACGTAGCTGTGGGTTTTCATGCTCATACCAAAAATCACGCCCAAGTAAAATTTGAAGATCTCGATGCTGTTCCACCCAAATTTTTTCAGATAAATCACAAAAAGGGCCATTTAATTCATGACTTGGAAAAGAAGCATTTTTTTGACTTAGATAACTATTTAAAAATATTGATTTCATAACCGACATCGTATTCAAAGTAACTGGTACTATTAGATTTGATTCAGATTGGTCAAAACGATTCCATACATTACGATATCCCCAAATTCTTAAGTGATCTAGGTTGGTTTCTTTACTCCACATTCTTACTGCTGAAGCAATTGATTGTAATACTTTATAATGTGTATCTGGACCACTTCCCTCAGGATCAATGGCTAACGAAATTACTGTTGGTTTAATTTCTTTTAATTGACTAAGAATTGGAGAAACGTCCCTATCCCTTGTTGGGTCTTCAGTAAAAATGTCTCCGGAATAAAAACCCAGTCTAAGATGATGAACATTCGTGCCTTTTACTCCAAAGTTTGACCAAACTAACTCTTCCTCATATTCACGTAACATTCCTTTAAGCTTTTGTATTTCAGAGGAATTTTTTTGGCCATCATAATAATTTTTTAATTCAGTTATTACTAAAGATATTTTCTCAAATAAGTGTGTAGTTTTTTCTACATTAAATATTTTAATAAAACTGCGAACCATCCGATGAGCTAATGCTCTTTTTTGTTCTTCAATACTATTTTGAGCTAAAGCATCTAAGTAATGGTAAACATCTTTATCATATTTAAGATTAAAACCTTCATCAAAAAAATTTGGATATTCAATCATTTGAATTTTATTTTGGTTAAGTAAAGCTAAAGTAGATTCTAAAACTTCAATTAAATAACCATTTGTAACCGATGTGAATCCAGAAGTCATATTGACAAAATGATGCGTATTACTTTTTTCTCTCATCAAGTGCATAACATGAGGCATCATACCAAGCATAATATCATCATGATGTGGCCCCGTATGATAAAAGGTTTGATTCTTTTCATGATGTAAACCTTTATTAATTTTATTTCTAATATTAGAAATAATTAAATCAACTGTGTCTTTATTAAGATCAGGAATATTCTTAAAAAAAGGATCTTTCTTTAAATCACTAAGATTAAGCTTCTTAGCAAAAGCTTTATTTCGCTTTGCAGAAAGCAGCAATGCTTTTTCTTTTTTTAGGTCATTCCATTCATTGTTCTTCCAATAAAAGTTTTGAACATCTGTTAATTCTTTTGCAGCACCTTCAGTAATATAGAACCTACTATTATTAATCCTATTTAAAGCTGATGCTGGGAAGTTAGTACTTGGATTACTTTCGATTGAGTCTCTAATTATTTTTGCTTTTGCTACACCTGCAGCAGTAATGATTGCAATAGCATCTTTATTATAGGTTATTGTTCCAAGACCTATTGTTATAACTAAATGTTTTTTACTTATTTCAATACCGCCAAGATCAGTGGCTGCAGCTGCTTGCGTTTCAAAATTAGTTTCAAGAAGCCTAGTTGTTGAGTTGTGATCAGATCCTCTAATATTAAATGCAATATGACCATCTGGTCCAATCCCACCTAAGAAAAATCCTATACCTCCAAGATCTTGAATGCGGTGTTCATAATTTGAACACCATTGATCAATTAAGAAAATTGACTTTTGCTGATTTTCCTCAATTTCTGATGATGGATCACGATAACGTAATGAAAGATCTATTTGATTATTTAAAAATATTTCTGGTGCGCTCAAACCATTATATAGGGGAATATTATCACAGTTAATTAGAAGAGCATTATCTTTCGACAAAGAAAAACCATCTAGGTAATACTTATTTACGTAATTATAAAAGCTATTGTGTTGTTTAGAACTAATTGGAAAAAATTCATCAATTTGTACAAAAGTTAAGTTTGAAAAATCAGGTTTATTTTTTTCTATTAAGCCATGATCTCTTCTAATTTGAATTAATTTATTATTATCCCAATTATCAAGAAATCTGTTTGTCCACTTAATAAAATACTCAGGGGTTTTTCCTGTTGGTAGACTAATAACACCATTTGGATTTTCATAAACCCATTCAAAGAACCTCAATGATGTCAATAAACCAAGTGAAGGAAAATCTGAAACAGTAAGATATGGAATTGAAGATTTTTGATTCTTTATATTTTGAAGCTCGAAAAAAGATTTTTCTACAGAAGTAAAACTATTTTGCATTTATATTATAGGTACTAAAATCAATTATTTTGAATATTATCTTATCATTAAGCTAATATTAATATGGTTGACAAATTATTATTATTTAAAAAATAGATGAGCAATTTTATGAAAAGAAGAGAATTTATTAAACTGGCAAGCGCTGGAGTTATTGTACCAAGCTCAGCTTTTGTGGAATCATCTCCTAAGTTAAATAAAAATGATCCAGTCATTTTATCAACTTGGTCATTTGGACTCCCAGCAAATGAAGCAGCAAAAAAAATCCTTGATAAAGGGGGCAATGCAATGGATGCCGCTGAAGAAGGTGCCCGATTAACTGAGGCAGATGTAACAAATAATAGTGTAGGAATTGGAGGCCTACCAGATGAAGATGGTTTTGTAACACTAGATTCATGTGTAATGGATTATACTGGTAATTGTGGTTCTGTTGCTTTTCTACAAGATATTCTACACCCTGTCTCTGTGGCAAGAAAGGTAATGGAAGAAACAAAGCACGTAATGCTAGTAGGAAAAGGAGCAAAAAAGTTTGCTTTGTCTAAAGGTTTCAAAGAAAAAAATCTATTAACAAGTAAATCAAAAGAAGAATGGGAGAAATGGCAAAAAGAGCAAAGAGAAATGACTCCACACGAAACACATGATACCATATCTATTATTGTACAAGATAAAAATGGAGATATTGCAGGCGCTTGTACTACTAGTGGATGGGCATATAAAATGCATGGTCGTGTTGGTGACAGTCCACTTATAGGCGCAGGTTTATTTGTTGATAATGAAATAGGTGCCGCTGCAGCCACGGGTCTTGGAGAAGAAGTAATAAAAACAAATGGTAGCTTTCTTGTTGTAGAGCTCATGAGACAAGGCTATGATCCAAAAGCCGCTTGTGAAGAAGCATTAAAAAGAGTAATAAAAAAACATGATGGAAACCCTGATTTCCAAATTGGATATGTTGCAATGAGAAAAGATGGTGAAGTTGGCTCTGCAGCTTTAAAATGGACCTTTGATTATGCTTTATTAAAAAAGGGTAAAAATAAACTTTTTACCATTAATGGAATGCTAAACAAATAACATTAATATTCCCTTATGCTAAAGACTACAGAAGATAACTTAATTAATATTCTTAAACGTTTTGACGTCCCGGGTAATGCCGCTAAAATATATCTATTTTTATTAAAAAATGGTCCAAGTTCTGCTTATAAAGTAAGTAAAGAATCAGGCGTTAATAGTGCTGTTGTATATAGAGAGATAGAACGACTAAAGACTAAAAATCTCATTTATCAGTTAGGCTCTAAAAAGAAAAGATTTGAAGCTATTAATGGTCAAGGCTTACTTAAACATTTAAAAAAGAAAAATCAAGAAGATGAAATTATTCTTGAAAACTCATTAAATGAATTATTAGAGGGTAGCTCAAGTTTGATCTCAATGAAATTACCTGAATACTCAGATCTGATTGATCAAATACTTTTAGACCTTAAAGGTGCTAAAAAAGAAATATTAATTCGTGGATGGGATGAAGAGATCGATCAGTTCTACCAAATTCTTAAAGGAAAAGAAAAAGATGGTCTAATACTGCATGTTCTCTCTTTCACTCCACAAAAAAGAAAAGTAGGTAATGCTTATTCATATAATATTGACGCAGGGACTATTAAAGAAAATTGGAAAAGAGGATTAGGTATCTCAATTGATAAAAAAATAGTGATTGTTGGAAATAAGATAGGTAAAAATCCTATACAAGGTTTATTAACAAATGACCCTTTAATTGTTGAATCTATTAGAGATCAAATATTGTTAGATATCGCCCTATTTAAAAGCAGGTCTTCTTAATAGGAATAAATTAACATTATTTTAATGATGCAATTTTGTCATTAATAAAGTTAGCCCAATTTGAATATCCAGCTTCATTTAGATGAACACCTTCACCTGAATACTTAGTATCTAAATATCCTTCAGCATCTACAAAAGTTGAGTGTAGATCTATTACATTTAATTGATCATTTTCTTTAAGGATCTTATTTATATTATTTATTTGATCTGGTAAAGGAACAGTGTGTTCTGGAAAAAAGCCATTTTCTTTAAAATAACTTTTTGGATTTACTGGTAAAATTGTCTGAACAAACAATTTAGTTGAAGGTGATTCTTTACTAACAATATTTGCAATCTTTAGTATGTTATTTGCAACATAGCTTTCTGTTATCTTATCTCGATTCGGTTTATCACTATTAAAAATATCATTAATACCAATTAGCAAAAATACAGCAACTGGTTTGAAGTAAATAATTTCTTTAATACGTACAATAACACCTTCAGTTATATCACCACCGATTCCTCTATTAACAATATTTTTAGTGCCAAATCTTTTATTCCAATCACCACCACCTTCTGTTATACTATTTCCTAAAAAAACTATCTTATTGTCTCCTATAGGATCAGATTTAAATTCACTTAATCTATTATAATAGCCGTCTATTGCCCACTCATCTTGATATTTAACAAAGGTTCCTTTTTTTGGGTAAAGTAAATCCATTTTTTGATTATCTTTATTTGAATTTGTGTTGCAAGAACTAACGATAAGAGATAAGACAACACTTAAGTGAAAGAATTTCATATTTTTTATCTAGAAAGAATATTTAAACCCTAAGTCTGCCGTTCTTCCATAGTGTTGTTCCAAACTAAGCGATCCATACTTATATCTATTAACATCGACCGTTTCAGTGATGTTATTTACATTCATAAAAATGGATAATCCATTAACTGGTAATGCTTGTTTTAAAGATATATCCCAACGCGTATAATCATCCGTATTCACTCTCAATTCTGGCCAAAAATTAGTGCTCATAAAAATATTTGATTTATGCAACATCGATAGTCTACCTGAAAATCCTTTATAATCATAACCAATGGAAAAATTCATAATTTGGTTTGGTTGATCGATAAGTCTATCTACATATGAAGTATCAATATTACTTTTAGTTACAACAGGTGGAAATGTACTCCAATCTATTTTAGACTCAACTATTGTTCTTGGATATGTTACTTCAGATTCAATGATAGTATAATTTGCGTTAACTACAAATCCACTTAACATTCCAGGTAAATACCAAAATCGTGTTTGCCAATCAAATTCTATTCCTTTTAAAGATACAGGAAAAGGATTATTGGATGTATAATTTTGGATTAAAGCATTTTTTGTTCCAGATGGTAGACCGTATTCATTAGGGTCAAGAATAACGCGCCTTCCTCCACTAAATATGAGATCTGCAATACTTTTCTTAAAATAGCCAATACTAAAAAACCCTAAATAATTATTATTTACTGAAAGATTATAATCAATATTATCTGATACTCCTGGAACAAGATCAGGGGTTCTATAATCAACGCTATTACCTTGCCCACTCCATTCATATGCTGGGATAATAGATGTATAGTTTGGTCGAGTCAGTGTCCTAGTGCTTGCATAACGAAGTGTCAACCATGGGAATGGAGTATATTTTAGAAATAAGGCTGGAAGTACAAATTCATTTTCCCTATCATAACTAAATGCTTCACCGGTATAGACCCAATGAGGTAATGCTGCTGCTTGACCTCTATATGAATTATATGTTGTTTTATTTATCTCTGTACGAACACCATATATGATATTTACTTTAGAAATAATATCTAAGTCAATCATAGCATACTTTGCACTATAATCTTCGGTCCCTGAATAATCAAACCTAATTGAGTTTGTTTCATGCAATCTATGCATAATATACTCATCAATGGTTGATGCGCCCGGAGAGTTACGATTAAAATTTTCTCTAAAAAATCTAAAAATTTCCATCATAAAATCAATATCGGCAACAGGTCCCATAGGATATTGACCATTCATAAATTTACTGGAATCATAATTTGGATTAATAAAAGCCCACATAGACATTCGTCGATAATCTGGTCCTCTATTTTCTAAAATTTGAGGAAAGTGTTTTGCTAAAGAATCTCTTGGGCCAGCTAAACCTGCTGCAGCTGCAATAGGAGCATACTCATGGTTTCTATCATAAGTCCTTGATTTTGTTCTAAACTTATTTCCCACTTTTATTTTACCTGCTAGATATTTAGTTAGTCTAAAATCATATTCGAGATTAATTCCAAAGGTTTTTTCTGTTTCATCACTATAAAAATAATCAAAATTATATCCATTTAATCCTGTATAACCTGTATCTCTTTTTGATATTTGAAAAATTTCATCTATCGTTTTATTATTAGTAGCTTCAGTATATGCACTAGGCTCATCAAAATCAAACCGATAGGTTTGTTGATCATTTGTTGAAGTACTTGTAGACATATATGCGTCAAAATGTAAATCAGAGAAAAAAGTTTGCTTAAATTTTAAGGTTCTTGTATTAACATCAATTTGACTATCGTTTGTACCAGAAGAATGTCTTTTGTGGTTATCACCTAATGAATAACTGTCTTGATATCTTATCACATCTTTATAAATAGAACTGTTCAAATAGCTATAGCTAATAAGACCATCACTAGTAATATTAAATAGGTTGGGCACCTCAAAATCAAGGACTAATAATTGATTCTGTCTTTTATTTTTTCGGATAATATCAAAGAGATTCAAACTAGCTAATTGCAGTGGATTTATTGTATCTAGTTTTGCTCCTGGATTAGTGTACCAACCTCCAAGTGAATTAGAACTTCGGTTTCGATTCTCATAATCTAACTGCCCAAAGACACCAATACGATCTTTCCAAAATCGATTACCTATTCCAATCACCAGTTTATTATCATCATTGGTTTCTTTTAGACTGTTATTCATCCCCTGTGCAATAATATCTGCATGCAAACCTGGCTTTGCTTTTTTTAATATAAAATTGACCGTGCCACCTAAAACATCGCCGTCAAGTTCAGGGGTACCTGCTTTGGTGACTTCAATCCCATCAAGCATATATTGAGAGATCATACTTAAGTCTGTACTTCTATCATCGGCATCTGTTGAAGCCAATCGCGTTCCATCGACCGTAATAGAATTATACTTTGGTGAGAGACCTCTAATAACAACTTTATTTCCTTCACCACCTTCCCTTTTAATGGTAACACCAGGTACTCTTGCAACAGATTCTGCTGCATTAGCATCCGGGAGCTCTTGAATTCGATCAGATGATACGACATTGATAAGTGACTTTGAAGCCAACTGTTTATTAATTGCATCTAATTGACCTTTTGCTTGACCCGTAACTACAACTTCTTCACCTTGAATTGAAGTATAGCTTAAAACAAAATCTTTTTTCAAATCTTCTGCATCTATAAATATAGAGTCTTCTAATGTTGTATAACCAATATAAGTGACCTTAACTAAGTAAGCGCCTTTACTTATACCTGAAATAGTATAATTACCTTCTCCATTTGTTGCCGTACCTAGACTTGTGCCAACTAGATAAACATTTGCGCCAGCTAAAGGGGTACCTTCTTTCGTATCTGAAATTAATCCAGAAAGAGAAACTTTTTGTGCAGTCATAATACTTAGTATAAAAATTATTGAACAAATGTATCGGATTAAACTTTTCATGTAATTTTCACCTATTTTTAAATTTTTATTCCTAATTGGTTAAGTTTAGTTCTTCTTTTCATTATTTCATCTTGTGTCCCACATGGCTGATCCATGAACATCTGTCTTTGATACTTTTCAACACATTGCAATTGGAGGTTTTGATAGTTTTTTTTGTAACTATCTATCTCTTTAACAGATTTATTATTTTTTGAAAATTCTTCAAAAGTATTAAACTCACTTCTAATCTCAATTGCTTTGTCTAAAAAATTAAAGGCTTTATCATAACAATCACAGATATTATTTATTATAAACGTATTATTGATTGTTTTTTCTTTAACAAACTTTTTTGGTGGTGATAAAGCGACTAACTTATCTTTTGAATCAGTTCGTTCCGAAAAAATTGTATATGAAACAAATAAGAGAGTAGCAAAAAATAATGAAATTAATTTGATTTTATTTGACATAATTAGATTTTAATCTGGTCTGAAAAAAACAGCGGGGGCAAGAATAAATTCTCGCCCCCATCCGTTTTTCGCTAGTGTATCGTTCTTCCTTTTGGAAGTTTTTTGCTCTTATTTTAATCCATAAGGATTTAGAGCCTTTACTTACTAAGTAAGTAAAATTATTTCATTAACACCATTTTATGAGTTTTTGAAAAACCATCAGCTTCTAATCTATAATAATAGACACCTGAAGGCATTGTGTTAGCACGCCATTGAATTTTATGGCTTCCAACAGTTTTATACTCATTAACTAAAGTAACAACTTCTTGACCCAAAATATCATATACTGTCAACTTTACAGGACTCGCAGTATTTAGTGAGAACTGAATAGTTGTAGTTGGGTTAAATGGGTTCGGATAGTTTTGCTCAAGCGTAAATGTCTTTGGAGTGATGACCTCTTCGTCAACTGAAAGCTCAGTCATAGGAAACCATCTTGGGTCACCAACTAATCCACCAGTCGCACTAGCAGTTGCTGCCGCTGAAGATTTATCATAACTCATGTTATAATATTTGTTCATAACTGGCCATGCAACAGCTATATAGCTATTATCTGGTTCATAAGTCCACCAAACACCATCAAAAGGAGCTGTATCAGATGTTAGATTATCTCTAAAGTCCCATGTACGAGCCAGCTGTCTTTTAATATACTGAGAACTTAATCTTATACCTGGATCAGCTTTTATATTTGTTGCATCTATAGAAACGCCACGCTCTTGTGCAATAGCTGCCTTTGTAGAATCATTAATACCAAGACTTTGTAGCTCTAAAGGAAGCATGGTATCACCAACTGCAGTAACAGTCGTAGTTGTATCATAAGTTGTGTCTGTACCAGAAACCGTGGTATCGATTGAAGTTGCAGTAACGTCCCAAGACCAAGGTTCAGTAGTAGTCATAAAATCAGTCAGTTCTTTTGAATGCCACCATACATTATTATGATAGTTAATATTTCGAGCCATATGGTTTACCACATCAGGCTCCTTGCCCGTGCCGTTTGATATCGTTACCGTACTATCTTTATGAGTATACTCAGGCATAACCATGAATTGACCAGCACCACCATCATGCCAGACACCCCATCCACTAATATCATATGTAGACTGCCCATGCGATTTAGTATTGTAATAAAGGTTATTACTTACCGTCATATTATTTTGTCCACGATACCAAATTGCACCCATTACAATGTTTGCAAATGTATTATGATTAACTAAACCGTGATCAACTTGGCTGTAAACAACAATGGCTTCACCAATAACATTACTAATAGTACTGTTTTCAATAACTAAAGTGTCGATCGTTCCCATCCAAGAACCACCACCCCAAGTCACTCCACCAAAGTACTGACCACCAGCACCGTTAGTGAAAGCTTTTGCTATTGAATTAGTAAAAAGAAAGTCACTTGAAGTACCAAAAGTTGAATGAATAAATGTAACATAGTGAGAGGCTACAACATTATCAAGGTGAACACGATTAAGATCGCCACGTGATGTAGCAACAGAACCTAAATTAAATTCTTGTCCTAATGCAGCACCATTTAAAATAACATTTTGTACAGTTAAAGCTGTTCCATCACCATACACTTGAAAGTTTCCATTAGGCCAGCCTGTGAAGCCTGATGCACCCTCAGCATTTGCAAACGGCTGAATAATTGCTGGCATACCACCAGTTTCAGCAGGAGCAGCACCAACAATGCTTAGACTACTATTAACGTTAAGCTCTGTCAACTGTAAGTAGATCTTACCTGCTTCTAATTCATAAACTGCATGAGCTTGCTTACCATCTGAGGTAGTATCTGCTTTAATTGTTTCTTCAAATTGTCCAGGTACACCTGACCATTCAATCTTTAGTGTGCCGGTTTGACCAACAGCTAAAGTTAAAGTCATTATCCCTGTAATTAAAAAAATCGATAACTTTTTCAACATATTATCACTCCTATATTATTATTAGTTATAAATAAATATATTATTATCTTATAATTAAGATTATAATTATTTTTCGTACTTTGCAATAGATATTTTTGCATTAATTGCAAAACTATTGCACTCAAGGTAATCATAAAAACATGTTTTTACAAAAACTTAATAATAATTGGCAATTTCAAAATAACCAATCAGATTGGATAGCTGCAGAAGTTCCTGGCTCTATTCACCTTGATCTATGGAATAATGATTTAATCCCAGATCCATTTTATAGCGATAATGAAGAAGCGATTCAATGGGTATCTAAACAAAGTTGGAATTATCGTTTATTATTCTCATTAGACAGTGATATAATTAATAAAAAAAATAAAATTCTTCACTTTGAAGGATTAGATACATTTTGTGAAGTCTTTCTAAATGGTAACCAGATATTACAATCAAACAATATGTTTCATCCTTGGGAAATTGATGTTTCTGATTTAGTTAATTTAGAAGAAAATGAATTATTAATACGATTTAAATCTCCACAAGAAATGATGAAATCAAAAAGCGAAGAGTCTAATTATCAACTTCCTGCTGATAATGATAAAGCAGGTGGCTTGAGCCCATTTATTAGAAAAGCACCGTATCATTTTGGTTGGGATTGGGGGCCATGCCTTGTATCAATGGGTATATGGAAAAAAGTGGAGCTAATTGGTTATGACTCTTTCAGGGCTTTATTAACTACAATTAATCAAAAATCTTGTACTAATAAAATAGCTAAGCTTGAAGCTGAATTTCATATTGAATCAAGTTCAAAATTTATTGGTGAGATTACCATAAAAGATGAAGACTCTTCTGTTCAAGAGCAATTTGAAATTAATTTAAATCCAGGTTTAAACATCTTACTTCATAGCTTTGATGTTTCTTCACCTAAACTTTGGTGGCCAAATGGGCACGGTGAGCAAAATCTATATGATTTTCAGTTCTCAATTAAGATAGATGACGTAACCATAAAGTTGGAAAAACAAATTGGCATTCGTCAAATAAGTATTAATACTTCAAAGGATGAAGAAGGTAAAAAGTTTGAAATCAATGTGAATGGAAAACCAATTTTTGCGAAAGGTGCCAATTGGATTCCAGCAGATTCATTTCCTACAAAAATATCAAAAACAGATTATGATCGACTGTTAGATAGCGCAGTTTATGCAAATTATAATACCATAAGAGTTTGGGGTGGAGGAATCTATGAACCTGATGAATTTTATCAGTTATGCGATGAGAAAGGGATTCTTGTCTGGCAAGATTTTATGTTTGCTTGCTCAATGTACCCCGGTGATAATGATTTTTTAGATTCAGTAGAGAATGAGATAACCTATCAAGTAAAAAGATTAAAACATCACCCTTCTATTGCACTATGGTGTGGCAATAATGAGATTGGAGTGGCATGGCATAATTGGGGATGGAAAGATGAACTTCCATCTAATGTTTGGGAAAAAGATTACAATGAAATCTTTCATAAGCTTATTCCAAAAATTATTAATAAGAATGATCCTTCAAGGCTTTATTGGCCAACATCTCCTGGCTTTACAACTAAATTACCACCTGAAGGACAAAACTACCACAGTGGAGATAATCATTATTGGGGCGTCTGGCATTTAGGAGATCCTTTTAGCGCATTTAAAGAAAATACTGGTAGGTTTATGTCTGAATACGGAATGCAATCATTCCCAAATATTGAAACCATCGAGGTGTTTTGCCCTCAAGATGAGCTTCATAAAAACTCTAAGTCCATTACTGCTCATCAAAAAGCTTCTCTTGGAAATAAAAATTTAGAGAAATACTTAGATATGTATTACCCAGAAGCCAAAGATTTCGAATCATTTGTTATCTTAAGTCAAATAATGCAGTCCTATGCTTTAAAGACTGCTATCGAAACGCATAGAAGTTCAATGCCTAAATGTATGGGCACACTATATTGGCAACTGAATGATTGTTGGCCTGGAATATCTTGGTCAACTCTTGATTATTTCGGAAACTGGAAAGCTTCACACTACGAAGTAAAAAGATCTTTCGAACCATTAATTATATCAGCAATAGATCAAAATGATGAAATAGTTATTTCAGTAATAAATGATAATGAAATTATTTATGATTCAACTTTAATCATTAGAACTTTTTCTTTTGATGGGGAAAAAATCAATGAAGAAAAAATAAAAATTAAGGCATTAAACTATGGCGCTAACCAAATTAGCTCAATAAATAAAAAAAGTAGCGTAAGCAAAATTGATTCGTTTTCATCATTTCTACGTTTAGAATTGATAAAAGATGATAATTGTATTTCTACAAAAGATCATTTTTTCACTGAACCAAAAGACTTAATTCTTGAAAAACCATCATTTAACTTTAACTATAAAATAAATAATAGTAAAATTCACTTACAGGTTAATGCAAAGAATTTTCTTTATAAATTGCACTTAAAATGCAAAAGTCATCCCGGTGTATTTGAGGATAATTTTTTTGAAATGCTCCCTAACGAGCAAAGAATAATAGAATTTTATCCAAATAAAGATGAAGAGGAATTACCATCTTCATATGAATTCGAGTTACAGACTTTTTATGAGCTAGTGAAAAGATGAACCCGTAATGAGTAGAGGAAAAAATGACGATTGAAAACGATATCAGACTACATATTAAAGATATTGAAAAAGAAACAGATTGGGCAAATATTAATCATTATAAAGAAGCGAATTCAAAACTTGGAGCCCCTTTAGATTCAGAAAAACGCGTAGTCTTTATGGGTGACTCTATTACAGAGAATTGGGAGATCATTAATCCAGAGTTCTTTAGTGAAAATAAATTTATTAATCGTGGAATTGGTGGGCAAACATCGCCTCAAATGTTAATCCGATTTAGATCTGATGTAATTGAACTAAAACCATCTTTAATTATTATTTTAGCTGGAACAAATGACATTGCAGGTAACACTGGCCCAACAACAATTAAGATGATTGCAAACAATATTATTTCAATGAGCGAGCTAGCAATCTCACATGGTATTAACGTGATAATCTCATCAGTTCTACCTGTTTATAATTACAATTGGTCTGACGTAGAAGAACCAAATAAGAAAATTGTTAACTTGAATAAAATCTTATCTGATTATTCCACTGAAAAAAACTTATCCTATTTGGATTATTATTCATCTATGGTTGATTCTAGACCTGGACTTAAAAAAGAATATAGTGATGATGAGGTCCATCCTAATAACGCAGCTTATGCATTAATGTCAGACCTTGCTTTAAAAGTAATAAAGAATAATCTCTAAATGACTAAAAGTATTGCTTTATATGAGATGAGAAATACACCAATCCCTAAGCTTTTGCTTTTACTTATTCTCTTAAGTATTTCATTTGCTCAAGATTTTTCACCAAAAATTAAATACAATCCAAAAAAATATATTGCTTATAGAATTGACCAACCAATTATAATTGATGGAAAGCTTAATGATAGTCAATGGAGTAATGTTGAGTGGACTGATGATTTTGTTGATATTGAAGGTAGTTTAAAACCAAATCCTTTTTTTAATACAAAAGTTAAAATGCTATGGGACAGTACCTATTTCTATTTTGGAGCACAATTAGAAGAGCCACATGTGTGGGCAACTTTAACGCAAAGAGATGCCGTTATTTTTAAAGACAATGATTTTGAGATCTTTCTTGATCCCGATGGAGATACTCATAACTATTATGAATTAGAAATAAATGCACTTGGGACTGAATGGGATCTATTATTACTAAAGCCATACCATGACGGTAATAAAGTTGCGATTGATTCATGGGACATAGCAGGTCTTAAGTCAAAAGTTTTTATTGATGGAACTATCAACGACCCATCTGATACGGATATTGGGTGGAGTGTAGAAGTTGCAATCCCTTGGCAAGTATTGGAAGAAGCCGCTCCTAACTTTCATCCTGAAATTGGAGAACAATGGAAAGTAAATTTTTCTAGAGTTCATTGGAATAGAGATATAATAAATGGAAAGTATGTAAAAACTAAAGAGCGCGAATACAATTGGGTTTGGTCTCCTCAAGGCCATATTTATATGCATATACCTGAACTCTGGGGACTTGTACAATTTGAAGGAATTAAAGATTCATCAAGTCCCGTAATTTTTAAAGAAAATAATATCGATAGAGTTAAATGGGCGCTTAGACAGGTATATTATCAACAAAAAAATTATAATAAAAAAAATGGTGTCTATTCTAAATTTTTAGAAGAGCTAAACTTAAGTACTTCGCCAGTAGAAAATGTGCCATGGCCACCAAAAATTCATATTACGTATTCAGGTTGGGAAGCCTCTTTAGTTTGGAATGGTAGCACCTTTTACATTCGTAAAGATGGGTTGGTTTGGATTCAATGAACCTCGCTTTTTTAGATTGGCTCATTGTATTTTCTGTACTTGGGGGAATGATCTATTCTGTCACTCGAGTTAAAGGTTTAGTCAAAAGTGTTTCTGATTTTCTTGCAGCTGGTAGAACTGCAGGAAGGTATGTTCTATCTGTTTCTGGGGGCATGGCTGCAATAGGCGCTATCTCAATTGTAAATGCTCTTGAAATGGGCTATATAGGAGGTTTCGCTTTCTCTTGGTGGGGATTCACTAGTGCTTTTTTTTTATTATTAATAACTGTTTCAGGTTGGGTTATATATCGATTTAGATCAACTCGATGCTTAACCCTATCACAGTTTTTTGAAAAAAGGTACAGTCGTAAGTTTCGTATATTTACAGGCATGGTTGCCTTTGTAGCGGGCATAATTAACTTTGGGATATTCCCTGCTGTTGGCGCTCGATTCTTTATTTATTTCTGTGGCTTACCTGATGCTATTGTAGGCATACCTACTTTTCCATTAATTATGATCCTATTACTGGGCATTTCTATTTACTTTGTATTTACGGGTGGCCAAGTAGCTGTTATGATTGCTGATTTTTTTCAAGGCATATTTGTAAATATTACAATTATTACTATCGTTTTATTTCTGTTCTTTAATCTAAGCTGGGAACAAATAACGTACGCCCTAGAGCAAACACCGATTAATCTGGCAAAAGAAGAAATTATAGATTTAAATAGCCAAGAAAAATTCAAAATATTATCAGGTGAAGAAAAAAATAATGAGATTCAAGCCATTAATGATAAATATGAGAATTCTTCGCGAATTAACCCCTTTAAAACAAGCGAAGTTGAGGATTTTAATTTCATCTATTTTATTATTGGACTCTTTGGGTTTATGTATGCTGCAATGAGTTGGCAAGGGACCCAAGGATATAATGCATCCGCTAAAAGTGCACATGAAGCAAAGATGGGGAGTGTCCTTGGAATCTTTAGGAATCTACCAATAGGTCTATTTTTCGCCTTTGTTCCCGTTGCTATTTATGTTTATATGAATCATCCAGATTTTAGTGAAATTTCAAATACTGTTCAGTTCTCAATGAATAGGCTTGATAATGAAACGCTTCAAGGGCAGCTAAGAGGCCCTATGCTTCTATCAACAATTTTACCAACAGGGCTTTTAGGGATTTTTGCAGCAATGATGCTCGCTGCATTTATTAGTACACATGACACATATCTTCACTCATGGGGTTCCATTTTCATTCAAGATGTCATAATGCCTTTTCGAAAAAAACCTTTTGACAAAGATACACATCTTAAAGTCCTCCGCTATTCAATATTTGGAGTGGCAATATTTATATTTTTATTTAGTTTGTTATTTCAGCAAAATCAAAAAATTGCATTATTTTTTGCAATTACGGCAGCAATATTTGCTGGAGGATCTGGAGCTGTTATCATTGGTGGATTATATTGGAACAGAGGAACCACAGCTGCAGCTTGGACAGCCATGATAGTTGGTGGTTTAATTGCAGTTGGAGGGGTAATTATAAAACAAATTCCTGATACCTGGATATATTCTGAAGAAATCCTTTCAACTATTAAATCAATAATTGCGAACCTTAAATCATTAAATGGTCAAGTATATTGGGCAATTGGAATGGGTTCATCTTCAATATCTTATATTTTAGTCTCTTTACTAGGGGGGAAAAACAATTTCAACTTAGACAAGCTATTGCTTCGTGGTAAATATGCAAATAAAGATGAACTAAAGATTATCAACCAGAATAGTGGAATTGGTTGGAAAGCTCTAGGTATGGGAAAAGAATTTACCAAAAATGATAAGTTGATCTACATCTTAAACTATATATGGGCATTTGGATGGATATTAGTATTTATTATTGGGACAGTTTATAATTTATCAAATGAAGTAAGCACTCAAGCCTGGATGACTTTTTGGAAATATTATTTATTACTCAATATTGTCATGTCTATTTTTTGTATTATTTGGTTCACATGGGGTGGATTTAAGGATCTAGATATAATGATGAAGAAATTAAAACAGACTGAAAGAGATCACAGTGATGATGGATGGGTTAATAGCGAATGAATAATGATAAGAAAGAGTCAATAATATTAATTGCTCGGTATAAAAAATGGTTAGACCGAGCAATAAAAAATTTGGTAATTACTAAAAAAGATTTTGAAGCTGAATACGCTTGGTCTAAAGAAGCAACTCCATTTAACGAAAAGAGTAAATTAAAATATAAACCAATTAAAAAAGATGCGAATTGGGGTAAAAAATGGGAAAGTGCTTGGTTCCATCTTAAAGGTGAAATACCAAAAAGCTGGAAAGGAAAAACAATTGTTGCTGAATTAGATTTTTCCGGAGAAGGCCTGATATATAATGCTAAAGGAGATGCTCTTCAAGGTATTACTAGTGGGGCAATTTGGGATCCGAATTTTTTGAGAAAACATTTTATCATTTCCGATAAATGTAAGGGTGGTGAAAAAATTAATCTTTGGGTAGAAGCTGCAGCAAATCATATTTTCGGTATTTATCAAGATCCAGATTCGTCAATTAATAATCCTAAGCGCCACGGTTGGTTTGATGCAAAAGTAAAACAAGTCGAATTTGGCATCTTTGATCCTGCCCTTTGGCATTTATGCTTAGATGTACAAACATTATTAGGCTTAATAGAAAAATTAGAAATTGATTCAGTTCAACGTTCACGAATTATTAAAATTTTATCAGATGCCTTAATAATTTTAGGCGATGATTATTCTAAAGTAAATGAAGCACGAAAAATTCTTAAAAAAGAATTGAATAAAAAAGCTTCTGCGTCTGATTTAAATGTAACTGCCATTGGACATGCGCATATTGACACAGGATGGCTTTGGCCAGTGAAAGAGACCATTCGAAAATGTGCGAGGACTTTTAGTACTCAACTAGCATTGATGCGGAAGTATCCAAAATATAAATTTGGAGCTTCTCAACCTCAGCACTATCAATTTGTAAAAGATCACTATCCAAAAATTTATTCTGAAGTAAAAAAAGCTGTAAAAAAAGGCCAATGGGAACTACAAGGTGGAATGTGGGTTGAAGCGGACTGCAATCTTATAAGTGGTGAGTCAATGGTAAGGCAAATTTTACATGGAAAGAATTTTTTCATGGATGAATTTTCAGTTAATGTTAATAATCTTTGGCTTCCGGATGTTTTTGGCTATTCTGCTGCATTACCTCAAATTTTGCAGAAAACTGGAATCAAATATTTTCTAACACAAAAACTATCTTGGAGTCAATTCAATGAATTTCCCCATCATACTTTTAATTGGCGAGGTATTGATGGAAGTGAAATCTTAACCCACTTTCCTCCAGAGAATACTTATAATAGTACCCTGGAAACCTCATCCTTAATTCCAGCACAAAAGAATTTTAAGGAGAAAGATAAGATTGATGAATTTATTTCTCTTTTTGGTGTTGGTAATGGTGGTGGTGGCCCTAAACCTGAACATATTGAATTTGGTCTTAGAGCTAAGAATTTAGAATCGGTACCAAAACTTAAATTTGGAACCGCAAAAAACTTTTTTGATCGCCTTTCAAAGTATGAATCAAAACTTGAAACTTGGGTTGGTGAGCTTTATCTAGAGTTACATAGAGGTACACTTACCACTCATGCTCCTGTTAAAAGAAATAACCGTAAACTAGAGTGGAAAATTCGTGCTACAGAAATTCTATGGTCATGCAATAATATAAAAAAATATCCTTCAAAAGAGTTAGATAAAACATGGAAGAAAATTCTAATCAATCAGTTTCATGATATTATACCTGGCTCCAGCATCAATTTAGTTTATCAGACTACATATAAAGAATACGAGGAGATTCATAATAACCTTGATGCATTAATTTCTAAGGCAGGGGAAAATCTTTTTAAAAAATCTGAAGATCATTTCGTTTTAGCTAATACGCTCTCTTGTTTTTGGGATGGACCATATGAAATCCCGAATTCATTTAATGGTTTTAAGATCTTTGATGAACAAAACAATCAAGTTCCAATGCAAAAAACAAGTAATGGAATTTGTATTGATGTAAATATCCCTCCTCTTTCATTTTCCACTTATAAAATAGAAAAATCATCAAAAATAAAACTGAATAAGAATGAAAGCTTAACTCTTGAAAATGATTTAATTAAATATAAGTTCAATAAAAAAGGAAACTTGACATCAGCCTATGATAAAGAACTCAAAACACAGTTAATTGATAAAACTGGAAATATTCTATCATTATATGAAGATCGACCAAATGATTGGGATGCGTGGGACATTGATTTCTTTTATCGAGATATGCTCCTCGAGAACGCTAAGTTAAATAATTATTCAATTGATTCATCAGGCTCAATTAAAAATTCAATTAACTTTACTTTAACAGTAGGCAAATCATCAATTAAGCAAAATATTTCTTTAGGAAATCATAGTAAAAAATTGAATTTTATAACAAAAGTTGATTGGAAAGAAAGTCACAAGATGCTTCGTGTTAAATTTCCTGTAAAAGTACAATCGGACACTGCCAGTTTTGATATCCAATATGGCTACGTTAAGCGGAATACTCATAGGAACACAAGTTGGGATAAAGCCAAATTTGAAGTTTTAGGTCATAAATATGCTGATCTTTCAAATAATGACTTTGGTGTAGCTTTAATGAATGATTGTAAATATGGCTATATGGTTCATGATAATACAATTGATCTAAATTTACTTAGAGCACCAAAGAATCCAGACCCTGATGCAGATCAAGGAATACATCACTTTACTTACTCATTTTTACCTCATAGTGGAGATTTGATTAATTCTAATGTTATAAATGAGTCAACGAAACTTAATCAGTCACCCATAATGTTTGATAAGGTACGAGCAAATGTATCTATGCCAATTTCTTTAAAAGGTGATAACATAGAATTATCTGTTTTAAAAAAAGCAGAGAAAGAAAATGATTTAATTGTTCGCGTCTATGAAACGCATGGTACTCATACTAAAGGTAAACTAAGTACTAAAGGTCACATAAGTGAATGTGACATGATGGAGTGGGATAAAGTAAATAGAAAATCTTTTAAGAAATCTGAATATTAATTTCAAATTAGCTCCCTTCGAAATTAAAACTTTTCGTGTAAAACTTAATTCGTGAAAAAATAATGCTTATATTTCTTTTCATGAAACGATATCTTAAACTCTTAATCCTTACTATTACCACTTCCTTAAGTGCGCAGCTAACAGTAGCTGTACTCGACTTTGAAGGTATTGGAGTTTCAGATGATGAAGCTAGAGCACTCTCCGGTCGATTTGGTACAGAATTCATGACTTTATCAAAAGGTGTTTACATTCTTGTCGAGAGAAACCGTATGGGGCAGATCCTTAAGGAACAAGGATTCCAAAATACAGGTATAGTATCATCCGATGATGCAGTCAAAATGGGTGAAGCGCTTGGAGCAGATTATTTAGTGACTGGTTCTATATCCAAAGTTGGATCACTTTTTAGTATTAATGCGCGTCTTTTAGATATAAAAACTGCTGAAATCATAAAATCTATAAGCCATGACCACATGGGTGATATTATGGACTTAATGACAAAAGGTATCAAAGAGTCCGCAATTAAACTAATGGACTTAAAAGAGAAAAAAGAAACACCTTCAATTGCTATCCTTCCATTTGAAAATAAAGGCGCTGATGAAGATGCTTTTTACGCATATGGAATTGTTGCCGATCTAATATCTGATGTCACTGGTGCAGGGCTCATTCGTGTCGCTGGGCTCAAAGATGTGGAAAAAATTGACCATGCAACTATGAGTTATGATGAAATGTCCAAAACGTTACTTGTTCGCTATGTAGCTCAGGGAACCCTTTGGAAATTGGGCTCAATGTTTCAATTATCTCTTGAGATATTTGATACTCAATTATCAAAAGTAATTTATACACGACGATGGCAAACTCAATGGGATAAACTTACAACCATCAAGGATGATCTGTCTTCAAATATTTTGGAAACCCTAGAGATTGAAGTTAACCGAAATGATACAAAGAATATTGTAATCAACCCTGAGGCTTATGAGTTTTACTTAAAAGGAAAATACGCATGGGATAAGACTCAATCGCTTGAAGAGACGAAAATCGCTCAAGGCTTACTTGAAAAAGCAACAGAGTTAGATGAAAATCTAATAGCAGCAAAGCGAATAATTGCAAATATTTATCGAGATTTTGGTGAAATAAAGAAGGCCAAAGAACTACATCTAGAAGCGCTTGCACAAGCAGAAAAGATTGGTGATAAAAAAGAAATTGCACATGGTTATAGATTAGCTGGCTATTACCATGCTGATGACCAAGAATATGATCAAGCATATGAGTATTTTAAAAAATCAATGAAGGTTTTTGAAGAGATTAATGACCAAGAAGGCATTGGGTATGTCTTAAATGCCTTTGGGAACACTAAATTTCAGGAAGACAAGCCTGATGAAGCACTAAAATACTTTAAAGACTTCTTGGCTATTGGTGAAACTCTAGATGATAAATATAGCATGATTGCATCTTTAAATAATATCTCCTTGATTTATATGAGGCGGGACAATCATGATGAAGCAATCGACTATCTTAATCAAGCTCTAAAATTTTCTAGAGAGATTGGTATGAGCAAAGGGGAAGCCTTAAATCTACAAAATATAGGATGGAATTATCAAAGATCAGGACGACCTTCAACTGCGATTGAATATTATAAACAAGCTTTAGCTATAAGATTAAAGCTAGGTGAGAAGTCAAGAGCTGTTAATATTAGGAATACTATTGGTTGGGCTCAGTTATATTTGGGTGACTACAGTGATTCATATTCCACATTTGAAAAGAATTTAGAACAACGAAGAGCGGATGAAGGAGCAACCTGGGATTTCTCCGGTATGGCAACCATTCATTTTTATAAGGGAGAATTTGAACAAGCAAATAAATTAATGGATACTATTTTTGACTTGAGAAAAAAATATGAAAATGAATTTTTTGCATTAGAGCTCACTACCATGCAATATTTAATTTTTAGAGAACTAGAAAAAGATTTTGACTTACAAGTCATACATGATCTTCTTAAAGACCAAAAACTAGAAGATTTAGATCAAGATGCCCTTTTTCAACTTTATCAATTATTGGGAGATAAATCTTTTTTACAGAGAGCCTATGATAAAATCCAAAAAGAAGTTGAAAAACTTGACAATGAATACAAAGAAAAATATTTGAACTATCCTATCGAGAAAATAATTATCACAGAATATAACCGGTCAAATAATTAGCCCAACTTGAATTAAAAAATGAAAATTAAACGAATAATGGCCTATCAAGTGGACCTTCCACTTCATGAAGGCTCTTACAAATGGTCTGGAGGTAAATCTGTAGATGTTTTTGACTCCACAATTGTTGCCGTTGAAACTGATGATGGGCATATTGGCTATGGTGAATGTTGCCCCCTTGGACCTTTTTATCTTCCATCCTACGGTGCCGGTGTTCGTGCTGGAATTAAAGAGCTCGGTCCACATCTTATTGGACAAAACCCACTAGAGACTGGAAAACTAAATCAATTAATGGATCAGTGTATGAAAGGGCATCCTTATGTGAAGTCACCTATTGATATTGCCTGCTGGGATATTAAAGGACAAGTGACTGGAATGCCCATTTGCGAAATGTTAGGTGGCCGATATGGTGATGATTTTATTTTATATCGAGCAATATCTCAAATAGAACCCGAAGCAATGGCTACCAATGTCAAAAAGTATCGCGATGAAGGATATCGCAGATTTCAGTTAAAGGTTGGTGGTAATCCAGATGAAGATATAGAAAGAATTAAATTAGCCGCAGCTGAATTAAATCCTGGAGATAAGTTGATTGCTGATGCTAATACCGGATGGCTTATGCATGAAGCCGCTAGAGTAGTAAGAGCGGTTGATGACATTGACGTGTATATTGAACAACCTTGTGAAACATATGAGGAGTGCCTCTCTATTAGAGAAAGAACCTCCCACCCTTTCATATTAGATGAAGTTATTAATGGTATTGATATTTTAGTCCGTGGACATGCAGATAGAGCTATGGATGTTGTAAATATCAAAATTAGTAAATTTGGTGGAATTACCAAGGCTGCATTGGCTCGCGATTTATGTGTTAAGCTCGGTATCGCAATGACACTGGAAGACAGTTGGGGTGGCGATGTTACTACAGCAGCTATTTCTCATTTAGCACATAGCACACCCACTGATTATCTATTTACCGCAACTGATTTTAATAGTTACGTTACGGTTAGTACTGCTGATGGCGCACCACAGCGCAATAATGGTCGAATGAGTGCTTCTAATGATCCGGGCTTAGGTATTAAACCAATAATGAATATTCTTGGTAATCCTCTTCTTGAAATAAGCTAGATGAAATATAAAATATTAGGTAAAACAGGAATTGAAGTCTCAGAGCTTTGTTTAGGCACAATGTCTTTTGGGGGGCAAGCTGATGAAAAAGAATCAGCAAAAATTTTTAAACAATGCAGAGAGGCTGGGATTAACTTTTTCGATTGCGCTAATGTATATGAAAAAGGTGAGTCAGAAACAATTCTAGGTAAACTCATCCAAGGTAACCGCAATGATTTAGTAATCACAAGTAAAGCTTACTTCCCTACTAGTAATGATGTAAATGCACGTGGTGGTACTCGGAAGCATATCATGACCGCAATAAATGAAAGTCTCAATAGATTAAATACAGATTATATAGATATTTATTTTCTTCACAGATTTGATGATCTAACACCAATTGAAGAAACGCTAAGGGTTTTAGAGGATTTAGTTAAGAGTGGTAAAGTGTTATACCTAGGTGCTAGTAATTTTGCAGCTTGGCAAATTGCTAAAGCTGTAGGAATATCAGAGAAAAACTGCTGGAATAGATTTGAATGTATACAACCAATGTATAATTTGGTAAAACGACAAGCTGAAGTTGAAATTTTTCCAATGGCAGTTTCAGAAAATATTGGTGTAATAAATTATTCTCCAACAGGAGGTGGCTTATTATCAGGAAAATACGCGGGAATTAAACGTCCAAAAATAGGTCGTTTAATTGAGAACAAAATGTATGAAGCTCGCTATAATGATTCTAAAATGTTCGATGTGGCAGAAAAATTTGCAACTCTATCAAAAAAACTTGGTTATTCTCCTATTAGTTTAGCTATTGCTTGGGCTAAAAGCCATCCAGCTGTAACTGCGCCAATAATTGGTGGAAGAAATACAGAACAATTAAAAGATTCCATTGACTCTCTTAAAATAGAAATGACAAGTGAATTAAGAGAAAAAATATCTAATATATCAATTGATCCACCACCAGCAACAGATAGAAATGAAGAGAATACAGAACATAATTACGGGCAAAGATAAAATAAAAGTGGTGGCTCGGGACGGAATCGAACCGCCGACACAAGGATTTTCAGTCCTCTGCTCTACCGACTGAGCTACCGAGCCTACACTAATAATTATTATATAAATTAGGTCGAAAAATTAGTCGGGCTTAGCGTGGAATTCCAAGCGGTATTCCACCAAATTTAGATTTAAAATAAATAAGATACATTTATGAGCAAGCGCCCTGTACTTACCTCTTCTAATGTTCCTGATGGAGTAAATAAATCTGATGATCTCTTCTCATAATTTCTAATTATATATGCCATATCTAGCATCATAGCTTGATAGAAAGGTATTCCTAATCCTAAAGAAAGAAAACTTTGATCAGCTTTACTATTACCTTCTGGTGAAGGTAATAAGCCACCACCTGCACGAAAGGTCATTCCAAAAGTATCTGAAAATTCCCATAGATATTCTGCCCCTGCTCTAAATTGAACAACAGGCCGATACAAAAAATTAATATTTTTATTCTCTTCTTCAAACATTAAGTACTCATCAGATCCATGATCAATATTATTAAGATTAAATTGTGTATCTCCCCAATTTTTATATCTTATACTTGTTGAAAGAGCTAAGTTATCAGCAGTAACAGCTATTCCTATATCTAGAATTATTGGCATTACTAATTCATAATCATATCGTCCAAATTCAGTAACATCACTCACATCTCCATTATCAAAAAGTAAAACTTCACTTGAAGCATGGTTTTCTTTTACTTTCAAAGTATATGGTAAAGAAAACGCCATTCCAATCTGGAACCATTCGTTTGCTGAAGTTTTAAATCCAGCTCGTAAATTCCATCCTGAAGTTTTTGTAATTAGAGATTGGACCAGATCATATTGATTAAAATCTATAGGAAATTCCTTATAGGTATTTTGCAAATCTTCTTGGCTGAAACTAAATTCATAATCTTCTCTTCCACTAAGCCGTGATATAGAGAGTCCAAAAGATGAGACTGGAGAAATAGCAACTCCAAATGAAAAAGTTAGCTGCTCAAGGCCACCGCTACTTAAAACTCTTTCACTTCTTTGAACATTTTTTGAAAATAAATAATACTTTTCTATCCCATCAACAGTTATTGGAAAGCCAAGATCATTATCACGTAAGCTAAACCCTGAGAATGACATTAAACCGTCATAACTGATTATACGATTATATCCAACTCCTACAACCAAACTTCCTCTGACTGTTGGAATGGGGTAAATAATTCCTACACCATTTACTTCTATAGATCTAAGTAGAGGATTATTTTTTCTTTCTTTTATGTACGTTGTTTTATTATTATAAAATAAGCTATTACTCTCAAAGTAAATAGCTCCGTTACTCATTCCAGCTAAACCTGCTGGATTCCAATACATTCCAGAGGCATCATTCCCTAGCGCAGTATATGCTCCCCCTAAAGCAAGAGATCGTGCACCAAACCCTATTTCATCTTCCATAAGATGAATAGCTTCAGATGCAGTCTGAGCATTAATTGAGATGAAAATAAAAAGTGAAATTATGGAACGGTTCATGCGATGCATGATGATTCCTAGAATATTAAATTAATTTCGGCGCGTAGCTCGGCGACCACTGCTTGAGCTAGATGATGATGAGCTAGATGATGATGAGCTGCTTGATGAATAAGAGCCTGAAGAGCGATTCGATGAGACTGAAGAGCTATTTCTATTACTTGAATTATTTTGACTACCAGAAGATCTTGGAGAACTACGAGTTACATTAAGATTAGTCCCAAATTGACTAGTTCTATTTTTATTAAAATCTCGCAAAGCTCGTGCGTCTCCAACTGGAATAAACATGGCATAACCACCTAAATTATAACTATATCCAAACATATTACTGCCATAACCATATCTATATCCATCGCCATATCCACCATATCCACCATATCCATAATTATAATAATTATTAAAACCATAAGGATTCATAAAGCCCATAAAACCACCACCGTATGGATTGAATCTTCTTTGCATTGTAGAGTAACCTAAAGGCATAGATCCTTGATCTTGCGCATAGATATCTAATCCTGGACGACCATGAGCTCTTGAATAAGTTTCGAAATATTGATCTTCTTCTTGTTCAATCTCAGGTTCAGGATAAAACATAGATAATTGCGTATAGCATCCTTGCAAGAATAGTGCAAAAGATAATGAAACGCCAATTAGTACGGTTTTTCTAAACATAACTGCTAATATTACGTTATAATTAGGAATAAAACAAACCAAGGGGACTACTTTTTAATACCTACAAGGTTGAACATAAAAGCATATTCCAATGCAACTTCACGATAACGACGAAATCGACCAGATTTTCCACCATGACCAGCATCCATATTCATATGTAAGTAAAGATTGTTAGGACCCTGCCAATTCTCTCTAAGCTTAGCAACATATTTAAGAGGTTCCCAATATTGAACTTGAGAATCAAAAAAACCTGAGGTAACTAATATATTTGGATAATTTTGCTTTTTAATTTGATCGTAGGGAGAATAAGAAAGCATATAATCGTAGTATTTTTTAATGCGAGGGTCTCCCCATTCATCCCATTCTCCTGAAGTGAGTGGAATCGTAGGGTCTAGCATTGTTGTTACAACATCAACAAAGGGAACTGCAGCAATTGCGCCCTTCCACATCTGTGGTTCCATATTAATTACTGCTCCAATTAATAGGCCACCAGCGCTTCCACCTTCTGCAAAAAGATGATCTTCATTAGTGAGTCCATTTTTAATTAAATATTTACCTGCAGTTATAAAATCTGTAAAAGTATTTTTCTTATTTAGCATTTTTCCATCATCGTAGGATTGACGTCCATAAATCTGACTCCCACGAACATGTGCAATTGCATAAATAAAGCCCCGATCTAATAAACTCAAACGCGTAGAGCTAAAATAAGGATCTCGAGTTGAGCCATAAGAACCATAAGCATAAAGTAATAAATTCTGTGGATTATCTGGAACACCGTGATTGTTAAAGGTTGGATCATTTTTTAAATCTTTTTTATATACTAAAGAAATCGGCACAGGTTTTCCATCTGATGCAATTGCATATCTCCGTTCTGCATGATATTTAGTTTGATCATAGCCTCCGATGACCTTGTCTTGTTTCATAAGAGTTAATTTTCCACTATCCATATTATAATCGTATATAGAACCCGGTGTTACCATTGAAGTAAAAGAATACCTAAGGATGTTCGTATTAAATTCTTCATTTACTGAAATTCTAGCAGTGAAAGTTACTTGACCAAAATCAATATATTCATCCTTCCCTGAATGCTGATGAATTATCCGCAATCCTCTTAAACCATCTTTCCTCTCATTTAGAACAAGATGATCTTTAAAAATTTCCATACTTAAAAGATGAACATCGCTTTTATGAGGAAGCACTTCCTTCCAATTTGTCCTTTCTGTTGCATCTTCAGAGGTTTCCATTAAACGGTTATTCTTAGCTTTCCAATTTGTGATAATAAGAAACTTGTCTTGATAATGCTCAATTGAGTATTCATGTTCTTTTCTTCTAGATGTAAAATTTTTAAACTTACCATCTGGATTGTTTGCATTTAAAATTTGATAGTCACTAACTAAAGTATTTGAGTGATAAATAATTATAAACTCTCCCGATTTAGATCGATAAACACCATTATAAAAAGTGTCATCTTTCTCATGGTATATCATTTCATCAAGATTACTTGAACCAATCTTATGTCTCCATATCTTTTCCCCCAGCAAGGTTGTTTCATTCTTTGAAGTATAGAAAACGGTTATATTATCATTTGCCCAAGCAACACTGCCTGAACTATTAGAAATCGTACTATTTAATAATTCACCAGTTTCAAGATTCTTAAAATATATTTCATAGATTCTTCTACCTAAAGTGTCTACACCATAAGCAATCCACTTATTATCTGGGCTTATTGATCGACCTCCTATAGCAAAATAATTATGTCCTTCAGCTAGAATATTTTCATCAAGAATTATTTCCTCAACACTATCTAAAGAACCTTTTTTTCTACAGTGTATTCTATATTCTTTTTCAGATTCATAACGACTGTAGTAATAATAACCATTCTTAAAATAAGGAACTGATTCGTCATTTTCTTCTATTCTTCCAATAATTTCATTAAAGAGATTCTCTTGGAGTTTTTTAGTTTGAGCTAGACTTGTTTGAGTATATTTATTCTCTAAATCAATATATTCGACAACTTTATTAGTTTGAGAATCAAATTCTTCAGCATTTTTTTGTTTATCTGATAGTCTCATCCAATAATAGTCATCAATTCTTGTATCTCCATGGACTGTCATCTTGTACGGTTGCTTTTCAGCTTCAGGAATTTTTATATTTTTCATACACCCACCAATTATGATTAATAATATTAAGTTTAAGTTTTTCATATTTTTGAATCCATAATAATTAATTTTTTTCCAAAAACTAACCATAAAGCACCAAGTATTAGCCCTAGGCCTTCCCGTTGATATTCCCATAAGTTTACCATTTGATTATCAAATTGTTTAGGCATTACAGAGTTTAATAGCCCAAAAACAATAAATAACCCAATTATAGAAATTAGTATAGCAAAAAAATATATTAGTTTTTGATCAATTTTTTTTACCCAAGGTAGACAACCTATAATAATATATGTGAATACCCATATTATACCATCAGGATCATTAATGTTAACAATTGCAAAAGCAAAAAAAATAATTGTAATAAGAAATGGAACTCTCTTTTTTAATAAGTTACCAACCAATACCATAATCCTCACCATGATTTGATGAGCCCCCCCACATTGTACCATGTACTCTATCAAACCAAATAGCATTTATTGGGCCTGAGGTTAATGGGCGAGTAACAACATTATAACCCATTTTCCTTAAATCTTTCTTAACCCAAGGAGGAGTGTCTTCTTGGACAACAATCCTGCCCGCTTCTTTACTATGTGATCCAAATGAGCTATACATTTGATAGCTATTAATATTTGGTGCCTCTGCTGCTTCTTGAACATTCATATCAAATTCCACCATATTTAAAAAGAACTGAAGCAAGTTTTGATCTTGAGTGTCACCCCCTTGAACTGCAAATGAAACAAATGGCTCACCATTTTTAATTGCCATTGCAGGAGTTAGTGTTGCTCGAGGTCTTTTTCCTGGTTCAATTACGTTATAAGGGTTTTCATCTTCATACAATACAAAACTTTGAGCTCTCTGGCTTAAACCCACTCCCGTTTTTCCTGCTATAACTGTTGGTATCCATCCACCACTGGGAGTAATTGAAACAACCCAGCCATTCTTATCTGCAGCCTGAATTGTTGTAGTTCCAATGTTAAACTCTGTTTCTAAGTCAGCAAAATCTTGATTCCCATCTTCAGGATTAAGTCTTTTATTATCTTCTCCCCAGGTTTCTATAAGATTTAAAAATGGATTATTACCTCCAACTTGAAATTTATATGGGTTCCCTGGTTTAACTCTTGAATCATTTTTATCCCAGTTTATTTCTTTAATTCTTTTCTTTGCATATCGCTTTGAAAGCAATCCATTGATGGGCTCATTAGGTGGAAAATAAGGGTCACCATAATAAAAATCTCGATCTGCAAACGCCAAGTTCATTACTTGATATAAAGTATGAATATACCTTGATGAATTAAACCCCATTGATTTTAAATCAAACTCTTCTAGCATATTTAATGATTGAAGCATCACCGGACCTTGTACCCAATGGGTAAGTTTATAAACATCAATCCCTTTGTAATTAACTTTAACTGGCTCTTCTAAATGCACCTTCCAGTTAGCTAAATCTTCCACTGTTATTAGGCCGCCTTGTTCTTGAGTAGATCGAGCAATCTCTTTAGCAATATCTCCTTTATAAAACCTATCTTGAGCTGCATAGATTGCATCTTTTCTTGACCCACCCTTTGATAATACATCTGCTTCTGTATCTACTAACTTTTGAAGAGTTTGAAAGAGGTCTTCTTGAATGAAAATTTGACCTGGATATGGTGCTTCTCTATCACCTTCATTAACTAAAAAAACTTTCTTTGAATACGGCCATTCGGCAATCATCTTTTTTTGCCGCTCAATTCCATTAGCTGTTTGTGCTTCTATTGGATAACCTTTTGCCATCTCCATTGCTGGAACAAGAATTTCTTTCAAACTCATAGTGCCAAACTCAGCTAACATTGTCATTAATCCTCCAGGAGTACCAGGCGTAACAGCTGCTAATGGACCATATTGAGGAGGGTATTTATAATCTTTATCTTTGTAAAATTTTGCTGTTGCCCCTGAAGGAGCTACACCTAAAGCATTTATCCCTATTACTTTCTTTGTATTCGGATTATATACTAAAGCCTGAGTTTCGCCTCCCCAACTTAAAACATCATACATTGTACATGTTGCTGCTAACATTGCACAAGCAGCATCAACTGCATTACCTCCTTGTGAAAAAATTGTTGCTCCAGCCGTAGCACCAAGAGGCTTTCCCGTAATAGCAACCCAATGTTTCCCATATATAACTGGTTTAGCTGTTCGTTGAGTAAAAATAAATGAAAATAAAATAATTATAGCAATATAGTATTTTATTTTTTGCATAATTACCTCCTTATGCAGTTTTATGCATTTCTTTATTTGAAATAATATTAAATCCTTCTTTGGCAGAAATAGTTTTTTCTAACATTGACTTTGCTACTTTTTTACAGTGAATTGCTTTGATTGAGCTTGGTGTTATCCATGATAATATTTTTGCAAATGCAGAAAAAACTATTTCTCCTAATCTAAATTCATTTCGATTACCTAACAAAAGTGAAGGCTGAAAAATGAGTGTGCCCTTTAAATCAAGAGCCTTTATGTTGGACTCTAATTCGCCTTTAACTTTATTGTAAAATATTTTGGAATTAGCAGAAACTCCAGCAGCCGTAATAACACTAAATTGCTCAACTCCCCATTTTTTTGCGGCACCAGCAAAAGCAAGTGGAAAGTCATGGTCTACTTTTATAAAATTACTTTTACTTCCAGCTTTTTTTATAGTCGTTCCCAAACAACAATAAACATGATCAACTGGGAAAAGATCTTCCCATGGTGGCATTTCAAAATCTATGATTAACTCAATCCGTTTTTCATCTTGGATTGCAAGGGGAGCTCTAACTGGAGTTATAACTTTTTCATAAACTTCTGATTTTAGACAAAGATCTAATAACTCTTTACCAACAAGCCCAGAGGATCCAAGAATAAGAGCAGTTTTATTTGCCATTAATCTTTCTTTCTTATTTTATATATCTTGCCATTTTTCCCAACAGCAAATCCTATTCTACTATTTTTTGCAAAGGCTATAGCAGTTAAGTCTTTTACTTCTCGCGTCTCTTTGATCCAATTTTTCCCATTATCTTTTGATATATCAATGCCAGATGGACCAACAGCAATAAATATATTTCCACGATAATGCGCTACACACTCACGATATTCATTTGTTTGAGTTTCTGGTAGATGCCAAGTCATACCCCCATTCTCTGTAAATACCATCGTGTTTTTAATATTTTGATCTGTATAATCCCCTCCAACGGCAACTCCTATTTTTTTATTTTTAAAAGCTAATGAATAAATACCCGTGCTTTCACCACCATGAGCAAGTGGTGTTTCAACAGATACCCAATTTATTCCACCATCGTTACTTTTTAAAACTCTTGATTTTACCCCACCCATACCAAGCCAAACTGTTTTATTACCATATACTGGGATTCCTGTTCCACTCGCAGCAAAACCATATTCTACTTCAAGCTTTTTAGGTATTCCTTCAGATGGTATTTCCTGCCATGTTTCGCCACCATCTTTTGTTTTTATTAAATAATGTTTCCCATTTACTGGATCACTAAAAGCGATTCCATTATTTTTATTCCAAAAAGACATCCCATCAAAAAAGACTTCTTTGTTTTCATTGAAATAAACTAAATCCCAAGATTTACCACCATCATTAGTTTTATAAAATCTTGCAGGTGTAGAAATACCCATAACTATAGCTATCTTATCATCAAATGCCTCTATATCTCTAAAATCTGTTTCAGTGTTATTAGGAACAGAAACATCTTTCCAAGTACTACCACCATCATTAGTTTTTAAAACTGTACCTTGCGTTCCACTCACCCACACTACTTTTTTATTTATTACATCTAAGCCACGAAATGAAGCACCAAGATTACTATTAAGTTTTTCTAGAGATAGGTTTTGGCTAATAAGTATTGAGCTTGAGAAAATAAAGATACTTAAAAAAAACATATTTTAATTTGGCATTGTCATAATAACACCCATAAGGTCTATTCCATACCAAAGATTTGCGATTCTAAGGTTTTCATTTGGAGCATGTTGATTATTATCATGGTTTGCAATTGGAATAATAATTGCGGGCTTCTTTAAATAATCTGTAAATAGATATAATGGAAGCGAGCCACCTAGAGCTGGCATAAGGATTAAATCATCACCAATATATTCTTTGACTGCATTTATAATTGATTTTGCATTCGGATCTTCCATTGAAGTTCTAGATGCAATATATCCAGATCCTCTTCTATCCACTCTTACTATTTTTGAATAATTTCTTCTTGTATTTAAATCAGGAGTCTCATAAACGATATGAAATCCTTGACTTTTTATATGGGCTTCAATCTTATCTAACATATCTTCAGGATCATTTCCTTTTACTAAACGAACTCCAATAGCAGCTGTAGCTGAATTTGGAATTACATTTCGTGCTTTTTTACCAACATTCCCACTGGATAATCCTTTAATCGTTAGAGAAGGAAGCAGTAGCCTTTCATTTATAGATCTACCTTCTCCTTCGGTATAAACTAGACCAAGTTCTTTTTTTAATTGTTGATCAACATCTGGTATTTTACTTAATTCTAATCTTTCAAATTCAGATAATGGCTCAACTGTATCATAAAAACCATTAACTAAAACCTTACCATTTGCATCCTTCATTGATGAGATGAGATTAGCTATAATTTGACCTGGAACTGGAGCCCAATTACCATAATGGCCACTATGTAAAGATCTTGCTGCACCATATACTGTAATTTCCATTCCAGTGACGCCTCTTACTCCAAATACTAACTGAGGTTGACGACTTTGATGCATTGGACCATCGCAGAATAACCAAATATCAATATCATCTAAAATATCTCTATGGTTAGATAAGTGCGCTTTTAGATTTGTAGAGCCTGCTTCTTCTTCACCTTCAAAAAATATTTTAATGTTTGAGGTTATCCCAATTTTTGAAGACTTTAAAGCATCAATCGCATTTAAGATAGTTAGGATAGGTGCTTTGTCATCACCTGCAGATCGAGCATATAGACGCCATTCTGGATCTATATCATTATTATTCTTTGGAATTCTTATTGGTTTACCGCCAGCATCTATTGGACCATCATATAAAATAGGTTTGAAAGGTTCGTGGGCCCATTTACTTTCATTAACAGGTTGTCCATCATAATGTACATAAAAACATAAAGTACGCTTTGCACCAGGAGTTTTTAATTCACCATAAATTATAGGGTTCGCTTTTTCTAACTCTAAAAGTTTCATCTTAAAATTTCGTTTCTCAAATAAGCTACTGATGTACTCAGCATTTTTTCGAATGCTTACTGTATCTGAAGCCACATTTGGTATTGATAAAAGCTTTACGAAATCTTTTATTATCTTATGGCCATTTCTGTTGACCCAAGTTTTAGTCGCGTTTATAGATTTTGGTTGTTCAACAGAAAAAGCTATACTTAAAAAAGTTGTAAAAAATATTACCTTATAAGTTTTCCTCAATATATATCCTTCATTATTTACCTACTTAAAATATTGGATGCCATATTAATTTTCGCTGCAGCTCGATCTAACGCTTTTGCAACTTCTTGAATATAAGTATCAACTTCATTCCAATTTCTTTGTTCTAAGCCTTCACGAATACCAGGCAAAGTTTTAACACCGTATCCAGTATAAAAGCCTGGCGCATATATCATGTTCTTAAACCAATCACGCCTAGGCAAGCCCCCATCACTTACCATCGCTTGATCAACATTTTTTAAGATATTATTTATTTCAGATTTTTTTGCTGCAGATAGAGAGCCTTTTTGCAACTTTGAAAGTGCTTTTTCGTAATTCCATGCGCTTGCATTTAATCTAACAAAAGCTGCATCTAAAGAACTGAAATCAAAACTTGGCACTTCATCCAACCTTTGGGGAGGTAAATAAGTTTTTTTAGGGTTCCCTGCAATTGTAAATGCTTTTAAGTCCAATAGGTTATTTCGTTCATCTGTTTTTTTTGTAACATCCTCAGCTAACTTTTTATTACTCTCAATAAATGTAGCAATGTTATCAACCATATTTGTAAATCTAAATGGAAGTATATCTGATTCAGATAGTCTAAGGACTAATCGTCCATTTACTTTAGCTAATGTTGTTCCATATTTATAATCGCCATCACTAAAACGTTTGTAATGATCATATGAATCAAAAATTGAGTGATAAGAGCCTCCTCCACTTTCACCACCAAATCCAAGGTTTAAAGAAGGAACTCCAGCATGATGAATAAATGCTGTATAATCAGATCCAGCCCCAAGAGGATAAATTCGTAAATCTTTACGTTCAGCATCTTTATTACCATTGACTCTTAGACGGGCACGATTTCTTTCCTGCAAAGAAATATTTTGAACTGGGTCCAAAACTTCAGCAGAAACTTCATTTACAAATTTTTCTAATGAATGAGAACCACCAACACCTAAGAAACCAACTCCAGTCCCATCTGTATTAATATAGGCAACCATTTTTTCACGAATTTCATCACGATTATGTTCAACCCATTCAGTAGATCCTAATAAAGCAGGTTCTTCAGCATCCCAACCTGCATATATTAATGTACGTTTAGGCTTCCAACCGGTTTTAAGAAGTTCTCCAATGGCTCTAGCTTCTTCCATAAGTGAAACCATACCACTAATTGGGTCTGCAGCACCTTGAGCCCAGCCATCGTGATGATTTCCTCTCATAATCCATTCGTTGGGATATACCGAACCTTTAATTCGGCCAACTGGATTATACGCTGTACGCAATTTCCATTCAAATTCAAGATGTAAATTCACCTTTGCAGGTCCTGGACCAACATGATATGTTACTGGCAACCCACCTTTCCAATTATCTGGGGCGACCGGACCTTCTAGAGCTTTCAATAAAGGTAAGGCATCAGCATAAGAAATAGGCATTACGGGAATTTTCATGATTGTTGGTGCATCCTCAATCGCGAGTCTCTTTGCATCTTTAGTTGCACCATATCCTGGAGTTAATGGATCACCGGGGTACATTGGCATATCTAAAACAGAACCACGTTGAATTCCATGTTCCATTCTATATGGACCTTTAGGATAGACATCCCCTCTTACATAACCGTCATCTTTGGGATCCGAAAAGATAATACATCCAATTGCTCCATTTTCATGTGCTACTTTTGGTTTTATCCCTCTCCAAGATCCTCCATATTTTGCTAATACAATCTTTCCTTTTACGTCAATTCCTAATCGAGCTAATTCTTCATAGTCACCAGGTATTCCATAATTTACAAAAACAAGTTCGGCTGTTACATTTCCATCGGAAGAAAAAGCATTATATCCTGGTAGAAGATCTTTTTTAATACTTGAAGTAGCATCTTCTTTAAGAGCTGGCTCATTTAATTTTAGAGTAACTTTATTTGGCTCGATTAATTCTAGCTTCATTATTTTAGGAAAAGGAACTAAAACATCAAATGTTGTAATCTCAGTTTCAAATCCCCAAGATTTTAAATGCTTAGCAATATACTCAGCATTTTGCTTACTCCAAGGAGAACCAACATGATGTGGTTTAGATGACATATGTTTCATCCATTTATCTAAATTTTGTGGATCAAGAACAGAATCAAATTGAGATTCCAAGTTTTTTTGATTTTCCATATCTAGAGAAACATCAAAAGTTGATACTAAATCAATTTCAGGTTCACTAGTTTTTACAGCAGTTGAATTAGTACAACCATTAACAATTAAAAAAAGAAACATTACGAGATTAAATTTTATTTTCATTATCGACCTCCTCAAATCGAATTGCTTATAGGGGTAAAGAAAGTAAATTAGAAGCAGATAAAATAAAATACAAACTCTAACTAATTATATTTATCAACAAATATGTCACTTAGTCATATTTAAATTAAATTTTGACATAGAATTGATAATTGCATGATTATTGCAAATAATAAAAGAAAAAGGTAAAAAATGAATAAAATTCAACAATTTATGCTGAAGCATCCTTATGTAAGTCTGGCTATAATACTGCCATTTGCATTTACAATAGTTATGGGATTATTTTCAATTCTATTGAATATTATACTTCCAGCAATAATCACGTTTTGGGTTGCAGGATGGATCTATACAGCTATTGTAGGTCGACCAATACGTAATTACTATCGTCAACCTCTATGGTATACCAATTACAAATAATCTGATTTATTTAACTTAGGTTTTACTCGACTAGAATACCGTGCTTTTGAAACAATTTTTTTAGGATCTTTTCTTAACACTCGCTGCTCTTCAATTGGTAAACTTGCAAAATCTTGGCAATCCGTTGAACAGCAACCAGAATATTTCAAATTACACTTATCACATTGGATGAATAAAATATGGCAGGCATCATTTCCACAATCTAGATGTTGATCTGCTGGCTCACCACACTGGTGACAAAAACTCAATATATCTTCTGTTACACGTTCACTTAGACGAGCATCAAATACAAAGTTTTTACCAATAAATTTTGAATTCAAACCTTCCTTTTTAATATCATGTGAATACTGAATAATCCCGCCCTTTAATTGATTAACATTTTGAAACCCACTTTTAATTAGATAAGAACTTGCTTTTTCACATCGAATACCTCCAGTACAATATAAAAGGACCTCATCTTTTTCATGGCCTTTCAGGAGGTTTTTTACTTCGGGGAGTAAATCACGTGAAGTATCAACATCTGGAATGATAGCATTATCAAAATGGCCGACTTCACTCTCATAATAATTCCTCATATCTACAACTAATGAATTTTTATCTTTTAACTTTTCATTAAAAGATTTAGCTGATAGATGATGGCCTGTAATATCCATATCATATTCATTCTTATCTATACCATAAGCTACAATCTCATCTTTTATTTTAATTGTTAACTTATAAAAAGACTCACCTTCTTCAAGGGCAACCTTAACTAGAATTTCTTTTAAGGAATTATGGGATTGTAAATTATTTTTAAATAATTCCCAATTCTGTTCAGGGCAACTAAGTTGTGCATTAATACCTTCTTCAGCTATATAAATTCTTCCATAAATTTTTAATGTTGACCATTCTCTGTAAAGAGTATCTCTAAATTTTTCTAATTCTTTAATAGTTGTATAACGGTAAAATGAACAGGTAATTCTTTTAAAAGACTCATTTTGAAGTTCTTTTAATAATATCTCTCGACTTTTTTTATTATATAATATTTCTTTTTTCATTTCAATTACTCATTATTGAAAGTCACAATAAGTGGAGTTTGGTTTGGCTCCCATTTATCATATTTTTTCATAATTGATTGGAATAACTTTGATTCTTTCCATGTTTCAAGCCAGCGGTTTAAATGGGGTAATTTTTTTGTAAAAAAAGATAGGTCTACATGAGCAAACTGCCTAACCAAAGGGAAAATAGCTACATCAGCAACTTGAGGTTTTTCTCCAAATAAAAATAATTTATTAGAAAGTGTCTCTTCATGTTCTAATAATATTTTAACACATTTTTCTTGATAGAAATCAACAGACTGTTCTGGATGGCGTTGATGATATTTGTATTTATTTAACCATGACTTAAAATCTTCATCATTTACTTTAATTATTGATAATTGATCTCCAAAATTAATATCCAACCAATCAGTCTTAACTTGTTCAAGACACCATTTCATAATATCAAAACTTTCATCAATAACTGACCCATCTGAAAATTGTAGTACTGGAACAGTTCCTTTTGAAGATGCAACATAAAGTTCATCCGGGCGATCTGACAAAAGAATTTCTCTTAATTCAATAGTAATATTTGCATAGGCTAGCGCCATCCTGGCGCGCATGGCCCAAGGTCACCGCCTAAAAGAATATAGTTTTGGGTATGATTCCATAAAATTTATAAAGGATAGATATCAGGACGACGATCTCTAAAAAACATGGTTCTAGCATTGGACTTTTCTACCTCTGAGAGATCTAAATCTTGAATTAAAATATCATCTATACCTGATGGTGACTGAGCAATGATTCGACCTTCCGGATTTGTAATTACTGATTCGCCAGCAAAATTCATTTGATCTTCTTTGCCCACTCGATTTGCTAATGCGCAAAAATAACCATTATGAAATGACGCTACTTGAAGTTCCGCCTCATATAGACCTTCGGGCCATTCACCAATAGTTCCAGCTTGAGGAATCACAACAATTTCTGCCCCTTTTACTCCTAAAGCTCTCGTGAATTCAGGAAAGTGTCTATCATAGCAAATAGCCACACCAACTTTACCTATAGATGTATCGTAAACCTGCGCACCATGATCTCCTTCAGAATAATAACTCTTTTCATAAAAACATTCGTAGTCCGCAATATGAACCATTCTCGTTGTACCTAATAGCGAACCGTCTGAGTTAATAACAGGAGAAGAATCATATGTATGGCCCTTTTCTATCTCAAAAAGGTTTAAAACAATAACCATATTATGTTCTTTAGCCTTAGCCATAAATCTTTCCGTTGTTGGACCAGGAACAGGTTCCGCTAAGTCTGATATATTTCCATTCGGACGATATTGTGGATAAAAACGTGTAAATGCTAGTTCTGCAAAAACTGCCAGCTCTGCTCCCTGCTCTGCTGCTTTATCAATGTTTGATAATCCTTTAAGAATATTGGCTTCATTGTCTTCACTTGCAGTTTGTTGTATTAAAGCAATCTTCATTTATTATGAGTTTTCAAATTCAATTCCAGAATAACCTGGCATTTTTTCAATAAGTTCTTTTCCAATTAATGAGGTTGGTGTGAAGTATCCAGCTTGATCTAAATCATCTAAAAGATATTGCGCAACTTCAACCGTACCCGACGCAGTTAGATCATAACCATCGGATGTACTAAAACGTCCGATAACTTTTTCTCCATTAGGATTAATAACTTCTCCCCAAAAATATGATTTAGAATTTGCACGTTCTTCTGCAGTGTTTGGTTTCCAAATTTTATCAATTCTTTTTTTAATAAAATTCATAATCCATCGAATTTTTAAGAATCTAAAATACTTTAATTGTTTACGTAAACTTTCTACTTTTTTATGAGAACGGGAAAAATAAAATTCAATGTTTGGAATATTTGTACTATGATAAGCAGTAAAAATATCACCCCAAGGAATTGTCATTGTATTTAATTCTCCAAATCCAAAATCAATTATACGTTCTTTATATGCTATTGGAACTTCAATTATCTTACCGTTTTGTCGAACTTTTCCACCATGGACTAAACCTTCTACCGCAGTCTTAGCTGTACCTTTACTAGGTTTTGAACCTTTAGTTGCCCATGCCATACTTAAATGTGTCGCATCTGGACATTTATCTTTTAGATAAACAGCTAAACAATCTGTTGGAATAACATCAGACCCAACACCTGGACAAAGTACCACTTTTGATGAAATGGCTTCTTTATGTTTACTATGAGCATAATCATATACTGAGATCTCTCCAGTAATATCAATATAATGAGTTTTAGATTTAATACAGGCTGGAATCATGTATTTAGCTGTTGCTGAGAATGGTCCCGCGCAATTAGCTAGTACAGATACATTTAATAATTTTAATGCAATATCATCAATTGATGATAAATCGAAAATCTCATATTCCAGTCCTTTTTCTACAGCCAATGCTTGAATTGATTTTGAACGGCCAGCAAGAATAGGGCTTAGGTTTCGTTTAATTGCTTCATCAACAACTAAACGTCCCGTGTAACCATTTGCACCATAAATCATCCATTTTTTATCTGACTTCATAATGAATTATACTGGCTTATTAATTACAAAAAAAGAAAAAGGTGCACTATCCCTAAAGATAATTACACCTTTTTAATTATAAATAATAAATTAAATACTATTAAAAAATTTCGCCTGCTCCTTCTTCCATATCCATACCTTGGCTATTTCTTTGACGGCTATAGCGACTTTTATCTTCCATTTTACCAAACCTATATTCTAAAGTTAAACGGACGGTACGACTGCTCCAATTTCTACTTGATTGTTGTTGCCAATTATCCCCTTCAGTATAAAAACTAAAGCCTGAAAGATTAAATGGGTCACTAACATTTAAAGTTAGATTAAAACGTTCTTCCATAAATTTCTTTTTTAATGACATTGAAGAAAAAGACATGGCATCCATTTTACCTATGGCGATATCTCTAGCTGGCATATAAAACATGAAAAATGAAAATTCAGTTGTAGGGTTCATATTCCACATTGTGGTAAATCTTAAGCGCTGTCCCTGGGCAGTATTATCATAATCTGAACCATATAAATCTGTATTTATCTCATCCCAAAAAATACTACCAGAGAACATTAGTCTTAGTTTTCGTCCAAGCGATCCAACAACACTATAATCAATACCTTGAGTTTTTTGATCAGAAATATTTTCATAAGTTGCAACCGATACACCATCTGCACGCATTTCTTTATGGCGTTGCATTTTATCAGTTGTATGACGGTAATAACCACCTAAACTCAATGAAAGACCACTAGAAAAACGACTAAAATTAATTTCATATGAATCCGTGTATTCTGGTTTCAAAAATGGATTCCCCACACGAAGGTTTTTATTATCTTGCCTTGAGCTAAAAGGATTTAACATTCGAGAGCGTGGACGATTCACTCGTTTTGAATAGCTGGTTTGTATTTGTAAAAGTTGTGGCGCTCCAAATGATACTGAGAGACTTGGATAAAAGCTTGAATAGGGGTTTTTAAAAGTTTTATTAATTGTTTCGGATAGCATATCTACCGTTTCGTATCTACCTCCAGCGTTAATTCCAAAAAAACCAATACTTCCACCATATTGCAAGTACGCTGCATTAACTGTTTCATTATAAACAAATTCATTACTGAATTCTCTATCTGAAACAAATGAATTAGTAGCTTCATTAAATATTTCAGCTATCTGTGTATCCCCTCGATCGGTTGATTTGCTGGAAAATCCTACTTCGAGTTTGCTATCATCACTAAATGGATGCGCGTAATCTAATTTGAAATCGTAACCACTACTTGTTCCATCTTGTCCATTTATAGCTCTATCTAAATCAACATAGTCAGATCCACCACTATCAGTATTATAATATTCATTTAAACCATCATTAAGACCATCTGAGAAACGTGCATAAGATGTCAACTTTTGTTTCGGGTTCTTGAATTTTTTATCGTAATTCAAATTAACATCATAACCATTTCTATCATTATTACCACTCGTAGTACGTATGAATTTTCGCTCTCCAGGACCACTATCTAAAGTGTATGTTTCGCCATCATTCTCGCGATTACCATTACTAAGTGTAGTGGAGATTGCCAGTGATTGAGAGGGGTCAATAAAATATTCAAAACCAGTTTTGATGAATAGGTTTGGTCCACCGGAGTTTGATTCACTATCTTGATTTAGTCTATTATTAAAATTTGCAAATTCCATGGTTCGAAGACTATTACCTGAAGAAATTCTTTTTCTTTCATTCATACCTAGATTTATAAAACTATTAAATGAAGTTGTACGGTAATTTACTTGACCAGAAAGATTTGTTCCACCCTGTGAATCACCACCAGTATTTAAGTTACCATTTAATCCTGCAAATTTATTTTCTTTAAGAACAATATTTATAATGCCCGCCATACCTTCTGGATCATATTTGGCACCAGGGTTTGTCATAACCTCAATATCTGCAATATTTGCTGAAGGTATACTTTGAAGCAGAGACTTAACATCTCCACCAGCAATACTTGAAGGCTTACCATCAATCATGAGATTAACTTTTGAACTGCCTCTTAGACTAACATTATCATCTGGGTCTACCTCAATTCCAGGTACTTGTCGAAGTGCATCAATTGCGTTTCCGCCGGTTGATAAAGAATTCTTTTCTACATTAAAAATACGTTTTTCAGCTGTTTGAACAAATAAGGGACGCTCACCTTCTACATCAACGCCGGCCATTTGTAATGTAGTTTGAGATAGGGAAACTGTTTCAAGGTTATACTCGGTTTGATTGTCTCCAAAAGGCATGAAAGTAAATGGACCTAATTCTTGCTTTTTATAACCAATGTATTCAACAACGATCTTATGCCGTCCTAACGGAATTTCTTTTATATTAAACTCACCATCTTCATTCGTTATCCCACCCGTCATAATTGTATTACTACGATTATTTATAATTGAAATAGACGCATATGCAATTGGAGTACTTGAAGCAGAATCAATAACTGTTCCATAAACTTTTCCAATCTTGGGAACGTTTTTGGGATTTATCTTCTGTCCTGACATACCACCAGATCTTCCACCTCTTTGCCCCATGGCAATGGTAGTAAAAACTAAAATTATAATTACAAAAAATTTCTTCAACGCAACCTCCTTATATGATTAGCGTACTAATCAATTAGACCTCTTTAATTTAAAATAGTTAAATATTAACTGAAATTTATCTTTATTCTATAAATAAAACAACATTTTTTGAGCGTTATGAGCGTATTGCTATTTAATTATTAAATTCTGGTGGATATTGTTTATGCCATTTAGTCGCTTCTTGATAAGCTTTTGCCACTGCAAGGGGATTACCATCACTATAAAGCCCTCCGACAAAACTTATGCTTGTAGGCCTGCCTTTCTTATTAAACCCATTTGGAACAACTACGCATGGGTGACCCGTCAAGTTTGTTCTTAGCAAATTATCTTCATAGAATGAAGGAATAATATATACGTCTATTTTTTCCATTAGTTCCGACATTTTTTGGTTAAGTAATGTACGAGCTCGATTCGCATTAATATATTCAACTGCTGGAATAAAACGTGCTTCTCTAAATACATTGGGCCATGCACTCTTAACCTGCCTGACCAATTGATCATCTTTATTTGAACGTGTTAACTCATCAAATGCAGCGGCAGCTTCAGCTTGCAACACAAAAGAAAGGGCTTGCGTTGGAAATTTAGGAAGTTCAATTGGAATAAGATTTAGCCCCATGGATTTTAATACATCAAGAGAAGCTTTATCATTCTCTGAGACGGATGAATCAACAAAAGCAGATGCAATATATCCTATTCTTAAATTTTTTAAACCTCTTTTTGAAGGGTAAATAAATGGGACATCCCTAACTGTACGATCTAAATTATCAGAGCCACGGATTGTTTCAAAAATAATCGCAGCACCTTCCACACTTCTGGTCATAGGACCAAGTTTATCCATCGTCCAACTCAAAGCCATTGCACCAGAACGACTAACTGTTCCAAATGATGGTCGAAGGCCTGTGACTCCATTCCGAGTTGATGGCGATACAATCGACCCCCATGTTTCTGATCCTATAGAAAACCCAACTAATCCTGCAGAAGTTGCAGATCCTGGCCCCGCAGAAGAGCCGCTTGCTCCTTGTTCAATATCCCAAGGATTCCTTGTCTTTCCTCCAAACCAAACATCACCCCAGGCTAAGGCTCCAAGTGTCAATTTGGCTACTAGAACTGCTCCGGCTTCCTCTAATTTTTTTACTACCGTTCCCTTATCATCAATTATTTGATCTTTAAAAGGCATCGCTCCCCATGTAGTCTTATAACCAGGTACAGATAAAAGGTCTTTTGCTCCCCATGGGATTCCATGCAGTTGACCTTTATATTCTCCTCTTCTAATCTCAATATCTGCTTTTTTTGCCTGCTGGATTGCTAATTCTTCTGTAATAGTTACAACGCACTCCAACTGATCTTGGTACCGTTTAAGTCTTTCAATATACATTCTGGTAAGGGCCTCTGAGGTTACTTGCCTCGTTCGGATTAAGTATGCCAGTTCAGGTATTGTCATAAAAGCACAAGCTTCAAGATTATCAGGAAGTGACGTCTTTACTTCATTAAACTTAAATTGATCACGCCCGCGAGGAGGATTTTCTCCAATAGGCAAGGGGTCGTAAAAAAGTGGAAAAGGAGTATCGTTTTGCAATTCAATCTCCCGAAGGGAATTATATTGTCCTACCCGTTGAATTACATTAGACAATAATGAGTCTCTTTCAGAGGAAGAAAAAGAAAGCCCAGATATTTTTTCTGCAGATGCAATATCTTGTTTAGAAATATCCGTTCTTTCACAACCAATAAATAATAACGTAATTAAGAAAAAATAATGTTTCATGTCTTTTGTACCTGTAATCAATATAAAATGCATGCAAAATTACAAAGTTACTGATGCGGTTGCATCTATTTTCGATTCCTCCTATTTTACAACACCAGTAGGAGATGTATTTTGGAAAAACAGCTAATTCAACACCTAAAAGACCTTGTTTCTATTAATTCAGTAAACCCTGATCTATCTGAATTAGGACAGGGTGAAAAGCAAATTGCTGAATTTGTTCATAATCACTTTATGCAACTGAACATTGATAGTAAAGTTCATATTATTAAAGGAGATCGGTGCAACGCTACCGCTTTTCTTTCAGGTGAAAATCCTGAAAAAATATTACTCTTGAATGGCCATTTGGATACGGTCGGAATTGAAAAAATGCAAGATCCCTTCTTAGTTAAGAGTGATGGAGATCGATTGTATGGAAGAGGTACATATGATATGTTAGCGGGATGTGCTATTCAAATGGCTCTAGCAACATTTTTTTCAAAAAATTCCTGCCCTATATCGCTGGCCTTTACATTTGTTGCAGATGAAGAAAACATGAGCTTAGGTATGGAGCATCTAGTTGAAAACTATTTGCCTTCCCTTCCTTCAAAGCCTTTTCTAGGCATTTTCATGGAACCAACTGAAGAAGTTATTGGCATTAGTCACAAGGGATATACTTGGTATGAACTAAAAATTGAAGGTTTGGCAGCGCATGGAAGTAGACCAGAACAGGGTATTAATGCAATTTTTCCCATGGAATTTGCACTAGCAGAATTATCTAAGATTAACGAAGAACTTTTGCATGCAGAACCGCACCCTCATTTAGGACATGCAACACTTCATCCTGGGATGATCTCAGGTGGTACCGCTCAAAGTGTTATTGCAGCAGAAGCAACCATAAAATGGGAGCGCCGTACACTTCCTGGTGAGACTAACAAAAAGCTGGATGAAGAATTACAAAGAGTCGTTTCTGCAGTACTTAAGGCCCCAGGGAACCATAAAGTAACAGGTCATCAAATATATAGTCGCCCACCAAATGAAGCAAAAAATGATCCAATGATTGAGCTACTTCGTGAATCCGCAGGCAATAAAGATTACAATGGAATGTCTTACTGGGCAGACTCTGCATTGGCGGCTAAGGCAGGAATTCCATCTATTCTTTTTGGGCCTGCTGGACATGGAGCTCACGCAATTGATGAATGGGTAAGTAAAGAAAGTTTGTTAAATTGTTATGAAGCATTGAAAAAATTTATTTTAGAGTTGTAGTTTTATCAATAATCCAAACAATAATGTGGCATTTGTCACAACACCTTAATCTTAAATATCGTATTTTTAATTAATTTTTTTTATGGAGATTATTCATTTTGAATAAAATAAAACTTATACTTTTACTTTTTTCTTTCTGCCTCATATCATGTGAAAAAGAATCCTCAATTCAAGAGGATATTATTGGGAAATGGTATATGCCACAAACTCTTAATCGCATTACTTTAGGTAGATCAATTAACGATTTAGCGGAGCATAGTTTAAATGCGTGGAATTATTCCATGATGGTCACAACAAATTCAAATCAAAGTTTAATTGATCGCATGAGTGACCCAGAAGGATCAGTGAGCATTACTGGAACCGTAAATGATGAAATTAAATTTATGCAGGGCTGGTATGATCCCTATTCTAAAGAGTCATCTGTTTATATAACAAACTACAAATGGAATATGTTTGAACCAAACGATGGGCCAGTTATTTCGGTAAATATGAATAATTATTCCGGTCAAGATGAGTGGGGTTGGAGTGATTATCTAAATATTTTTTTTAATGACGGAAATTATATTGAAATAGAGCAAGAGATAGATTATTCGTTTGATGGTAGAACATTAAATATTCCAAACCAAACGTTAATTGATACGACTGGTACAAATCTAACGCTAGGAGGTATATTAACTTATTCCACTATTGATATTCCTGCAAATACTCCCACAGAAATTTTTAGTTATGATGAAGATGATTCCTGGGATTATGGTAACTGGACAATAGATATTCAAGAGAATGGTCGCTGGGTAGAAATATATACTTGGGAAGAGCCTTATGATTCTTCCGGATGGACTCATACATATACAGATTCTACAGTTGCAGAATGGCGTTTAGAAGACGACACTATATTTGTCACTTATAGTTATGATGATGTTTGGGTTAATTCCAATGATGGCCCTGGCGTTGGTCAAGGTACATGGCTTTATGAGATTGCCTATACTTTTGACATGCAAGGCGACGATCTAACTTTAGTAAATGAATTTAAAATGTGTGAAGATGAAGAGTACTGCCTTGAATGGTTTGAATATGATTATGGTTTAGGTCAAGGAAGCTTGGAAGAATTAAAAATGGTTTGGACTCTAGTGTTTTCAAAAGTGCCACCCCTAAGATCAAAAGAATTCAAAAGACCATTTAATAATGTCGCTAAGCGCTTTCCACCTTATAATTTATTGAAATGAATTAGTTTGAGATCCAATCAAGAGTCTCAATCAAATTATTAAATACAGGAGCACCGGTCTTTTTTAGTCTTTTACTACTAACATGACCAGTCCCTACTAGCGCACAATCGGCACCAATAATATCGGCTACTTCTTTATCATGTAAAGTATCTCCAATTAAAATTATTTCGTTAGAATTAAAGTTTAATTGTTCAACCCACTCTTTTCCTGTTTGTTCTTTTCCATAGGCATAATGATTATCTTGTCCCAAAATCTTTATAAAAAATGAATTTATTTCATGATATTTCAAGGAATCATCCAACATTCCTTGACTAGAAGCAGAAAGTAGAGATTGCGTGAGTCCCAAATTTTTTGCCTTATTTAATGTAACAACAGCATCAGAATGGAGAGGAATCTCATCCACGCGATCCATATATCCATTAATAAACTCACTGCCAGATATTTCAAATGATTCTTTATTAAAATCAAAACCAAGTTTTATATAATAGTCTTTAACTGGAAAACAAAAATTATCTAAAAACCATGATTCCGACATTGCTTTCATTCCTCTTTTTTGCAGCACCTGATTCATGATTTCAATACAAAAAAGACGATCATCTAATAGTGTTCCATTCCAGTCCCAAATGATATGTTTATACTTCATATACTAAGATAAAACTGCAGGAGATTTATTAAAAAAGAAATAAATTTTGCGATGATGTTTTCATCAATAAATAGATTAGTTAAGCTTTTAGAAGAAAGACTAAAAGAACCATTGCCAGGAACCTCGGCTCATTTAATAACTAAAGTTCAGAGTAAAATAGAATTCAACTTCCCTGAATCATCTAAGGACGCAAAAAAAGCCTCTGTATTAATTTTATTATTTCCATATTCTAATAATATTCATTTTTTTTTGACGCAAAGAACATTATCAGTTGAACACCATAAAGGTCAAATCTCACTACCAGGTGGTACGTGTGAAAAAAATGAAAAAACTATTAATACAGCACTGAGAGAGACCGAAGAAGAAATAGGTGTCGATAAAAATGAAGTTGAAATTATCGGTGAGCTAACACCTTTTTTTACACCCACTTCAGGATTCATTGTACATCCATTTATTGGCTGGTGTAATAGGCGACCCAAAACAAATAAACAAACTGATGAAGTTCATACTTTATTTTCAGCTTCATTATCTCAATTATTAAATGATCAAATCTTAGAATTAGAAAATTGGAATCTTAGAGGTTATGAAACTAAAGTACCATTTTATAACTTTGATGGGCATAAAGTATGGGGTGTGACTGCAGCAATTCTATCTGAATTTAAATTAATCTTAAATGATCTTACTTAAAATATAATTGGTACATATCAGATTCTATATTAGAATTTGAAATAACTAAGTATATAAAGCTCTCATCTTTAATATTTTATAAAAAAATTTATTATTAACTTTATATTAAATAAAGAAAAATATAATGGGAAATAAATTAGGTATAGACCTCGGCGGTACAAAAATTGAAGCTATTATTATTAATGATGCATTTCAAGTAATAGAACGAAAACGTGTTGCTACAA
>Ga0206678_10000080_pt1 | contig 55083 bp, 54 predicted proteins | sample M180m12015metaG_FD_155453 | JGI IMG/M metagenome (GOLD analysis project Ga0206678, IMG submission 155453) | Ammonia-oxidizing marine archaeal communities from Monterey Bay, California, United States - M1 80m 12015 | ecosystem: Environmental > Aquatic > Marine > Intertidal zone | place: USA... | reverse complement strand
AGAAGAAGCACCAGCGGAAGAAGAAGCACCAGCGGAAGAAGAAGCACCAGCGGAAGAAGAAGCACCAGCGGAAGAAGCACCAGCAGAAGAAGCACCAGCGGAAGAAGCTGATAGTAAAAAAGATAAAGAGCCTAAAGATAAGAAATCTGATAAGAAAGGCTCAGCAAAGAAGGCTAAAAAGTAGGGCCATAATTGATGAATAATGAAGATGGGTCATGCTAATAAGCATAAAGGCCCAAGGAGGAAATAAGTATGAAGGAGTTAATTGAAAGTATAGCCAAGCATTTGGTAGATAAACCAGATGAGGTAAATGTAACAGATGTAGAAACGGAACAACGTATAATCTACGAATTGACTGTGGGTGAAGGTGATTATGGAAAGATCATAGGTAAGAGTGGAAGAAATATTTCAGCCATTCGTACCTTAGTTTTTGCAATTAATGCAAAGCAAGGCGGTAAGCGCGCTCGTCTAGATGTAATTGATTAGCTAGCGATTTAATATGAATAAACTTTTTCCTATAGGAGAAGTTACTCGTGTATTTGGCTTGAAAGGTGCAGTATCTGTTCGTCCATTATCGCGTTATTTTGAGGATTATATTCATTCCCATCAATTGCAGATTGGGCTTACAGAAAAATCCTCTAGTAAGCTTCAATTAAATAAAATGGTAGGTTCCGGCAAAAAATCTAGTTTTATCTTTAAGGGTTTTAAAGATAGAGATAGCGCTGAAACTATTATTGGCAAAAAGATATTTGCATTAGTTGATGAGTTGGATTCTATCCATTTTCTTTCTAGTGAATTGATTGGATATGGAGTATTTACTAATGAAGGGATACGTATTGGTAGATTAGGAGAAATTCTTTGGCTTCCAGCAAATGATGCCTATGTAATTAATGATGGTGATAGGGAATTCCTGATTCCAATAATACCTGAAATTGTTAAAAGTATAGATTATTCGCAAAGAGCAGTATTAATTACTCCTATGGAGGGATTATTAGATTGAAGACAATTTCAATTATTACACCGATTCCAGATATGATCAATTCTATTATAGAACAATCTATATTGCGTAAAGCTATTGAAAGTGATGTAGTTAAATTTGATATAGTAGACTTAAGGGATTATGGTTTAGGAAATTATAAACAGATTGATGATGCTCCTTATGGAGGCGGAGGTGGTATGATTTTAATGGCCGAACCATTATTTGCAGCCTTAGATCAAATTATTAATAATTTGGAAGTTGGTAGTAATACGAAAATTATTTACCCTTCCCCACAGGGAAAGTTGTGGTCCCATCATAATGCAATGGAAAATAGTGATTTTGACAACCTGATATTTATTTGTGGTCACTATAAAGATATTGATCAACGTGTGATTGATAAGTATGTGACTAATGAATATTCTTTAGGTGATTATGTTGTTACTAATGGTGAAATTCCAGCAATGATTATGATTGATAGTATTGTCAGATTAATTCCAGGTGTGTTAAATAATTTTGATTCTGTCAAGACAGATTCATTTTTTTCTGGCATAGAATTGGATGCCCCATATTATACAAGACCATCTGAAATTGATAATTTAACCGTTCCAGATGTTTTATTAAGTGGCGATCACGATAAGATAAGTAAATGGCGCAAAAGTGAAAGACGCCTAAGAACTAAAAATAAACGTCCAGATTTATGGTTAAAAAGGACGAAAAAACTTAAATCATTAGAGGATAGATCATGAATAAATTACAAGAAGCAGTAAAAGATCAGTTAAGAGATGACTTGCCAGATTTTTCTCCTGGAGATACTCTTTCTATTGGAGTAAGAGTTGTGGAAGGTGGCAAAGAACGATTGCAGATTTTTAAAGGTGTGGTTATATCTAAAAGTGGAGGCGGGGTAGAAGAAACTTTTACAGTACGTAAAATCTCTGGAGGTGTAGGTGTAGAGAGGATCTTTCCTTTAAATTCTCCTATGATAAACTCAATTAAGGTAGACCGCAAAGGCAAAGTGAGACGCGCAAAACTACACTATTTACGTGAATTAACTGGTAAAGCAACCAGAATCACAGAAAAACGCTAATCATACCGTATTTATCCTATTTTCGCCCTCATTATCCTAAGCTGGTAATGAGGGCTTATTTATTTAAATATATAAATAAGCAAAAAAATAAATGATTCTGTTTTTTAAGTTTTTTGTAATTATAATAGTCTGAAGGTTGAATATTTATAAAATGAACAGAATTGAGAAAACAATACTAGCGATCACAGGTGGTGCCCATCTATCTGTTCATGCATTAATGTTAGCGTTACCAAGCCTGATTCCAATCTTTATGAGCGAGTTTAATGTAGGAATAGATGTTTTAGGATTTGTTGTTACAATTAGCGCTTTCATGTTCGGAGTTGGAGCCATTCCATCTGGTTGGCTCGAGAGTAAGATTGGTGGAAAAACATTGTTAATATTATATTTATTTGGCTCTAGTTTCTCAGCGATACTTATTTCAGTATCTAATTCATTTAATCTATTGGTTTTTGGTTTAGGATTATTAGGTCTTACTTCGAGTATATACCACCCCGCAGGGCTTACTTTAATTTCTAATCGCATTCATCATATAACAAAAGGTATGGCAGTCCATGGCGTTTTTGGCTCAACTGGATCGGCAATTGGCCCTGTATTAGCAACGACTCTTGCTCTTTTTATTTCCTGGCGTGCATCCTATGCAACTTTAGGATTATTTAATTTCACTCTTGGAATTGCTTCAATATTATTAATACCATCTACAAAGGATACTAAAAATGTTGAAATGATGAATAATGAAAAGAAGGCTAAGGTGACAAATAGAATAGCTTTGCTATTCTTTTATATAACTAATCTGATTATGGGGTTTGTATACTATGGATTTACAACATTTATGCCAATTCATTTTGCTGAAAACACGAAGGAATTCCTTCCTTTTATTTCTGATACAATGAAGGCAGGCGTTTTCCCTTCTTTTGTGTTTTTATCAGGAGTTATTGGTCAAATTATAGGAGGAAAGCTTGGAACGCATTTCAACAGGATTAGAATCCTACCATATATTATTGCGATAAATATCCCTTTTTTACTATTAATGGGCTATTCCAAAGGGTTTTTGCTTATTTTTTGTAGTTTATGCCTAGGAATGACATATTTTAGCAGTCAACCAATTTGCAATACAATTATTGCAGATTTAACACATAGTAATAATAGAGGAATAGGATATGGAATCAACTTTTTTCTAAGCATGGGGATTGGATCTCTTGCAGCAATGATAGGTGGAATTCTTGCAATTAATTTTGGAACTACCATAATATTTATATCTATGGGTTTTTTACTTATTCCCGCTTTAATTACAAGTTATTTTATTATTTTAAAATCATGATTATTATTTTAGTGATGAAATATATCTATTTTATTGATTGATATGATTAGCAAGCAGTTAAAAGAACTTCCGTCCGTATCTCAAGTTATACATGAGATAAATAATAGTATAAATCTACATAATAGGTACTTAAAGGAAATTATTAATTTAGAAATTAAGCTATATAGAAAATTGGCACAGTCCAATAAATTAGATTATAATCGCAAGGAGATTATTCAGAGAATTATTCAAGAAGTTAATAGATTGGATCAATCTTCAATTAAAAATTTAATTAATGGTACGGGTATAGTATTACATACTGGATTTGGTCGTGCTCCTATATCAAAAAAAATAATTCAAAGAGTGGCAACTAAATTGGATGGCTACATTAATCTGGAATTTGATTTATTAGATGGAAAACGTGGTTACCGACAAAATCATTTATCACAAATGTCTAATGCAATATTTGGTTCTCAATCTAGTTTATTAGTTAATAATAATGCCTCTGCAGTTTTATTATCTCTTAATTCTTTAGCAGAAGGTAAAGAAGTAATTGTGTCTAGAGGTCAGGAAGTTGAGATTGGTGGCTCTTTTCGTATACCTGATATAATTCAAAAAAGCCATGCTAAACTCATAGAAGTTGGCACTACAAATAGGACTCATTTAGCTGATTACGAAAAAGCTATATCATCATCAACCGGTGTTATTTTATGGGCCCATACTAGCAATTATGTTGTTAAGGGATTTACAAAAGAAGTACCACTTAAAGATCTGGCATTGCTATCAAAGAAAAAAAGAGTTCCTCTTGTTGTAGATTTAGGATCTGGAACAATTATTTCTACTGAGAATTATAATTTACCAAGGGAGAAGAATGTTCAAGAGATTTCAAAGACGGGTGCTGATATAATAACTTTTTCTGGTGACAAATTAATAGGAGGTCCTCAATGTGGATTCATTATTGGAAAAAAAAGGTATATAAATAAGATTTCACAAAACCCTTTGCATAGAACATATCGATGTGATAAGTGGACGATAGCTTTTATGGAAGAAACACTTAAGACTTTTCAATCAGAGGATAAATTTGACTCAAGCAATTTATCTTTACAATTACTTACTACATCAAAAAGAGAATTATTTGTTAGGGGAAAAAGAATTATTGATAGTATCCCTAAAAGTAAGATCAAGGTTTTTGGTCTCACTTTAGAAGAATCCTTGGTAGAAGCCGGAAGTGGCTCATTGCCATTAAAATCTATTCCCAGTGCAGCCTTAAAATTTCAACCACGGAAAATATCTGTATCATCATTGGCAAAATCTTTCCGTTTAGGTAAATATCCTGTCGTTGGGTATACTAAAGGAAATATCTTTTATATTGACTTGAAAGCTGTATTGCCTAAACAAATATCTCATTTGATTGAATCAATTAAGCAGCTTTAATATGCCTCACGTAGTTATAGGGACTGCTGGACACATAGATCATGGTAAAACATCCTTGGTCAAAGCTCTAACGGGTACAGATACTGATAGATTAGTTGATGAAAAAAATCGAGGTATGACCATTGATTTAGGTTTTGCATTTTTTAATGATAATATCACTATTATTGATATGCCAGGACATGAAAAGTTTATACGTAATATGGTAGCAGGTGTATCTAATATTCATATTGCATTATTAGTAGTTGCTGTAGATGATGGTATTATGCCACAAACCAAAGAGCATCTCCAGATTTTACAAATTTTAAATATTTCTACATGTATAATTGTTCTGACAAAGATTGATTTAATTCAGGATAAGGAATGGATAGATCTTGTTGAACTAGAAGTTCGTGAGATGGTCAGCGATGTTTTCGAGAATATTGAAATTGTACGGACATCAGTGCAAACCAATGTAGGTATAAATCAATTAAAGAAGATTTTATCAAAACAGATAGGATTTAAAAATAAAACCAAAAAACATGATATTTTTAGATTACATGTTGATCGTTCATTTTCAATGATGGGTTTTGGAACGATAGTTACTGGAACAGTATTATCAGGTCAGCTTAAAAAGGGAGACAAAGTATTTGTTTTACCAGATAATATTTTAACTAAGGCTCGAGGAATTCAGAGGCACGGTGAAGAAATTAATTCTATCCAAATTGGTGATAGAGCAGCAATAAACTTAGCAAATATTGAATTGGATAAAGTATGTAGAGGATCTCAATTAACATCAAGTTCGAGTATGATATCAGTGAATCAATTTATTGCAAGGATTACAATTACTAATCAAAGTATTAAAAAATTTAAGCATAGACAGAGAGTTCGAATCCATTTAGGGACTGCTGAAATATTTTCTAGGATATATTTAATTGGTAAAAAAACAATAGATAATAATATAAGTACGAATGTTTTAGTGAAAATGGAAAAAAGTCTATCTATCTTCCAAGATGATTTATTTGTTATAAGATCTTACTCTCCAATAACTACATTAGGAGGAGGAATTATTTTAACAACTTTAATCATAAAAAATCTCCCATTTAAATCATGGGTTCCATTGCTAGAAATAGATCCAATAAAAAGATTTGATCAACTTATAAATTATAGTATGCCCAAATTAATTGATGAGTGGTCATCTATAACTAAACTGCATATTGATGAGATATCTAAATGGATAAAAGATTTAGGCATCTTTATTACTGAAAGTGGGTTTGTTTATACTGAAGATATAAAAAATGAGAGCATGCAGAATATTATTAGAATATTGAAGATTTTTCATGATAATAATCCATTGAGGAATGGTATGGGTTCTGATGTATTAAAACAACAATCTAGAATTGAAGAAGGATGGTTTCTTGAAATACTTTCATTGGTAGAGAAAGAAGGGCTTATTAAAAGGATTGGATCAGAATATGCTTTAACATCACATAAGATAAAAATAAGCGATAATATGATGCATCTTTATCAAGGGTTAGAAAAGAGTATTATTAAAAATGGTTTTATTCCAATCACCATTAAAGAAATTTCTGAACAATTCGATATAACTGAAAGAAAGGGTCTAGAGTTATTACATGTTTTAAAAAATAAAAAAAAATTAGTTAAAGTAAATATTGATCTTTGGATGCATTCAGAAAATATAGATAAACTGTATCTGATAAATAAAAAACATTTTCAATCAAATAATGAATTGGATATATCATCGTTTAAAAACTATACAGGTTTAACAAGAAAATTTGCTATTCCTGTACTAGAATTCTGTGATAAGCAGGGATGGACAGCTCGTATGGGTAATTTGCGTATAAAAGGGAAAAATCTTTGAAAAATAAAACTATAAATGAAAAGAGTACCCCTTTAATGCGGCAATATGATGAAATAAAAGAGCAGTATAATGATGCAATTGTATTATTTAGGATGGGAGATTTTTATGAAACTTTCAATGATGATGCTGTAATTACAGCAAAAATCTTAGGCATTGTACTTACTAAGAGATCTAATGGAGCGGCTGCTGAAGTTCCATTAGCTGGATTTCCGTATCATTCTATAGATAATTATTTACATAAACTTGTAAATGCTGGCCATCGAGTTGCTATCTGTGAACAAGTAGAAGACCCAAAACTTGCTAAAGGGATTGTTAAAAGAGAGGTCATTGAAGTTGTTACTCCGGGAACAATCACAAGTGATACCGCTTTAAACAATAAATCCAATCAATATATTGGATGTATTCATTTTGATAATAAAAATTCGGGATATGCTATTTTAGATCAATCAACTGGTGAACTATTTGTAGGTCAATGTTTAGTAGTCGATTTAACAGAATCATTATTAAAGTTTGCCCCTAGAGAAATATTGATTGGTAATAAAATTGTTTATTCGACTACCTTATGGTATAGAACATTAAGACCATTTGTAACTGTAATTGATGATTGGACAATATCATATGATGAATCATACAGAATACTAAAAAAACATTTTCAAGTTGGATCATTAAAAGGTTATGGATGTGAAAATTTGAACTTAGCTATAGCAGCTGCAGGCGCGATTTTTTTCCATATAAACAATACATTGAATGGATCTTTGGATCATGTAACTAATTTAAAGACAGTTCATGATGATGGGATAATGGGGTTGGATAGCTTTTCAGTTAAAAATCTTGAAATATTTAGATCATTATCAACACAAGGGAGTCATGGTACATTAATTGATTTATTGGATCATACGGTCACAAATGGGGGCGGCCGAATGCTAAAACAATGGCTTAGCAGACCATTAAATGATATTCAAAGATTGAATAATCGTTTAAATGTTGTTAATGCGTTTACAAATCATAAAAACCAATTAAATAAATGTAGAGTTGTTTTTAAAGATATACTCGATATAGAAAGAATACTGGGAAAAATCAACCAAAGTAAAGTTACCCCTAGAGATATAATTGGTTTGAAACAAAGTTTAAGTAAAATACCTGATCTTCAAGAAATCTTCTTAAAAATTGATGATAAATACTTAAATAAATTGCGCTCTACTTTTGTTGATACAGGCCAAATAGTTGAGCTTATATCTTCACAATTAAATGATGAAGTCCCAGCGCAGATTAAACAAGGGAATATTTTTCGCAACGGTATACATAAAGAATTAGATGAAATACGAAAATTAATTTCAGGAGGAAAACAATGGGTTAAGGAACTGGAGAAAAATGAAAGAGAACGTACTGGTGCTAGTCGATTAAAAATTGGCTTCAACAAAGTTTTTGGATATTATTTGGAAATTTCAAAATCTCAGCAGAATAATATTCCAGATGAATATATTCGTAAACAAACATTAGTTAGCTCTGAACGTTATATCACAACTGAATTAAAAGAGTATGAAGAAAAAGTTTTATCTGCTGAGGATAAGATGCTAGCAATTGAAACAGAACTTTTCTCAATATGTTGCAGCAAAATCATAGAAAAAGTTGAGCTGATACAAACTAACGCTAAAATACTAAATCGTATTGATGTCTTAATAACATTTGCACATTTGGCTATTCAAAATAGATATTCTAAGCCAAGGTTATCTAATAAGCCTTTTTTAAAAATTATTGATAGTAGACATCCTATTGTGGAAAAGCTATTACCTTCGTCTGAACGTTTTGTTAGTAATAGTATTAATTTAGATGTAAGCAAAAACCAGATTCATCTTATTACAGGTCCTAATATGGCTGGGAAATCTACTTATTTACGTCAGATAGGTTTACTTGTTTTAATGGCCCAGATTGGATCTTTTGTTCCTGCAAAAAATGCTGAAATTGGTATTGTAGATCATCTTTTTACAAGAGTGGGTGCAAGTGATAATCTTGCTGGTGGTGAAAGCACATTTCTTGTTGAAATGATCGAAGCTTCAAATATTATTCATAATGCTACACCTCAAAGCTTAATTCTTCTTGATGAAATTGGTCGTGGTACTGCAACATTTGATGGTTTATCATTAGCATGGTCTATCACAGAATATTTGCATAATAATCAATCTGTAGCTGCTCGAACATTATTTGCAACTCATTATCATGAGTTGACCAAATTAGAGCAGACATTGGATAGATTAGAGAATCATCATGCTGCAGTTAAAGAATCTGAAGAAGAAATTATATTTTTAAAAAAGATTCTACCTGGTCCTGGTGATAAGAGCTATGGTATCCATGTGGCAAAAATGGCTGGTCTTCCAAAGACTATTCTAGATAGGGCTAATGAAATTCTTAAATATCATTTAAAAGAAAGTCAAGAAGTAGGTAATTATTTACCAGAAAAACATGCCAATCAGGTTTCAATTTTTCAAGATGATACTTTATCTTATTTGAATGATCTCAAGAAAATTAATATTAATGAATTAACTCCTTTAGAAGGATTAAAAATTTTAGATGATTTGAAGAAAAAATATGAATCGTAAGAATTCTTTTTTCATTATCTTAATATTTTGTTCCAACATTTATTCTGAATCCATTTGGGTAAATTATGGTTGGGAAATCTTTGATAATGCAGGAGATGGTCGCGCATTATCATTAGGGAATTCTTTTATTGCTGATGGAACATCTCCTATATCAGTCTTATGGAACCCAGCGCACCAGGATCCTAAGAGAGATTTGCCTTTATCCTATGGGCATCAGAATCGTTTTGCAGGTTTAGTTAGTAGTGATGTATTAGTTTTTGGTTTTAAGAATAAATTTAGAACACCGTTAAGTATAGTAATTTTACGTGAAGCAGTATCAAGGATACCTGATACTAGAGATCTGTTACTTGATTGGGGAGAAGATGGAATGCCTGGTACGATGGATTTTGGTGAAGGTAATGGAGTGTTAGATGAAGGTGAAAGACTTGATTTTGAAAATATAAAATATTTTAATCAGTCCCAGTGGGCTTTGCATTTTAGTACTGCAAAAAGAATTAAAAACGTTACGTTTGGTATTGCTGCAAAGAGTCTATTCCATAATCTTGGCGGATATCATGGAAACGGATTTGGGTTTGATATTGGTGCAAAGTTTTCTCCATGGGAAGATAATATTATAGGAATAGCATTTAATCATTTTACGACCTCTTGGTTTATATGGGATAATGGTACGGTGGAAAGAACTATGCCAAATATTTCTTTAGGAGTAACTCAATTATTACAATTATCTAGATTACCTTTGAGTTGTAGACTTAATGGGGGAGCAGTTAAAACGTTAGGGTATAAAGGGGTTTTGTACAATCTAGGTGTTGAGTTAAACTATCAATCTAATCTTCAAATTAGATTAGGAAGAAATAGCAATGGTTTTCTTTCTACTGGATTAGGTTTAATATGGAAAAACTTTTCAATTGACTACGCGTATAGACCATCACCTTCAAATACTGGATTTGGATCTAGTCAGTTAATATCATTTAGGCTAGATCCAATTTGGTTTAAAAATAAAATAATTTCTTTTTTATAGATTGTTCTTCAAATATACTTTTTTGATCTTTATTTGAATAAAGACACCAAAATGAATTAAGTTTATCGCTCACCCTGGGTAAGGAAATATGATTTTAAGTATGACAGGTTTTGGTCATTCAGTTATTGATACTGAAGTTGGACAGTTATCCGCGTCTGTGCGGTCCGTTAATTCACGATATTTAGATATTAAAATACGTGGTTTAAATATTGATCCAAAAGTTGAGCGAGAGATTAGACAATTAATATCTAAGAATCTAATTAGAGGTTCTGTACAAATTTTCTTTGAGATTGGAAAAAATTCTCCATCGAATAGTAGTTTTTCTTTTAATAAAGATCGGTTTGAAGCAATAGATGAAACTTTAAAATTGATTTCACAGAATTATTCTTATACGATTAATCCTGGCGATTTTATTAGAGCATCAGATCTCTTACTAGATAATAGATTAGATAATTTGAATTCTGACGATATTATTAAAATCACTAATGAAGCAGTATTGCAGTTGAACGAGATGAGAGAATTAGAGGGAGATAAAATATATAAAGATTTAGTTTTGAGAATAAACATTCTAAAAAAAGGAGTTAAAACTTTAGAGAAGTTGAATAAATCTTTTGCTTCTAATAGAAAAGAAAAATTGCAAACTCGCTTACAAAAGTTATTAGGAGAACATGAATTGGATGAGTCAAGATTAATTCAAGAGGTTGCAATTTTAGCAGAACGAGCTGATGTAACTGAAGAAATAGTTCGTTTGAAAAGTCATTATGAACAATTAGATAAATTATTGGATAGTGGTGATAGTATTGGTAAAAGATTTACTTTTTTAATTCAGGAAGTATTTCGTGAAATTAATACGATAGGTTCAAAGAATGGTTCAATAGATGTAATCAATCAGATAATACTTATGAAGGATGAACTAGAAAAGATAAGAGAACAAGCGCAGAATATATTATGAAGAATCTAATTGTTCTATCTGCTCCCTCCGGAGCTGGAAAATCCACTTTGTGTGAAGAGATAAGAAGGAAAAAATCTCATATTAAACTTTCAGTTTCATGCACTACAAGACCTAAGCGTGATTATGAAATGGATGGGGTAAACTATTACTTTTTATCATATAATGAATTTATGAAAAAAGTAGAAAATCATGAATTTGTAGAGTTTGAAAAAGTACATGGAAACTATTATGGAACTTTAAATAACGCTATTAAGGATGCAATTAATAGTGAAGAATTAATGTTGTTTGATGTTGACGTGAATGGTGCAATGTCAATTAAAAAAAAATATCCTAATAATACTCTTACTATATTTATTTTACCCCCCTCAATAGAAGATTTGAGAATGCGTTTGATTAATAGAGGTACGGACTCAATAGAAAGAATTAATAAAAGACTAGAAAGAACAAATAAAGAGATGAAGTTTAAAGATAAATTTGATACCTTTATGATTAATGATGATCTATCTAGTGCAATTGGTAAATTAAATGAAATAATAACTAATCAAAATCAAGGAGTAGCATAATGGCAGTTAAACCTTTAGCATTGAGAAAATTAGAGGAAAAGTCAAAGAATATTTATGAAGCTGTGGTAGTAATGTCAAAAAGAGCTCGTCAGATTAACCAAGAGCGGTATGAAGAAAAAGTCATGAATGAAACAGATGATCTCTCTGAGTTAGATGTTTTAGATGAATTACCACAAATTGATCCTGAAGAATATGAGGAAAAAGAAAAAGTAACTACTGAGGCTCTGGATCAGTTTTTAGCAGGAGATGTACAATGGAGAGAACTAGAAGGTGATGATTCATAGGAATAAAATTGATAAAAAATAATTTTATTAATCAATATTTGAGACAGACTCAAGATATTTATGGCGATAAGCTCTATTTAAAAATTAATAAAGAAACTAATGGAGCTAATAGCCCAGAAATTTCATTGGATGATTTTTTTTATTCGATTAATAGCTGTCAGAAATGTCAACTAGGAAATTCAAGAAAAAACTTTGTTTTTGGTGTTGGTGATAAAAATGCTGATCTATTACTTGTAGGAGAGGCACCTGGTGAGAAGGAAGACCTTGAAGGTATCCCCTTTGTTGGTCGAGCAGGAAAGTTATTGGATAAAATTTTATCTGCTATATCTTTGTCAAGAGATAAAGGAGTTTATATATGCAATGTTTTAAAATGTCGTCCTCCAGATAATCGCGATCCTTTACTTTCTGAGATTGAACAATGTGAGCCTTATCTTAAAGAGCAAATTAATTTGATAAAGCCAAAACTAATAGTAGCTTTAGGTAGAGTAGCAGCAAAGACCTTGTTAAAAAATGATTTGGCATTAAAAGATATGCGTTCAATAAAATATGACTATTATGGCACCCCTCTTATCGCTACTTATCATCCTGCTGCTTTATTAAGAAATCAGAATCTTAAACCTGCGGCATGGGAAGATTTTAAATGGATAAGAAATCTAATCAACTGATAATATGGCAAATAATAAAACCGATCAAAATTTAAATTTGCAACCACAATCGATCGAGGCAGAGCAAGCTGTATTAGGTGCGATGCTTTCAAGTAAGGATGCAATAAGTAAAGCACTACAATGGGTGCGAAGTCATCATTTTTATAAAGAATCTCATAGTAAAATATTTCTAGTAATGTCAGACCTTTTTGATAAAGGTGAGCCAATAGATACTATTTCAGTTATAAATAAATTAAAAAAGAACAAACAAATAGATGACGTAGGAGGAGCTTATTTTATTACTGGTTTGGTAGAATCCGTACCTACCGCAGCGAATGTTGAAAGTTATGCAAAAATAGTCTTAGAAAAGTTTATGCTTCGCGAATTAATTAGAGCTTCTCACGAGCTATCCAAAGATGCCTATAATGATCGACAAGATGTAGGGGAAATTTTGGATGCTGCTGAGCAAACAATATTTGCAATAACTCAGGATCGTCTCCGTGGCGGGTTTATGCCTATAGATGGAATATTGCATGAGACGTTTCAGAATTTAGACCGTATTGCGTCTAATCCTGGGTCAGTAACGGGTGTTGCCTCAGGATTGATTGATTTGGATGAAATTACTTCTGGTTTTCAAAAAGGTGACCTAGTAATAATTGCGGGTAGACCCTCCATGGGTAAGACAGCATTAGCATTATCAATCATGCGAAATGCTGCAATAGATTTTAAAATCCCTGTAGGAATGTTTAGTTTGGAAATGGCAAATCATCAATTAGCACAAAGGCTACTATGTGCTGAGGGTAGAGTAGATAGCCATTTGGTTCGAACAGGTAAACTTCCTAAGAACCAATGGCAAAATTTAAGTCGTGCAGTTGGGTCTCTTGCTGAAGCTGAAATTTACTTAGATGATACTCCTGCTATAACTGTTCTGGAGTTACGAGCAAAAGCAAGAAGATTGAAAGCAGAGAAAAATTTAGGTCTCGTAATCGTCGACTATCTGCAGTTGATGCAGGGGCCTAGGAATATTGAGAGTCGTCAGCAAGAAATTTCTAACATATCACGTTCATTAAAGGCTCTAGCAAAAGAATTAGATATTCCTGTCATAGCTTTATCGCAGTTATCTCGTGCTGTTGAACAGAGAAGTGATCATAGGCCACAATTATCTGATCTTAGAGAAAGTGGGGCAATTGAACAAGATGCTGATGTCGTTATATTCTTATATCGTTCATGGGTCTACTCTAGAGAAGAAGAAGAGAAAGGTAGAGCGCAAGCAATTGTTGCAAAACAAAGAAATGGACCTATTGGTATTGTAGATCTATCATTTATAGATCGTTTTGCTCGATTTGAAAGTGTTTCAGCATTTGAAGAGTTAGAGTCTAAAGTTCCATTTTAATGCAGAATCCTTTAGCAAAATTTGTTCCGCACCTTGTTGGCGAATATCCAAAGAAATTTTTGAATTTATTTGAAAGTGTATCTATCCTTAATGGATTTGACAAAGAAGAGATAAAAGATCTATTATGGCAAGCATATGAATTTTCTAGTACTCATCACGAGGGTCAAAAAAGAAAATCAGGCGAACCCTATTTTCATCATTGTTTAGCAGTCGCTAATACTCTTGCATTATGGAAAATGGATCATTTCACTATTGCGGGTGGGATGTTACATGATACAGTAGAGGATACAGATGCATCAATTAACGATATAAAATCTCTCTTTGGTGATGATGTAGCCGACCTTGTTGACGGGGTTACTAAACTAGGAGGAATTCGGTTTTCAAGTAGAGAAGAGAAACAAGCAGGTAATTTTATGAAAATGTTGCTTTCTGTTGCAAAGGATCTGCGTGTTATAATAATTAAATTTGCTGATAGACTTCATAATATGAGGACAATAAAGCATTTATCTAGGATTAAGCGTCATCGAATCGCGATAGAGACTAGAGATGTTTATGTTCCATTAGCTAATAGGTTAGGTATGGCAAAGGTAAAAGCTGAATTAGAAGATTTAGTATTTCAAACATTGAATCCAAAAGCATATTCTGAACTTGAGTCAAAAATTAAATCAAGTAAGAGATCTAGAGAGCGATATATTTCTGATATTACTAAACCAATAATGGATGAATTATCAAAGTATAATTTGGATTCATCAATTTATGGTAGAGTGAAATCTTATTCGTCTATATATGGTAAGATGGAAAAAAGAGGTAAGTCTTTTAATGAAATTTATGATAATCTTGCAGTGAGAGTTATAGTTGGTAAAATAGAAGATTGCTACCTAACTCTTGGTGTTTTACATCAAATCTTTAAGCCTGTTCAAGATCGTTTTAAAGATTTTATTGCCACTCCAAAATCAAATGCTTATCAATCAATACATACAACAGTTATAGGTCCAGGAGGAAAATTAGTTGAGATTCAAATTAGGACTAGAGAAATGGAAGAAACCGCTGAAATAGGTATTGCCGCACACTGGCAATATAAAAATGATGGAGTTGCTAGCAAGAGTATTGACGACCACATAAAATGGTTAAGAGAATTAGTAGAGATTCTCCAAGGTGAGTCATCTGATCCAAGAGAATTCATGAATCTTCTAAAAATTGATTTATTTAATGATGAAATATTTGTATTTACTCCAAATGGAGATTTAGTGCAATTACCAGTGAATTCAACCCCAATTGATTTTGCATTTAATGTTCATACGGAAGTAGGGTTGCATTGCATTGGAGCTAAAGTTGATCATAAAGTTGTACCACTAAATACAATTTTAAATAATGGGGATACTGTAGAAATACTAACTAGTAAATCTCAAAACCCAAGTTATGGATGGTTAAAGTTTATAGTAACAAGTAAAGCAAGAAATAATATTAATAAATTTTTACAGAAAACAACTAGAGATGAGAGTATAGTCCTTGGTAAACAACTTATTGAAAAAACTCTAAGAAGATTAAAACGAAAATCATTGATGAATGAATTAATTGAATCATATTTCAAATTTGGATATAATAATTCCAATTCTTTTATAGAAGCAATTGGGAATGGATCAATTTCTATTAGAGATATTCTAAATAAAATAAGCCCTAACGATAATAACTCAATTGAGGAAGACTCTAATGATGGAGAAAAAGGTTTTTTAGATTTTGCACGAGGACGATCTAAAGGAATAAAAATTCAAGGAATTAAAAATTTAATGGTATCATTTGGTAAATGCTGTAATCCAATTCCTGGTGATGAAATGATTGGTTTTATAACTAGAGGTAGGGGAGTTACTGTGCATCGATCCTCATGTAAGAGCTTACCTTTGTTGAATGAAGAGTCAGATCGTTTGGTTCCAGTAGATTGGGATGTAGGAAGGTCTGATATTTTTAATGTAAGACTTAAAGTAGAATCAATCGATAGAAAAGGTATGTTAAGAGAAATCACAGAAGTTATTTCAAGTTCAAATATTAATATAACTAGTGTTGATATGAAGGTTAAAGATGCCTTATCAACTGCTTTCTTTATTGTACAAATAAATAACATAAAACAACTTGATCGCATAATAAATAAAGTAATTAAAATCCCTGGGGTTGATAATGTAGAAAGAACAGGTTTTTAAATATGAAAGTAAGAACATTTACAAAAAAAGATATAGCTGTAGAAATTTCAAATCGATTAGAGGCGACTCTTGTTGATTCTTTAACTTTTACTGATGAATTATTTTTAGTTTTACGAGATATGTTAACTGATGAATATGAAAAAGTTAGAATTGAGATAAGAAATTTTGGTGTTTTCGAAATTAAACCGACGAAAGCTAAGCCTAATGCAAGAAACCCCCAGACTAATCAAGAAATTTTTGTTCCTGCACATAAAAAAACACATTTTAAACCAGGTAAAATCCTTAAAAAATATTTAAGACAGCCTATTAAGTAAATTTCCATTAAATGGGAAGAGTATTAGCTATTGATTACGGTGATCAAAGAATTGGTCTTGCGCTATCTGATCCATTAAAGATTATTGCAAGCCCATATAAAACAATTGCAAACAAAGATAACGATTATTCAGTAGATGCAATACTAGAAGTAATTATTGATGAAGATGTAGAATTAACAATTGTAGGCCTACCTCTTTCTATGTCTGGAGAAGATACAGATCAAACAAAAAAAGTAAAATTATTTTCAGATAAATTATCTTCTAAAAATATAAATATAAAATTTATTGATGAAAGATGGAGTTCGAAAGCTGCAAAAAGATCCATGAAAGATCAAGGTATTAAGACAGGTCATAATAAATCCTTAGTAGATCAAACTGCAGCAGCAATATTTTTGCAACAATATTTAGATCAAAAATAATTATGTTAAATTTCCTTTATATATCAACGTGGAAATTATCTGTATTATCTGGGATTCTGATTGGGTTATCTTATCCTCCTTCTCCTCTTGGATTCTTAGCTTGGTTTGGTTTGATACCATTAATTCATATTTTACTTAACTCATCGATAGTGAATAGTATCAAATGGTCCTTCATAACAGGTGTTATTGTAAATGTTATAACTGTTTATTGGTTTGGGCTCAATAGTGGAGCTGGCTTAATTCCTGCTATAATATCGATGGTTGCAGCAATTCTATATTTAAGTATATTTTGGATTTTATTTGGTTTTCTATGTTGTTCGTATCATAAAATGACAGGATATGGAATATCTATTTTACCGTTCCTTTGGGTCTCTATGGAATATTTACGGAGCTTTGGTCCACTTTCATTTCCCTGGATTAATTTAGCATTAACTCAAACATTTAGCTTGCCGTTGATTCAAATTGCAGATGTAACAGGTTCAATGGGTATTAGTTTCTGGATAGTTGTTTTAAATATGATAATATATATTGCTATCATTTCTAATAGTTCTAAAAAACAAATATTATCTATTGGCACTTTACTATTGTTAGTGATTTTTTTATTAGGTTTTTTCCGATTATCATTTATACAAAATATAAATGCTGACAATAAAATTAATGTTTCTATTGTTCAGCCAAATATAGATCCAAATCTAAAATGGGAACAAAATTTTCGCGATAAAATCTTTAATACAATGGACTCACTCCATAATGAAGCAATTACACTTGATCCTGATTTTATTTTATGGCCTGAAGCAGCATTGCCAACATATCTTAGGATAAATTATTCAAAACGTAGGTCAATTCTACAAAAAGTAAAAAAATCTAATATTCCGCTGCTTACTGGAACTCCAGATAGGATTAAAAGGGAAGATAATGAAATAGAGTATTATAATGCGGCAATGTTTATTAAGCCTGATGGATCAACAAAAATGTATTATAAGATGCACTTAGTTCCTTTTGCTGAGAGTATCCCATTTTCAAATTATTTTTCATTTCTTAAAAAATTGAATTTTGGTCAAGCAAATTTTACAGCTGGATCTGAGTATACTTTATTCAATGTTGATAGTGTTTCATTTGCAAATTTAATTTGCTATGAGTCTAGCATTCCAAAGATTGCAAGAAAATTCGTTAATCTAGGCGCCAAGTTTGTTACTATTGAAACAAATGATTCTTGGTGTGGTCACTCTTCCGGTGTTTATCAACATTTTCAAATTGCCAAGATGAGGGCTGTTGAAAATAGAACACCAATAGTTCGTAGTGCAAATACTGGGATTTCTGGATTGATTTTACCAACTGGAAAAGTAAATAAAAAAATACATTTTAATAAACAGGGAATTCTTCTTGCCAGTATTCCAATAAATAATATTTCATCATTTTATACAAAATATGGTGATTGGTTTGCTTTAATTTGTACTTTAATATCAGTTATTACTTTGTGCTTTGGATGGTTTCAAAAAAGATCATAATAATATCTTTCTTTTTGAATTTAGTTTTTTCTCAGGAAATAAACTTAACTAATGATTCTACAAATCCTGTCTTATCACCTGTAATAAAGTCATTAATTTTACCTGGATGGGGAGAGTATACATTAGGATACCAGAAAAGAGCCAAAGTAATGGCATTAACAGAATCATTTATTTTTATTTCGATTTTAGGTAGCTATTCAAATGCTAACAGAATTGAGATTAATTACCGTGCTTATGCTGCTCAGCATGCTGGTGTTAGCACTGTAGGGAAAAATAGACAATACTGGATTGATATTGGAAATTATTTATCGATCGATCAATTTAATGAAGAGCATCTGCGATGGAGAGATTTTAATGCAATTTATGAACAAAATAAAAATTGGAATTGGTCTTGGGATGATGATAATAATATGAAATCTTTCGAGAAAATGAGAATTAAATCAGATACTTGGAAACTAAGGGCTTCCTTCCTAGTTGGTGGTATGATACTAAATCATATTATTTCAGCAGTAGATGCTTTATATCTTTTTAGAATATCTAATATTGAAAATATTGATGTTCTTCCTACGTATTATCAAAACATAGATCAATATAATCTTTCCCTATCTATAAATTTTGATTAAATAGCTATCTAATAAATTTATATGAGTCGTTTTAAGTTAGTTTGCCAATATGATGGTTCCAACTTTCATGGATGGCAGTTGCAGAAAGATAAACGTACAGTGCAAGGGGAACTTGAGAAAGTTATAGCAAAATTGAATAAAGGTAAATTAATTGATGTCGTTGGGTCTGGAAGGACAGATGCCGGAGTCCATGCTTTTGGTCAGGTTGCTCATTTTGATATGAATACAAAATTAGGCAATAATTCTTTGAGAAAAGCTATTAACGGCAATCTAAATGAAGATTGTTATGTAAATTCAGTTGAAGTAGTAAATAATGAATTTCATGCACGTTTTTCTGCTATGCAGAGGGAGTATATATATAGTTGTATGCAAACTAGAAATTTATTAGATAGAAATCGGATATGGTACACAGGTAAATTAAATATATTGAAACTAAATGATGTAGCTAGGATATTAGTTGGGAAGCATGATTTTCTATCTTTTTCAAAGAAAAATCCACAATTAAATAATACAATATGCAATATTTATCAATCTGAGTGGAAGAAGACTGATGAAATAGTAAATTATCACATATCAGGTAATAGATTTTTACATCACATGGTGCGTTATTTAGTGGGATCAATGGTGGCAATAAGTCAAGGGAACTATAGTATCGAACAATTAAATAAAGAATTAGATAACCCTAGTTCAGATTCAAAACAATTTAAAGCTCCTGCTTATGGATTATTATTAAATCATATCTCTTATGAATAAACAAAGATATATTTTACTATTCACTTTATTTTTTATTAGTTCCTATTTATATGCAAGTACTATATCCGAATCAAGAGAGAATGCGATTACAAAAGCTATTGACAAGGTTGGTGCTTCAGTTGCAAGTATTAATGTAGTGAGAGATGTCCTTAGACCATTTCCTGGTTTTAATTATAGTGATATAAATAGCAAATATCTAAGATATCTTTTTCCAGAAATTTTTCATCAGAACCGTAATGCCATGACTTCAGGGTCTGGTGTCGTAATCAGTCCTGATGGCTATGTGATAACAAATTCTCATGTAATTAATAAAGCTAGCGAGGTTTTTGTATCTCTAAAAGGTGGTAATAATTATAAAGCAGAAATTATTGGAATTGATCATATATCTGATATAGCTCTATTAAAATTAAATGGAAGTGATTTTCCTTATGCAAATTTATCAAACTCTGATGATTTAATTATAGGTGAGTGGGTAATTGCTCTTGGAAATCCTTTAGGATTATTTGATATTAATAACCAACCAACTGCAACCGTAGGTATTATTAGTGCTGTAGATATGAATTTTGGGAAAGTTGATGGTGGAATGGTATATAAAGATATGATTCAAACTGATGCGGCAATTAATATGGGGAATAGTGGTGGGCCACTTGTTAATAGCGAGGGAAATGTTATTGGAATTAATACTTTTATTTATACTGGTTCCTCCTATTCTGAAGGATCAATCGGTATTGGTTTTGCAATCCCTATTAATAGAGCAAAAAGAATCGTTGAAGAATTAAAAGATACTGGACATGTAAATCGATTTTATAATACAGGCTTGACGGTTCAAGCATTAACTCCAAGAATTGCATTAAATAAAGGGCTAGAAATTTCCCAGGGATTATTTGTTGCTGAAGTAGAAAATAATAGTACAGCTAAGACTTCAGGGATAATGTATGGAGATGTAATTACAAAAGTGAATGGAAATAATGTAAGAACGATTAATGATTTTGGATCAATAATGATTGAAAATGATTTTCGTGCGGGCGATAAGATTAACCTAAGGATTTATAGAAATGGCCGTTATATTAATAAAAAATTAATTCTGGGTAGGGGGGGTAGATAAGAAAAAAATGCTAGCGCCTGAAGGTAAAAGAATACTTATATCATTATTTCTATCAACTTTCATTTTAGGTATAGTAGGTAACTATTATAATCATCAAATATTAATAATATTTTATTTTATCTCAGGAATATTACTAATCTTTTCATGTAACTTTTTTCGCGATCCTATTAGAAAATGTAGTACCGATGAATCATCAATTATATCACCAGCAGATGGAAAAATAATTCGTATTGACCAAATAGATGATGATAAGGTAGGCGAAAACGCTTCTAGAATCTCTATTTTTTTGAATGTTTTTAATGTCCATGTAAATAGAGTTCCTTTTACAGCTAAAGTAAGTGATTTTGCACATAAATCAGGAAATTTTATTGCTGCATATGATCATAGAGCTAGCGATGAAAATGAAAGGACAAATATTTTATTTAGTACTAAATATTTTAATTATCGTGTTATGCAAATCGCTGGACTTATAGCGAGAAGAATACACTGCTATGCTGAAGTTGATAAGGAGATGAAAAAAGGAGACCGTTTAGGTTTTATTATGTTTGGTTCTAGAACTGATATTATATTCCCAAGTTCTATGGAAATAAGAGTTGCAATTGGGGAAAAAGTTAAAGGCGGAAAAACTATTATTGGAAAAATATCATGAAAAGAAAACCTAAAGAATTTATACCTAGTATATTTACTGTCATGAATATGTTTATAGGATTCATGGCAATGGGATTTATTATGAGAGGAGATCCGATTCGAGCTAGTTGGCTAATACTTTTTGCCTGTTTTTTTGATGTTTTTGATGGCAAGTTAGCTAGGTTATTAGGTATCCCTACACGTTTTGGGGCAGAGTTTGATTCTTTCGCAGATACTATTTCTTTTTGCGCAGTTCCTTCTATGATGATTTACTTAGTGTATGTAGAAGGACTTCCTCCTATCCTAGGTGGGTTATTTAGCTTTATACCTATTCTTTTTGGAACAATTAGGCTTGCAAAATTCAATTTAAATCAAGATCAAAATCCAAGATCCTATTTTGTTGGACTACCTACACCTATGAATGCTGTTATGATTATTACGTTTCTATTATTTAATCATCAAATCTGGGGAAATTATGGAGACCCAAGGATTGCTCTTGTTATGACAGCATTCCTTGGTTTCCTTATGGTAAGTAAAATACGTTTTTCAAAATTTCCACTGATTTCTTTTAAAAAAGGAAAATCAAATACATTAAGCCTTATAGGAGTTAGTTTAATCATTTTATCAGCGTTATTTCTTCAGGGACTTATTTTATTTCCTCTTTTTACAGTATACATACTTTGGAGCATTATTCAATGGACATTAGACAATGATAGGTTTGAGCAAAAATCTAATATTGAAGCTAAATTATAAAATAGGAATAAGATAAATGGATAAAACCAGATCGTTTGGATTAGTATTTTTAGTTTTATTTTTTGGTTCTATGCTAGGGTCTCTTTTAGGTGAGATTCTTGGCTTTTTACTTCCTCCTGGAGTAGTAAAAGACTTCTTTCTGACCAGTATTTATTTTGATTTGGCGGGAATTTTTGGTAATGCTAAAGGTGTCATTAGCATTGATTTATTAATGTTTGTTTTAAAATTTGGATTAGAAATTACAATTAATTTTACTAGTATAATTGGTTTAGCGACTGCATTTTATTTGCTTCGTTTTTACAGGTAATGAAGATAGGATTATATTAAATTCTATTAAATAAATTGAAATGATAAGGAATTAGTCATGTTAGAATCATCAGTTACTTTAATTCAAGCTGGAGTTCCCGGAGGATGGGAATGGGTCATTATTGCTCTTGTTGTTCTTCTATTATTTGGTGCAAAGCGTATACCAGAACTTGCACGGGGACTTGGTCAAGGGATAAAAGAATTTAAAGGAGCAGTAGATGATGCCAAGCAAGAATTAGATGATGCAGCAGAAACTATAACTTCTGATAGCGATAAGTCAGAAGAATAATATTATACTTTACAAGAAATAGTATATATAATATTTAAATAATAAAATCAAGTTTCTTCCCCTCTATTTATTGTGCTTTATATGGAACTTTATCTTCGAGTTTTCGTTTTAATACTGTTTCAATTGACCCAATCTAGGGTAAAGAGTAGTTTTCATGATTGAATTTTTACATCCTTGGATATTAATTGCTTCATTCTTTGTTCCTCTACTATTATGGTTATTTAAAAAGAAAAGCTCTTTTTTTGAAGGAACTATGCGTATTTCATCTTCTACATTATTTGAGGGAAACTTTCGTAGAAAAGGTGAGCTGAGATATAAGATAATTCTTTATCTAAAAATATTAACATTAGTGTTAATTATTATTGCTATTGCAAGACCACGGAAAATTGATCAATTGCAAATGATGAATGTTAATGTAGTTGATATTATTTTAGTTATTGATATAAGTAGTAGTATGTTAGCAGAAGATTTTAAGCCAAATAGATTAGAAGCAGTAAAAGAAGCAGCTCTGAATTTTATTGCTAATAGGCCTGAAGATCGTATAGGTTTATTAGTATTTGCAGGAGAAACTTTTATTCAATGTCCATTGACAACTGACAAACAAGTTTTAAGTTCATTATTAAAGGATATACGTATTGCTGAAAAAGAATATGATGGTACAGCCATTGGCATGGCAATTGCAAATGCAACTAATCGTTTGCGAGATAGCAAAGCTAAGAGTAAGGTTATGATCTTACTTTCTGATGGTAGTAATAATGCAGGAGAACTTGACCCTATAACTGCTGCCGATCTCGCAAACCAATTTGATATAAAGATATATACTATTGGTGCAGCAACAGATCAATCACTAACATACATTCCAGGTGTTGGAAGAATGATCAATGAGATTGATGAAGAAACATTAAAAGAAATTGCGAAAGAGACTGGTGGAGAATATTTTAGAGCAAAAGACCAAGATATGCTATCAGAAATATATGCACAAATAGATAGTATGGAGCGAACGGAAATTGAAGTTAAGAGTTATACTAAATATAAAGAATTATTTGGATGGTTTCTTATACCGGCATTAATAATTGCAATGGGAACAGAGACATTAAGCCGAACAATTTTCAAAAGACTGACATGATTGCTTTTAGATTTCCATATATATTATTATTCTATTTAGTATTTTTATTTTCCTTAATTATTTGGATAAATATAGATAAAAAGCGCAAGAAAAAAGTTTGGAGCAAGATAGACCCTGTGCTGAAGAATAAATTATTTTCAAGATTAGACACCAATCTTTTAAAATGGAAAAATCGATTAACAATTATTGGATTAATTTTTCTTATTTTTTCTGCTGCAGGTCCTCAAATTGGAACAAGAGTTTCGCCAATTGATAGAAAAGGTGTAGACTTAGTATTTGCAGTTGATGTTTCTGTAAGTATGAATGCGCAAGATATCAAGCCAAGTAGGCTAGAAAAGGCAAAATTTGAAATATCTCAAATAATAAATCAGTTAAAAGGAGATCGTATTGGGATAATTGTGTTTGCTGGATCAAGCCATCTATATTTACCATTAACTTCTGATTATGAAGCCACTCAGCTATTTCTTGATGCAATAGATACAAAAATGATTCCAAATCAAGGAACAGATCTTAGTAATGCTCTAAGAACTGGGATAAGTGTTTTTAATAAGGAAGATGATAAATATAAAGTTATGGTCCTTGTAACGGATGGAGAAGATCACGAAGGAGCAGCTATAGAGTTGGCAAGTACAGCCTTAAAGAGTGGGATTATTACGCACTCTGTAGGTGTAGGCACTGATAAAGGGTCCTTAATTCCGATAAAGAATGACCCCAATAACAATCGTTATAAAAGGGATAAAAAAGGTATTTTGATCACATCAAAGTTAAATGAAAATATGTTAATTGAATTAGCAGATGCAGGTGGTGGAATATATAGTCGATTTAATAATCGTGATTCTAAATATAAAGAAATTATATCTGCAATTGATAATATGGAGAAACGGTCAATAGCAACACACATTTATTCACAATATGAAGATCGATATCAATCATTTGCTACAATTTCTTTTTTACTTCTAACTGCTGGATTAATAATGCCTACAAGAAAAAAAAGAATATGAGAATATCACGATTAAATATTAGCGTTTTTATTCTTTTTTCTTATTCATTTGCTATTTGTGAAGATAAAGGAATAATATTGTATAATAACAATCAATTTGATAAAGCTAGAGAATATTATGAGAAAATTTTATCAGAGAGAAAAGAAGATGCTATTGCAAGTTTTGGATTAGGATCAACTGCATTCCAACAGAATGATTTATCATTGGCGATGAAGGGGTTTGAATCTGCTTTAAATACTGATGATATGAAGCTTAAATCCAGTGCTTATTATAATATGGCAAATGTGCTTGCAGAAAATAAAAGATTGGAAGAAAGCTTAGCTTTATATAGAGAATCACTTGTTTTAAACCCAAATGATCTAGATTCTAAGATTAACTACGAGTTAGTCAAGTTTATGCTTCAAGAACAGCAAAATAATGAGAGCCAAGAATCAAATGAAGAAAAGGATAATAATAAAGATCAGTCAAACGATCAGAATCAAAGCAAAGATTCAAATCAAAATAATGAGAATCAAGATGAGAATCATAGTGATCAAACCGATTCTTCAAACAATAATGATGATAAACAAGAAAATGAAGAGGAAGAGAATAAAAATGATAAGCAGGATAAAGAAAAAGGTGATCAAAATTTATCTGATGATGGAAGACAGAAGGAACCAATACCTCAAGATAAACAAAATGCATCAGCAATACTTGATGCATTAAAGAATAATGAAAAGATAAATAAAAAGATGCAGATTTCTAAATCAAAGAGAAGAAAATTAGAAAAAGATTGGTAAATAATATGATTAATTATTTTAGACTTTTTCTTATTTATATATTTCTAGTTAATCATTTATCTGGAGGATCAGTTCGAGCTACAGTAGATGCGAATAGTATTACTATAAATGAAACTTTTACATTTAAAATTGAAGCCCAAGATACAGATAAAATACCTTCAGTAAATATTTCATCATTATTAGATGATTTTACTATTGTGAGTGGCCCTGCCCAACAGACAAATTATTCTTGGACTAATGGGAAATCGACATCAACGAAGAGTTTATCATGGACGTTAGCACCTAATCGCGCAGGAAGATTAGTTATTCCTCAATTAATTATTTCTGCTGGAGGAAATAAATATAAAACGAAACAAATTCGAATAAATGTTCAAAAATCTGGTGCCGTTGCAAGCTCAAAAGAATTATTTGTATTAACCGAAATTGACAAAGATGAACTATTTATGGGGGAGCAAGTAACTGTAACATATAAGTTATATACACGAGTCCAACTTGGTCTTGAAAAAATTGACTATCCAAAAAGTATAGGCTTTTGGCAAGAGGATTTATCTATTCCACAACCCCCTCGTTTTAACAGAACTTCTATTAAAGGGGTAGAATATCAAGTTGCGACTTTATATAAAGTCGCTTTATTCCCTACAAAGACAGGAATTCTTGAAGTTTCACCAATGAGTGTTACAGCGCAAGTTAGAACAAAACAAAAAAATAATAGAAGATCAATATGGGATGATCCTTTTTTCAGTAGTTTTAATAATCGTACAATTAAAAAATTAATTAGAACTGATGCTGTTAAAGTAAATATAAAGCCATATCCGGAAGGACAACCGGCTGATTTTACTGGTGCAGTTGGAGATTTTAATATTCGCACATGGGTCGATACAAGCAAAGTTCGTATTAATGAAGCTGTTACCCTTAATATTGAATTACGCGGTACTGGTAATATTAATATGTTTAGTTTGTCTGAGATAAACTTTCCAGGAGACATGGATGTTTTTCCACCTAACACTACCTTTGAGAAAGAAAAATTATGGGATCAATATACTGGTACAATGATTTGGGAATATATATTAATCCCTAGAGCGTCTGGTAGATATCAGATCCCACGGATTCAATTATCATTTCTTAACCCAAAGAATGGATCTTGGAATAAGGTGGGAACAAAGTCTATATCATTGAATGTGTTACCGGGTGAAGATAATTTTATTAGCAGTACTAAGGGTTTTACAAAAGAAGAAATTTCATTGTTAGGAAGTGATATTCGTTATAATACGACAAGTATACCTAATTGGGTACTACGAAATGAGCCAACGATATCAATCAGATCGTTATCTTCTCATATTATAGCAGCAATTTTATTTTTGCTCCCAATACCTATTGCGAGATTTAAAGGAAATAGGTTAAATAATTCTCGTAAACGCCAATCAAATAATGCGCTAAAGAAAGCCTTAAAAAAACTAAAGAAATCAGAAGACAATCCATTTGTGCAGGTTTCTAGAATTATATATATATATCTTAAGGATCGTTTCTTTCTTTCTAGTGAACACTTAGATCCGTTATCAGTTCAACAAGCTTTAAAAGGGATTATTGAAACTGATCATCTAGAAGAATTAATAAAAATATTAAAATTATGTGATGCAGGTAGGTTTGGACCCGATGCATCTGAAGTGCAAGATAGACTTTTAGATGATGCTAAAAATATTTTATATAGATTGGATTCGAATAGATGAGACGTATACTAATCTTTATTTGCTATTTTAATGTTATTTTATATGCTGAAACGACTATTTCTGTCGATAGTTTATTTTCAATGGGTAATCGTTATTTTAACATAGAGAAATATGATTATGCGTTGGATGCATATTTAGCAATATTAGACCAAGTTGAGCATCCTGACCTATATTATAATATTGGTAATACATATTATCGTTTAGGTGATATAGGGCAAGCAATTTGGGCATATGAAAAAGGAATACAATTATCTCCTTTAAATAAAGATTTACAATATAATTTAGATTTTCTTAATGCGCGTGTAAAAGATAGGATAGAGGTACCTAAAAATATGTTGTTTATTGAGATATATAGGACACTAAAAAGAAATATAAAACTAAAGGATTTGTTGCTCTGGGGTGGATTAATGCTTCTTCTATCAGCATTTGCAACATTGTTTAAAGAATTTGGAATTTTAGATGTTCTTTTTGCATTTCGAATGCAGGTCTTTTTATTAATTTTAAGTGCATTAATTCATATTATAGCTTTGGATAAATATTGGGAAATTTCTGATAAGAATGAAGGTGTTATTATTTCTCCAATTGTTAATGTACGTTCTGCACCCATAGATAGAGATGAAAAGATAATTTTTCGTATTCACGAAGGTTTAAAAGTTGATATTGTTCAATCTCAACCAGGTTGGTTTGAAATAATACTACTTGATGGAAATAAAGGATGGATTTCTCATGAATCCTTATTGAGGTTGTAATGCTTAATAATAAATATTTTTTTTTGGTGATTATTTTTTCTTTTATTTTGGCACAAAACCATAATGATTTAAATCAGAAAAAATTAAAGGATGTATCTCCCCATTGGCCAGTTATTGTAAATAATACCCTTGATGATTCATCATCTTTTGATATGGTGCTAATAAAAGATTCTACTCAACTAATTTCAGAAGGATTTCGTGTTCAGATTTTAGCAACTCGTTATTTTGAATATGCTGATAGTCTTGCAATATCTATTAGCAACCAGATCACCGATAGTGTTTATGTAGAGTTTGAAGTCCCTAACTATAAAGTTAGAGTAGGAGATTTTATACATAGAGATTCTGCAGAATCTCTCCAGCAAGAATTATTAAATATGGGTTATAAATCTGCCTGGATATTGCGTTCGAGGATTACTGCTCAGAAAGCAGAGTAACTATTTACCCTCCAAGTATTAAAGCAATTCTAAAAAAAGGTTTTGATAATTCTAATTCTTGTTTTCCAGCTAGAGGTGCGTTATTTGCTTCCCATCCATTTGAATCATAAAGTGTAATATTATATCCTAGACTAAGGTCAAATCCAAACCAAGGCATTAAAGGATATCTTAATGACATGAAAGGGTTAATTACAGTAATATCTGTCGAGGCTTGGGTGTTTAAATAACTTGGATTAGCATCGTTAAATGAAGACCATATGTTTGTCCAGCTATTTGTACCTGAGTCTTTTAAAACTCGAATATTTGCATTCCCAAATAATAATGCTACACCAAAATTGAGTTCAAGATTTCCATAAGGATTATAATTAGACTCAACATAAGGACCAACAATTGATGAAGAAATTGTGATATCGCGGTTAATAGAGTTTTCATCAGCACCATTAATATGTGTACTTCCAGAAAATCCCATTCCACCTATAAATAGATTATTATAAACATTAACAGCACCACCACCACCATTCATCATTAAAGCATTTTCTAAATTACCCATTCCAAAATTATCTACATTTAAATCTGTAATTTGATTATTTAGCTTACTCCACTCAATGGACCAAAGACCAAGCATATAACCCCCATAGCCTCTATATGCCTGTCCATAAAGTTGAGAAGATATAGTTATCAATAAGGTTAAAACCCATATATTTTTTTTTATCATAATACTTTTACTCCAAAAATTATTTTTTACCGTTTAGATAAATATTTAATAATGTGATACGTAAGAAAGTAATATTAATCAATAAAATTAGAAATAGGTAGTATTGAACTATAAAATATTATTTTGTAAAGTAATACGGCCATATTATTGCATCTAGTAGCATTGTTTGGATACAAAAAAAGGTTAAGCCGATAATACTAGCTATATAAAGCCAATTTGTTCTTTCAAAATTTGACATGAAGAACGAGGTAAGTAATATCACGGAAGAAAATCCAACAGTAAATAAAACAAGTCGAATAGCCAGCCACAAAAAAGGTGACGGATTATTAATCATTGCAAAGGTAAGATAAATCCAAATTGCAGATGGTAGAATAATACCAGCATATAGAATATTTATGAACCAAAAACCATATTTACCAAATAGTTTAAGATTATCTATATTAATATAAAATAATATATATAGAGTGAAAAAGAAATATCCGCCAGCTGCCAAAAACATAAAAATAGTATAGTAGGGTCTTATTGATAGAGGTACGTTTCCCCATAGATTCATTCTAGTTAAAGGATTACTTATTAATCCATGAGCGTAAGAACCGAGTACACTTAGACCTCCAAAAATATTAATACAATAAAATAGTATAAGCTGCTTATTCATCTATTAGATATGATAATATACATTTGAAAAGATAAGCTCAATTAATATTGTGATTCAAATAAAATATTATTTAGTATCTGCCATTGACACCATTAATTATATCGTCGTAATTTTGCCATTATGACAGAGTTTAAATTAAATAGTGAATATCAACCTAGCGGGGATCAGCCACAAGCTATTAATGCAATTGCATCTAGTCTAAAAGAAGGTTCCAAGCATCAAACTCTATTAGGTATAACCGGTTCAGGAAAAACATTTACAATGGCAAATGTAATTCAACAGTTACAGCGCCCTACTCTAATTATATCTCATAATAAGACTCTAGCAGCACAATTATACGGAGAATTCAAACAATTGTTTCCCCATAATGCTGTAGAATTTTTTATAAGTTATTATGATTATTATCAACCAGAGGCATACTTACCCGTAACAGATACCTTTATTGAAAAAGATATGTCTGTTAATGAAGAAATTGATATTTTACGTCTAAAAGCTACAAGTTCATTATTAGCTCGAAAAGATGTGATTGTCGTTAGTTCTGTCTCATGTATTTACGGCATTGGTTCTCCTGCTGAATACCAACAGCAGGTTGTTCATGTTGAAAAATCAATTCACTTAAATAGAAGAGAGTTTTTTCGCAAACTTGTGAATATACATTATAACCGCAATGATGTGGTATTTGAAAGAGGAACGTTTCGTGTCCGTGGTGATATTATTGAAATTTATTTAGCTTATGAAGATATTGGTGTTCGATTAGAGATGTTTGGTGATACAATTGATTCTATATCGAGAATTAATCCTTTGACTGGTGAAGTATTGAAGGAAATGGCAAATGAATTTATTTATCCAGCAAAGCACTTTGTTACTGATCGGCAATCTATAAAGAATATAGTTTCAGATATAAGGGAAGAATTAACTAAAAGATTAGAAGAGTTGCGTTCAGATGGAGGATTGTTAGAAGCTCAAAGATTAGAGCAAAGAACTAATTTTGATTTAGAAATGATGTTAGAAGTTGGTTATTGTTCTGGAATTGAAAATTATTCTAGATATTTTTCAGATAGGAAATCTGGAGATCGTCCTTATACATTAATAGATTTTTTCCCATCTGATTTTATTACAATCATTGATGAATCCCATGTAACTCTTCCCCAAATAAAAGGTATGTATAATGGTGATAGAGCAAGAAAAGAGGTCTTAGTAGAACATGGGTTTCGATTACCTAGCGCATTAGATAATAGGCCTTTACAAATAAATGAATTTTTACCTTTACAGAATCAAATTATATATGTTTCAGCAACTCCAGCAGATAAAGAGCTTGAATTATGTGGGGGTGAAGTAGTAGAACAAATTATTCGTCCTACAGGTTTACTTGACCCTAAAGTAGAAGTAAGAAAAACAGAAGGACAAATAGATGATATAATTGGAGAAGCTAGACTAAGAGCAAAAAAAAATGAAAGAATATTAATTACTACTCTAACTAAACGAATGTCTGAAGATCTTTGTGAATATTTAAGAGGTGTAAATCTTCGTGTTCGATATTTGCATAGCGATATTAACTCTCTTGAGCGGGTCAAAATATTAAGAGATCTAAGATTAGGAGAATTTGATATTCTTGTCGGGATTAATTTGCTCAGGGAGGGCTTGGATTTACCTGAAGTTTCACTTGTTGTTGTTCTAGATGCCGATAAGCAAGGTTTCTTGAGAAGCCATACATCATTAATGCAAGTTGCTGGTAGAGCAGCTCGTCATCAAGATGGTTTTGTAATTCTTTACGCAGATAAAATTACTCCAGCAATGGAAAATTTAATTAATGAAACAAAACGTAGAAGAGAGATACAAGAAGCATACAATAAGGAAGAAGGTATTACTCCAACTACAATCTCTAAATCTACAGAAAATATTTTATTTAGTACTTCGGTAGCTGATTCTATTGAGCATGAAGATTATGATACAGTTTTAAACCGTAAAGGGGATGATTTTTCCAAAATGGATAAAAGGCTAGCGCTGGATATGATGAGAAAAGAGATGTTGGAGGCTTCAGATGATTTGAAATTTGAAAAAGCTGCAAAGCTGCGTGATGAGATCAAAAAATTAGAAAAAGAATTGGAAGGAATATTTTAATGAAAATATTTGTAACTGGAGGTGCTGGTTATATAGGCTCCCATGTTGTTATGCAGTTATTAGATGCTGGTCATAAAGTAACGGTTTATGATGATCTATCGCTGGGTTTTAAAGAAAATGTCGATGATAGAGCAAAATTTATCAAAGGTTCAACATTAGATATAGATCTTTTAAAAATATCGATTTCAGATGACTTTGATTTAGTTATTCATCTTGCAGCTTATAAAGCAGCAGGAGAATCAATGGAATTTCCATCAAAGTATTCAAATAACAATATTAATGGTAGTGTCAATCTGCTGAATTTGATTTTAGAACTGGGAATCAAGAATATTATTTTTTCTTCTACGGCTGCAGTATATGGTTATCCAAATTATATACCTATAGATGAAAATCATGATTTAAACCCAATCAATTTTTATGGATATACTAAGTTAGTTATAGAAAATTTAATTCAGTGGTATGCAAAATTAGGGAAATTAAACTATGTTATTTTCAGATATTTTAATGCAGCTGGTTATGATACTAAAGGTCGAATAAAATGTTTAGAACGAAACCCCGCAAATTTATTGCCTATAGTAATGGAAACTGCAAATAAATATCGAAAAGAGGTGGAAATATTTGGTGATTCCTATGATACAGCTGATGGTACTGGAGTACGTGATTATATTCATGTTAGTGATTTGGGGCAAGCACATGAGGATGCAATTAATTTTCTATCTGATCAAAAAAGTAATTTGATAACAAACTTAGCAACAGGCGAAGGGTATTCAGTTTATGAAATTATTAGTCGTACAGAGAAACTATCAGGTAATAAAATTAATTATCATATATCTAAAAAAAGAGCGGGAGATCCTCCAGTTGTAATAGCTTCATCAAAATTAGCTTATGATAAGCTTACTTGGGAACCGCAATATTCTAATATTGATACAATTTTAGAAAGCATGTGGAATATTTATAAAGAGATTAAATAGGAGTATTCAAAGTGATTGATATCGAAAAATTACAATCAAGATCAGGCATTATTGGAAATTCAGAATCGATAAGAGAAGTTCTAGATTTAATTGTTCAAGTTGCTCCTGTTGATATCGCTGTCTTAATATCTGGTGAATCAGGTACAGGGAAAGAAATGATAGCAAAAGCTATGCATAAATTTAGTAAGCGGTCACAAGATGATATGATTACTGTAAATTGTGGAGCTATACCTGTTGGAATCATTGAAAGCGAGTTATTTGGACACAAGAAAGGATCTTTTACTGGCGCGAATGAAGATCGAAAAGGGTATTTCGAGAGCGCACATAAGGGAACAATATTTCTCGATGAGATAGGAGAGACTCCTCGGGAAACTCAGGTTAAACTTCTTCGTGTTTTAGAAGCAGGAGAATTTATGCGTGTGGGCGATTCCAAGACTTTATATACTGATGTGAGAGTGATAGCAGCAACGAATAAAGATCTTCGTGAACTTGTAAAGAAAAATCAATTTCGACAAGATCTCTATTTCCGCTTAAAAACAGTTCAAGTTGATTTACCACCATTAAGAAATAGGATTGAAGATATTTCTCAGCTTGTCGAGCGCTTTTCCCTAGAATTTACGCGTGAAAATGATATCCCTTATAGGGGATTTATTCCGGAAGCGATTCGTCATATGAAAAGTTATGATTGGCCTGGAAATGTAAGAGAACTTAAAAACTTTGTTGAAAGTATCTTAGTTTTACAAAAAGGAGAAAGAATTACTTTAAAAATGGTTGAAGATAAATTAGATGTGCCTCAAAAAATTCATAGTGATAATTTACCTATTGTTGTAAATCAATCTGCAGAACAAGCGGAAAGAGAACTGATTTTAAGACAATTATTGTTATTGCGTCAGGATGTCGGACTAATTAAAGATAGAATGGATAATAGTAAAAACTTATCTGTTCCAGCTTCATCAGATGTATCTATCTTTCACAATGATGATCATGCCTTAGTAAGAGATAATATGGAAGTAGATCCAGATGGACAAAAACTATTACGCGATGATGCAATTGGTGATATGTCTCTTGAAGAACTTGAAAGAGAAGCAATTGTCCGAACATTAAATTATTTTAATAATAATCGTCGAAAGGCTGCAAAATCTTTGGGTATGAGTGAAAGAACATTATACCGTAAAATACATGATTATGGTTTAGCTAAAAAAAATAAATCATATAGGTCTTCAAACTAATGAAGCAAATTATTTATATAATAATTATACCATTATTTTCAGGTTGCATATATTATTCAATGGCTGGATCTATACCTCCACATATTAATAGTATTTCAATCCCAATGGTTGAGAATCAAACAGTAGAATTCGGAATTTCAGAGGCAGTAACTGATAATCTGGTTAATCAATTTTTGGAAACGAATATTCTCAGATTAGATGAAGAAAATAATGCTGACTCTATTTTAAAAGGAAAAATAGTTCGTGTGAAAGATGCTCCTTATACATATACAAAGGAGGAGTCAGTAACAGAATACCGCTTCACAATTACGATGGAATTAGAGTGGTATGATATTGTAAAAGATAAAGTAATGATAAAAAAACAATACTCTGGTTTTGGTGCATATGGATTGAGCGGTGATATCAGTTCAGATCAGATTGATAATGACGGTGATGGTTTGGTTGATAGTGAAGATGAAGATGAATTTGGAGACCCAAGAGAATATGCAACAAAAGTCGCTGTAAAAAAGATAGCTCAAGATATATTAAATGAAATAATGACATCTTGGTAATTAAGTTTTTGAAAGGAAAAGAAAATAAAAATGAAAAAAAGATTTCTATCTGATATATCAGATGTAGATGGTAAGGAAGCAACATTTGACGGTTGGGTATATAATACTCGATCTATTGGTAAAATTTGGTTTCTAATTTTACGTGATGGTACTGGTATGACTCAGTGTGTAGTCTCATCAGATGAAACTAGTGATAATGTATTTGATTTAGAAAACACTTTGACGCAAGAGACCTCTATTACTGTTACAGGTATTGTGAAAAAAGAGCCGCGTTCAATAGGGGGGTATGAAATATTAGTTAAAAATATTGTAGTTCATCAATTAGCTCAGGACTATCCAATTTCGTTGAAGGAACATGGAACCTCATTTTTAATGGATCATAGACATTTATGGATACGTTCTAAAAGACAACATGCTATTTTAAAAATTCGTCATCAAGTGATTAAGTCATGTAGAGATTTTTTGGATTATAATGGATTTACTTTAGTTGATACCCCAATTTTTACTGCGAATGCTTGCGAAGGTACATCTAATCTATTTAATGTTGATTATTTTGATAGATCCGCTTATTTAACTCAAAGCGGTCAGTTGTATTCTGAGGCAAGTGTAGCGAGTTTTGGAAAAGTTTATTGTTTTGGCCCAACATTTCGTGCTGAAAAATCTAAAACGCGAAGGCATTTAACAGAGTTTTGGATGGTTGAGCCTGAAATGGCATATTATGATTTAGATGATAATATGGATTTAGCTGAACAATTTGTTGAGACTATTGTTCAATCGTGTCTAAAAAACTGTAAAAATGAACTAGATATACTTGAAAGAGATACTTCTTATCTAGAAAAAGTTAAAGCGCCTTTTCCGCGTATTACTTATGATGAAGCTGCTAAGATACTGAGTGATAATGGGGCAGGTTTTACATATGGAGATGATTTTGGGGGGGCAGATGAAACAATTATATCCGAACAATATGAAAAACCTATAATGGTGCATCGATGGCCAGTAGATGTTAAGGCATTTTATATGAAGCGTGATAATAATAAAAAACTAGCTTTAGGTGTAGATATGCTTGCCCCTGAGGGATATGGAGAAATTATTGGTGGAGGTCAAAGAGAGGATGATTTGGAGATATTAGAGAAAGGAATTGAAGAGCATGGGTTAGATAAAAAAGATTTTAAATGGTATTTGGACTTGAGAAGATATGGATCAGTTCCCCATTCAGGTTTTGGTTTAGGTATTGAAAGAACAGTAGCTTGGATAACTGGAATAAAACATATTCGTGAAACTATCCCATTTCCTAGAACAATTTCTCGATTAGAGCCATGATATTTTCTCGAAAACGTATTTCTATATTTGGTGGAAGAGATGTAAGTAATGAAATATATCATAAAACTTTTTTACTTGGTGGGCTATTAGCTAAAGAAGGATATTTAGTATATTGTGGCGGTGGGAAAGGTGTTATGGAAGCAATAGCTAAAGGAGTGTATAAAAATAAAGGTACTTGTATAGGTATTTTGAAGGGTGATTCTTTATCTGAAATGAATAAATATATAACTATACCAGTATCAACTAATATGGGTATATCACGGAACGCTTTGCTTGCATATAATTGCGATGTTGCTGTAGCGATTAGTGGCAAATATGGAACATTATCTGAAATTTCATATGCGTTTCAATTAGAAAAGCCAGTTATTGGTTTGAATAGCTGGAATTTAACTGGTCTTAAAAATGTAAATGAACCAAGTCAAGTAATAGACTTTATAAAAGAGAACACATAATTATTAAGATTGTATTATAGATGAAAATAGCCTTGTGCCAAATAAATCCAACTGTTGGAGCCTTTAAGGAAAATAAGGAATTAATACTACGTAATTATATGGAAAGTCTAGATTGTGGAGCTGATTTAGTAGTATTTCCAGAAATGTCTATAACCGGTTATCCAATTTCTGATTTATTGTATGAGGATGGTTTTGTTGATCAAAATATGATCATTTTAGATGAAATTATTTCTAAAACAACGAAACCAATGATTATAGGATATGTTCATCAAGAGGAAGGTCGTTTATTTAACTCTGCTGCTGTTTGTCTTAATGGAAAATTCTTTTTTAGATATGATAAAATATTTTTACCAACCTATGATGTTTTTGATGAAGACAGATATTTTTCTCCTGGTAAAGAATTGGGATTATTTGAGATTGATATCAATAATAAGCAAATGGTTATTGGGCTGCAGATATGTGAGGACCTTTGGGATCATGAATATGATCGTAAAATTTCAGATGAGCTATCTAAATCGGGTGCATCATTTATTGTAAATATTTCAGCATCTCCTTATCATAGTTTAAAGTTCGATGAAAGAATAGAATTAATTAAGAATAAAGTAAATAAGATAAAAAAACCAATCTATTATTGTAATCTAGTTGGTGCGCAGGATGAACTTATTTTTGATGGCGAGTCTATTGGGGTAAATAGCGATGGCAAATTAGTTGGCTTAGGAAAAAAATTTTCAGAAGATATAATCTATATTGATTCTAATTCGGATTTATCAATTCCTAAACCAAAAATAGATAGATATTCTGAGGTATATAATGCACTTGTACTTGGTGTTAGAGATTACTTTGATAAGACTTTTCATTCAGAAGCCATAATTGGGCTCAGTGGAGGAATTGATTCTTCTATAGTAGCATGTATTGCAACAGATGCTCTTGGTTATGATAAAGTACATGGTGTTTCTTTACCTTCAATAATTTCAAGTAATCATAGTAAAAGTGATGCAAAAGATCTTGCTTCTAATCTCAATATTGACTTTAGATCAATATCTATAGGTAATATTGTTGATGAATATGAGGAAACCTTGAAAAATGAATTTCTTGGAACTGAAAAGAATGTGGCTGAAGAGAATATACAAGCTAGAATAAGAGGTGATATTCTTATGGCATTAAGTAATAAATATAATTGGCTTGTATTATCTACAGGAAATAAGACAGAAATGGCTTTAGGTTATTGTACTTTATACGGTGATATGTCTGGAGGACTATCTGTTATATCGGATTTATCAAAGGATGATGTATATGCGTTAGCGCATAAAATAAACTCCATTGCTGGATATGATAGAATTCCAAAGAACTGTATTGATAAACTTCCATCAGCGGAATTATCTGAGGGGCAATTTGACCCATTTGATTATAAAGTTGTAAGCCCCTTGGTTGATCGTATCATTGAGGACTGTGAGTCCCCATTTACTTTAATTCAGGATGGTTATGATTCTCAACTAGTTTATGATATATATAATAGAATCAAAGTCAATGAATATAAGCGTAGGCAAGCTGCACCTGGGTTGAGAATTAGTTCTAAAGCCTTTGGTGTAGGTAGAAGGATTCCCATCGTTAACCATTATAAATACCAGGAGGAATAATTGAAAACATTCCCTTATTTTTTATTACTCTTTACATTATTATATGGTCAATCTGAAGCCCCAGTAGATTATTGGACTAAATTAAGTCAAGGTGAGAAAGTTGCATTTGTTAATGGTGCTTATGGCGGCGCAGCCAGAATGAAGATGCATCATGAAAGAGAGGTTCAAAAACAATATATGAAGGATCCATATTGGGTTCAGCCATATTATATTAACAGATTTTATGATATAGTTGATGAGCATATATCTCAAGGTGTAACATATGATTTAAATATAGTCGCTGGGCACTTAGATGCATTATATGCAAACTATGATAATAGAAATATACCCGTATTAGAAGCTATACGGATAGTTTCTGTTGCCCAAGATGGTGAACCTCAGAAAGCAGACTTGATCTTGCTAAGAGCTCAAAAAAAATATAGTCCTTAATTAAGTATAATAATTTCTTTGGTAAAAAGTATAGAGTTTGGTACAAGAACTTTTTTATCCTCAGACTCTATCGTAGTATAACGCAAATCAATTTTGATAACTTTTCCCTCGTGACCAACAATGTTGATTTTATCATTAATTTTGAAAGGCCTATGTAGTAAAATAATAGAACCGGCGATTAAATTTGAAACTACATCTTTTAAAGCGAACCCAAGAGCAAATCCTGTTAATCCTAGACCAGCAACTAATGCGGAGACATTTATTCCAAAAGTTCCAAGTGAAGTAATTAACCCAAAAATCATAAGACCAATTTTTGCAATTCGACCGATAAGTAATAAAAGTTGTTTATTTAATCCGCGCTTATCTGCTATTCTTAATATCAAAAATTGGGAAAAAATGCCGCTAATCCAAAAAAATAAGAATATTAAAATACTGAAAACTAAATTTGGCAGAAATTCAGCAATATTCTGATATATGGTATTTAATATTAGCTCTATGTCCATTCTTCAACTTACGTTCAAAGACAATTTTACCCAAAATAAATTGGGTTTATCTGTATATAAATAATTTTAAGATTAATGAGTTTATATAGTCAATACATCTTGAGCTACTTAATTTCGTCTTAATGAATAAAAGCAAGATAAGAAATTTTTGTATTATAGCTCATATTGATCATGGCAAGTCAACATTAGCTGATAGGTTATTAGAAGATACCAATACGTTATCTAAAAAAGATATGCAGAACCAAGTTTTGGATAGTATGGATTTAGAGAGAGAGCGAGGAATTACAATTAAAAGTCATCCTATACAGATCAATTACAAACACAATGATGGCGAATTATATATAATAAATCTTATTGATACACCTGGTCATGTTGATTTTTCTTATGAAGTATCTAGATCGCTGGCTGCTTGCGAGGGTGCTTTATTGGTGGTAGATGCTGCGCAGGGAGTAGAAGCACAAACAGTAAGTAATGCTTATTTAGCAATCGAAAACAATTTACATATTATACCTATAATTAATAAAGTAGATCTACCTAGCGCTCAAATAGAGGATGTTGAACAGCAACTAATTGAATTAATAGGATGCGATAAAGATGAAATCATACATGCTAGTGCAAAAAATGGTATAGGTATAGAATTTATTTTTGATGCAATTATCAATAGAATTCCACCTCCAGATGAAAAAATCAAATCGCCTCCTAGAGCTTTAATTTTTGATTCTACATATGATAATTATCGAGGTGCTATACCTTATGTGCGTGTTGTTGATGGGGTATTGAAGGCTGGGGCTACAGCAAGATTCTTTGGCCATAATCATGAATATGAAATAACAGAAGTTGGACATTTTGTGATGAAGATGGTGAAAACAGATGAATTAAAATCTGGTGATGTAGGGTATGTTATCGCTAATATTAGAGATGTATCGCATATATTACCAGGCGATACTCTAACAACAAAGCAGAGCCCATCTGAGAAACCTCTTTCTGGATTTAAGCATATAAAACCAATGGTTTTTTCTGGTCTATATCCATCTGATAGTGACCATTATAATCAACTACGAAGCGCATTAGATAAACTGAAATTAAATGATGCATCATTGGTATATGAACCAGAAACCAGTGAAGCTCTAGGATTTGGTTTTCGTTGTGGATTTCTTGGACTATTGCATATGGAAATTATTCAAGAACGTTTGGAGAGAGAGTTTGAGGTCAACTTGGTTACCACCACTCCAAATGCCCGATATCTTGTTGTAACTAAAGATAGAACAGAGATTGAGGTAGACACTCCAGCTAAAATGCCTGCAAGCTCATATATCGATGATATTAAAGAGCCATACATGTCTTGTGAAATAGTTACACCAATAGATTATATAGGAAATATTATGAAATTATGTCAGGGTAAGCGTGGTATATATAAAAACACTAATTATTTGACGAAAGATAAAGCACAATTACACTATGAACTTCCCTTGGCAGAAATTATTTTTGATTTTTATGATAAATTAAAATCACTTAGCCGAGGTTATGCATCTTTTGACTATGCCTTATCTGACTATCGCGATGGAAAATTAATGAAACTTGATATTCTTTTAAATGGAGATATTGTTGATGCCTTATCTATAATAACGCATGCTGATGATGCATATGATCGTGGGGTTGCATTATGTAGCAAGTTGAAAGAACTAATACCAAGACAATTATTTGACATCCCTATACAAGCAACGTTAGGGACAAAAGTAATTGCTCGATCTACTGTAAAGGCATTGAAAAAGAATGTAACCGCGAAATGTTATGGGGGCGATATCACTCGTAAACGCAAATTATGGGAGAAACAAAAGCAAGGCAAAAAAAGGATGAAATCAATTGGAAAAATCGCCATTCCACAGGAAGCTCTCTTGGCGGTACTACAGATAGATAAATAATAACTATCTCATTCTATGAAAAACTCAAATTACTGGTTTACAACAAATTCACCTCTATATAGTTTTATTTTCACTATACCTTTATTTCTGATATATGAAATCGGTGTTTTTACTATTTCAGTAAATGATATTGTAATATTAAGGAATGGTGCAGATGTATTAATGCGCCAAGTATTAGGACTATTTGGCATTTATGGGGTTTATGGATTTAGCGCCTCATTTATGATTGGATTTATGGTTGCTTTTTTACGACAAAAGAAATCTCTTGAATCCACTGTTATCAAAGGAGAATATCTAATTTGGATGTTTTTCGAAAGCATATGTTGGGGGGTAATACTTTTTGTTTTAATGGGGTTTACCGCTCCTTTATTAATGGCTAATTCTACGGGAACAATGTTACAACAGGTTGTTTTATCAATTGGAGCAGGTATATATGAAGAATTTGTTTTTCGTGTTATTCTTATTGCTGGATTTGGCTCTATATTAGGATTTATTTTTCAATGGAAAAAAATTGCTAAAATTACGAGCGGCATCATTCTTTCAGCCGCATTATTTTCATTATTTCATTTTATGGGCGATTATGGTGAAGAGCCAAATTTCTCTGTATTTATGATGCGTTTTATCGCAGGGATTTTTCTAGGATTGATCTATGTATTTCGGGGTTTTGGTCCTGCAGCATATGCTCACACTGTCTATGATTTAATTATTCTTACTCTTGTAACAACACAATTATAATTTTTTATAAGTAATTGATTTAAATGTATTATTTTTTAAATGAAAATTTTAAGTAAAATGAAGAAATATTTATTTAGCATATTTATCTTCCTATATAATCCGATTTCTGCAGAATCAACGATCAGTGATCTGAATATTTATATATATCCTGAATACTATTATAGCGGTATTATGGTAGAAATAAATGGTAAAGTTGACTTGTCAGATATCCCTTTTTCTATGGAGATGCTTGTTCCAGTAATGACAGATTCTGTTTTTTTTGTATCAGGATCTCCTAATGATCAATCTGAAGTAAAAACGTTAAATATAAAGGATGAGAATTCAATGAGTTGGGTGCATCTAGAATTAAATAAATCTCCATTTAGAATTTTTGTTTTTTATAACCCTTTTAATTCTTCAGTTACTAGAGAGATTCAATATCCTCTACAATTTTCAACTTCATTAAGTGAATTTCATGTTTTTGTTCAAGAGCCACTTATTTCAACTAGTTTTAATATTGATTTAGAATCAACTTCAAATAAAGATCAACATAATATTGTTTTTCATCAGATACATTTTCAAGGATTAAAAGAGATGTCTAAAGAGATAATTAATCTTTCATATGATAATCTCTCTGGTAAAACTACTATGCAATATTTGCAAGGTAGATTATCTAAGGATTCAATTAATAATGATGAGTCCACTCAACAAAAAGATAATAAAATCCCAAAGCGACATAGGCTTCCTTTATGGGAACCAATTGCAGTATTAGGTGTTTTATCTGTTTTATCTGGAGTGTTATTTTTTAATAATAATCAGAATAAGAAAAATGGAAAAAACAAGAATTTTTGTTCAAAATGTGGTAATAAATTAGATAAGAGCGATAAATATTGTTCTATTTGTGGGAGTAATATATAATGTGGCCTATCGTATATGATTTTGGCATAATCCGCATTTTAGGGTTTGAATTTCATTTAGCAATTTATTCATATGGCTTAATGTTAGTAGTTGCCTTTTATACTTGTTATGCATTGTTATTTAAAGAAATGAAACGATTGAATTATGATGAAAATATAGCTTCAGATATTATTACTTCAGCTGCCTTAGGTGGTATCGTTGGGTCGAAGATATATTACTTAATAGAAAACTTTGATCGAGTAATTATAGATCCATATGGAATGATTTTTAGTGGTGCGGGACTTGTATTTCTTGGGGGATTAATGGGCGGAACAATAGGTGTTACAATTGTTCTGAGAAAGAATAGATTACCATGGTTGCAATTTGCTGATATTATCGCTCCGTTATTGATTATTGGGTACTCTATTGGAAGAATAGGCTGTTTTCTAGTTGGTGATGATTATGGCTTACCTACAAAATCAATTTTCGGCATGTCGTTTAAAATAGGCGCCCCCCCAACAACATATGAATCAATTGCTTATAATTATCCTTGGTTAGATATCTCTAATTGGAATCCTGGTGATATAATAACTGTTTATCCTACTCAAATAATTGAATCTATGATAGGATTTGGAATTTTTATATTTTTATGGAATAAAAGAGATAAGATAATAACCCAAGGTAGTTTGTTTTTTACTTATTTAATTATTGCAGGTATGGAACGATTCTTTATTGAATTTATTCGTTTAAACCCAAAATATTTATGGATCATAAAAGATGTCATTGGATTTTCTGGTGCACAAGTTATTTCACTTATTATGATTAGTATTGGGATATATATGTTGATTGCCCCCCCACAAAAGTCTGAAACAAAAGAAGCAAGCTAATCATATAAACCCTATGATTAGGGCTATTCTTAGTTTTTTATTTATTAGTAGTCTATTAGCTCAAAAATTTGATGCTTATAATCTTCCTACTAAACTAGAGAAACAACAATTTTCTATTCATAAAATAATAAAGGGGCATGGTGGGTGGACTTTTTATATAGATCTTGATTCAAGGTTAGTAGCAAGTCAATCATCTGTGGGAAATTTTTATTTTACTGGTGGATTTGGTGATAATTACGATTCATTTATTGATCCCATTGGATTTAGTATTTCAAATTTAGATTTATATATTTTTGATAAAAGTCAAAATAAAGTTTTTCGTTTTGATTATTCTTTAAATCTCATCAAAAGCTTAGACCTAAGTCCTAATTTTAAAAGATCGAATATAGTTGTAGATGATTTTGCAATAGATAATTGGGGCAATTATTATCTTCTTTCTGAAAATGATAATGCAATTATTCGAGGAAATATTTCAGGTGTAGATCCCCTTATATTTATTGATTTAGATCAGCAAATTATTGATAGAGATTGTTGCGATAAAATTAAAATTAGTTCTAATGGAGATATTGCTCTATTGTATCCATGCTCAAAACAGTTAGTTATATTTAATCGATTGGGAAGATTAAAAAATAAAGTAAAATTTTTAATGGATGATCCAATCACTTTCACAGATATGAAAGACTCATGGGCTGTGCTAAATAATCAAGGAGAAGTAGAGATAATTGATAAATTAATATCAAAACAATTTTCAATTCCATTAATTGATAATGAATATTCGATAGATCTAACCAATTATCGTGATAAGATATTATGTTTAACAAATCAAAGGATAATAGAATTTTATCTTGACTAGTCGAGCTATTCTGATTGGTTTGTTTTTTTCTATTACGAAAGCACAAATCATATCAACATTAGATACAATTATTGTTTCTACATATCCATCAGAGATAAAGCTTCAACATAATTTGATAATTGATACAACTTTTTTAATTATAAATAAAGATATTGATTCTATTGAATATTCGTTAGATCCAATTAATGGATTATTATATGTTACTAAGCAAAAAAGAATATCCAAGCCCCTCATTGTCACATATGATTATTATGCAATATCATTGCCAATAAAAATCGGCCCAAAATGGATAGATCTTCCTTTGATAGATTCTTTGATGTTAGATCACGATCAGAGTAAGGATATTGAATTAACTTCATATCCAATAGTGAAAGAAAAGGAGTCGATTTATTCTACCGGGACATTTTTTAGAAATTTGAATATTGCTCCAAGAGGAGGCTCTGAGTTCAGTGGAGGATTTCAAATGCAGATACAAGGATCTTTAGGCGATGATATAGAGGTTGGTGGTGTGTTATCTGATCAAAATTTCCCAATACAACCAGATGGAAATACAAGCAATTTAGATGAGATTGATAAAATATTTTTTCAAATATACCACAATAATTTTGAAATCAGAGCTGGTGATGTGGATATAGATATTGAATCAGGTAAATATCTAAATGTAAAGAGAAAAACTGTTGGTGTTAATAATAAGTTTAAATTTAATGGAGTATCGGGAAATGGTGCTGTCGCTGGTTCAAAAGGAGTATCACATCAAATAGAATTTAAAGGTGTTGATGGAAAGCAAGGGCCATATAATCTTACGGCAAAAAATGGTAATAAAGATATTGTCATTATAGCAGGATCTGAGAGAGTATGGTTAAATGGAGTTCGATTGCATCGTGGAGAAGATTATGATTATACAATTGATTATAGTCTAGGAGAGATATTCTTTATGCCAAAAAATATAATATTTTTTGATAGTGATCTATTTATAGAATACCAGTATGGTGACGAACAGTATAATCGCAACCTTTTGTCTTCATCGATAAATAAAGAATTAAACAACAGAGGTAAAATTCAATTAAGTTGGATTCGGGAATACGATCAAACATTAAATACAAATAATGAAATCAATAGTGATGCGTTATCGTTATTCAAAGAGTCGGGAGATAGAGAGATATATGTTACTGGATCTATCGAGGACTCATCGGGTATATATATATTATTAGATAGTGTCTATATTTTTGATTCCACAAATACAATTATTGGGCAACATTATCAGGTATCATTTACTTACGATAGTAAAAACGGCCAATATGTAAGAAAATTATCTAATAGTGGGGTTCTCTATTATCAATGGGTCGATAGAAAAAATATAGAATTACTAAATGAATCAATAGATTACTATAGCCCTGTAAGAGAATTAGTTGCACCAGAAAGTCATCAGTTAGTTCAAGCCTTAAGTAACTATCGTGTCAATCATTGGTTAGATCTGTCCTTTGAAATGGCATTATCAGATTATGATCGTAATAATATGTCTAGCATAGATGATAATGATAACCAAGGTATTGGACATCAAATAAAAATATCAGGTGACCAGATCGTATTGACTAATAACCTAATTATTGGTTATGAGGTTTCACAGTGGGGTAGAAATAAAAAATTTCATTCATTGCAAAGAGATCGAGCAATAGAGTTTAATCAAGATTGGAATATTTTACCTTTATATGATAAAAATGAACTAATGCAAAATTTCAATTCGACTTTTTCTATTGATTCTCTATTATTAGTTAATACAAACCTATCAAGATACACGATTGGATCTAACAGGAAAGAAAGGGTTCAATTAGATTTTAAAGGTAGTACTAATTTTTTTAATAAAATTTCTGGAAAAATTAATCAAGTCCATTCTAATAACGAGTATTATCAAACAATAGATTTTAATACAAAACTATTTTCAGGTTCTATCCACCCAGTGATTGATTATAAAAATGAATATTCCGATAAATTATATCATTTTAATCATCTTACATCTGGACTTCAATTTAATGGAAAACGATTACAGAGTATTTTAGGATTTGGGCAAAGAGAAGATTTTATATATAATGATAATAAAGAGGTTTTATTCTCAAAAGGATATTTTGGGGAAGTTGATATAAAATATAAATCTTTATCTGGATGGAACCACTCGATTGTATATCGCAAGAGAATTAAGAATGAGTTTATAGATGATCAAAAAATTAATTATGATTTATTACAAACCAGGATTTTCCTTAGAAAGCCAAGAATCCCATTGCGTTATGATGCAAAATTTAAAATTGAAGAGGTGTTGACAGAGCAAAGGATGTCAGTGTATGATTCCGTAGGATTAGGTTTAGGAACTCATCGTTATGATATACAATTTGAAGAATATGTTCCAGATCCTAATGGTGCCTATATAGCTTACACAGTATTATCAGGAAGTCGAAGACCAACAACGAAATTTGAAGGTATTCAGCGTTTAGAATACGATTTTAGTAAAAAATATAAAACATTTTTAAAAAATATTAAATATCGCATGGATTGGAAATGGGATTTTAATGGTAATAATTTTCATATCAATAAATATAGGAGAAATGATTTAGATAGCGATTCAGTAGTGCGTTCTAAATCGAAAATACTTAATGAAATAAACTACTTAAACCAAAAGGGTAATCAAATAAAGATATGGAATTTAAATGAGAGAGATTTAAATAGTTTAGACCCAAGAGGACCTGATTTAAGAGTTAATAATGAAAATGGGGTAGATTATTTAAAACCAATTATGAGAGAAATGCATTTTGGTTTGAAATTAGATCAACATCGCATAAATATTAAGTCTAGTTTTTCTTCATTGAGAGATCGTAGTGCAGCTGGATATTGGTCTGAAATTGGGTTAAAAAAACGTTTTTCTTCTGTTTTACATGTAGAAGGGTATTTGCAATATGGATATGATGAAGGCACTCACCAGTTAAATAGCTATTCATCTTCCTTAAAAGGTATGCAATTTGATTTACTGCATTTTATTAGTTCAAAAGGACGAATACAAACTAGATTTGAATGGTCGAATGTGGATTTATTTGGTGAAGCAAATTACTTGCCCCCTGAGGCTCTTCGAGGAAATGCTGTCGGTGAAAATAGAAGAGTTACCATAAATGGTAATATTTTCCTAAAAGATAATTTTTCAATAAATATAAATATTAATTATATATCTGATATTCGATATGACAATTTTATCAATATGAGCGGGGAATTACGTGCCTATTTTTAAGATAATATTAATGGCTACGTCTATTTTATATAGTCAAGTAATAGAGTTGAAAGTTAGTCAGGAAGAAAAAATAGAAATGTTAGATGCTGCAAGCGTAAAAGACTATCTAGATTCGTTAATAAGAAATGATAACAGCATAAATCATATGTATACACTTGCTTCAATTAAGGGAACCAAACCTATTAATGTTACATATATTTCAAATCATGAATTAATGGAAATTGATACAATTCTTATTAGAAATAATAAAGAAGTAAAAAGACAAACTTATCAGTCATTGTTAAAATCAATATTAAATATTTCATCTGAGAAAGATATTTTTCAACAAATTGAGCATTTAAAGTCATCCTATAAATTTATGCAGAATAGTATTCATTTTAGATACGGTAAAACTAAAGGGGGAGGATTAGCCCTTGTATTAGATATAGTTCCTGAATTTGAAAATAATATTTCAGGATTATTTGGGGCAAATAGACCTGATAATGGAAGTTGGATTACTAATGGTGAGATAGAATTATATTTGGAAAATATATGGTCTACTGCAAGTAATTCTTTATTTCACTGGAAAAGACTAGATGAAAAATCAGAAATAGTATCATTTCTGCACTATGAACCAACCTTATGGAACTTACCTTTTGGATTACAGTTTACATTTGGTAAAGAATTAAGAGATAAAGAATATATTTTACACAAAAGGGACTTTAGGATTTTCTCTAGACCGAATCGTTATGGAAAATGGTTTTTTGGTAGCAATTCTTTAACAATTACGCCTACAAGTATTGGCTATTCACTGGGCCTTTTTAACCATAGATCCTCTTCTATTTTATTAGGGGTTGTAAATGATCAAAGGAACCATAGATGGATCCCAACTAATGGTAGTTATTGGAATATATCATTAATAACTGGAAAGCAAATTGAGAATAAAATCTCAAATTTAAGGGGTGAATGGTCATTGAATAATGGATCTTTTTGGAAAATTAATTCATTTCTTTCCTATCATATAAATCTTTATGTAAAAGGTGTTTGGGTAGAAAATGGCAATATCCATAAAGGACAAAAAATTCGTTATGGAGGCTTAAATCATCTCAGAGGATATAGGGATGATCAATTTATATCTTCCAGTGTTTGTATTCCTTCAATGGAGTTAGTATCAAATATTAGAAAGGATATTCAGTTATTTGCATTTATGGAAAGTGCTATTCAAAAAGAAAATTTGCCATATCCCTTAGGCTTTGGTATGGGTATCAAACAAGTATCTAGGAATTCAATTATAAATGCAACAATAGGATTTGGAAGAGGAGATCCGCTGTCTGAAGCAAAGCTCCATATTAAGTTTTCTAGTCGATTATAAAAGCAATTAAGTTGTTTTTGGTCAATAATGTGCTAATTTTGTAATGCTATGAATAAATATTTAAAACTTTGGAGATTTATCTTATTGGGATATTTAATAATATTCCAGTTTAGTTGTACGGTTAAAAGAGAGGCTCTTGGTTCAGATGATGAAATTATTGTTGTTTCTGCAATGGAAGATGAAGCTCATCTACAATCTATACTTAGTACAATTTTCAATGATACTCTATTTACTCCAGAACCAGAGCCATACTATAAATTAATCTTTGTTTCACCTAATGATTATAGAAGAATAAAGAATAGTACACAAATTGTAATTGGTGCATTAGGAGAAGATCCTTCGAATCCTGCTGTTGATTTGGTAAAAAATATTTTATCTGTTCAACAGTATCGTAATTCTATATCTGGAGATAAGCCAATTATTATTTCAAAAGATCCTTTTGCAAGAAATCAATTACTAATGGTGATTAATACTCCAAATATTGAAAAGGCTAAGGAGTTTGCCACTAAAAATAATAAAAATATAAAGAGTCAATATTCAACATTATTTCAAAATCGTCAAGAAAGATATATGTTTAATAATGCAAGGCAAAAAGATCTGGAAAAACATTTGTTGGAAGATTATGGATGGAGTATAAAAATACCTTGGGGTTATGAGGTTATTACAGATAGTTCAGAACAACAATTATTCTGGATTGGTCAAGAAATGCCTTTTCGATGGCTTGCAGTACACTGGAGGGATGGTTCAATAGTTGAAAATTATGAATCAGCAAAAGAATTTATAATGGATTTTCCTTTAGAGTATTTCAAGAATATTCAATATAGTGAAAATTATTTTGAATTAAATACTACAAATCATTTCAATCAGCGGCTTGCTTGGAAAGTTAATGGATTATGGGAGTCTATTGATGATGCGCAAGGTGGACCATTTTTAGCTTATTTATTTTATGATGGGATTACTGATAGAACTTATTATATACATGCAATGATATTTCACCCAGGAAATAATAAAGTAATTCTATTACAGCAATTAGATCTTATTGCTAAATCATTTATTGTTGATAATAAATAACGAATTATGAAAAAAATATTAGTTACAGGAGCATTTGGTCAATTAGGCGCTTCATTATGTGAAGTTCTTTCAAATAAATCAATATTAGCAACTGGTAGAATTATAACTATGACTGAAAAATATCGTTCTGTGGAGCTTGATATTACAAATCAAAAAAATGTTGAAGAATTGATTCATAATTATAAACCAGATATAATTATTCATCTTGCAGCGATGACAGATGTAGATGGATGTGAAAAAGATCCTGAAATTGCCTTTGATGTAAATGTTAGAGCAACGGAAAACTTGCTTAAAAATTTTAGAGGAAAATTCATCTATATATCAACAGACTATGTCTTTGATGGAGAAGAGGGCCCTTACTCTGAAGATGACAAAGTAAATCCTGTTAGTGTTTATGGTAAAACCAAATTATATGGTGAAAATTTGATTAAAGAATCCGATATAGACTGGGTTATTTTACGTTCGAATATTATTTTTAGTTATAATGATAGAACAAAAGCAAGTTTTGTTAATTGGGTTGTTGATTCACTTAAAAGGAAACAAATAATCACAGTTGTGAATGATCAGTGGAATAATCCTACTTGGACAAATGATCTTGCAAATGTGATCTCTATGATTATTGAAAAAAACATTAGCGGTCTATATCACTATGGAGGTGGAGACTTTTTGAATCGACTTGAATTTGCAAAAATGATAGCATCTGTATTTAACCTTGATAGAGAATTAATCCAGCCTATCACTACGCCTGAGCTAAATTGGTTAGCACAAAGGCCTTTGAAAAGTGGTTTATACACTAATAAGATTGAATTAGATTTAGGTATAGAACCTCTTCCAATTCAAAAAGCATTAGATAAAATGGTTTCGTTATTATGAACACATTGATTATATCGCCAACATATAATGAAAAGAAAAATATAACATCTCTTATAGAGAGTGTTTTTAGCGTTAATCAAGATTATCATATTTTAATTATTGATGATAATTCACCTGATGGTACAGCTGATCTAATTAAAGAGCTGCAGCTGAAATATAAAAATTTATTTTTGGAAGAGCGCCCTGGAAAAGCAGGTCTAGGCACTGCGTATAAATATGGTTTCAATTGGGCATTAAATAGAGATTATGATAATATAGTTCAGATAGATGCTGATTTATCTCATGATCCAAAAGAAATTATAGAGATGTTAAGGCTACTCGATAATCATGATTTGGTAATTGGAAGTAGATATATAGACGGAGTTAGCGTAGTTCATTGGCCAATTGGGAGGTTGCTACTTAGTTATGGTGCTAATATTTATGCTCGATTTGTAACTGGATTGCCTATTAAAGATTCAACAGGTGGTTATAAAGCTTGGAAAAGGGAAGTGCTTAACTCTATTGATATTAATGCAGTTAAATCCCAAGGATACTCTTTTCAGATTGAGATGAATTGGAGAGCATGGCAAAAGAAATTTAGCATAATAGAACATCCAATAATTTTTGCAGATAGAACTATTGGTGAATCAAAAATGTCTAAAAAAATTATGTTAGAAGCTATTATTGTGATCTGGCGAATGAGAATATGGAAAATTTTTGGTTGGCATAAATAATATTAATATGAAGAATACTATATCATTACTAATTGTTAGTTATAATGTGCGTCAGTATATAGCTCATGCGATTGATTCTATAATTAAATCTGATTTCAGTGATTTTGAAATGATTATTATTGATAATAATTCATTTGATAACACGGTTCCATATCTCAAAGAAAGATATAGTCATTTACGGCAGATTAAGATTATTCAGAATAAAGAGAATATTGGGTTTGGTAGGGCAATTAATCAGGCTGCGGCTTTATCGAAAGGAAAATATTATTTAATTTTAAATCCGGATACAATTATTCAAGAGGAAACAATCTCTACATTGAAAGATTATCTTGAAGATAACCCTAGTGTTGGTATGGTTGGTCCAAAAGTACTTAATGCGGATGGAACGTTACAATTGGCATGTAAACGTTCCTTTCCCACTTTAAGCGTTGCTTTACCAAAATTACTAGGATTAAGCCGTCTTTTTCCAAAATCTAAGTGGGCAGGAAAATATAACCTTACATATCTTGATGAAGATCAAATATCGAGTGTTGATGCAATTAGCGGTTCTTGCATGTTCATTAGATCATTTTTGTTCCATGAATTGAAAGGATTTGATGAGCGTTTTTACATGTTTGGTGAGGATTTAGATCTTTGCTCTCGAATATGGAATAACAATTATGAGGTACATTATGTACCCAAAACGCAAATAATTCATTATCAAGGAGAATCAGTTAAATCTGCTCCTTTCGATAGTATAAATGCCTTTTATAATGCGATGATATTATTTGTGGATAAACATTTTTCATTTGGTGCAGGATGGTTGATGAAACTTGCAATACGTTGTGGGATATATATGCGAAAATTTATTTCAATGGTTGGTGAAAAACGGTCGCAGATTTTTTCTGTTACAATAGACTCTATTGTAATTCTAGTGGCTTTTTTAATTGCTATTTCTATGCGGTTTTCTAATTTTGAGCCAATAACAATGAGTAAAGGGTTAGTTCCAGCTATATATATTTTATTTTGGATTGGTGTTGGTTCTATCTTCCAATTATATAATCGATATATTTTATCTTATTCACGCGCAATTATTTCTTCAATAACCGGCTTTTTTTTGGCTGTTGCATTTACATACTTTTTTAAACAATATGCTTTTTCACGATTTGTAATCATTTTTGGATCGGCAATTATTTCTATTCTTATTCCTGGTTGGCGAGTTTTAGTCCATTTCTTAATGGCAAGAGGGCTTCTGAATCATGTAAAGCAGAAAAACCCAATTCTATTTACTAGAAAAACATTTATTGTTGGTGCTGACGATGAGGGGTTAAGGATTGCTGAAAGTTTAATTAAGAGGTTTGATACAGGTTTAGAGTTAATAGGCATTATTGATGAAAAATTTCCTGAAGAAGACAATCTGTTTCCTATAGATTTTATCGGTCAACTATCTGATTTACGCGATCTTGTTATTAAATATCGTATTAGAGAATTAATATTTTCAACTAGCGCATTTACGAATAAAGAAATTTTGAATTTAATGAATCAAACTAAAGATTTACGATTAACATATCGAATGATACCTAGGAAACAAGAAATATTATTAGGAAAGGCATCAATTGAAGATATTGGAGACTTATCTTTCTTAAATATTGAATATAGTCTGTTTTATAGTTTGCATAGACTTACAAAACGTGTTTTTGATTTGAGTATTTCTTTATTTACGTTAATTGTATTTAGTCCAATTATTTTATTATTACTTTTATTAAAAAAAGGTAGTAAAAAGCAATACTGGGGTATAGAAGGCAACAAGATTGATGTAACTATCTTCAATGTCAGAAATCGTTTTATTAGAGAGTTGCCTTTGTTTATTTCTGTTCTAATGGGACACCTAAGCTTAGTTGGCTCATCAATGTTTGAGACCACACATCCAAATCCAAAATTGATATGTCAACCTGGACTAACTGGATTGGAAAGAATTAGATCTATAAAATTCAATTCTGAAGATAGACTGGCATTGGATCATTATTATGTTCAAAATCAAAGCTTTACGATGGATCTTGAAATTATTATGAAAACAGTATTTAGTAATTAATATGGCAAAACATTATTTAGAATTTGAAAAGCCTATCCAAGAGTTTGAAGATAAAATAATCAAACTTCAATCTTTGGAAGGTGATGATAGTAATCCTTTAGAGCTTAATAAATTAATTGAAAGAAGAGATAAGAAAATAGATGAAATATATGGCAATCTAAGTCGATGGCAGAGAGTGCAGTTAGCAAGGCACCCAGAAAGACCTTTTAGTTTAGATTATATTAATGGAGTTACAGAAGATTTTATTGAATTACATGGAGATAGAACATATGCTGATGACAAGGCAATAATCGGAGGCATTGGAAAGATAAATGAACGTTCTGTTTTATTTATTGGTCAGCAAAAAGGAAGAAATACAAAAGATAATTTATATAGAAACTTTGGAATGATGCGTCCAGAAGGATATCGCAAAGCGCTACGTTTAATGCGTTTAGCAGAAAAATTTAATCTACCAGTTATTTCTTTAATTGATACTCCTGGGGCTTATCCAGGATTAGGAGCAGAAGAAAGAGGACAGGGTGAGGCGATCGCTAGAAATTTAATGGAGATGGCAAAGCTTAATGTTCCAATATTAGCTATTGTGATAGGAGAAGGCGCAAGCGGGGGAGCGCTTGGTATAGGATTATGCGATCGATTAGTCATGTTAGAGAATACATGGTATTCTGTAATAAGCCCTGAGGGTTGTGCATCGATCTTATGGCATGACGCAATGAAAGCTTCCGATGCAGCTGATGCAATGAAGGTTGCGCCCAATGATTTAAAAGATATTGGAATCTGTGATAGAATTATTAATGAACCAACAGGCGGTGCGCACAGAGAGCCTAAAAAAACGTATGGTATTATAAAAAATATTATTCTAGAAGAACTTGACTTAATTGAACAACAAAATAGTAATAAAAACTATCTCCAATCTAGAATAAAACGATATGAAGGAATGGGATACTTCCAAGAAGAATAATGATAAAATTTACTTATAAGACAAAAGTATATTATAAAGATGTTGATCAGATGGGAGTAGTGTATTATACACGTTATTATGAGTATTTTGAGGCAGCTCGTACAGAAT
>Ga0206678_10000076_pt1 | contig 55982 bp, 48 predicted proteins | sample M180m12015metaG_FD_155453 | JGI IMG/M metagenome (GOLD analysis project Ga0206678, IMG submission 155453) | Ammonia-oxidizing marine archaeal communities from Monterey Bay, California, United States - M1 80m 12015 | ecosystem: Environmental > Aquatic > Marine > Intertidal zone | place: USA... | reverse complement strand
GGGCCGTTTCGATTACTCGAGTCTGGAGTCTATGCTCTTCAGAAGGTCCCTGATCTCGACTAGAACATCATTTGACTCGGCAGGAGGAGCAGCGGCTTGAGGAGCAGCGACCAGCGAGTCCCTTTGTCTGAGGACGAGGTCACGGAACTGGTTCGCGTTCTTCACCCCGGTTAGTATGAATGGGGCGGCGCCTGCAGTCTCGAACTGCATTCTGACGACTCCGAAAGCGCTCAGAATCGGCCCCTCGTGAATGGAAACGTCCGTTAGCTTGTCCAGAGCGATGTTCTGCTGCTTCTTGAACATCCACCCCATGCGCATGTTGAGCGAGCGTTCTGTAAGGGCCCCGCTCATGTGTTCATACTGCTTCTTGTGAACGAGCCACCCGAACGGAATCCAGATTGGCATTAGAATGATTCCAATCACTGACGCTAGAAGTCCTACGTTTGCCGCCATCCACCAGTAAATGATAATCTTCCTATCGAATTCGACAGCCATGATTTGGCCACTGTCGGCGTAGCTAGTTTGAATCTGTGCGCCCTCTTGCATGGAATGGGGGATGCAGGGGGCTTAATTGAAGTCAGTGGTCCCTTCTCTTGAATACTGGAATGGGCTTCATCTTGTGCGAATTAGCGCTGTTGAGCTGGAGGTACCTCTCCATTACCTGCCTCTGCCTCTCTGTTGGCTCTGCCTCCGATGGGCTCTCGATCTCCATCATTGCCCACTCTAGTTCTGCATAAGTTGCACCTATTTGCTCCTCATCTGTCCTACCGTCAGGCCAGAGGCCGTCCGTTGGTGCGGCGTCCTGAATATCCTGGATGACGCCCAGTGAGTCGGCGAGAGCGTACACTTCTGACTTGTAGAGATCGGCTATAGGCGAAATGTCGACTCCGCCGTCGCCATACTTGGTGAAGAATCCGACGCCGAAGTCCTCTACCTTGTTTCCGGTCCCAACCACTATCCCATTGTTAGAGCCGGCTATGGAATACAATGTAGCCATCCTGAGTCTGGCTCTCGTGTTTGCCATGGCGAGTTCGGTTACATTCTTCTCCTTCAGAACCGAACTCAGTGAGTCGAAAGAACTGGAGAGGTCGATGACATGGCTTTCCACGTTTTGCCAATTTGAGGTTAGCCAGGACATGTGCTGGTTTGACAGGTCATTTTGGGTTTTCTCCTGGTGGACTGGCATGTTTAGAACCATGGTCCTTAGTCCAGTCCTGGCACATAGAGTGGAGACCACAGCCGAGTCTATTCCCCCGGATACGCCCACGACAAGTGTGGAAATTCCGTTACTACTGGCATAATCCAATATCCAGTTTGAAATGTCCGTGCCAGTCTCTTTCCAATCCTGCATCCTACATCACCTCAATGACAAGCAACTCCGTACTTCTTTAGTCTCCAATAGTTGTATGGCCAAGGAGTCAGGAACCCCACGATAAGCATGAATGGTATCGCAATGAAATTCAGGCCCAATTCCCCCTGTGTGAACAGCAGGTCTGTTATCTCCATAGCAATCTCCATCATCAGCATGGAAATGAAAGACATACCAAATGCGGTCGATAGCGCGTTTCTGAAGTCCATCTGCCCCCTCATCAGAATTCCCGTCTCGAGCATTACGCTTGTCGCCAATCCATTAACGAGAGGAAGTATTGCGTAGAAGTACCACAAATTCGAGTAGATCTCCAAGCCGCCTGTAATGCCGGAGTAGCTGTAATAGGCGAGTGTTCCGAACTCGCCTATTGAGCACCCTATTAGGCACCATTTCGTGTTGCTTGCTGATTGCCTCCAGACCGAGCTATCTGACCAGTCGAAGGGGGATGTTTCTCCATCGACCGTGTAACCAGCTGAGATTATTGCATTGACCATGGACTCGCGGGTTTCTCCCTGATGCTCTACCACAGCTAATCCGGACACGTGGGAAACTTCAGCAGAAGAAACGCCTGCCAGTGAGGAAAGCGCTGATGAGACATTCCCAGAGCATCCAGTGCAGGTCATTCCACCGACGGAAATTGTGGTGGTTTCGGACATGATTGGTCGTCTCGATTGCCCTTATTGAATGCTACTAAAGATGCTTATCGCCCTTCGGGCGACCGAGTCATATTCAATACGGCATCGTCGGTCGCGTTGCTGATGGGAGTGCCTAAGGCAGCCGGAGACCTAGACCCCGTGTCCCTAGAGAACTCCTTGATTGAGCTCTGGGCGGAAGAGGGGACTTTCTCCAATTCTATTGAAGCTCGCAGAGATGCAGGGAGTCCGTTCACCTTCCTCGAGGGTCCTCCGACGGCGAATGGCAGGCCCGGCATTCACCACGTCATCTCCAGGCTGTTCAAGGACATGGTCTGCAGATGGAAGACCATGGAGGGGCATGTGGTCGAGAGGAAGGCCGGATGGGATACTCACGGGCTTCCCGTGGAGATAGAGGTTCAGAAGCAATTAGACCTCATGTCGAATGAGGCAATAGAGGCATATGGCATGGAGGCCTTCAACCAGAAATGCAAGGAGAGCGTCTGGACCTACGAAGAAGCATGGCGCGAAATGACCGAACGCATGGGATTCTGGGTCGATATGGATGATCCTTACGTCACACTACATGACGATTACATCGAGTCGGCTTGGTGGTCACTAAAACAGATGTTCGACAAGGGGCTTCTTTTTCGGGGGCACAAGGTTCTGCCATACTGCCCACAAACTGGAACCAGTTACTCGACTCATGAAGTGGCTCAGGGTTACAAAGAGGTCGCTGAGCCTGCCGTTTTCATCAAATTCAAGCTCGCAGATGAAGATGCTTCTGTGCTCGCCTGGACAACCACTCCATGGACGCTGCCCGGTAATGTCGGACTTGCCGTTGGGCCCGATGTGACATATGTTCGAGTTAGGATCAGCACGCCGCCTTCAGAATCTTGGGAAGGTCGTGGCGGCGCGCCCGTTGGAGAGGAGTTGATTCTCGCTAAGGATCTGATGGGGACCGTTCTTCGTCACCATATCGAAGTGATCGATGAAATTCCCGGCTCTGACCTCGTAGGCCGCTCGTACGACCCTCTTTTTCCCGGTGCCATCGATGGCTCCGAGCATCCTGCGGCCTGGACCATTGTAGGAGCTGATTTCGTCACAACAAGTGACGGTACTGGAGTCGTCCATACTGCCGTGATGTATGGTGAGGACGACTATAATTTGGGAATGAAAGAAGGGTTTCCCGCTCAGCATACCGTCGGAATGGATGGTTGCTTCGTCGCTGGAACTCATGGGCAGCTAGATGGCCGATATGTGAAAGACTGTGACGAAGATATCATCAACTTACTTGCGAGCGAGAATTCGCTGTACCGAGAGCACATATACACTCACGATTACCCACATTGCTGGCGCACTGATCACCCTTTGTTATACTATGCTATGGACAGTTGGTTCGTGCGCATGACTGCAGTCAAGGAGCAAATCATGCAATACAATTCGGAGGTCGAATGGGCACCGGATTGGACTGGTGAGAAGCGTATGGGAGAGTGGTTGTCCAACATCAAGGATTGGGCAATAAGCCGCGAGCGGTATTGGGGCACACCGATTCCCGTTTGGATCTGCCCCGATTGTGGGACCGAACACTGCATCGGCAGCATCGCTGAGATGGAGGAGATGAAGACCAGTGGCTCGCCGATGCCGCCCGAGCTGCATCGGCCATACGTCGATGACGTCAAACTCAATTGTCCAACTAACGATTGCTCGGGCGAGATGGTGCGCGAGCCCTACGTCATGGATTGCTGGTTCGATTCGGGATGCGCTTCCTTCGCTCAGTGGCATTACCCATTCGAGAATCAAAACAAATTCGACGGCGCTTTCCCTGTCGATTACATCTGTGAGGCCGTCGACCAAACACGCGGTTGGTTCTACTCGCTAATGGCGGTCTCGACGACTGTGTTCGACAGCATCTGCTACCGTCGTTGCCTCTCACTCGGCCACATCCTCGATAAGGACGGCAAAAAGATGTCGAAGTCACGCGGGAATGTAGTGGATCCTTGGGACCATTTCAACAAGGAAGGTTCTGATTCTATTCGCTGGTACATGATGACGCAGAGCGCACCGTGGTCGCCGACTAATTTCGATTCTAATGGAGTCAGGGAGTCCTATGCCAAGATGTTCCTTACCCTGTGGAATGTTCACCGCTTCCACGCGGACTACGCCGCACTCGATGGCTTTGATGCGGATGATGCAGATGGCTTTGTGGCGGTTTCAGAACGCAGCCCGCTAGATCGTTGGATTCTCTCTCGATTACACACGGTCGCCAACTCATATCACGACCAATTTGTTGATTGGAATTTCCACAAGGCTGGGCGTGAACTTGAGGCGTTCGTTGTGAATGATCTCTCGAATTGGTATGTGCGTCGAAGCCGTCGTCGCCTTTGGGATGAGGCTGATTCGCTGGACAAGAGGGCTTGTCAGCACACCTTGCATGAGGTATTGCTGACGGTTTGCCGATTGATGGCGCCAGTGGCTCCGTTCATGCCAGACCAAATTCACCGCGACTTGACTGGCGTTTCGGTTCATTTGGCCGATTGGCCGGTCGGCTCGAGTCTGATTGGTTCGAACTTACCACCACAAGATTGGGCACTCGAGCAAGAGATGGGGCTTGTGCGTGCGTTGGCAGAGACTGGTCGGCGCATTCGTGTCGATGCTGATCGCCGACAGCGTCTACCTTGTCGGGCTGGCTGGATTGTTGGCGGGCCAGATATCGGTCGCTTCCATGATTTGCTGGCGGACGAGTTGAATGTCGAGTCGCTAAGCACTGAGAATGACCTCGAGCGTTTCCAGCGTATGGTTGTCGAGCCTGATCGTAAGGCCCTGGGCAAGAAGTGCCGGCAAGATTTGCCTGCTGTGATCGCTTTGCTAGGAGAGGCTGACCCTGACAGCCTATTGTTGGAGATCGACGCGGAAATCTGCATCCTCGAAGGATATGACATTACAATGGATGATATTGAAATCCGTCACGTCGAGAAAGATGGCTTCGCTGCTGCGACTATTTCTGATGAAAACGTCGGTGATGTCTCCCTTGTTATCGATATGAGCCTCGACGATGATTTACTCTCGAAGGGTCTTGCTCGCGATATTATTCGCAGGGTGCAGGCCATGCGCAAGGATCTCGATCTCGATATCGAGGCGAGCATCACGCTCGCTGTTTGGGTTGGTGGTCTCGAGTTGGCAGACGCGGATTGGGCCCATGTTCAGTCCGAGGTGCGTGCTGGTGCGGCAAGCCTCAACGAGGGGGCTGCCACTGGAGATTCCTTCCAAGTCGACGGAGTAAGCGTGACTTTCAGTGTCGAGTCCTGATATTGGAGAGGTGCAGCCCGGGCCCTCACATCTCTAGAATATGTGAGCCATACTCGACTGGCAGTAGAAGCTCCACCCCAAACAGGGGGTCGGGGTCGGTAGAGTCCATGTAAGCGATGAAGGAGCCGCCATCAGGCAGGATTCCCATGCTGGCGAAATCAAAGCGAATATCATTGCCGGCCCCTGAGGTAGAATCAAGATCGCCCTGTCCCAGATATGTCTTCATATCCGGCTCTAGAGACTCAGAATAATCTCGGACATGCCATGCAATATCCACATCGGGACCCGAGGAACTCTGGTATCGGACATTCAGAACGAATAGGTCGTGAACGCCATTGGAATGGAACTCCCACTCCTCCAGTTCGGACGCCTCTGAAGATATGTTGTAAGATTGATTTTCCCAGCTCTCTCCACCGTCCCATGACATCATGTGTGTGAGTGTCGTCCCCCCTGCAATGACACAGTGCAGTGCTGTCGAGGAGTCGAATGCGCAGTACTGGGATGGCAATGAAGAACCGTTCAGAGTTACTCCTGTCCACCAGTTCAGGGACGTATCCAAGAATGCGTCCCTACCATCGATGAAATAATTTGGAAAATACAACCCTCCTGAAGGGACCGGGAATGCCCTCATCTCCTTGTGTGGCTTTGTGAAGTCCCACTCCGGGCCCAATTCTTGAGGGTCCAGGTCGACCTCCATGACATCCAGATTGGCATCTCTGTCTGGGAATCCGAAATAATCGTAATTCAGACCGTCGGTCGAAATCTGCCCGCCTATGTTCTGAACTTGGTGCCAGAAGTTGGAAATCACTAGGCTGGCCCATGGGCCGTTTCCATACAGTCCACCGTTAATTGGGCCGATGACCTCAACTTGCCAAGAGCGGTCATAGAAGGGCTCTGGGGTCCTATTGAAGCACCAGCTCCACTCCTGGTCCTCAGCGTCGTAAAGGAATGCATAGAACTGGTCCACCCCGCTTGAGCTTGGATAGGGGAACCAACCCATCGAGATTAGGTCGCCATTTGTCGCCTGGACGATGCTACCCTCTCCGAGTCCCTCCTGCCCAGGTACCGTGGGCTTCGGCTCCATGCATCCGAACTGAGAGAGGATTGAGGGCCTGTACTCCTTCCATGTATGGCCCCTGTCCTCGGACCAAGTTGGATATTCTCCACCAAAGTTCAGAATCCATCCCTCCTTAGTGGCAGCGAGATAGTGCTCACAGCAGTTTCCTCCTTCGACATTGCCGAACACCGCCCATGAGGAGTTTCCCCATGTGTCGTTAGAGAATGGATCACCGGCTATGAATGGCCTTGTGCAGGGAGTACTGGAGCAGGAGTCGGTATGGCTAGAGGGGGAGTCAACGTATTCCATGCCCTCGTCCCAATCTGGACCGCTGTCATTGGATCGCATTACCTCACTAAAACAACCTGAAAGAGAGGTGCTTGCGAACATTATTGCCACGAGAGCCACATGCGTTGCCGAAGCGCCCCTCATGCTGGATGGGTGAATAGAGTGCTATTTCGCACTTCGCACGTGGTGGACTGTTCAACATGGTGCGGTGAGGTTCAAAACTGGGGGCGATGCTTGTGGGGCATGCGTACCTCTGCAATTGCAGTATGCCTCCTGATAGCGATTACCAGTTTGGGACCTGTGATGGTTTCATCGGGGCAGGCTGCGCCAGTCCCCAATCACGTGTACATCAACGAAATCTATGCCTCTCCCAATAGTGAGACTTACGGCGGCATAGACTGGAATGGCGATGGCGAGATTGGCCGCTACTCGAACCAGTTCGTCGAGATTCACAATCCCACTGATGGGGCTGTCGACATAGGGGGATGGTGGCTTGACGATGTAGCCGAGGGGGGTTCCCCGATGTGCAGTATCGCTTGGGGAACTGTGATTGATTCTGGGGCCTACCTAGTATTCTACAGGGCACAGACCAACATTGAGTTCGATTACTACGAAGGAGACACTGTTTCCATCCTCGATGGGTCTGGTTCAATGGTCGACTCCGTCAACTATGGGGCAGAGGATTCGGATTACGGGGTCCCATATGGCTACGGTGCGGATGGAAACTGGGCGAAACTGTCTGATGGCAGTCCGACACCAGGTGGGTCAAACAGTGAGGAATGGGTTGGTGTCAACCATCTGATGGGCAATTGCTACCCCCCTCAAGACCATGTCCACAACGGAGAGTACGTCCTCGAAGGAAGGGTTGTCACCATGATTTCACAGAGTAACGTCATTGATGATGGTCGGGTCCTAGTTAGGGATGGCGTTATTGAAGCTGTTTGGAGTGCTTCCGATAGTACGCCACCTCAGGCTGAGGGAGTTGTGCATATTCCAACGAGTGGTACTATTTACCCCGGTTTTGTTGACCCTCACAATCATGCGAAGTATAACCTGATTCCACTGTGGGACCATGGGACTGATGGTTGGGATAACAGATACCAGTGGCAGTCTTACTCTGGATACAGCGATGCCAAGGACATTGGTTGCTCCCTCTACGACTCATCGGCCATGAGATTTGCAGAATTGAGAGCTGTCGCTGGGGGAAATACCGCCTTGCAAGGGAGTTCGACAACCGGTACCGATACCTTCGAGACGATGCTTGCTAGGAATATTGAGCTGTACAACTTTGGCGGGGACGGCATTTGGACCAAGGTGACAGAATTGGAGTCGGACTATGAGGGGAACCACATCAAGGATGGGAATTCATCAGGGGGACTTAATGCATGGTTCATCCATCTTGCAGAGGGAGTGGACGAATCCAGCAGAGCAGAGTTTGACGTACTCGTGGAGAACGACCTTCTTATCGGCGAAATAGTTGTAATTCATGGAACTGGGCTCACTCAGCCAGAGTTCTCAGCATTGGGTGGCGTTGGGGGTAGTCTCGCTTGGTCCCCTACATCCAACCTTCTTCTGTATGGCGACACAACTGACATCGCAACAGCAAAAGCGGAGGGGGTCAACATAATGATTGGCCCGGACTGGTCTCCTTCGGGATCAAAGAGCTCTCTTCATGAGCTCAAGACTGCCGACTGGTGGGACGAAAATGTCCTTGGGAACATTTTCTCGGATTACGAATTGTTGCAGACCATCACGACTAACGTAGTAGATGCGATTGGGTGGTCAGATGATACTGGCAGGATTCAGGAGGGGCTCGCTGCAGATCTAGTAGTCCTAGACACCTTCGAAGCGGACCCTTACCGAAATGCCATAGACGCGATCGATCCCGATATCAGGCTTGTTGTGGTAGGGGGCCTCCCCGTATTTGGAGATGTAGACATCATGCAAGCAATGGATGACGACGTTGAGGTTATTGAGGGAGATGGCTTCAGAAAGGCGACTGACATTACCTATGACGGGGTCCCTGAGGCTCAGCAGACATTCGCAGAAATGTTCGCGTATCTGCAAGGATGCAATGAAGGAAAGAGCGTTCCTATTGAGTATCTATTCACACTAGGGGATGATCGTTACTTCGACGTCCTAAATCGCTCGATTACATTCCAGAAAGATCGGACGATTGACCTGTGGTCTGACTACTACGATATCGAGCTTGACGATGATGGCCATAGGGTCGGCGGAACTGTGGGAGGAGCTGATCCAATCGAGACTAATCTCACCGGGGGCAATGGAAATGGGGGCAGCAATGTTCCAACGACGCCCCCGCCGGACCTTCCGACAACTTTCCCTACCTTCGGCCCAAGAGGAGGCTCCATCCCCCATCCCACGACAATATCAGAGGGCATCCACATCGAAGAGTGCGCATCGGATGGGATTCCAGAAGCTGCAGAGGGAGAGGCGATCCTCTGCGGTTCAATTCTAGTGGTTATGAAGGACACAGACGAGTGCATCTCCTCATGGTTCATGACGCAGTTCTGCGACCTCAAGGTGTCTGACTCTTTCACGGTCCCAGGCAGGATTTGCACTGATGCTCTGGTTCCTTCGTCCAATGAGGACTGGATGGAATGCAGACACGACGTTGTATTCGTAGAGATGAATTCTGAGACGACACCCTCGGACCCGGACGTAGATGATTCCGAGAGCGAGTCGTGGCTGGATGGGCCATTGTACTGGATAGCCATTATTGTCGCTCTTGCTGTAATTATCGGATCAGTGGCCACCATCAATAACAATCTGAGAGAACGCTCTTTGGGCGGCAAGGTGCTAGAAGAAGAGTAGGGTGTCACTCTATTCGCCATGTTGGACCTTCGGGGCCGTCCTCGACTACGACGCCCATGGAAATCAGCTCATCCCTTATCTCATCGGCCCTTGACCAGTTCTTTGACTCCCTCGCAGACTCCCTCTCTTCCAGGAGCGTCTCGACATCTGATGATATTGCAGAACGGGCTGCAGTCTCTGACTCGGTAATGGACAGTGCCTGTTCCTCAGTTGGCAATACCCCTAGGACACTGCCTGCAAACTCAGCGAGCCACCCCACGGCAGCGGATACATCTGATTTGTCCGAGTCGGTATCAATCAATTGCCTGAGTTCCTTGGCGACAGACTGTACTTCCACTAGTGCCACGCGGGTATTGAAATCGTCATTCATGCCAGAGGAGAATCTCTCGGCTGCTTCTGACAGCTCAGCGTTCCCCGACCAGTCTCCGGATCCTGCCATGTACAGCCCCTCGGAGTATGCCCTAAGCAATCTCCCGTGATTCAGTCTGGAGTCATCTATCATCACCGAATTGAAGTCGACAGGCTGACGATATGGCGCGTTGATCAGAGTGTACCGCAACACCAGGGGGTCCACCTGATTCAATGCGTCACTTACTGTCCAGAAGTTTCCTTCTGATTTACTCATTTTCTCGCCATTGACGTTAATCATCCCGTTGTGCAACCAATATTGGACGACTGGTTCATGCCCCAAACAGCACTCTGACTGGAAAATCTCCGCCTCATGGTGAGGGAACGTCAGGTCTGTTCCGCCACCATGGATGTCGAATCTCTCACCTAGGTGCTTTAGGGACATTGCCGAGCACTCAATGTGCCATCCCGGCCTCCCCGGCCCCCACGGGCTTTCCCAGTTCGGCTCCCCCGACTTGGCAGCCTTCCAAAGGGCGAAGTCCCTGTGGTCCCTCTTTCCAGAACCTGTTTCATCCACTCTGCCACCAGCTCCCTCCCTAACCATCTCCAACGTCTGACCGGTCAATTGGCCGTACTTTTCAGGGGCTGTGTCTATCTCAAAATACACTCCATCATTGGCAACATATGCATGACCTTTGTCAATTAGAGAGTTGACCATTTCTATAATCTCGGGGATTGTTTCAGTGACACGCGGGTATTCATTGGCCCTAGTGACATTCAATGCGTCCATCACCTCGAAGTAGTCGTCGATGTTCCTATTTGCCACTTCCAGGAAGTCCACACCCTCCTCCAATGAAACAGATATGATTTTGTCGTCTATGTCCGTGAAGTTAGCAATATAGTTGACTTGGAAGCCGCTTTTGCGAAGCCATCTGACTATTATGTCGAAGGCGATGGCCTGTCTTGCGTGCCCTATGTGACTAGGTGAGTATGGCGTGATTCCACACGCATACATGCCAATTTGGCCCTCGACCAATGGAATTAGTTCACGTTTTGAGCGTGAACGAGTGTCGTAGACCCTAAGCGCCATTGGCCTTTCTGCTGGGCTTACCCGTCATCAACCCCTCGCTGCTTCAACCAATGCAGCGAACAGTAAGTGGTGTCCCTTGCGTTCCGGGTGCCACTGAACACCTAAGCAGAATTTCTTGTCCCTCCTCTCAACGGCTTCGATTAAGCCGTCGTGTTCGGCGATTGCGGAAACGGTAAGGGAACCGGGATCTGAGACGCCCTGGTGGTGCGCCGAATTAACTGTGAATGAAGTCCCCATTAGACCTGCTAAGATCGAGTCCTCTTCGACGATGACACCATGGTCCGTGGAAACTCCATCAAAACCACCATGGCCCTCGTGACCAGGTGTGTCATCAAGGTGCTGGTGTAGAGCGCCGCCATGGGCTATGCTAAGGATCTGCATCCCCCTGCAAACACCCAGTATTGGCATATCCATTTCAAGGGCCGATGAAATTAGCCCCATCTCTGTCTCATCCTGTTCCGGGTAGAACTCCTTGGTCATTGGCCCCGGCTCCTGGCCATATCTGGAAGGGGAAACATCTGGCCCCCCTGAGACGATGAGTCCATCGATGCTTCCCAGTAGACTTGACATGTCTCCCGCAGGAGGGATGATCATTGGAATTCCCCCTGCCTTGTCTATCATTGATACGTATGCAGATGGCAATATTGCTGCATGCCTCTGCCAGTTACCATATTGGGTATCGCGCATGAAACAGGTGATTCCTATTACAGGACGCACTCAAACACCCGATGATTCCCGGAGCTTCCGAGCGTGCCTGAAAGACATTATCCCAGCTGTCATGAAAATGGACCCCATCACAACCAGTATGAGATGTGACCCCACTGCAAGATTGGACTTGCCCTCGATATCAATCAGTCCCTGAGCCCCACCAAGGACCATCAACAGAGCGACGACCATGGATGCATGCATGTAATGATGTAGATTTGCCTCGTTTCTATCGGACATGATGCCCATGAGCAGAAGAGGGGCACCCATGAATGCGGGTATCATCGCAGTGACAGAAGGAGGGTCCGCACTCTGAATGAAGTAGGCGGCTATACCCCATACAACTAATATTCCGCCGGCTGCTTTAGCCAAATTTGGTACTGTCATACCCGAGAAAGTGAACGTGTCTTCCATGCCCTTGGCCAGAAGTTCGCACTTATGACCCTCTCTATGTTTTTTCAGTGGAGCGAGATTGGCCATTTCAAACTAAATCAGAGATAGAAGATTTCCATATTCTAGCCTTTCCAGTTCTATTCGTAGAGTTGTCATGAATTTCTTTATCCTTGGCTACGATTTGTTCCCAAAGCAATTCTGCCACATCGAGAACTTCCATCTCTGCCCCTACTGCATCCAGTCCGTCCTTTACCATGACCGAGCAGAATGGGCACCCGACGGCGACGGTGTCGCAACCAGTTTCTGCCAATTCGGCGGCCCTAATCTCGTTGACCCTCTTGTCTGCATCTTCCTCCATCCACATCTGTGCACCACCTGCTCCACAGCAGAAAGAGGACTTTCCATGCCTCTCGGGCTCAACATCGACCCCTCCAATTACGGATCTGGGCTCTTCAACAACACCGCCCATCCTGCCAAGATAGCAAGGGTCGTGGAAAGTCACGCTTCGTCCATTCTTCTCTGCATCTGGAAGTTTTCCCTCCTCCTGGAGCTTGGCGATGATTTCTGAATGGTGGAATACCTCTAGTTCGTCCCCACCAAAGTCACCATACTCCTTGCCTAGGGTATGGAAGCAATGTGGGCATGAGGCGACTATCCTCTTGACGCCGAGCTCCTGGAATGTCGTCATGTTGGTCTCGGCGAGCATTTGGAACAGGTATTCGTTGCCAGCCCTCCTAGCAGGATCGCCAGAGCATCCTTCTTGCATGCCCAAAATACCGACATCCAAGCCTGCCTCCTTCAGAAGTGAAATAGTCGATCTTGCGACTTTTTGGTTCCTTTCGTCGAAGCTTCCCGCGCAACCCACGAAATAGATGTACTCTGCTGGCTCTCCCACCTTGACATCTAGATCTGATGCCCAATCCGCCCTCTCGTGGGCTCCGAATCCATATGGATTGGATGCCGATTCTATATTGCCCATTGCAGTATTCAGGACCTCTGGATACTCCATAGTCTCCATCATGGCGTTCCTCCTGAGATCCGTTAGTTTTGGTACGTGCTCAATGTATAGGGGGCACACATCGACGCATGCATTGCATGTCGTGCATGCCCATACTGCATCCTCTGTGATTCGTGTCATCATCGTCTCCGAGGGCTCTCCCCCTGAGAGGAGGATTGGAGCATGCTCGTTTGCATAGTCCCGGACATCGTGAATGACTTGCATTGGATTCAGCGACTTGCCCGAAGCATATGCGGGGCAGACATCCTGGCACCTAGCGCAGGAAGTGCAAGACCATCCATCTATGAGCTGCCTCCATGAATACTGAGTGTAAGAGCTGACGCCGAATGAGTCTATGTCCAAATCTTCCAAAGGGACTGCCTTACCATCTTCACCGACGGCTAATGGCCTCATCTTTCCAGGCGATTCGATGTCATGGAAGAATACGTTTGGAACTGCCATTACCAAATGCATGTGTTTGGAGACTGGAATTAGGAATAAAAACACGGAAATGGCGACCATGTGGGCCCAATAGGCGGCGACCACGGTCGCATCGGAGAGATTCATTTCAGCGAACATATGGCCGAACGGCTCCCAGAATGGCGAGGGGCCCTCATAAGACTCGATCACAAACGACGTAGTAGTAATTGTCAGAATAAGCAAAAGTATGACATTGCCCTCGAGCTGTGATTTACCCTTCAGTTTCTCGGGCGTGAAAGCGACCCTGCGAATCAATGCTGCGGAGCAGCCGATCAGGGCCATGGTGTAGCCAAGCTCAACCATGCCGTTCCATGGGCCATTGAGGACAGGAGGGAGTACATGCTCGGAGAACGCGTTTGCTGTTGCCAGATCGAACATGTCAGAGGCCAACATAAGGAAGCCCCAGAACATCAGAACGTGCATTGTACCAGCAACTTTGTCCCTCAGTACTTTCTTCTGACCTAGCCAACCGGAAAGGAAGACACGGATCCTTGTTCCCCATGAGTCGAATCTGTCATCTGAAGAGCCTATCATTACGAGGCGGACTGCCTTCTGAACTTGAAATGTGAAGAAGCCTATGGAAATGGAGCCAATTAACAGGAGAATGTGCCAACCCTCGAATGCTCCATAGGATTGTAGAAGGGGATGTTCCATGTGAAAACCTCGCAACGTCCTTTTCTCTGGTCTCTGGAGTAGCGGCATGTCCTTGAAGCAACCGATTGTTTTCAGAACCCAACCCTCATTTCCCGTGTACCACAGCGAGAGGCATGGCGCGTGCCTTCGCTCCGGGAAAATGCATTCTTTTTGGTGAGCATGCAGTTGTCTATGGCTACCCCGCTGTAGCAGTCGCAATAGATGCGGGTGTTGAGGTTTCAATCAGTGAGTCCAGCAAGTGGACCATCGAAGGGACGGAATTCGAACCTGGCAGGCACCCACACATTACCCACATAATTAGGGATGTTTTTGACTACAATGGGAGGCCTCTCGATATAGACATCAAAAGCGGGCTATTCTCTGCAGCTGGGCTTGGTTCGTCGGCTGCAATTTCTAATGCGATGGGTGCTGCACTCCAATTTCACCTGAATCCAAATGCGGGCTTGGACAGGATAGCCCTTGCTAGAATGGGGCACTCAGCGGAAGCCATCGCACAGGATGGCCGAGCAAGTCCGACCGATACAGCTACGAGTGCACTCGGGGGGTGCGTAGTGGTGTCAGGAGAATTAGTCGATGGGACTGAGCATGTTTTCGATGCAACGCTTGAGACGCCCGAGGGAGAGAGGTCTTGGTCGATAAGTAAAACTACAATTCCCGAAGATCTGGATGCTTGGATCGTTTTGGGTTTCACTGGCGTTGGCTCCCCCACCGGGAAAATGGTGGCCGGCGTAGCGAACCTTCTGGAAGCCGACCCCTCCAAGACATCAGACATGGAAGCAATTGGAAACATCACCAATGCTGGATTGGCGGCCCTATCAGCTGGAAATCTAGAGGCCGTGGGAATCGCAATGAATGCATGCCACGAGAGGTTGAAGTCGTTGCAAGTCAGTAGCCCTGAGCTCGAACATCTAATCGCAGCCGTAGGGCCCCACTCACTAGGGGCTAAAATGACAGGTGCAGGAGGGGGTGGTTGTATGGTCGCCCTTACTAGAGATCCTCGCAGAGTTGCTGAGGCAATAGAAATCGCTGGTGGCAAGCCCCTAATCTCCAGACTGGGGGCAGAGGGGGCCAGAATAATCCGAAAAACCTAGACAATGGGGTTCAATATGTTTTCATGGCACAACTATTCTTTATAAGCATAATATAAGTGGAGGGCCCATGCTTAGTGACGAGGAGCGTCTTACAGTTGTGAATGTCGTAGCATCGACAAGAGTTGCCGAGGAGCTGGACCTGCCAGATATTGCAATCCAGCTCAATTGCGAGTATGAGCCAGAACAGTTCCCTGGTGTGGTCTACAGAGTGGTCGACCCGAAGCTCGCGATACTCATGTTTAGATCCGGCCGTGCAGTTTGTACTGGTGGAAAGAACCAGTCCAACATTGAGACGGGGATTGAGAGGATGATAGGGGACCTGAGGAACGCTGGAATCACGACATGGGACCTGAAGGATGTGGAGATAGAGGTTCAGAACATGGTTGCAACATACTCGCTGTTCTTCCCTGAAGACTACGATGGTGTTGCCAAGATGGATGACATCAACACGAAGGTCATTGACGCCGATGGAGGCGGAATTAGGGCCGCTACCGATGAAGAGGTAGAAAATGAGGATGAAAGAATCAGAGGAATAAAGCAGGGCGAGCCCCTAGCTGCACTTCCAAGAAGGCTGAATCTGAACAATCTAACATTCCACCTTCCATTCGACAAGGTCGAGTATGAGCCAGAGCAGTTCCCTGGGCTGATTTACAGACTCGACTACCCCAAGGTGGTTTGCCTTATTTTCGGAAGCGGGAAGATGGTAATTACCGGTGCCAGACACAAGGACGAGATCCTTGAGGCGGTCCAGTTTATCCAAGACGAGTTGGCGGACCTACCCGACTACAGAGCAATGTAAGGTTAGACACATTGATTTGGGCGTGACGCCCAGAGGCCGTTATGCGCGGCGCACGGGCGATAGCAGTTGGACTGGCGATTCTTCTCTCATCTCAATACTGTATCCTACTAGTAGACCACGAACAAGAGTCGCTGAACGATAATGATGAGTCACAGTTCACCTCTAGAAGCACGGGAATCGTAGATATCCCAACCTGGAGGGTAAATGACAGGTGGACATACGATGGCGAATTGGATGTGAGGGACTTCATCGCAACCTCGGGAGTCAGTACGACCGTGGACTTCCTAGATGGTTCCCTCGTCAAGAACATAAACGACATCTACGTTACGACGGTAGACAACAGGTCCACACTAGTCTATGAGGCCCATTCTGATGGGACCTACGAGGCAGAGGACATAGAGCTCGATGGCAACAATGGAGACCTAGTTGTGGAAATTGACACTACTGAGATAATCAGGGCCTCGGATCTTGCTATCGTGAGCCAGGAGGCGACCATTGACATAGACTTCGTGTATCAAATACTATGGTGGACAGTTAACATAGATGTCGCGGACCTCGTGATTTCCCAAACATTCTCCCCCTCCACTGAAGGCTACGACTTCCCTCTGAGTGTGGGAGACGAATGGTCGACGGACTACTACCAAGACACCCAGTACACGGGCCAGAGCGACTACGTGGATATTCCTGCTGACGAGTCCTCTCACGAATCCGCTAGCTGGGAGGTCGTCAGCAGAGGTGCACCGGGTGTCAGTTATGCTTCTTGTCAGCAGTCATACAACATCACAAACTACGACTCCAACGGAGATCCGACTGGATATCGGTGGTTCTGCCCCTCTGTCAGAGGGGATGTTTACTCGTCATTCACCCAAAGCATTGGATTCCTGGCGAATCACGAGCTAGTGATGTACCAAGCAGCTCCCAGAAGCAAGCAAATTTCAGTAGAGTTGGAATATCCTCTTTCGCCACTTGACATGGAGCAATCCGCATTCGCCAACGTCACTCAGAACGGCCAAGTAGTTTCTGGACAGGCTGTCGAGTTCAGATATGGAATAGATGAGGACATCAGGTCATTCACAACTGGGTCCACTGGTTCAACGGAAATTTCGTTCAACTCAGGGAGCGAGCCAGATGACTCAATCGGTGGATCTGACACAGGAAGCCATGGCGTCCTAGTTTGGATTCCTAATCAGAAGATCGTAGGAGGGGCTACGATAACAATAGACCCGAATACCTACTCTATTGACCTAGTGGCACGATCCGAGGGTGTGACGGTGGAGAGGACCAGGGACAACCAGACTACAACTCTCGATAGCGTCGTAGGCTTCAATGCCATTCTTGGAGACATGCTCACATTCAGCATTCCAGTTCAGAACAGGGGAATCACCAGCTCCCCCGCTACTACGTTGTCGGTTGAGGCGCCCGATGGGACAACTTCGAGCGTTTCCGTCCCTTCACTGCCTAGTCTTGGCCAGTCAAGAATGGAGTTTGATTGGACAGTTCCCCAGTCTCAACCGATTGGTGATGTATCTCTTTCTTTCACCGTCGACCCTGACGAGGATATTTCAAATGACGGCAATCGGAGTAACAATCATGGATCATTCTCCCTTTTCATCGGCAGGGCCCCCATAGCTAGCCTGAGCATTCCAGCTCAATCACTGACCTTGGACCAGGTGAGTTTCAACGGCCTGTCGTCCTACGATCCCGATGGAGGGGACCTGTCCTGTGAATTCATCGTGGAGACGCTCGAGGGCGCTTTGATATCTGAGACTGAAGATGACTGTGCGCATGAGTACTCATGGGATGATGATGGAACATTCACAGTTAGACTGGTAATCACCGACGACGAGAATGATCAGAGTTCGAGCGAGTCGGTCGTGACGATACTCAATCGCGATCCGCAAGTCACTGTTGGTTCGGAATACGAATGGACACCGGTTCTCTCGCCAATAGAATTCAATGTCGAGGACGTAAGTGACCTCGACACACAGAATCCTTCAGCGCCTGTCGACATACTTTGGAAGCAGCCCTGCGATGAGGGGCAAGTAGGGATTTACTGCACGGTCACCCCCACTTCAGAAGGAGAATACACCGCGGAGGTTGAAGTTATGGACGATGATGGAGCAGTTGTTTCAGCGACCAAGACAATAGAGGTCCGGAACATTGCTCCAACAAATCCCAGATCGGAGATATGGTTGGGAGATAACAGATTAGTCGCCGATAGCAGAGGAGTTTTCATAGTAAACGAAGGTGATTACCTAAGATTTGAGGGTTGGGCCGACGATTCTGAGAATGACATGGATACACTTGTGCACTACTGGTCCCCTGACGCAGAGGACAATCCAGACATTGTCGTGGAATTCACAGGAAGGAAGAGTACCCTAGAATATACCTACCATACTTCTGGAATGCACCTAGCAACCCTGCAGGTTGTTGACAACGATGGCGATAGCACGGAGGCTCTTATCGTCCCAATAGAGGTGCTGAACATAGATCCTACAATTTCCCCACTGGCTCCGCCACTACCTGCTGCTGAAGATTCGGTCGTGGACATTCTGGTTCAGATTACCGACACAAGCGGCGACATGCTCACCCTTGCGAGGTGCTTTGATCTCGATCCGCTAACAAACTCGGATGGAGAGGGCACTTCATCTGATGACTGCGACGTCGAGTCTGATCACCTTTCCCAGTCGTGGCCAGACGCCACTACTGCACCACAGATGATTGTCTTCCACGTAACTGATGACGACGGGGCCACGGCATCCATAGAGATTCCACTGGACATCAGGAATGTGAAGCCGGTACCGAAGGCAGACTCCAGTGCCTTCTTTGATGTTCCAGAAGGGGATGCACTCTTCTTTACGGCTAACGGAACGACTGATTCTGAGCACGATATGGCGAACATGGTGTATAACTGGGACATGGACACTGCAATAGACAGCGATGGTGACGGAGATCCCGAGAATGATGTCGACATCCAAGGACAATGGATTGAGTGGACGTTCAATGGATATGGTTCAAGAACAGTGAAAATGACAGCAGTGGATGAGTCGGGAGGGGCCTCCGTGACTCTGACAGTGGTAATTCTGGAAGCCCCCTTCAGCTTAGGCGAACTCATCGGGGACTACGGGATAATCATAGCATTCGTGCTGATTGTCGTGATTGGGGCAGCAGTGATACTACAGCGAAGAGGCCCCAAGGCACGCCCTCGCTCGGGCCCTGGTTCACCTGTTGGCAGGAGGAGGGTGTCCATGGACGATGCCTTTGACAACCCCCAGTATGACCCATTCGGCGTGAAGGAGGGGCAGTCCGAGGAAGCTCGGTCCTCAGAAACAATGGAAGATCCTGTCGCAGAAGTCACAACGGATCACGAAGCGGTCGACGATAGATTCGCTGGTGAGGGGGTGGCAGAGGCCTTCGAGGAGTTGACTGGCGAAAAGATCGAGGATGATATTGTCGAAGAGCCTGATTCGGAGGCAGTCGCAGTGTCTGTAGAAGAGGCTCTGGACGACGAAGACATCGAAGCACTCTTTGAGGATTAGTCGTCGGCACCATCATGGCTAACCTATTCCGCTTACTCGGATTGCCGGATCCGTCAAAGGTCAGTGGGTCTGGAATTTCGAAGAAGAGGGCGACAGTTGACCCTGAACCTCAGGCTGAGGACATATTCCACTATCTTGATGAGCAGGGCTGGTCAGACAGGACGAGAAGAATGACCCCTGAGGCTCAAAGACAGGTGATCTACCTCAAGCCAGATACCCTCCACAGGCTCCACACTGAGGGAATGTCTGAAGTTCTTGCAGGAGGAAACATGATACTCGTTGATTTGAGTTCCCTCGTCCATATGCCCAGTCAACGGGACGTGTGTAAAAGGAGGGTTCAGGAAATGGCGACCAGGCTAGGGCTTCCAGTTTTCGCCATCAACGACAACGACACCCTGCTGATGGTCGCAGGAGCAGGTATGAGGGTCGACAAGACCAAGCACGAGTTGGGGATTGGCGGTATGGACCAGCTCACAGAAGCCTAGTTTTCTGGTTCATAGGAGACAGGGCCGTCCTCCAACCATGAGTCGAGATCGCCCGATATTACTTCGTCGACGGCATGAGCAGTGAAATCCCGGTAGGCCACCCATTTCGATATATCATCCTCGCTTTCCCCTCTCTGTTGCTTTCTCCGAATTGACTCGTCGGCGTACTTCACGCACCGCCTCAGGAAGAGCGCGACCAACTCCCTGCGTTCTTCTTTATCCATCACTCACACCATCCCCAAATCTTCCATGAGACTCTCAACATGACCCTTCGTCCTTACTTTGTATCCGGCCCATTCTATTTTGCCGTCTACGCCGATTGCGAAAGTTGACCTGAGAGTCCCCATATACGTCTTACCATACATGTTCTTCTCCCTCCAGGTGCCATATGCCTGATGCAGCTCTGCATCCTCGTCTACGATAAGATCGAATGGGAGTTCGTGTTTTGAGATGAACTTCTCATGTGAAGAAGCGGAATCGGTGGAGACGCCCAATACAACCCACTTGTTTTCATCCAACATCTCGAAGTTGTCTCTGAAATCACAAGCCTGGACAGTGCACCCAGGGGTGTTGTCTCTGGGATAGAAGTACAGAATTACCCCTCTGCCCGAGGATAGTATTTCAGAAAGGCTCGCTGTTGAGCCATCGGTTAGAGTCGCTTCAAAATCTGGTGCTTCGTCCCCTACAGAGAGAGTTACTGGTTCTGCCATAATTTTTCCGAGAGGGGGCCTCGTGAAGACCTTTACTTCTTGATTATTGAAGATAGTGTGACGGCTGCCGGCCTTGCTGGGGGCTCACTAAATCCGAAACATGCAGAGTTGATTCGTCTCGACATTCTTCCTGCTCCCTCCCCCAATACTGTTGCTGTCGCCCCATTCAGCCACGCAATCCTGCGTACGGAGTACCATTCCTCACTTCCATCGTTGGCGAATCCATGAGTTCTCGTTCCAAAGATTAACCTCGCGAAGAAGTTCTCAACTGTTGAGATAAACCACAGAGGCCGTGGGAACAGCAGGGGGAATGATGGGCCCCATGACATTGAAACGGATAGTTCATCGGCATTCACAGATATTGTTCGAGGACCCCTCTCCACTGAGACTGGGACCACCTTGACATTTTCGAATGAATAGAGCGATGACACGTATTCAGAATGTTCGCTGGAAGGTGAGAGTAGTGTCCTATTGCCATCTGAATCGGCCCACATGACATTGGTGAAGCTCCCCAAGGGTGAATCTTCCCAGTCCCCTACCACTATCCGGTCTCCGCTCTCGAATGAAGAAGACAATATCCTCCCCCTGAATACCTCCTTCACCATCTTTCCTTCTCCTCCCTCTTCCTCTTCTTTGTTGACGCCCACGAACATATTGGGCACAGAACGAGATCGTGCCTCCTAGCTGGGCAATGCTCCCTACCGAAGTAGATTATCTGCAGGTGTCTCCGATTCCATGTTTCCTTGGGAAAAACGGCTTTCAGGTCCCTCTCTGTCTTTTCTACGCTCCTTCCGTCGGAAAGCCCCCACCTTGAGGCGAGGCGGTGAATATGCGTATCTACTGGGAAGGCAGGTTGCCCGAATGCCTGTGACATCACCACACTGGCGGTTTTGTGGCCAACTCCTGCAAGAGATTCCAAAAAATCCCAATCGGGGATTACTTCCCCTCCGCCCTCGACAATTTGTTGGGCCATCCTACTGAGGTTTCGTGCCTTTGTTGGGGCGAGCCCTATCTGTCGAATTAGTTGATGAATAACGTCGACATCTAGTTTCATCATTTCCTGTGGCGTGCTAGCAGCCGAGAAAAGTCCGGGAGTAACCTCGTTTACCTTCTTGTCAGTTGTCTGAGCAGAAAGCATCACCGCAACTAGGAGCGTGTATGGGTCAACATGGTCGAGAGGGATCGGGGTCTCCGGGTACATCTCATCCAGCATTTCACCAATGAGAGCGGCCTTTTCCGACCGTTTCATCACTCGACCTCCGCGTCTTCCCTCATCCCTAGGATGAATGCGGCACCGATGAACAGAAGGGGAACTCCGTAGCAAGGCAGGAACATGAAATCCGATGAATTGGTAGAGTTAGTCTCGCCCCCCATCACAATATACGCCAGTAGGCCCAAGAAAACGGCGGGTAGAAACGCAATTGCAGCGAGTATGAGCCCGCGCATCACTCCCATGACGCTTCCTGATTGGACTACCAGATGAAGGTTCGTCAGCATCAATTTGAGTTAATCTGACCCAATCCTCTCAAGTGAATACCCCCTGGGAGGTGCATGGCCCTCGGGGTTGTTGGGTTATTGGAGGCCGCTTCGGTGAGCTTCTGCGGAGTGGCCACCCTTCTTTGGATGTCAATCGGAACCTTCGCGAGAAGTGAGAGGGGAGAGGTAGCTGCTCAGAGGGCAATCGCCGGTCTCTGCATTACATCAGCGATAATGCTGATTCTTCTGAATTCTATGGGAGGGGAACTATGGGGATCTGGTTCAATGGCCCTTCCTATGGCCCTGGTAGCCGTAATTGTGGCTATTGCCGCCACACTTAATCTGAAAGGAAAGGACGTGCAGGGAGAAACAAATCCGCACGAGATAATGAAAATGCGACGTGAAGAGGAGTAGTTACTGAGTACCCTCTCCCCCAATCTTGTCGTCAATGAATGCCCTCATGTATGCAGGAAGTTCTCCATTGACAAAAATGACGTCGTTGACGTCGTCCAATTTCATTAGCGAGTAGTAAATCTGCATGGCAGTCATAGGTGTGGCACTGCAGCCCGTGCAACCTCCCTCCAGAGATATGGAAATGATTCCATCTGTGGTGTCGATGACATTGACAACACCGTCATGAGCATCCAATACCGCCTGAACTGGTCCGACAGAATCGAGAATGACTTGCTTGTCCACCATGATGCCGCCCTCAAGCCCCTGTACATGCGGGGGGCTTTCAAACAATCGCCCCTTCCGACAGGCATGAGCGGCGCATTCAGAGTCCTCGTCCTCGATCTACTCGTGGAAAGATCTGAGTTCGGCCATGGGGGAAACCAAGAGGTAGTCAGCCCAATTGCCAGACATGGGGATGTGGAAGTCCTCCTTGTGACTCCGCAGATGCAGTCTGCTGATTCGGGCAGGAGGGCAGCAAGGGAGGGCATTGTGTTTCTGACAGAAAGTGACGTTCCACACTGGGATCATGACTATGGCTTCTGGGAGAAATGCGAAGTCCGCATGAATGGCAATTTAGCCAGTTTCTCGAGAATTGCACTCCCCATGGAAATAGACGATGAAGAAATGGGTATATGGCTCGAAAATGTCGATGTCGACGCAGTTGTGTGCTCTGGATCTCGAAGGAACGTGACAATGTGGGAGGACTGGATGGATTGTTCGGCATCACTAATGAGAGTGGCTTCCAAGTCAGGGACCCCCACGTTGGGAATTTGCTTCGGACACCAGTTGCTATGCAAATCTCTTGGTTCAGAAGTGACAAGGGCAGAAACCATGTCTAGCGGTGTTTGGGACTTGTCCCTAAATGAAGCAGGGATAGAAGACGAGTTGTTTGGATTGAGGAAGGAGAGGGCCGATGGGCCAGTGGTTCTCTACTCCCACCAGGACCATGTCATCACTGTACCAGAGTGTTGTGAGTTGCTTGGCTCTGCTGAGCACAATGCCGTCACTGCAGTGAGGGTGATTGGGGGGGACGGCAAGAAATTGCCGGCATGGGGCTTACAATTCCACCCTGAGGCTGCCAAAGACAGGATCGAACGCTCTTTCGGATGGGGGCACATAAGCGAAGAAGAGATGTTGGCTTTCCAAAGGGAACATGATGGAGCTGGCGTACTCGAGGCTTTTGGGGACGTGGTATTGAACCATCGAAGGTAGGTCGCCCCTTAGGGGCGGTTTCTATGACTTGAATTATAAGTGGGACTTTTGTCCGCGGGCCGAAACAGGTTGATATTATGGACGGAGAACAACTAGGAATGTATGGAATGATGGTAGGGCTTTTCGGCCTTGTCGTCGCATTCATGCTCTATAGAAAGGTAGACTCGATCGAGATTGAGAACAAGACAGTAGCAAAAATCACTGAGCGGATCCAGGATGGGGCTATGGCCTTCATGATGGCCGAGTACAGGATGCTATCCGTATTCATAGCCGTCGTTGCAGCGCTGCTGTTCGTTGGTGGAAACTACAATGACGACCTTGGGCTGGAGACCACGGTTGCATTCGTAATTGGTGCACTTTGCAGTGCTGCTGCTGGATTCAGCGGTATGCGCTCGGCAACAAGCGCGAACGGCCGAACCGCACAGGCCGCAGCTAACGGAGGTCAGGCGGCTGCACTTACCACATCATACAACGGTGGGGCCGTTATGGGCCTAGCAGTCGGAGGACTGGGGCTTTTCGGGATCTCACTGATGTACTACTTCACAGAAACTGAGTTCCTCTCGGTAAGCAACATCGCAGGATTCGGAATGGGTGCATCTTCCATCGCACTCTTCGCCCGTGTGGGTGGTGGAATCTACACCAAGGCTGCTGATGTGGGAGCCGATCTAGTAGGGAAGGTCGAAGCAGGAATCCCCGAGGACGATCCTCGAAATCCAGGTGTCATCGCTGACAACGTCGGTGACAACGTCGGTGACGTGGCCGGCATGGGCGCTGACATCTTCGAGTCGTTCGTCGGCTCAATCATCGCAGCCATGGTAATCGCCGCGGCGAGTGCTGAGTTGGGGTCTGACTACCTGATGATTCCAATCGCACTAGCCATTGTCGGATACGTGGCGTCCATTGTCGGCGTGTTCTCGATCTCGGCAATGAAGAACATGGACGCTGGTGCAGCTCTCAGGAATACCACTTTCATCGGTGCGGGCCTATTCATCGCTGGAGGGTACTTCGCCCTAGGTGAGTTGGGTCTTGATCAGACCGTTGTCCAGGCAGTTGCTATTGGCAGTCTCGTTGGCATACTGATTGGCCTAGTTACCGAGTACTACACTGGCATAGAGCCTGTGTTCGGATTCCAAGTCAAGGCAATCCCCTACATTGGGGAGGCCTCCAAGACCGGTAGCGCGACCAATGCAATCGCTGGCCTTGCAGTTGGAATGGAATCGGTACTGATACCGGTGCTTCTGATAGCTGCTGGAATTTACGGTGCCAATGACGTGATGGGCGGCGGCGATGCTGGCCTATACGGAATCGCGATGGCTGCTATGGGGATGCTTGGAACTGTTGGCGTGACCATGACTGTGGACGCCTACGGGCCTGTGGCCGACAACGCAGGAGGGATCGCTGAGATGTCTGGGCTGGGCAAGGAAGTTCGTGATATCACCGATGGGCTTGACTCAATCGGCAACACCACTGCTGCCATCGGGAAGGGTTTCGCTATCGGAAGCGCGGCCCTGACGGCTCTGGCTCTTTTTGCAGCATACAAGACGAGTGCTGGTTTGGATGCTGCTGATCTCTCCCTAACAAACCCAGAGGTAGTGATAGGCCTCCTAATCGGAGGTGCACTTCCATTCGTAGTAGCTGCAATGACAATGAAGTCTGTTGGCCGGGCTGCTGAAGCGATGATTGTGGAAATCCGCCGACAATTCAGAGAAATAGATGGCCTCCTAGAGGGCAGAGAGGGTGTAGAGCCAGACAGTGCCACATGCGTCGACATTTCGACACAGGCCGCTCTACGTGAGATGATCATGCCAGGACTAGTGGCAATCTCGAGCCCAGTCATAATCGGGCTTGCGCTAGGTCCTGCAGCACTTGGGGGGACTCTTGCCGGGGCTACTGCTACCGGTGTCCTCATGGCACTCTTCATGGCTAACGCCGGGGGAGCCTGGGACAACGCGAAGAAGGCTATCGAGCAAGGAGAGATACCTGGTGCAGAGAAGGGCGATGATGCCCACTCAGCAGCGGTCGTAGGAGACACCATTGGAGACCCATTCAAGGACACCAGTGGACCATCTCTGAACATCCTGATCAAGCTGATGTCGATTGTATCAGTCGTCATTGCCGGACTTCTTTGAGTCCAGAACCATTGAGCGTCAGTCTCTTGACTGTGTGCCTCGACGGAGGCTCATGCGGAGCACTGTCGCCTTGGGCATGGCATTCATGCTTCTCGCTTGCACGCTCCCTGGTTGCATTGAGACGGGGAACTCGGGTGGAACTACGAATGACAGCCCTGTAGATTCGCCAACTTGGGATGTTGGCGACTGGTGGTTGTACACATTTTCCACACCTGACTACAGCGACGACACCGCGAGGCTGGTAGTCGCTTCAGATACAGAGGAGGATGGTACGGCCTACATGCTGGCCATCTCCAGCATCGGGGAGGCGCGGAGACACGCTGTCCTGAACCACAACCCATTCCTAGGCAGAATAACTCACGAGAATCTCTCTGCGTTCGAGAATGGGGTTCCTCAGCCGGTCCTAGACTTCCCACTCAGTGAAGGGGCGAGTTGGGACTTCACCCTATTCTCCACAGAGTGGTCTGCCAGCGTTCGCTCAGTCTCGGGGGGTGTGGCAGTTATGGAGGCAGGAGCATCTGACGGTTCCACCCTCGACTACGTCTACGACGCGTCATCAAAGTTCTTCTCGTCCTTCATCTGGACAGATCCCTCAGGAGTAGTGCAGCTTAGGATGCTGCTCGCGGACGATGGGAGTTCGCACTCTGGTGATGTCTACTTCGTACGTGGAGGCGATCTGTACTCCAACACCTGGGATGAGTCAGGTCCTGATTTCGAGTTCGAGGACTCATTCTTCGTCAGCGACCACCCCAACGATGGCGAGTGGGACGAGATGATCTACTTCCTGGATGCCGCGTGCGGCAGCGGTGGCTCGAGCATCACCCTGACCCTAAGGGACCACGGCTCGATTTCCGCCCTAGAGAGGGTCTGGGGGCCCGGGGCGAGCGAGAGTGGGACGTTGGGAACCATTCCCTACCCATCCGAGGAATACACCCTGACTGCCACCTTCACGGGAGACAGTTACCTCCGGCTTATCTTCGCTGGTGGGATTACCCAGTCATGGAGCCTGTGAGGTGCCCCCATGGGTGAGGGGACGCTCGTGATGATGCACGGGATGACCGGGACCTCGGAGATGATGCGTCCACTGGCGGAAAGCCTCGTTCCCAAGGGATGGTCGGTGATTTGCCCTCAGGCCACCACAGAGCATCCAACTAGGGGCGGCTTTGCGTGGTGGCTCAGGGCTGAGGACCCCACACTCCCCCTTGACGGGGCCTCCCAGGGCCAAGTGGAAGAGTCGCTCTCGTATATTCTGGAATTGCTTCCAGAAGGCCCCCTAATCGTCGGAGGCTTCTCACAGGGGGGCGCCATGGCATCTGCCCTGCTTGAGACCGAGTCACAGGACAGGATAGTCGGCTTGGTTCTGATTGGGACCAAGACGGTGAGGGGCGAGTCACTCAGGGATCGTATTCCCTTCCTACAGCCGCGCCCGGTGGCATGGATGCACGGAACGGATGACCACCTAGTGCCGATTGATCTCGCACGGCATCATGCCGACATCTTCGAGGACGCGGGATGGCCCGTCACTAGACTTGAGCACGGCAAGGGCCACATGGTGAACCTGAACCAATTGGAAGAGTTGAGGGTTGCCATACAGGGGATGGCAGAAGTTTCTCAGAGATAGTCTAGAAGGCGGTCCGAACCACCTACGAAGACGGGAGTATCTCCCCTGATATCGAAAACTACCGGCACTGTACGATGCCCAGTTTCCAGGACAACCTCCCCCCTAAGGCCCTCATAGTGATCCAGGTTGACCTCGGTAAATGTAAGCCCTTTAGCTTCCAGAGTCCTAGATGCCCTGACGCAATACGGGCATATTGTCTGGCTGAAGAAGATGAAATCAGTATCAGCTGAAATGAGGTGTTCATACATTGACTGGCCCAGGCTCATCACCTTCCCACCATGCGCTTTCGCCGAGATCTGCATCCAGAACTTCCTCATCCCCTTCCTGATTTCCTAGTCTTCCCTCAAGCACCCTATCGCACTCCTCTGGATCAATGAACACCAGAAGAACTACTGTTACCAGAGTCAGTGCCCCACCTAGGTAAAGTGCTGATATGTAGTCAATGTGGAGTAGCAGCTCCCCTGTCAGAAGGAGGGTGATGACTCCTGACAAGTTGAACATCGACATGTAAGCAGTGAACTGGGTCCCTCCTGCCTTGCTGTAAGTCAGCCTCATACATATCGAGATTACACTGATCCAAGCTATTCCAAAGAGGAATGCCCGGAGGCACAAGTAGACGGTCATCAGAGTCGTGTTGGACCACCAAGGCTCTATCATCGCTAATCCGGAGTTAGTGATCGCAGCTAATATCCATCCCACCATGGCGACTTCCCTAATTCCGTATTTGTCACCCAGGAATCCGCCAAGTAACTGACCGCCAATTGTGAAGACGATTACCCATCCTCCCATCAGCTTGACGTATTCTGTAGAAGTCCATCCAGCCCTATTGATGAAGACATCGCCCATTATGGGGTCTACAAATACGTAGAGCTCAGTAAGAAGGCACAGGAATATCAGCAAGAAGGATGATTTGAGGGAGAATCCCTTCACGATGTTGTACGCGGTCTCCGCCGGTCCGCCCATGAAGTCGAGGGTGGATAGTTCGCCGTCATCAGATAGTGATGTACTGGGTCCATTGGGCAGAAAGCGCACTGGAACTGAGAACATGTTTGGAATGTGAGGAAGTGTCAATCCTAACTTTCCTAGAAGCAGTAACGAGACGAACAAAAGCAAACCTATTTTCCCGCCTTTGTCGAAGTACTTGGAAGAGTCGATTAGGTTGTCGCTTTGGCCCACTTCTCCCATTATCCACAGGGTCATTGAAATCAGGAGGGTGATTATTGACGTCCACAAAATCGTGGCTGGGACGGAGATATTCTCGGAACGTAGGTTGTCTGCAGTCCACTTGGCTGCACTGAACTTACCGTCATCCTCTTGCCATGGAGGGGCTGTTACCTCAATCTCCTCTGGTTCCCCTTCAGGGGCCAAGGGAGTGCCACTGGAGTTGTGCTTCTCCCATGGGAATAGACGGTCCCCCGGCCTCTCCCTCAGGAATAGGGGGAGTGCCATTATTATCAGGAGCAGTGGCAGTTGGATCAGTATCGCTGACTTGATTCCGAATTGGGCGACCAAGGATCCGAGGCCCGCTCCGCTGGCGATAATTCCGACCCTCTTCGCTGCGAACATGAATCCGTTGGCCTTGGCGACCTCGTCGGGCTGCAGTATGTCCACAGCTAGGGCATCCACGCTAACGTCCTGGAGGGATGAGAACAGGTTGTGGACGAAGAGAATGAGGGTTACCGTCTCAATGGATGCTGCCAAATCGGGAATGAACAAAAGGACGCCTAGAGTGACGACCATTCCAGTTTGGGCGAATAATATCCATGGCCTACGCAGTCCGTATGATGGGGCCTGAACGCTATCCACTATCGGGCCATAAAGGAACTTGAATGTCCAAGGAAGGGCGATTACCGCCCACATTGTTGCTACTTCGGCCGGACCAAAGCCACTCACATACAGGTAGGCAGGGTAAACCACGCCTGTGAAACCGGATGGAAGCCCCTGTGCGGTGTAAAGGATAGAGAGGGAGACATATCTCCTGAACTGGTTCTCAACCAGTGACTTCCCGTCATCCCAAGCATCCCTAGAAGACTTGAGGTACCCCGGAATCAAACTAGGGGACAGTGCAGCAATGTAGTTTGAGAAAGTCGAGAGTGAAAAGATTGCTCCATCTCCCTCACGCTTGAATTTCCTATCCCACCTTTCTCGGATGACAACAAAGACTAGCAGAGTTGAAACGAGTGTGAATGGGACAATGAAGACCATTGAGCTTAGAGTTGTAAGATCGCCGTCCAGAGCTCCCGAGGATTGCCCATCGATCAGTATTACCCTCCTTGAGTCGATAGGTGAGATGCTGTCATCCGAGAAAACTAGCCTGGCATAAATTGTGGAGTTACCAGATTCCACATGAGGGTCCAACTTCACCCTCCAGTTGCTCCAGTCGCCACTAAGGTCAGCAGCTCCCTTCCATTCACCACCTCCCACTCGAACCTGGACAACCCCCGTTCCGGGAGGCACTCCTGATGCTGTTCCTGAGATATATGACTCGTTTCCTATCTGTTGCAGGGTTTCGACATCCATACTCACGTTCAGAGATCTGTCGATACTTCCTGCAGCCTCGACGAAGGCCAGTGGATCTGCCTGCCCGTAGCCAAACTCGTTGTCTGGGCGAGTCTCTAGGATGCTACAGTCGTTGAAACCAGGATCGCTCAGAAGCTGCAGGTCTCTCTCGATTGAATGGGCCGAAATGATGTCCTTGAACTCGGTTGGGGTCAGGTCGGGGTTGGCCTCGACCATTAGAGCCGCGATTCCTGCCATCAAGGGAGTGGCCATGCTAGTCCCGGACTTGCTGGTGTAACCATCACTAGTCGCTGCATCTGGGGCCATTATGCTTGATCCAATGGTAGCGACGTCAGGTTTGACCCTGCCATCCGATGTGTACCCACGGCTGCTGTAAATCGCTAGTCCGAGGTCCTTGTCCAAACTCGCTACAGTTACGGGCAGATTTGCATCTCCAGGGCTGTCTATTGTGTTGCATCCAGCGAAGGTCGCCCCTCCGAACTCATTGCCGGCCGACAGGGTGGTGATGATTCCCGCTTCTACTACGTAGTCCATCTGCCTGCTCCATGCGGAGTTCCCGTCATTGTCGAAGTGTATCTCTAGCTGCTGCTCGCCGAGGGATGAGGTGACTATGTCGATTCCGTACTTGTCTTTGTTTTCTATCGCCCACTGGGCTCCCTGAATGACGTCCTCGATGTCTCCGTCACAGCATGCTAGAAGGTTGATCAGGAATGCGCCGGGGGCGGCTCCCACGTACTTGAGGCCTGAAGTCGGGTCGGTCTGGCCGCCTCCCGTTCCTGCGGCTATTCCAGCTACGTGGCTCCCGTGGGTCCCAGAGTCGTAAGATGTGGAGGGGTCTTGCTCGGAGTCGGTGAACACAGCGTCGAAAAAGGCGATTATCTTCGGATCACAATCAATTGGTATTGGGTTAGGGTTGGTTGGGTCTGGGTCTGGCTGGTCACAACCCATGGTGAATGGTTCGTCGTCCATATCGTTGAGTCCCTCGTGGTCGCCCCTTACCCCTGTGTCCAGTATGGCAACGACGGATCCTGTCCCGTCAAACCCGAAGTCGTTCCAAACCTGATCGACTCCCATGTTTGGAACCGCCTCATGCATATTGGGCTCCGCGAGGCCCAGATCCTCAATCATGACAACCCCCGGGAGTGAGAGGATTCCGTCCCCGGAAAGTATCGAGCTGAAGGGAGCGGTCGCTGTAACCGTGTCAAGGTATTTCGGACGGAACGTGACTTGGACCCCCAGTTCCTCGAGTGCCGAGACGTCAGCGTCAGTTGGGTGGTGGTTGTAGTCGACGAAAATCCTGGCACTTCCTTCGGGTGCCCTCCTCCACCAGTCCTGCTGAACCTGATCCGGTTGCTGCAATAGCCACTCTAGTCGATCATCGAGTGAGTCGGAATCCTTGTCCCTACTCCAGTGAAGCCACCACTCGGCATGCAGGTCGGACTCGACGCTGAGAACCCAACGGCCGTCTGCATCCAGACCACCCCTGCCAGATTCAGCTGGGGAAATTGTGGATGCAGCGAGAGGTAGGATGAACAGCACCACGAGGGCCGAAGCGATTGCTGCTGTACGCCCCACCATGGGTGGGGCGACGAATGGCCACGTTTATGGGTTCGGACTACACTATCTTGACGCCGTCGTCGTCATAGTCCCAGTCCAGTATATCCCAATTGGATGATTCCAGCTCACTGCGAACGTCTTGGATGGAAGATGGGTGGCAAATAAGTGCGGCGTGTCCGCCCCCTCCTGCCCCGACTGCCTTCCATGAGGATACCATTCCAGAGTCAAGCAATGGTTGGATTACGTTCCTGAATGGATCGTGGATTGCTGAATCCATCATGTCGACCCCCTCCGAAGTCTTCCTCATTGATTCCACTATCAGGTCCCTTCTGTCCTGTTGGAGGCCCGTGGCCATGCCCCTAACAGCAGACCGTATTTTGTGCAGGCCTTCAATTACGTCGTTGTCGCCTTCGGAGTACCTGGACCAAACAGACTCGTGGAGATCACCAGATTTCCTACTAATTCCAGAATTGGCTAGCACCAAGTGCTTGCGAAGCCATATTCTCGATGACCTCATTGGCTCGAATGGCATTCTCTCTACCCTTTCGCCGAAGAAAATTAGGTGATTGAACCCCCCGAGAGCCGATGCCCACTGATCCTGCCTCCCACCTAAGTTTCCTGCTTCTGCTTCTGCCTGAAATGCGGCCTCGGCTATGTCTTCTGGAAACATATCAGAGGAAGAAAGTGCGACTCTGGCCACATTCATGGCTCCGCTGGAGCCGAGTCCGGAACCGGACGGAACCCCGAATGAGAAATTGTGTGAGATGCCATCAGTTGTCGCTTTCACATATTTGTTAATGGTGAAATTAACTACTTCTCCTCCAAAATCTGAGGTGTATGGTGAGACGTCTGTCCACCCTCCTGCCAAATCGACCCTGACAGGGGCGACCGCCTCCCCCTTGGCTTCCATGATGTTTCGAACATGCCCACCATTGAGAAAGATTCGGTTCAAAATGTTGTGACCGAAAATAAGGGGTATGAATGGCCCCTCCGGGAGCCATGGGCTCCGACATTGCGGCCGCTATTGCCGCATTCTCTGCTGGAGAGCCAGTGATGATTTTCGACTCTGATTTCAGAGAGAGGGAGACAGACCTTCTATGGCCTGCGACAGCTGCCACACCAGAGGTTATGAGGAGACTGAGGAAGGATTGTGGTGGCCTACTATTCCTAGCAATAGGGAATGAAATCGGAGAAATGTTCGGATTGCCATGGCTTCAGGACATGCACACGCACGATTCTCTGGTCCGCGAGAATCCAGTTCTGTCTCGGCTTGTAACGAATGACCTGCAGTATGATAGCAGATCTGCATTTACGCTTTCTCTTAACCACAGAGAGACGTACACGGGGATTACGGACAGGGACAGATCCCTCACGACTCGAAGATTCGGAGAGTTATCTGGGGAGCTTATGGGGACAGAGAGTGAAACTGCAATGGACGCTCTCGGGGAGGAGTTCAGAACCCCTGGGCACATCCCCTTGTGCCGAGAGTCCCCCGATGGCCTTTCCTCAAGACAGGGGCACACGGAACTGGCCGTTGCCATGGCGAGGCTGGCGGGACAGGTGCCATGCACCATAGGGGCTGAGATGCTTGAACCGGATGGAGATGGTGCGTTGTCCCTTGACGGGGCCCGTGCATATGCTGAAAAATACGGCATACCGATGATCACTGGAGATGACATCCTTCAATCAATGGGAATCTCAAAGGACAATAACTAGACATCGCGACATGAGGGTAGCATATGGCACGAGTAATGGCAGTGGGTGTTTTTGATCTTCTTCACGCTGGACACCTGCATTATCTCGAACAATCTAAATCACTAGGCGAAGAGTTGGTAGTAGTAGTTGCTCATGATGACACTGTGCGCTCTCAGAAGCACGAGCCTGTGACCAACCATGACCTTAGATGCAGAATGGTGAGGGGCTTGAAGCCCGTTGATGATGCCATAGTTGGGAATCCGCCTGGAACCCCCATCTTTGACATCCTGAAAGTTGTGGAGCCTGACATCATTGCATTAGGTTATGACCAAAAGCACTCCATCGACTCAATCCGAAGTGGCTTGGATAGCCATGGATATTCAGATGTACAGCTAACTAGAGTTGAGGGGCTATCAGATGACCTCGACGGAACTCGGAAGATTATAGCGAGGATTCTGGATCTTTGGCCCAACTCAGAAGGTGGCCCATACGAGGAGGACTAGCGTGTACACCGGAATAGTAGCAGGAGTTGCTCCTGTAACCGGTGTCGAGCAGGGCGATGGTATTCTGAAAATTACAATTGACCTCGATGATTTCCTTGAAGGGATAAAAATCGGTGCTAGCGTCTCTCTGGATGGGGTTTGCATGACGGTTGTCAGTATCAATGGAAGCAATATTTGCTTCGATGCGATTGAAGAGACACTGCAAAGAACCACCCTAGGTGACCTGCGTAAGGGCGATTTGGTAAATGTAGAGAGGTCGCTCAAGGTTGGTGATGAGTTAGGTGGGCACATCTTGTCTGGGCATGTAATGGGCAAAGCCCAGATAATCGATAAACTGGACAAAGGAGAAGGGATCGACTTGGAGATAGAGAGTCCGGCAGGTGCTTCCCCTTACATCCTAGAAAAGGGATTCATTGCAGTCGATGGCATGTCCCTAACTGTGGGGGAAGTTAGTGAAAAATCATTCAGCCTCCACATCATTCCTGAGACAATAAGAGCGACTACCATCGGCAGTAAAGGCACAGGGGACATGGTGAACATAGAGATTGACTCTAGGACCCAAGCCGTTGTAGACACAATTCGAAGAATGGAGGTCTAAGGATGAGGATGGGCGTAGTTTGTGGTTCATTCCACAAGGACGAGGTCAGCAGGATGCTTGACTTCGCCATCGATGAAGCCGAATCAAAGAAATGGGATGTTGCGGAAACTGTGTGGGTCCCAGGTTCGATGGAGGCCCCTCTGGCCCTAGACAGGTTGCTTCAACGGGAAGACATTCATGGGGCAGTTGTCCTCGGCATTATTGAGAAGGGCCAAACAGAACATGGCATGGTGATGGGGCAATCGGTCACCAAGGCGGTAATTGACTTACAAATAAAGCACGGGAAGCCAATAGGGCTCGGCATTATTGGCCCGGGTGCGGAGCCAGAGCACATCGAACCAAGGCTTGAGCCACATGCCAGGGCAGCTGTTGGTGCAGTGGCTTCAATGGTGGAATGACGTAGGTAGGGTTGAAGGACGTCCCTTCATTGGGAGACCCGTGGCTGAGGGAGTACGTAACGTCATCATCATCGGTTCAGGACCTGCGGGCTATACTGCTGGGCTATATGCGGCAAGGGCCCTCCTAGAGCCATTGATGTTCGCTGGATACATGTCAGGGGGGCAACTAATGCTAACTTCTGACGTCGAAAACTTCCCAGGCTACCCAAAGGGAATTGGGGGGCCAGAGATGATGATAGAAATGAGGGAACAGGCTGAGAGGTTTGGCTTAGAAGTGCAGGACAAGAATGTTGAGAGGGTTGACTTCTCCAGTCGTCCGCACAAAGTTTGGGTCGAAGGAGAGGAGTTCCAAGCAGAGTCGGTAATAATTTGCACGGGAGCAGAGGCGATCTGGCTAGGCGTCGAAGGCGAGGAGGCCCAGAAAGGCAGAGGAATATCCACATGTGCAACGTGTGATGGGGCGTTCTTCAGGGATGAGGAGGTCATAGTGATAGGAGGCGGGGACTCTGCAATGGAGGAGGCGACTTTCCTGACTAGGTTCGCGAACAAGGTCACCATAGTCCACAGAAGAGGGTTCTTCAGGGCATCGAAGGTGATGTATGAGCGTGCTGAGTCGCATCCCAAGATAGAAATCAAGACATTTAGACAGGTGAAATCCTGGACATCTGACGACAATGGCCTAACTGGAGCCATTCTAGAGGACCCAAGGGATGGAAGTGAAGAAGAAATTTCCTGCACCGGGGCTTTCATAGCAATAGGGCACAAGCCCATTACCCAGTACCTCGAAGGGCAAGTCGAGACTGATGACGAGGGGTACATCATTCACAAGGTGAATACCATGACAAGTGTCGATGGCGTCTTCGCTGCAGGAGACGTAGTAGATACCAGATACCGGCAGGCCGTTACCGCGGCGGGCATGGGCTGCCAGGCGGCAATAGACGCTGAGAGATGGTTAGAAGACCAGCACTGATGATTTTCAACCGAAGGCCAAATGTCCTTGTGCATTGTCGCGAGGACATGGCGGACCCCCTGAGTGATGAGGAGAGGAGGAGATACGCGCGTCATCTGGTGCTCCCCCTCGTTGGAGAGGAGGGGCAATCGAAGCTCCTGGAATCCTCTGTACTAGTTGTTGGAGCTGGTGGCCTTGGATCTCCTGCCCTGCTATACCTAGCTGCAGCTGGAGTAGGCAAGGTGGGAGTCATAGACCATGACAGGGTCGACATTTCAAATCTCCAGAGGCAGGTAATTCATTCATCTTCCGGAATTGGTCAGCCCAAAGCAGAATCAGCCTCCAGGAGGCTCTCCGAGTTAAATCCAGAAGGGGAATTCTGCCCGATTGTCGAGAAGTTGACTGAAGAAAACGCCCTGTCCATCATTTCTGAATACGACGTAGTTGTGGATGGAACCGACAATTTTGCTTCTAGATACCTTATCGGGGATGCTTGCGAGATACTTGGAAAGCCGTGGGTCTTCGGGAGCGTGCACAGATTCGAAGGGCAAGTGTCAACGTTCAACCACAAAGGAGGCCCGAACTACAGGGACCTGTTTCCAGAGCCACCTCCTCCGGAGTTGGCCCCTAATTGCTCTGAAGCCGGGGTTTTGGGCGTACTTCCCGGACTGGTTGGGACTATTCAGGCCACTGAAGCATTGAAGATAATTCTCGACATTGGTGAATCGCTTGATGGTAAGCTTCTGACCATAGACTCACTGACAATGATTACTAGGGTCCTTACATTCAACAGAAACCCGGAGAGAGACCCCATTATCGAACTAGGTGAATATACAATGAGTATGAAATCCATCAGCCCTGTTGATTTTGTCTCTAGGACAGAAGATGGTTGGGCCCCATTTCTACTGGATGTGCGTTCAGAGGTCGAGAGCAACATAGCCACCCTAGATGGTACTTCACTCAGGATCACCCATACATCGGTCCCACAAAGAATCGGGGAGCTGCCGAAGGATCGAGATATTGTGGTTTACTGCAGAACGGGGGGGCGTTCGGCAGCTGTAGTCCGATTCCTAGTCCAATCCGGTTGGAATGAAGAGGGGGTGCTGAATCTAGAAGGGGGAATTCACCTCTGGTCTGATTCAGTTGATTCCTCTATTAAGAAATATTAATTGTGGTGTTATATATTTCAGTACAGCGTTTATTTGTGGTAATTAGATAATAATACACAATATCTCCCATAATATTGGGAATAATTGTTCTAAATGTGGTGAGTATTGATTCAATCAATCGAATAATTGTTGTACTACCTACCCTTCCGAAGGAACGTGGTGGTTTTCAGACAGGGAGTGTGGAAATGCCCCGAATGCTCCAAACACCAAGTATGGCAGACAAAAAACGATAGTACATCCAGACTTGATCGTACTTGCACTGCTTGTGATTCTAGGGCAAGGGTGACCCTTGACAGATCTAGCTCTGGTAAAGGGCGCAGGAGGAAGGTGGACGTATGGGAACGGGAGATGGGGCTCAGTGTTGAAGATTTGAAAAATGAATGCATAAGACGTGACGCCAACGTCCTAGATAGAGAAGGGAGGATTGAGTCTGAGGCAAGTGAATTCCCTCGACAAGTTGACCTCCCCCCTATTCATGCCAGTAAATGGCAACCTGAGAATGCGTTGAATTTTTCCAGACCCCTGAGTTCAGAAGGAGTCAGGTCGGAATTGCTTAGGTTTGTTGCAGAGAGGCATGATGGCCACCTAGAGGTAGTTGCCAAATGCTGGGACACCCATGCGCCCCCAAAGTCATTCAAGGGAGAATTGTACCATGAATTCTGCATAGACTTAGTTTCGAGCATTGGCAGGGTTCTTTCTGACAGGATTCTTGAGCCGCTGTTCGCAGGAATTGGTGAAACAGAGATCATACCGAGGAGGAAGGGTTCAGACCACATAGCGAGAAGAACTGAAAGATTCCTCCTGGACATCAAGATTTGTCTCAGAAGAATGGGGTATAACGCGTCAATCGGAATTGAACAACGAATGCAATGGCAGAGATGGATGACGAGAACCAGAATGATAGATGAGCATCTGAAAGACCTCTTTACGAACGGAATTCCGACGCCCGATGGAGGGACATTTGGGGGAAAGGGTTTCAGATCCACCTGGCAAGAAGGGATCGTTGCTTGTGCCTCCGCAATGAAGAGGGCTGTGGATGGTATCGAAGAGGGCGGCGGAAGTCCGGATATAGTCGCCCCGATGATCAGGGATGTTGGGCTGGCGCTGGCAATGGGGCAGACCCCTTTGGAGGTCTTCTCAGCCCAAATGGGCAAGTCTGGCTCATACATGGATGGCGGGCATTTGGGTTCAGGAGGGCGTGACTTGCATATCGGCAATTGGGAAAAGGGCGTATTGCCGCCCACTGCCCCACTCCCAATCGCCAGTGCTACTGCTACTGGTGTGGCTCTCGCTTCACTCAGACTCGATCTAGGTAGATTTCATCTGGCTCCAGTGGGGGAAGGATGTAGCAGCAGTGGGGAATTTTGGGAGGCGATGAACCTAGCTGGAACAAGGGGCTTACCGATATGCTACATGATACAGAATAATCAGATCGCACTCGATACTTTCGTGATCGGCCAATCCGGAGCAGAGACCTTTGGAGACAAGGGTTACGCCATGGGAATTCCCTCATGGACAATTGACGGTTCAGACCCCTCGCAATTCTACTCGTCTGTTTGTGTGGCGAGGGAGATTGCAGTGTCTGGAGGGGGAGCGACTCTGATCCATGTTGAAACAATGAGAGGGTGTGGGCATGCACATCACCATGATGACCTGTATCTAGGATCAATTTCGGGCAATCCCCCGGGGTATGTCGACCGTGCCCTTCTTTCATACTGGTCCGAGAAGGACCCTGTTCCCAATCACAGAAACCTGTTGATTGGGCTGGGGGCAAGTGAAATGGCATTGCAGTCGATGGAACAAGAGGAGAGGGAATATGTCGACAAGTCTAGAGGGGAAATGGAGGAAATGCCATGGCCAGAAGGTAACACAGTCGGAGAGGGCATTACTTCGATTTACGATGCCAGAAGTCACGCCGAGCAATTCGATACCATCGATTCAGAGAGGCAGGCGACAGTTGGGGAGCTGGGGGTCGGAGAGGTTTCGATGGAATTCTCCGATGCTTCAAATTCGTGGACTTTCAGCAGATCCATCCAGAATTCGATGGTTGAGTTAGCTGAGAAATACGGAAATGAGATTGTTTTCATGGGAGAGGATATGGAGGTTGCTGGGGCATTTGGAATGAATATCCCACTTAGGGCCAAGGGACATCAATCAAAATTACTTGACATGCCCCTATCAGAGTCGATAATCATCAATTCGGCCACGGGGGCGGCTCTTGGAGGAATGAGGCCAATGGCGGAGATACAATTCGGAGGTTTTGCCGCTCTAGCGATGAACCCCCTGATTAACAATGCTGCACAACTGAGGTGGAGATGGGGTGCTGATGTCCCCCTGACAGTAAGAATACCCCTTGGTGCAAAAACTAGGAGTGGCCCGTTTCACGCCAATATGATTGAGTCGTGGTTCACAAATGACCCTGGATTGGTAATAGCATTCCCCAGTAATCCCCAAGATGCTTTCGACCTACTAATTGAGGGTCACGCACTTCCAGACCCTTTCATTTTCCTAGAGCACATCGGACTGTATGGCCTGGGGGGTGGAGTCACTGGATGGGGGGACTCGATTAATCAGTTAGTCGATACAAAGTCCGTCCATGGGAGGCTTGAATCCGGCGAGACTTCTATCGGAAAGGCGAAAATCATCAGAGGAGGCAGGGACATCACCATTGTGACATGGGGGGCAATGGTGCATGTCGCCCTTAAGGCCGCTGAGAAGGCCGCTGAGAAGGGAGTTGAAACAGAGATTGTAGATTTGAGGACCATTCAGCCATTTGATGTTGACACGTGCGTGGATTCCACCATCAGGACTGGTAGGCTCCTAGTGCTCCAAGAATCTCAGTGGACCGGTGGATTGGGCCATACAATTAGTAGTAGAATTCTCGAAGAGGCTTTCTGGAGCCTTGAAAGCCCTCCAACAGTAATTGGGGCATTGGACACCCCCGTACCTTTCTCTCCAACTCTAGAAGACCACACCATACCGACTCCGGAACTTGTCCTAAGGCATATTATCAGGTCTTGTAAATAGGTGCAGGTCAAACATGGAAACCGTCATGAGTCGTTCGCCACTCGTAGTTGCGTGGATGCTTCAATGACCACTGACTGGTTGTTAGTGATTGGCGGATTTGCTCTCCTACTTGGCGGAGGAGAGGTGGTTGTCCAGGGGGCGATCGTATTGGCGAGGAAAATGAAAGTCCCGCCGCTCCTCATCGGTTTCACGATTGTCGCCATAGGCACATCTCTTCCGGAGCTTGCAGTATCCTTGGAAGCTGTAGCAGGAGGGCAGCCGGACCTAGCCGTCGGAGGAGTATTAGGATCTAATGTTGCAAATGTGATGCTGGTACTCGGAACTGCATCTTTCCTGGGGGCCGCTTCTGACCCGGGGGAGGGCGTCAGAAGGGATGCAATGGCGATGATGCTGTCCACCCTCATACTACTGGCCATGGTCATTTATGGTGAAGTAACTTGGTACTTCGGAATTCTGATGCTATCAATACTGGTTGGCTACTACACATACTCGTACGTCAATTCCAAGGAGGATGCTGAAAGGGAGTTGGAAGAGTCATGGGTTCCTGACAGTGTATTGACTTCAATGGCTGTTACCCTCATCGGAGGCGCCCTGATTTGGAAGGGCGCGGAGTTCCTTGTGGATGGGGCGACCGGAATTGCGACGGACATGGGCATCTCCGAGGCAGTGATCGGACTTTCGGTTGTAGCCCTCGGGACATCCCTCCCAGAACTTGCTGTGACACTGGTTGCCGGACTAAGGGGGCAAGGTGGCGTGGCTGTTGGCAATGTACTGGGGTCCAATATGATGAACATTCTAGGCATACTGGGAGCCACTGCTGCCATCGGAGGGGGAATATTAGTGTCACCTAACTTTGCTGACAGGGACATATGGGTAGTCCTGATTACCTCGGGTTTAGTTGCTGGAATGCTACTGGATGATAGGGAGATAGGGAAGACCACGGGCGTATCGATGGTTGTCGGATACCTGATTTACATGTCCATAATACTCTAATCCCTGTACCCGCTCCTGAGACCATGGTCGACTTTGCATTGAGCGAGGAGCAGCTAATGCTTCAGGAGCTAGCTAGGGACTTCGCCAATGAAGAAATCAAGCCTAATGCTGGGAGATGGGACAGGGATAGCGAGTTTCCTAGGGACGCCATTCGAAAGGCCAGTGACAATGGACTACTGACTCTGAAGATCCCCGAGAAATATGGTGGCGGGGGAATGGGTTCGTTCGAAGAAGTCATCGTCTGCGAGGAATTTGGAGCAGGAGACCCGGGTTTCGCTACCGCGTGCGGCAGCACCATGCTAGCCTCATACCCAATATTGACTGGAGGGACCGAGGACCAAAAGGAGCGTTACATGACAAAGGTGTCCGAGGGTTGCATAGCATCCTATTGCGTCACTGAGCCAGGAGCAGGTAGTGACGTACAATCCCTACAGACTGAAGCCGTAAGGGATGGCGATGACTACATACTCAATGGAAGAAAAATGTGGATTACTGGGGCTGGATATGCTGATTGGTTCTTCGTTTTGGCGTATACTGACAAAACTGCAGGATACCAAGGAATGAGTGGTTTCATTGTCGATGCGAACTCAGAGGGCGTTGAACTAGGGAAGAAGGAAGACAACATGGGGCAGAGGTGCTCTGACACTCGCTCAGTGACCTTCACGGATGTGAGAGTTCCATCGGACAACCTAGTTGGAGGTGAAGAGAATGGTGGTTGGATGAATGCCATGAAGGCATTCGATCTTTCAAGGCCTACCATCTCCTCTCATGCTGTAGGAAATGCCAGAGGGGCATTAGAGGAGGCGATTCAATACGCTTCTGAGAGGAGTACTTTCGGTAAGCCTATCATTAAGCACCAAGCTATTTCATTCATGCTAGCAGATATGGCGACCAAAGTGGAAGCCGCCAGGCTGCTCACCTGGAAAGCTGCCATCAAGTCAGACTCAGGAGAGAGGAATACGCTCGAGGCTGCACATGCCAAGAGATTCGCTGCAGACATGGCCATGGAAGTAACTACTGACGCAGTACAGGTTTTCGGTGGGTACGGTTACTCAGAAGAGTACCCAGTAGCCAGGAGGATGCGCGGGGCGAAGGTAGTTCAGATTTTTGAGGGGTCCAGCCAAATACAGCGACTCATCATAGGCAGAGAAATGACACGTGGTAATTGATGGGAGACGTGCTTTGCTGCGTTTTGCTTGCGGCTGGCAGAAGTAGTAGGCTTGGAACGCCGAAGGCCCTGATAAGAATGGGGGATCAGACACTCGTGTGTTGGCTAGCTTCGAGAGTGGAGGCCACTGGAGCGCAATTAGTCATTGTAACTCGGGAGGAGATAGTTAGTGAGGTTAGAGAATCTGTCGGAAAGGTCCCGGTCATAGTGAATGAGGATCCCGAAAGTGGGAGAACTGGGACAATTCAGGTCGGAATCAGGCATCTGAGAGACACTGTTGGGGATGACATTAGGGTGCTAATAGTTCCTGTGGACAGGCCTGGTTTTTCAGATTCAACCCTGGAGACGATTTCTCGGTCTACCGTTAGCTCATCGCCCTCCAACTTTGGCAGGGGCGGTCATCCACTGATCGTTTGTGGGAGAGACATAACACACATACTCTCCTCGGCTCCTGACGTCCCGCTTAATGAGATTGTGAAATCGGTCAAAGTGGATGTCGGAGATACCCACCTCCACCTCAACATTGACACTCCAGAAGACCTGCGGGGATTATCCAAGGCCCTGGACGATTTGTGAAATACGATGGGCAGGTTAATCATGAGTTCGTCTCCCCATTAGAACGTGGACGTTTTATCGCTGATTGACGGGTACAGTCCGGTTCAACAGGCCTTCATTGCGGGACTTTTCACTTGGTTCATGACCGCGGCTGGGGCTGGACTAGTCTTCTTCTTCGAAGAGATAAATCGAAAGATGCTGGATGGGATGCTGGGTTTCGCCGCGGGCGTGATGATTGCCGCAAGTTGCTTCGGCCTGCTTGGTCCGGCCATAGATCAAACCCCTGGAGATGGTCTCGAGAAGGTCTTGCCAGCTGCCTTCGGATTCCTCCTAGGGGGAATCGGGATGAGAGTGATTGATGCTTATCTTCCGCACCTACACCCAGGGGCCCCTCCTGAGGAAGTTGAGGGGATCAAGACGACTTGGCACAGAAGCAAACTCCTGATTTCCGCCATCACCCTTCACAACATTCCAGAGGGTTTGGCCGTGGGAGTCGCCTTTGGTGCAGCTTCCTCGGGCGATGGGATAGGTGCTGCTATCGCTCTATCGATAGGGATAGGCATCCAGAATTTCCCAGAAGGCGCAGCAGTATCCGTCCCTCTGAGGAGAGAAGGGCTTTCGAGGAAGGAAAGTTTCTGGTGGGGCCAATTATCTGCACTGGTCGAACCGATTTCTGCTGTGATTGGGGCAGCGGCAATTATCTACATGACCCCCATTCTCCCCTACGCCTTGGCATTCGCTGCTGGTGCAATGATTTTCGTAGTCGCAGAGGAGCTCGTTCCAGAGGCGCATAGGGGAAAAAATGGAGACATAGCTACGATGGGACTAATGATCGGATTCACCATAATGATGGTACTCGATGTGGCCCTCGGGTAATAGCGCAATCCCAAAGTGTCCGTAACGTCTCCCAGTACCCATGACGCGCACGGTTCTCTCCGGGGTTGTCGAAAAAGTCGATGCTGGCGAGAGAGTGGCCATGGCATCCGTAATTAGCGCAAGTGGTAGTGTCCCGGGTAAGCCAGGAGCGCGGCTGGCCATTTCCTCAAATGGTGAAAAATGTGGAACTGTTGGCGGCGCTGGACTTGAAATGAATGTTGAAAATTCACTCCGAGAATTACTAGAAGCCCCCAAGAACGATTCTCGTAAAATCGGAGGCCACGTCGAAACCTACCTGCTGCACAAAGACGGGAAGGGACAAGAGGTGGTGGCCCTTGACAGCCTATGCGGAGGCCGTGTGACGGTTGCTATGGAGGTTGTTGAGCCAGTGCCACATCTGCTAATTTGTGGAGGCGGGCACGTGGGCAGATCAGTGGCAATAGTTTGTGACACACTTGACTGGAGGCACAGTGTCTTTGATGTTCGAGAGGAATATGCGAATAGAGAGCGATACCCCCTAGCAGAGGAGATACACAACTGCTCCGTTTCTGATTTCTTTGACTCGGGCGAGGGGGAATCGATATCGAGATTCTCGGACATACTGATTTTAGGGCATGACTGGGAGATAGACCAAAATTTTCTCATTGGCTCTCTACGGAGAAATGCCAGCGGTGAGACAAGAATCGGGGTAATAGGCTCCAGAACCAAATGGAGCGGATTCAAGGCGGCGGCTACCGAAGCTGGTATTGGCGAGGAGGCCCTCACGAGTGCTAGATGCCCAATTGGGCTCGACATTGGAGCGGATTCACCAGAAGAGATTGCCATAGCCATTTGCGCTGAGATTCTCGCAATGGATAGGTTGCCCTAAGCAGCCGAAGACTGAAATCAGCCCCTCCAAACCGGGAGGCATGAGGGGCCTCTCCTTTCTCATGGCAATGCTGTTCTTTTCGTGTAGCATTAGCGGGTGCATTTTCTGGGAGGAAGAGGCCGGTGAACCGGTTGACGAGATTCTCGAAGACTCTTTTGGTTCGTTCTCTGTAGTGGCGCCAATAGACACTGGAATCAATGTCTACCACAATCACTTCATCATGAACGAATCCTACCCGCAATGGCTTCTCGACGGTCTGAACGTCACTATGATTTGTGATATCTCAACAAACGGAACCTGGCAAGAGAGGTACGATTCCGATAAGGAAGGTTGCTGGGACAAGATAACCTCGACGGACATAGTTTGGTTTAGGGGCACTAGGATCATCGGAACATCGCCAGACGATGACACTGACATCCCCATTCTGGACGACCCCCAAGACGGGCATGGAACTGCTGTGACTGGAGCGGTGCTGAACGCCAATCCCGATGCTGTGATATTTTTCGTTGAGGGATTCAGTGATGCTGCAGTACTTGCAGCGGCGAATCAGCCCCTTGTTGACGTGATAACAACAAGTTTCGGTCCGATTGGCTCCATCCCTGTTCCTGGAATTGAGGATGCCACCAAGGTAGCCGTTGTGCAAAATAGGAAAATTCACACTGGAGCAGCCGACAACACGCCCTCTCCAGCAGTTCAGGACTCCACGGCTGGCCCTCCTTGGAGCATTGGTGTTTCTGGGTACGCGGAAGAGGGTGATGACCAGAAGGAGACAATGAGCGGCTCATACCCAGATATCGCTGCCGATTGGACCCAGGTCCTTCCCAATCATGACGATATCGATGGCTATCACGAGACGTCGGGAACATCATTCGCCACCCCAAGGACTGCGGGTTTGTTGTCAAGGGTGCTTGAATCGCTTCGCCATGAGTTTGGGGATCTTTCGTCAGGCGCTGATCCAGATTCCAGAATGGGCTACATTGTCAATGGAGAAGGCCAAAATATCACTAGTGACGCCATTAGAGACGCCCTCAACCTTTCTGCTTGGTACCCCTCTTACTCCACATGGGACCCATCATCAGGAACCATGCCAATTTCACCCGTGGCGCCTTGCACACAAGTTGGCTGGGGAGTGGTGAATGAGAGCAATGTTATGCCAATGATAGAGCATCTAAATGGGACTTCAGAAATCCCAAACAGGCCATCAGACGTGGTTATGTGCATGGAAGCTAATCAAGCAATTAGAGAAACTTACTGGAATTAGTCGTTTTCTCAATTTCCGTTGTATTCAATAAACTGTGACGGCTGGGGATGACATGAGGAGAGTCTCCCTTAGGTGGAAGATTTCCTCACTGAGAGGCTCCAAGGAGATCTCGCGCATCCTAGACATTGTGGAAAGCATAGAGGTTCTGGGTCATCTGGCGATCAGAGACGATGGGGTAGTTCAACTAGCAGAAATCAGGCTGAAGGAAGGGAAGAGTCTGGAAGAAATCTCTGGCCTTGGATGGGCCGAGGTTCTGGAGAAGCACGAAGAAGACGGGGATGTCGTTGTAGTGAGCATGCTTTGCACGCACCCCTTCGCGAAGACTGCAATAGAGCTTTCCAATATCCATGTTCAACCCCCATACGGAATAGACTCCGAGAGGGGGATGGAGCTGCGAATGTCTGGCCTCTCGGATTCCATCCGCAGATTTGTCTCCCTGCTCAGAATGCTTATGCCTCCGGATAAAATCAGCGTCCATTCAATCAGAGAGGGAGCCACTAGTGGTTGGGCGGATGAGTTGACTGATCGACAAAGAGAGGTTATCTCTCTCGCAATCAAGAGAGGGTACTATGATCCCAATTCCAATGTCAAACTGAAAGACCTCGCAGATGAGCTTGGAATGGCCAGAAGCACACTGGGAGAGCATATCAAGAGGGCTGAATACGAAATAATGAAGAAAGTAGGAGACGACCTTTGATTGACCCCTATGGGGTCAAGACCCCAATGCTCAAGGTGCGAGTGGCTTTGGTAATGGCACAATGGTCCAGTACAGACTGCCTATGCTGCCCCTCTCAGAAGAGGTCGATTGGGCTGCCACGGTGAATGGAAACAGCGTTTCCACTCGAATGGAAAGCAATGCGATATTGCTGGATGTTCTTCGTGATAGCCTGGGCATTCTCGGAACGAAAAGAGGATGCGATATGGGAACATGTGGATGCTGCTCCATTCTTGTCGACGGGTCGCCCAGGCTATCTTGCCTAATGCTCGCACAAGAGGCCAATGGGTGCAAGATAACCACCGTAGAAGGCCTATCGGAGGGGCATCACCTACATCCAATCCAACAGACGTTCGCAGAGTGTGGTGGCAGTCAATGCGGATTCTGTACGCCTGGTTTCCTTGTCGTAATATCTGCATTGTTAGATGAGAACCCAAGGCCCTCGGACGTCGAGATAAAATCGGCGATCGAGGGGAATCTCTGTCGATGTACCGGATATCAACAGATTGTCGATTCGGTTCGTGAGGCCTCGTCAATTCTTTGCGATGGCGATGGAGTTGGGGACTCCACGGATCCGAAAAGTGATCCTCATCCGGGATTCGCGGGGTGATAGATTGAGCGAAGAAGACTCCGACGAAATGGTGGGTTATAGGCAACAACCGGGGAAGTTGCCATTTTCCAAGCCGGGGTCGGGAGGCAAGAGCCAATTCAGCGAGCCGCGAGACGAGGCGACGATCCCTGAGAGCCAGGGGGGGAGTAAGACTCAGCCATGGGGCGGCCACAGACATGACGAGGTGGTTAGTGGCAGAGTCATTGGAAAGCCCACGGCATTAGTTGACAGTCGGTGGAAGGTTACAGGACAGGCCCAGTATGGTGACGACATCAGACTACCTGGGGAGATAGTTGGTCGAATTGTCAGAAGTCCGCACCACTATGCCAGGGTTTTGTCGATTGACGCCAGTAAGGCAATGGAGTTACCAGGAGTTTTGGCCGTGGCCACTGGGCAGGATGCCACGAGGTCTTTCGGAGTCCTCCCCGTAACCAAAGACGAGCATGCCATGGCTCAAGATAAAGTCAGGCACGTGGGAGACTTAGTGGCCTGTGTTGCTGCTGTGGATGAGGCTTCTGCTAGAGAAGCCTGTAGGCTGATAGAGGTGGAGTACGAGGTCCTGGATAGCATTCATGACATGCGAGACGGGCTGGAAGACTCTGAGTTGCCGATTCATGACAGGGGCAAGTACCACATTGGTGAGTCAAATATCCAGAAGAGGGTTTTCCAGGAATTTGGAAATGTGGATGGGATGAAGGGTTCTGCGGCCAGCCATAGCTCCGATTGGCTGTTTGCAGGTGCAAATCATGGCTTCACTGAACCGCATGCGACTGTTGCCCACTGGGACCCATCTGGAAGGCTCACGGTTTACACCCCACAGCAAGTCCCTCATTATCTGCATAGGGCACTAGCTGATGTTCTGGAAATACCCATGCACCAGATCAACGTGTACAGAACTTTCGTGGGAGGGGGCTTTGGGGGAAAATCAGATCCCTTCCCTCATGAGATGTGCGCTGCCATACTGGCAAGGAAAACGGGAAGGCCCGTTAGAATCAACTTCGACAGAGAGGAGGTCTTCTGGGTGAATCGAGGTCGGCATCCCTCGAGGATAGGCATGTCCATTCACTCGGACGACGAAGGAAGGATCTCGGGGATTGAGACGGATGCGCTAATAGATGGGGGGGCATTTGCCTCCTTCGGTCATGTTACCACCTACTACAACGGTGTCCTACACACCGCGCCGTACGAGATAGGGGGTTTCCACTACACGGGCGCCAGGGTGTGGACAAACAAACCCGCAAGTGGGGCAATGAGGGGGCATGGCGCTGTAAATTCCAGATGTGCAGTGGAAGTTGGACTGGATGACATCTGCGAGCAATTGAGCGTTGACCCCATAGACTTCCGACTTGCCAACCTACTTCCCCCCCACAGTTCCACGATTACAGGATTCAGGGTTACTAGCATAGGCATGAGGGAGTGTCTGGAAAAAGTCCGAGAGGCATCCGGATGGGACGAGAAATTCCGCAATATGCCATTGGGAAGGGGCATAGGCGTGGGATGTGGATTTTTCATCTCTGGTAGCGGACTTCCGATCCACTGGGATCCCAACAAGTTCCCCCATGCGACTGTTCACCTAAAGATAGACATGGATGGAGGAGTTACAGTACACACTGGTGCTGCGGACATTGGCCAGGGCTCGGACACAGTGGTGGCGCAATCGGTAGCCGAGGTCCTAGGTCTGCCCCTGGACATGATCAGGGTCAGAAGCAGAGAGACGGACACATCCCCTGTTGATCTTGGTTCATATTCATCTCGAGTGACTTTCATGAATGCCAATGCGGCGATATCTGCCGCAATGGAAATCAGAAGTGACTTGATCAAGGCGACCTCGGAAATTACGGGATCTCCGGAGGAGAAACTGGTAATTGGAGACAGGCGCATTTTCCGCAAGGATGACCCAGGTGTGGGTGTGTCTTATCTCGAGGCTTTGCATAAGTCACAGGAGGACAGGGGCGCATTGGTTTCCTCCGGTTCATACAGAACCCCCCCGATGGGGAGGGCCCACAAGGGTGCCGCTGCGGGCCTTGCTCCCGCTTACTCGTTCTCGGCATACGTCGCGGAGGTTGAGGTGGATGTCGAGACTGGGCAAACTAGGGTGCTCAAGGTTTGGGCTGCGCACGATTGTGGTAAGGCGCTGAACCCATTGTCCGTCAAGGGCCAGATAATTGGCTCATGCCACATGGGCATGGGGCAGGTCCTGAGCGAGGAGATGAGATATGGGAGGACTGGTCATCTGCTGAACCCGGATTTCCTTGACTACAAGATTCCGACAGTCCATGAAATGCCCGATGTTTACCCAATAATTGTCGAGTCGAACGACCCAGAGGGGCCCTTCGGCGCCAAGGAAGCTGGAGAAGGGCCGCTGCTCCCAATACTTCCAGCTGTAGTCAACGCTGTTTACGATGCCACGGGGATTAGGGCGAGTGAACTGCCGATTTCACCAGACAGGCTCCATAAAGAGATTGAGAGGAAATGCAAGAAAGAGGGTATTTCTGACCCCCTGGAAATGCAGCCCCCGAGAATAAAGCACTCCGAACTCCAGGAGGTTCTCCTCGAAAGGGGCAGGGAGCACTCCGAAAGAGACGTCATGAGAAGGAAGGGTGGTGAGCCATCCCCTTACCACAACGGGGCACTGTTCGGACTCGACCCAGAAATTCCGGGTGACGAGCAGGATTCCCGGTGGACAGCAGTAGTGACACCTCCTGAGAATTACCTAGAGGACCCGGGCCTGGCCGGTAGTGCTTGGAAGCATGTTGAACGAAGGAAAAGGGGTGTTTAGGAATGAAGATGCCACCTTTCCAGCTCCACAGCCCGGGCAACCTAGAGGAGGCATTCGAGATTGCCTATAGTTTGGGTGAAGCTGGAAGGGAGTTTGACTGGGTTGCAGGAGGGACAGACCTCCTCCCCAACTACAAGTGGCACCTGAACTCGAAGTCCGACGTGATCTCACTGGCACTGGTGAGTGAACTAAACGTGCTGACCGAGACTCACATTGGCGCCATGGTCAGACTGCATGATTTGGCTGAGTCAGAGAAAACACACGCCATCGTCAGGAAGGCATCGGAGTCAGTGGCCAGCACACTCATTCGACGTTCGGCAACTGTTGGCGGGAATCTGTGCCTAGATACCAGATGCTTCTGGTTCAACCAAACCGAAGACTGGAGGGAGTCCATTGATTGGTGCCACAAATGTGATTGCGGGACGGGGGCGGACTGCAGGGTCATCCCGAACCAGAATACCCTCTGCGTAGCGACATATCAGGCCGATCTAGCACCGTCACTGATGTGCCTGGGGGCCACGATTCACCTAGCATCAAAGAAAGGTCGGAGATCGATGCCTATGGACGACTTCTTCCGGTTGGACGGTATGACGAGAAACGTTCTGGAGGAAGGGGAGATTGTGACGCACGTAACCTTGCCAGATGATGTCTCCGAATGGGACGGCGATTACCAGAAGCTCAGGCAGCGTGAGAGTTGGGACTTCCCAGAGGCGGGAGTCGCCGTAGCATGGAAGAAGGGGGAAGGCGGGATTTCCGGACTCAGAGTTGCAACTACTGGTCTGGAATCGATACCGGGCTTCCACAAAGAAGAGTCGGAGGTTGCGTTGGAGGACTGGAGGGGCAAGGAAAGCGTGGACGACCTAGCCGAATCGGTCAGAAAGTCTGTGAAGCCGGTACTGAACACATGGTTCCCGCCGTCCTACAGACGCAAGATGGTCAGGGTCTTAACAAGGCGGGCCTGCGCTGGTATGCTGGAGGATTCGCCATGAAGAGGTATCGAATGGCAGTCACAGTCACGATAGTTTCCCTGCTGATTGCATCCACCCCTGCTCAATCGCAAATCGGCGGATGGGACGTGGGGATTGATTTCCCCCAGGATGATGACAGCAATCCTTTCTCAGTTAGCGAGGATGGCACGGCCACTGTGGATTTTTTCGTGTACAACGACGAGTTGCTTCCGATCACCGTTGAGTTCGAGTACGAAATACCGTTCGAGGGGGAGGCGGATGGGCCTGAATCAGAGAACATAGCATCAGGAGGCAACAAATCATTCACCTTGGCAATAACTGGTATTGACGTGTGGGCCCACCAAGCAGACAGCAAAGAAGATTTCACGATAACAGTGACATTGGTATCAAGAGCGTCTATCCCCCAACCCCTGCCGGAATCGAAGGAGGCTTCAGGGGAGCTTCAGATACCTCGTGTTTACTCCCTGGAAGTAGATGTCTCGGACCCGGTTGGGCCGATGAACGCGGGTTCCGAGATGAGTCTCCAAGTTACCGTTAGGAACAATGGGAATGTCAATGACAGAGTCGGGTCGATCGAGGTGTCTGACAACTGCCCGCTGCTGACGACAGGCAATGGCCTTGACATTCTCACCACGAGAGACATACAATCGGGACAGAAAACGGAGGCTAGCATAATGATCTCAGCGTCCCAGAGTCACCCCCAGAGGAACTGTGACGTCGAGGTGACAATTTCATCCAACGGGGCCGCGAATACAGGAGGCTCCGACATCTCCCATGATGAGGTGAGAATTACTGTGGAACCACCCCCTGCTGACGAAGAGCAACCCGAGGAACCCGATGGCCCAAGTGAGACAGTCGAGATTGTAAGTTCCAATCTTCCATTCGCAAGCTCAATTCTCACAATCTCGATGGCCATATTGGCCGTATTCTCTGTGAAGAAACGATTCTGACGGGATAAAATGGCAATATTCGTCCAGTTCGAAAAATGTGTTACTGCACCTATATCCGAAGTATTAGGGGAAACTATTTACCCGAACATATAATTGTAGAATCACACTCCCACACAGCACCGTAGGTGCTGCTTACAGAGTTGATTCGGGACTGGTAATCAAAATGGAAGATGAAGAAGGAGGGCGTGACTTCGCGACATATGTGATTTGGTCACTCTCAGTAACAGCCATTCTCCTATTGCTTCTGCCGATGATTTTCGTCATCGGAAAATCTACACAGTACTCCGCCTACTCCGAAGATGGGGACTACGACGGACTCGCTCAGCTTTCCGACATGAGGGACAGTCTCGAAGAGAGGCCGGACGAATATTTCGTTGCGAATACGATGTCCACGCCTATGCTCGTCAATGACTGGAAGTACCCCCACAGGACAATGCTCCTGATCATAGCTCCCGAGAAACCGATAGACGAAACAGAGGCGGACTCTATTTACGAATTCGTTACCGAACGGGGCGGCAAGGTAATTATCGCTTCTGACGATACAAATGCCAACAGGCTAGCCAACAGATTTGGTGTGACTTACTTCGATGCCCCGCTCCTTGATGAGAACCAATACTACGTCACAGAGCCGCACAATGACGGTTTGAAGGAGTACTCCTGGAGCAATGTATGGAGTGTTGGGACCTTTGAGGAGGAGTCTGCAGATGCCGGAAACGACGGATGCTCGACATTCGAAATTTCTCAGTACAACGATGGGTGCGCACTGCCCGTACTATTCAGAAACCCAACCGGACTGAAGTTCGAGCAAACGGAAATGGACAGGGATCACCCCGACCACAGAGTCGTGACCAGAATCGCAAAGGCGTCCCCCTCCGCCTTCATCGACCTAGCGGGCAATGGGGATTCCAGCGACTACCGAAATCCGGCCCCAGGGGACTTGTCCCTGATGATCAGGGTCGACTACCCTGGAGTTTCCGTGTATGACAAGGTGAGGGGCGGCCAGGGAAGCCTCGTTGGAGGCGACACAGGTGAGCTCGACGTCACTGGAAGCATTGTTTTCGTTTCAGATCCGGAGGCCTTCTCAAACCTACTATGGGATGATCAAGTCGGCGAGGAATATGGAATTCCAAGGGTCTGCGAAGTCGAAGGCGCTTACCAAAGCTGCTGGAACGATGAGTTCGAAAATACAGAAGGCTCTCAGTGGAATGGTAACCAGGACTACTTCAAGCTCCTCATTCACTCAATGATGGAGTTTGACAACCAGAAGCTTTCCGGTGAAGTCAAGAGCGACTTCTCCAACTTCCAAATAGTGTTTGACGAGAGTAGGCACGTCACTGGAATGGTCTCGGCCCCGTTCGTCGAGGCCATGGGGACGGTCGTACTTCTGACATCGAATACATTCCTGAAGTGGCTAGTGGTCCTGAATGTCGGACTATTGCTGCTGGTCGCTATGATGATTGTGCCAGAGAAGGAGAATTGGAGACACGTGTTCGATCTCACTAGGTTCTCCGAGAGGCCCAACAAGCTGGACTCCTCTTCATACAGGCAAAGAGTCCAACAAGCACTCTTCACCAAGATTCGTGTTCACTACGACTTCACTAGGGACGAGATGGCTCTAATGGAGCCCTCGAAGGTCCAGGGCATGATAGGCAATCCAAGGCTAGTCGAGCTAGCTTATTCCAAGGAAAAGAAGTACTCCCCCCAAGAGCTCAGAGAGCTCATGAAGGCCATTAGACGGTGGGGGAGACCAAATTAGAGCAAACACAATTGAGAAAAGCAATGTTACACTGGAGAGAATAGTATGAACGCACCGCCACCAGCAGATAAAGCACCACCAGCAGACGCCGTGACCAAAGGCTACGAAGAGAAGGCAGCCAAGGCTCGCGGTTCAAAGAAGATAGACAAGAAGTTAGAGGCTGTGGGAAGGATCGGAGAGGCCATCGGCGCGGAAGTGCAGAAGGTCATCATCGGTAAGGCCCATGTAATCGACAACGTCCTTGTGAACATCCTCTCAAACGGCAACCTACTGTTCGAGGACTACCCGGGCCTAGCAAAGACCCTGATGACCAATACCTTCGCCGATGCACTAGGGTGCGATTTCAAGAGGGTGCAATTCACGCCTGACCTGCTCCCAGCGGACATTACGGGAACCAACATCTACGACGCGAAGAAGGGGGAGTTCACATTCAAGGCGGGGCCGATTTTCTGCAACCTACTTCTCTCTGACGAGATCAACAGGGCACCCCCGAAGACCCAGGCTGCTCTTCTAGAGGCGATGCAGGAGAAGCAGGTGACAGTCGGAGTCGTGACTCACAAGCTACCTGCGCCTTTCCTGACGATGGCAACCCAGAACCCCGTCGAGCAAGAGGGGACATACCCACTTCCCGAGGCTCAACTGGACAGGTTCATGTTCAAGATGAGCGTTGGATACCCGAACCGGGCCGATGAGGACGAGATACTTGCTCGACGTGTAGCCAGGAAGAAGGACGAGGTCGAGGTCGAGACAATCACCGATCCAGCACGTGTTGTTGCAATGCAGCAGGCCTGCGAGGAGGTGTACGTCGACCCTGCGGTTAGGATGTACATGGTGGAGATAGTTACCAGGACCAGGGAGGATCCCAGAGTCCTCGTCGGTTCTTCGCCTCGTGGTTCGCAAGCACTTCTGAAGACCAGCAGGGCTGCAGCTGCGATGAGCGGACGTGACTTCATCACTCCCGACGACGTGAAGGCGGTTGCTGTTCTAGCCGTCTCACACAGACTTATACTGAAGCCAGAGCACCAGATCAAGGGTCTGGAGAACGAGGAGGTCATCTCAGACATCCTCCGACAGGTGCCAGTACCAACCGTCTGAGTTGGTGACGCGAATAGACTGTGAGAGGTGACAAGATGGCGTGGAGCAGAAAGTCAGCGATGTTTGCATCGCTGGCTATCGCGCTCTACCTTCTTGGGCTAGTCCTCAGGAACCAGCAGCTGGTAACCGTGGCGGTTGTGCTGCTTTCATTCCTGACATGGGCTGCCTTCATGTCCAACCATGCAGATGTCTCGTCTTCCGGCAGGAGGATCGAAGACGCCGATTCGGACGAAGGGATCCAACTAAACAGCATAGTGGCCCTAAGAAAAATCTCATCGGCCAGAATCTTCGAGGATGGAGAAATCGAGGTTACTCTGAGACTCCAGAACCGTTCCAATCTCTCGAAAATCATAGAGGTAAGGGACAGGGTTCCAGAGGTCATGAGGATAAAGCAGGGCGCCAACTACGTCCTAATGGAGCTGGGGCCCCAGAGGGAGACCACCATTTCCTACACCATTGAGACGCCGCTGAGAGGCTTCTACACCATTGGACCTGTTTGTGTCCGAGTACAGGACGCTTTCGGGCTTTTCCACAACGAAAGGGAGATCAACCTCTATGACGACTTCCTGGTGTTCCCCAAGATGGAGGACATCAAGGACGCCCTCATCAAGAGCAGGGTCCCGAAGATTTTCACTGGAGCTGTGAACATCAGGAATCCCGGAGAGGGCTCCAACTTCTACAACCTAAGGGAATACGTCCCGGGAGACCCGATGAAGAAGGTCAACTGGGCTGCCACTGCCAGAAGTGGCGGGAAAATGATGGTGAATGAGTACGAGCGTGACGCTGTTAGCGACATCATACTGATCATAGACAGCAGGGGAGTTAGTGAAACTGGGCCAGTTAGCAGGAACTCATTGGTCTACAGCACCAGAGCCGCTGCCAGCCTATCCCAGTACTTCCTCTCCAGAAGGGACTCGGTGGGCCTGGTTGTCTACAGCGACGAGATCGTCTCAGTTGACAGGGACACGGGGAAGAAGCAGCTCTACGTTCTTCTCACCAAGCTTGCCGGAGCCATGGCGAAGGGCAACACCCCCCTCAAGGTGGTGACCAACAGAATCATGCCCCACATAAACAGGGGAAGCCCGATCATCATCCTCAGCCCCCTCGAAGACGATCCGACAATCGTGGACGCTGTCCGAGACCTCAGAGCTAGGAACTTCGACGTGACCGTCCTTTCGCCCAGCAGCCTGGAGTTCGAGTTCGATGCCAGGAGACTCGATAGGACTGGTTACGAGGTTCTGAAGACCGAGAGGGACATCCTGATGAGCGAGTTGCGAGGGCTTGGTGCCTTCGTTATGGA